>Ga0129313_1000049_pt1 | contig 123988 bp, 112 predicted proteins | sample O1105metagenome_FD_94436 | JGI IMG/M metagenome (GOLD analysis project Ga0129313, IMG submission 94436) | Orangutan group fecal microbial communities from fecal samples from Wisconsin, USA - O1105 metagenome | ecosystem: Host-associated > Mammals > Digestive system > Large intestine > Fecal...
AAAGAAGCCTCGCAGAGTTTGCCGACGGTAGTCGGCAAATAAAATTAAATCATTTTCTGCCGGGGCGCACCCCAGGGTGGCTTCTCTTGTCCCTTCGGGACAATTCACCTTCTGTACCTGGCAGAAAATACATCTCAGTCCGTTAGTGTGCGCCTTGTGCGCGGCGGACTGCAAAAGTTTGGCGGAAAACCCCATTGGGGGTTTTTCGCCACGCTCAAAAAGGAGAGGCGTTGAAGCCTCTCCTTTTTGAGTAATGGGGAATTTATTTCGCAGCATCCAAAGCCAGCTTGAAGGCGCCGTAGGCGCCGGCGTCGTTGCCCAGGGAGGCCAGGGCGAACTGGACGTTGGAGGCGGCGTGGAAGACGTATTTGCCGAAATAGGGCTTCAGGCCGTCCAGCAGGACGTTGCCGGCCTTGCTGACACCGCCGCCGATGACCACCACCTCCGGGTTTACCACGCAGCAGACATTGGCCAGGAACTCGCCCATGTAAGCGTAGTACTGGTCCAGCACCTGCAGCGCCAGCTGGTCGCCCTGCTTTCCGGCATCGAAAATGTCCTTGCAGGTCAGGGGGTTCGCCCGACGCAGGGCGGATTCCTCCTGCGAGGTCTCCAGGGCCAGCTTGGCCAGACGGACAATGCCGGTGGCGGAGCAATACTGCTCGACGCAGCCCCGCTTGCCGCAGCCGCACACGGCGGTTTCGTTCCGGTTGAGAACCATGTGGCCGATCTCCGCTCCGGCACCGTGGGCCCCGTGGAGGAGCTTACCCTCGATGACGATGCCGCCGCCTACGCCGGTGCCCAGGGTGACGAAGACCATGTTCCGGCAGCCCTTGCCGCCGCCCTTCCAGAATTCACCCAGGGCTGCCACATTGGCATCGTTGCCTGCGGTGACGGGCAGACCGGTGAGGGCGGAAAGCTCCTTGCTGATGTTGAAGGTGCCCCAGCCCAGGTTGACGCAGCGGTTGACGTTGCCCTTGCTGTCCACAGGGCCGGGTACGCCGATGCCGATGCCCAGCAGGGCCTGGGCATCGATGCCGTTTTTCTCCCGGAAATCCCGGATGGAGGCGGCAATGTCTGGCAGAATCTGGCTGCCCCCGTTGGCAGTGACGGTGGGAATTTCCCAGTTGGTAATCATGGTGCCGGTTTCATCAAAATAGGCGATTTTGACGGTGGTGCCGCCCAAATCCACGCCGAAGCCGTATTTCATGGATAGCCCTCCTATGTATATTTATTTTTTATTATAGCTGTTTTTGCGCCAAAAGAAAAGACCTGACCGGATTTATTTTGGCTCTTTTTTGCGGAAAAAAATCTGGGTGACCACCGTCATGGCGGCGCTGAGGAGCAGCTCGGTATAGTAGCTGATGCCCCGGCAGAGAATCATACCGGGCAGCACAAAGTCCGGGCCGAACACCGGGGTGAAAATAGCGGTGAACAATGTTTCGCTGATGCCCATCCCCCCGGGCAGGGGCATCATATCCACCGCCACGGAAATCATGCCGTACAGCACCGTCACGGTGACGGCGCTCTCGCCGGAGAGCCCGAAGGCCCGATAGGTGAACCAGGCCACGCTGAACATGCAGAAGCGCTGCACCAGGGTAATCAGAAACACCGTAAGGATGATTCTGGGCTCTTTCTTGAAAAAGGCCGCCGTGCCCCGGTACTGGCTCAGGCTGCTCTGCACCCGCTGCATCACCTTCTGGGGCTCCTGGAAGGGGCGAACCTTCTGCACCAGGCGCAGCAGCCACCCGGCGAACCGCTCCAGCAGACTGGGCTTAAACACCGCCAGCAGCAGCAGGGTAATGGCAATCACGTTCAGGCCCATTCCGATGTACAGCAGCGGCTCCACATCTGCCAGACAGGCCATCACCCGCTGGGGCCGGAAAATGGTAATCATCAGGCCGATAAAAACCAGCACGGATTTATAGGTAATGGTAATAATGGCCAGCACCACCGTGGAAACCGCCGCCGGGATGCCGTCCCGGCGCATATACAGCACCTGCATGGGCTGCCCGCCGGAGGCCGAGGGGGTAATGGCGCTGTAGAAAAATCCCACGAAGGAGAACAGGCAGCAGTGGCCGAATCCGGTCCGGGTTCCTAGACTGCGCAGCAGATAGCACAGCACCACGGACTCCCCCAGAATAAAGGCCACCACGGCGGCCACACCGGCGCCTATCCAGCTGTTTTTCGCCTCGGATAGGTACTGCATCACCTGGCTCAGGTTCTCGTCCTGAAACACATACCACAGTGTCAGCCCCAGAACCACAAAATAGAACACTATGGTAAAAATTTTCCGGTTCCTTTTTTTCGTCACCGTATCCGCCTCCCTTCCTGAATGCCTATCAGGTGAGAGTATATCATATTCTGTTTGTATGTGTCAACGAAAAAGGGGAAAAGAAGCCACTTTTTAAGATGGCCCCTTCCGGTTGCTCCGGAAGTGCCCGCATAGCAATGCCGCATCCCGAAATGCAGAGGGATGCGGCAGCTTTTTAGGGAAGGGGTATTTGTTTCGGATGGGTCACCCCGGGGACTGGGTCAGTACGCAGGCCACGGTGCTGGGGGACAGAAAGGGCAGACAGATCCCTGACTCTCCCCGGCCAATCAGCAGCTCCGTGCCGCTGGGGCTTATCAGCATGGGATAGGTTTCGCACAGATACATGGGTCCGTCTGTCACACCGTAGTCCATGCCCCCTACCAGGGACAGGCTGAGGGTCACATAGCTGGGGCCGTCCAGGACGGTGCGGATGGCCCAGAAGCCGCTCCACATCTGCTGGAAGTCTTCGCTGTCTTCATATCCCCAGTCCAGGTCAACATCCCCACCGGTTTCGTCCTCGGGGTAGAACCGCAGGGAGAACTGGGCTCTGCGGCCGGAGGTGTCCATGGTGGCCTCCTGGAGCCAGCCTGTGCCGGTGCTCTGCCATCCGGCCAGTCCCAGGGCCGTCATGCCGCTCCAGCCGTCGGCAAGCCAGGGGGCAAAGGCTGCCGGGGCGTTCTGCCAGGGATATTCCGTAAAGTCCCAGCTGCGATAGGCCCCATCCTCCCCGATGCAGGGCATCAGGTGGTTGCCGGATTCCAGCATGGGATACCACTGGCAGCTGCGGCCGCTGCTGTCGGTGATGGTAACCAGGGTGTCCGCCTCATGGCCGGTGCCGTCCAGGTTGGCAAAGAGCAGCACCGGCTGCCCGGTCTCTGACCGGTAGAGCACCTGGGCCACCTGATAGTCCTGGGCTTCCTCGTCCCATTCCATCCGGTTGACGGCCACCGTGGCGTTTTCATCCACGGGCACAATGCAGTATAGGTGCCCGGCACCGCCCAGGATATGCTCCCAATCCGTTTGGGCAATAAAGGGGTATTTCAGCAGCATGGCCTGGTTGGTTTCCCAGAGCCACTGGGGGAACCCCGCCTGGAAGCCCTCTTCAAAGAGCCCGCCCACATAGCCCAGGTAGGCTGCGCCGAACATGGTATCCGGGACATCGATTCGGTCCCGCAGCCAGGCAAGGGTGTCCGCCGCCGTTTCGGCGCACTGCCCCGGCTGACAGGCTGCCGCATAGCCCGCCCGGGGAAGGCCCCGGAGGGACAGCAGCAGCGCCAGAACTAGCAAGAGAGCAAAATATGGTTTTCGTGTCGCTTTCATCGCCGCTCCTTTCAGAATTTTCCGCTTCGGCCGGAACCGCTGCCGCCGGATTCGCTTCGGCTGCTTCCGCCGGAGGAGCTGCGCTCAATCTTCCGACGGGAGGTGGTCTTGTGGGTGAATGTGTCCGTTTTTTCCGTGAGCTGAAGGGCCTGGGTGATGTAGGCGTTGGCCGTGGACTTTGAATGCACGGTGTTCATCTTCTCCCAGATTATGGTGACGATAACCGCCGCCGCCAACAGGCAGAGCCCCACTGCAACGAGAATCGCCACAAGGGGACTGGCCCGGAGGGGCTTCCCGGCTTCCGCTGCCGCCAGATAGGCACCGCAGTTGCGGATATAGTCGGAAAAGCCGCCGTACCAGTCGTTCTCCCGGAAATTGTCCAGGAAGACCTTTTCCAGCTGCTTCTGGCCATGGCTGTTAAAGGCGTATTCGCAGCGCTTACCGTAGCAGAACATGGCCCAGTCCCGGTCGTCCATGCTCAGCAGGAGTAGAATGCCGTCCCGGTCCGGCCCCAGGCCCAGGGAATGGTTGTGATACAGGGTATAGGTGGCCTTGTAGACACCGTCGGAGTGGATGCTTCGGAAATCCTCCACCGTTACAATGTAAACTCCCACCTGAAATTGCCGGGAGACGGCCCCTGCCATTTTTTCCAGCTGGGCCAGCTGGCTTTTGCCGAGAAGCTGGGCACGGTCGGTGACGTAGCCCAGTTGGGCTTCGCTTTGCCCCGCTGCGGCGGCGCAAAGGGCCAGGACGGTTACCAGCACCAGCAGAAGGCTCAGTACTCTTTTTTTCATCTTTGCCTCCCTCCTTACCGGACCATCAGCAGCAGGGCGGTGACGCTGATGGCAATGAGGGGGGCCGCTATGGCGGCAAACAGGCCAATGGCCCGCCGGGGGCTCACCGGCAGCTTGCCCACCAGCTTGCCGGTCTGGCCGTTTACGGCGAAGAGAAAGTCCTTGCCCTCCCATTTGGTGTTCAGCAGCCATACAGGCAGAAGGGCATAATGCACCTTCCCCCGGTGCAGGCAGATGTCCCGAGCGGTTTCAATGCAGGTGGCGTAGCCGGTGACGGTGCCCGCCAGGGCCTGGGCCAGGGAGCCTGCGCAGCGCTGGTCCGCCCGCTGGCGGCTGCTTTCCAGGCTTACGTCGTATTTGTCCGCCAGAAAGCCGGGGAGATACGCCGTGGAGAAGGGCTTCAGGTCGGCGTAGTCATAGGGCTCGATGGAGTCCATGTAGTCGTCGGGCATTTTGCTGGAGGCATCCACCGGGATTTTTTCGAAGGCAATGGCCCCGGCCCGGCGGACATCATAGTGGCTGGTCTCGGTGGTTTCGTAATCTCCGGAGGAATAGGTGTGCGTCTGGGTGGCGTGGAACCGCACGCTGCCGTCGGCACGTCCGTCGTACATCCAGAAGGGGACATATACCCCCTTGATTTCCTGCAAATGGTTGGCCTTGGAGAAGGTGGCAGGCAGCAGGGGCTTTTTGAGATAGTGCCTTTTCAGCGCCCGGATGGCATCCTCTTTGCTGAGCCGGAAGGGGAGAATATAGTCCGGCCGCAGAGCGCCGGAGAACTGCCCCGGCACCACCGAGGGATTGCCGCAATAGGGACAGGCAGTGGCGGCGGTGGTGGCATCGCACAGCAGCTCCGCCCCGCAGGAGGGGCAGCTGTAGGCCTTGATAGCCTCCGCCTCCACCCCCCAGTCCCGGCAGATGCCGGAGGTATCCCATTGGGATTCTGCCTCCTGCCCGGCCTGGGCGGCCTGGTGCTCCTTCTCGGCGTAAAGAGCCTGAATTTCCGCCGCCTGGAAGCTGGAGCCGCAGTATTCGCATTCCAGCTTGCCGGAGGCCCCCACAAACCGGAGGGGCCCGGTGCAGGCAGGGCATTGATAATTGGTAATCTCAGTCGGCATAGTTTTCCCCCATTTCGGTTGCCGTTGATGGGCCGTACCCGGCCTAGGCCTCCGGGGTCTGGCCGATGCTGCCGGGCATGGCGTTGCCGGATGCAATCATGGGCAGATACCAGTCGTGATAGAGGTAGGGAAGCGCAGCCTCATCCATATCGTCCCAGTAGACGCCCCATGGGCGCAGGTAGATGTCATAGTGGTATGTGTTGTCTTCCATTTCGTAGTCGCCGGCAATGTGAATCAGCTGGGGATAGTCCAGCAGCCCCGGGTCGGAAACCCAGGCCCCGGAGTCCAGCGACATGTCGGTAAACCAGCCGCCCTGGCTGGTCATGGTTCCGAACTCTCCGGCCCCCGCCGCATCCAGGCGGATGGGCACCAGGGCGGTGGGGCTTTCCTGGGTGTAGTCCTCGTCCCAGAGGGTGAGGGTTCCCGTGCAGTCCTCGCCAACCTCAATGGTGCCGCAGATATCCCACCATTGGCCCTCCATATTCTGATAGCTCCCTGTGCAGTCGGTCATGGTCCACCAGCCGTACCAGGAGCCGTTCCACCAGGAAAGCAGCGCATTGGGGCCATCGGCGTTTGCGGCGGTCTCCCGGCTCAGGGTGGCGGGGGAAATGTGGAGCCGCACCTCCTTCGTCCCGATAAGCTGCTGGAATACCACCTCCACCGATGCGTCGGTGCTGAGCAGGGTAAAGGCGGCCTGCACACGGACGGTTTCCCCGGGGGAGGCGTTGACTAGCTGACTGTCAATCACCGATTCCCAGGTGGCGTAATCGGTATACACGGCGGCTGCCTCCAGCGCAGTGCCGTTCTGGAAGCCAGTTTCGAGGACGGTCCAGAGGTATGCGGCATCCTGCTTGCCGGTATTGGTGAAATCCAGGGTGAGGACCATGGCATCCTTTCCGTCGGCATCCTCCATGATGCACGCCCCCCTGTATTGGAGCTGGCAATCCTCCAGTTCCAGCAAATCCGAAGTCGCCGCTGCCCCGGCTTTGCCCCAGGGGGCGAGGGCAAGCAGCATCAGAGCTGCCAGAAGGCAGCACAGTCCTTTCCGGTGTATCTGTTTCATAAGTCCCTCCCTTGGGTGTGGGGCAGGCGATGGCCAATGGCCGGAAGGCAGAAGGCCATACCTGCCGAGAGTGGAGGCCAATGCCTGGGCAGTGGCAGCTTTCCGGGCGGGGTGCTCAGCCCCCCACCGCACCGCCGCAGTATTCGCAGCAGCCGCTGGCATCCGGGGTGGTGGTGGCACCGCAGTAGGGGCAGGTGACTGCCGCCTTGGGGGCGGCGGCCTGGGCCAGCTTTTCCCGCACATCCTGGCGGGCCTGGGTCAGGGCCTGGCGGATTTCCTCCCCCAGCTCCCTGTAGCTGCGGTATTCCACATTGGCTTCGGGGTCGTGGCGCACCGGCATACCCGGGAGCAGGGCCGGGGCGGGGGTGATGTCCACGGAGCTGGTGTTGAGCTTAAAGCGGATTTCGTCAAAATAGGGGTTGTTGACGAAAATCTTGATGTAGAAATTATAGGAGTATTCATAGCGTGGGGGATTGTAGCTCACCTGGTTCCCCTCTTTGTCCTCACGCATGATTTCCGAGCGGTCCTCGTCGATGTCCAGGTTGCAGCCGGTGACATCGGCAAAGCGCAGGATATCCGGGTTGGCCTCTGTCAGATTTCTTGACCGGGTTACCATAAATTTCCCGGCATCCTCGTCCAGCAGCACCTTCATGTCCGTGCCCAGGGTGCGGGTGGTGTGGAAGAGGGCGACGTTTTTCAGGTTTTCCTCCCGGTAGGCCAGCTGCTCTTTGATTTCCTGGACGGTGCTGCTCCGCCGGTCAGAAAACCAGGGGGACAGCTTCTTTGCGCAGTTTTTGCACATATTTCCGTTTTCCAGCTTGCGGTTGCCCAGCAGGCCGATTTTTTCACCGCAGATATCGCAGTATTTCTTATCGAACAGTCCCATAATGTTTTCTCCTTTTCGTATGGCTTGGGAATCAGATTGTGGGCGGGGTGCTGCCCTCTTTGGAGTTGAGCACTGCGCCGTAGATGTAGAGCACCGGCACCACCGCACCGGCCAGGGTTCCGACAATGTCGATTTCGTAGCCGCTGAGCAAATCCAGCGCCACGCCCAGAATGCGCAGCACAATGACCACAACGCCCCAGACCAAAAGCGTCCTGGCCATTTCTTTGCGGGCGCAGTGCTTGATGCCCAAGACTCCGGCAATCATCTGGCAGATGCCGCCGCCCAGGGTGAGCACCAGCACCGACCAATAGACCCAGGTCAGCTGGGAGGCGGCCCCTGTCCCGGCGGCCACGGTGCCCATTCCGCCGATGAAGATTACGGCAAAAATGGAAAATACCGCCGCAATAATCATCAGAATGCCGGTAATCTTCAATAGCGTTTGTCCTTTCATAGAGAATCCTCCTTTTGTATCTTTTGTTTTTGTATCCTTCCGCAGAGCAGGTTTTCTGCCCTGGACAGAACGCTTTGCACCCCCCGGGGTCCCTCTTTCCTAAAGGGTGTCGATAACACCTGCCAGGTAGGTGGGGGATACCGAGGCATAGATGAAATTGTCCACCAGACCATCCTTCACCGCCTGGCGCACATCGGCGGCCAGCATTTTGTCGGCCTTTTCGTCCACCAGCAGCAGGGTCTTGCAGTCCCAGCCCAGCGCCTTTACATCGTCTCGAATCCGGAGCCGCCTATCCAGCTTCCACACCCCCTGCCGTATCACCTCCATCACCAGCACATTGGCCCGGCAGGCCCGGCACAGGGCTACGGTTTCCTCCGGCCGGGGAGAGCGGTAGACCACATAGTCCGGCTCACTGGCGGTCAGGGCCTGCATCACCGCCTCGGCAAAAAGACCGCCTTGCATATCCAATACAATTCTGCGCATTGCTGCACCACCGCCTTTCCCTTCTTTTTCAGGGTTCACTGCTATTTTACCGGATTTCCCCCGGCTTTGCCCCCGCCGATTGGCTAGGCTTTCCAAAAATATTTTTGCGCTTTGGGAAAAGGACACGTTGGCTCCGGCCCTGCCGGGGAGTATGGCTTTTTTCGCCCCCTGTGGGACGGGCGTGTTGCCTATTTGCCACCGGCATGGTATGATATAAAAAACGCCGGTGGACAGAGGGGGGACGGAGGATGAGCAGGGCCAACAAAAGAAGCTGCCTGCTGGGCCTGGGGGCACTGCTGCTGATTGCCTTTGCCATGTGGGCCAGGTATGCCAGCCGGACGGTGCTCCATCACAATGGGTGGAATTATCTGCGCAGCGGCATCTACATTTTCCTGTTCAGCGCCTGGGGATTTTCCATCCGCATTCGCATTGTCCAGCCCCAGGCCCGGCGGTATCTGCTGCGGATTTCGGCACTGATGGTGCTGTGGCTGCTGCTGCGATCTATAAAATTCTCCGTGGACAATCCCGACTGGGAGCGGTGGCTGTGGTATTTATACTATGTGCCCATGCTGCTGATTCCCCTGCTGGCCGCCTTTGTGTCACTGTCCCTGGGGAGGGGGGAGGATTTCCGGCTTCCGGGGGCGGTGAAGCTGCTCTATGTGCCGACGGTGCTGCTATTGCTGCTGGTTCTGACCAATGACTGGCATTATAGCGTGTTTTCCTTCCCCGCCGGGGTGGCGACGGATGGGGATTACCGCTATGGGGCGGGGTATTACCTGGTGCTGGGGTGGGAGCTGGTGTGTGCGGTGGCGGCCATTGTCACCATGCTGGGCAAGTGCCGCATTCCCCATAGCAGGCGGGTTCGTTGGCTGCCCCTGGTGCCCCTGAGCCTGTCGGTGGCCTATGCGGTGGCCTATGCCCGGGGTGTTCGCTGGGTCTGGGTGCTGGCAGGGGACATGACGGTGACGCTATGCCTGATGTTTGCAGGAATATTTGAAAGCTGCATCCTGTGCGGGCTGATTCCCTCCAACTTAGGCTATGACGAGCTGTTGGAGGCCACAAGTCTGCCGGTGCAGATTACCGATGCTTCCCTGAACACAAAGCACGTATCCGCCGCCATGCAGGAGCCCCTGCCCCCCGAGCTTCTGGGCCGTATGCAGCAGGACACCCTCCGGCTGGATGGGGATACCCTGCTGAGGCGGCATCCCCTGCGCCGGGGTTGGGTATTCTGGAAGGAGGACCTTTCTGAGCTGAATGCCCTGGGCCGGGAGCTGGAGCTGACCCGGGACGAGCTGCGGGACACCGGGGACGTGCTGGCGGCGGAGAATGCCCAGCAGGCAAGGCTCCTGAAGCTGACGGAGGAAAACCGCCTGTATGATATGATGGAGGCCCAGACCGCCCGGCAAATCGGGATGCTTCGGGAGCGGCTGACCCAGCTGCAAAGCATTCCGGATTTGACCCGGGCCCGGGAGCTGCTGGGGCAGGTCATCCTCCTTGGCACCTATATTAAGCGGCGGAACAATCTAATCTTTGTGGGGGTGCAGCGGGGGGTGATTTCCGCCCAGGAGCTGGGGCTGTGCCTCAATGAGTCGGTGGAAAACCTGAACCTGTATGGGGTGGACAGCAAGGCCCTGGTTATGGGGGAGGGGCCCCTTACCATCGACCAGGCCGTGCAGACCTATGACCTATTCGAGGCGGCGGTGGAGCTGGGGCTGGAAACCATGACCGCCCTGCTGGTTTCCGTCCGGGTTTCCGACCGGGTGGAGGTGCATCTGTGCGCCGCCGGGGATGCCCCTTTGGAGAAGCTGGGGGAGCAGTTCCGGGATGTGCAGTGGGAGCGGGACGAGGACGGACTGCAATACGTCACCCGGACATTGGAAAAATCAGGGGAGTAGATGCCATGGACAGAATCAAAGAGAGCTTCGACAGTCTGCCGGTGGCCGCCTGCTTTTTCGATGCAAACGGCGTGGTGCGGCTAATCAACCACCGGATGCTGACCATCGGAAATCAGCTCCGCCGGGGCGGCATCCAGACCCTGACGGAGCTGCAATCGGCCCTGGAATCCCCGCCGGATGCCATCCGCTGCCTGAATCCGGAGCTGCAAATTTTTCGCTTCCCGGATGGAACTGCCCTGCGCTTTGCCCGGGAGTCCATTACCACCCGGGCGGGAATTCCCTATACCCAGGTCACCGCCGGGGATGTGACGCAGCGCATTCACCGGCAGAACCAGCTGAAAGAGGAAAACGAAAAGCTGACCCAGGCCAATGAACGGCTGCGGCTGCTGTTCCGGCAAATGCCGGATATCATCCGCCAGGAGGAGACCCTGGCAATGAAGCTGCGGGTGCACGACAACATCGGCCACAGCATTCTGGCCGCCCGGCGCACGCTGCTCCGGCAGCCCGGCCTGGAGGAAATCCGGGCCTGCGCCGCCCTGTGGGAGCAGTCCATTACGGTGCTGTACCGCTCCAACCAGATGACCGTACCGCCGGAGCCGATGGAGGCGGCCATCCGCCGGGCAGGGGAGATGGGAGTCCGGGTTCTGCCGGAGGGGCCGCAGCCCCAGACCCGGGAGCAGCGCTACCTGACCGCCCTGGCCGTCCGGGAATGTGCGGCGAACTGCGCCCGCCACGCCGGGGGCACGGAGCTGTATGTCCGCTTCTGCCCGAGCCCGGGGGGAACGGAGGTTATTTTTCGCAACAACGGGACACCGCCCCGGGGGGAAATCACCGAGGGGGGCGGCCTGTCCATGCTGCGGCTTCGGGTGGAGGCGGCAGGGGGCCGGATGGAAATCCGGAGCAGCCCCGGCTTCCGGCTGCGGCTCACCCTGCCGGAAAAGGAGGAATCGGACCATGCATGTGGTGATTGTTGAAGACCAGACCATGATACGCAGTCTGCTGGAGAGCTATTTTCCCCCGGAGCAGGGGCACCGAATCGTCGCCTCCATCCCCGGGGCCAAGCAGGCGGTGGAGGTGTGCAGAACCGGCCCGGTGGATCTGGTCTTGATGGACGTGCAGACAGAGCACCGGGAAAACGGTCTGGCGGCCCTTCGCCAAATCAAGTCCATGCGCCCGGAAATCAAGGTGATTGTGGTCACCTCTTTGATTGACGGTGCAGTTCTGGAGGAGGCCAAGGCCGCCGGGGCGGACAGCCTGTGGTATAAGGACTCTGCCCAGAACCGGCTCATGGAGGTGGTTCGGCGGACAATGGCCGGGGAGCGCATCTTCCCGGATGCCCCGCCGACGGTGGAGGTGGGACTGGCCAAAAGCACCGAATTTACCAGGACGGAGCTAAAGGTGCTGCGCTATCTGGTGCGGGGGCTGTCCTACACCCGCATTGCCGCAGAAATGGGCTGCGAGATGTCCACGGTGAAGTTCCATGTGGCCAATATGCTGCAAAAAACCGGGCTGGAAAACAAGCTCCAGCTGGCCCTGGCCGTCAGCGATGCCAAGCTGATTGCCGATTTGGCCGAGGAATAGAATGGGCGCAAAAATAGAACGGACCTGCTGCAAATTCACCTTTGCAGCAGGTCCGTTTGTGCTTCTTAGTTTGCTCTGGGGAATACCAGGGTGACCTTGAACAAATCTCCGTCCACCAGTAATTGCAGCTGCCCCTTTTGCAGCTCCATAAGGCTCTTGGCGATATTCAGCCCCAGGCCGCTGCCCTCGGTATTCCGGGAGGAGTCCCCCCGGACGAAGCGCTCCATCAGCTCCTCGGCGCTGATGTTCAGCTGGGCACCGGAGATATTCTTAAAGGAAATCAGCGCCTTATCCCCGGCGGCGGACACGTCCACATACAGCCGGGTTCCCGGCATGGCATACTTCACGGCGTTGCTCAGCACATTGCTCACGGCCCGCCACAGCAGCCGTCCGTCTGCCAGAAGCATAATGTTTTCCTCGCTCTGGTGGAACACCGGGGTCAGCCCGGCGGTGGTGAGCTTGTCGGCAAATTCGCCCAGGGCCTGGGTCACCGCCTCCACCGCATCAATTTCCCCAATCTCCACCTGAATGTTGCCGGTGGAGGCCTTGCTCATTTCCATCAGGTCGTCAATCAGCTTTTTCAGTCGATGGCTCTGGCGGGACAGCACCTCCACATAGGCCTTTTCTTCCTCCGCCGTGTGGGGCTTTTCCAGCAAATCCACATAGTTGATAATGGAGGTCAGGGGGGTTTTGATGTCGTGGGAGACGTTGGTGATAAGCTCCGTCTTCATCCGCTCGGATTTCAGCTGGTTCTGGGCCGCCACCATGGCCACATCCGCCAGTCCGTTCAGCTCCCCGGCAAATTCCCGGAAGCAGCCCACCAGGTATTTGTCCTCCACCTTGCTTTCCAGGTCGCCGCTGCGCATCCGCTTGGCTCCCTCCAGCAGCCGTCCGAAGCAGTTGGAGCCGTACAGGATGGTGACAAGGGCCGCAATGCCCCAGAGCACCGCCATTTCCTCCCGGCGCTTCGCCACGGCGATGACCAGCCACAGCGCCAGCCCGCCGCCCACCACAATCCACTGCCAGGTCAGGGGCAGCAGGGACAGGGTCTTTTCGCATTGGCTCAGGCATTTTTTCAGCAGCTTCCGGGCATAACTTGCCGCTTTTTTCAGCCAGCTCCAGGCCAGTGTCATCAACGCACCGGCAACCTTGAAGACATCCTTCAGAATGCGCAGGGTGAAGGCCCACACTGCGGGCACAAAGCGGAAAATCTGCTTGAGCAGCCCCAGGGCCAGGCGGATGCAGCGCCCAATGACGGAATTGCGATACCAATGCCCATGGCCCATTTTCACCTGGGCGGCAAAGGCAAAGCAGAAGCAGACGAACAGCACACAGCCGCAATAGCCCACCACCGCGACAGTAAGAACTGTAGAGGTGATGCCTTGGCTGCTGGTCTGGTCGATTGCATTTTGAAACATCATGAACGCGAGGTAGGCAAGGCCGATGCACAGCGCGGCCACGCCGCCGCCGTACAAATCCAGGGGCAGGGCATTGAAGCCTCCGGCCTTTATCTCGGTGCTGCCTTTTTTGCAACCGGCGCAGCTGCACAGGAACACGGCCAGCGCCGCAAACAGCAGCAGGCTGGTAACCAAGATGAGGGTCAGCACGGTGTTGCGTTCTGCAATCAGGCCCATCAACACATAGGGCATGGGCACCTCAACGGCACTTTCGCCCATGGAGAGCTTCACCACAACGGGGTCTTCCAGGGTTTTGGAATGGTAGGAGTATTCAATGGCATTGATTCGGGTTTCGTCGGCAACGCTGCACCATTTCACATCCGGGTCATCTTCCCTGGAAATGAAACCGGCACCCAGATATTCTTCGTATTCCACCGGGGAGAAGAGATATTCCAGCTCCCGCACCGGCTGGACGGAATTATCCAGCTGTTTCAGCACCTTTCCGTCCGTGTCCTGAATTTCGTAGGAAACGTCATCCCAGTTGAGCGTCCAGCCCCAGTTGGTGCGCTCTGCCCGCCGCAGCTTGGCAATGCGCTCCGGCATATTGCCGTATTCCTGGTTTGCCCAAGCCTGCACCATCCAGTTGACAGTCCAATACATCTGGTCTTGGATGGCGCGTTCCAACTCATCGTCATAGGGGTCGTCCGTCCAGCCGGAGTAGGTCAGGACACCCAGGCAGAGGCCGCTCCCTGCGGCAGCCAGCAAACAGGCAGCGCAGAGCAAAACCGCAATAAATTTTATCCAGAGGCTGTTTTTCATGGCTTGGCCTCCATCTTATAGCCCTGACCCCACATGACTTTCAGATAGCGGGGCTCCGAGGGATTGATCTCAATTTTCTCCCGCAGGTGGCGGATGTGGACGGCTACGGCCCCTTCGCTGCCCAGGGCCACCTCCTGCCACACGGATTCATACAGTACCTTGGTGGAGAACACCTTCCCGGGGCTGGACATCAGCAGCTTGAGAATGGCATATTCCGTGGGGGTCAGGCTCACCGGCTCCCCCTCCACCGTCACCTGCTTGGTGCGGTCGTCCAGGACAATGCCCCCCAGGGTGATGAGATTGGTGTCCTCCGTCCGGCTGCCCAGGCTGGAAAACCGCCGCAGCTGGCTCTTCACCCGGGCCAGTACCTCCACCGGGGCAAAGGGCTTGGTAATATAGTCGTCCGCTCCCACGTTCAGTCCCAGCACCTTGTTCTCGGTTTCGCTTTTGGCGGTGAGGAGAATGATGGGCACGTTGGAAAACTCCCGGATTTTCGAGGTGGCGGTGATGCCGTCCATTTCGGGCATCATAATGTCCAGCAGAATCAGCTGCACGTCATTGTCCTTGGCAATCTGCACCGCATCCGCCCCGTTGTAGGCCTCCAGCAGGGTATAGCCCTCCGGGGCCAGATAGATTTTCAGCGCATTCACGATATCCGGCTGGTCGTCGCAAATCAGAATTTTGTACATGTTTCCCCCTCCTTTTGCAGCTATTATATCATCTCAATTGTTAAGAAGAAAGTAGAGGAATTCTTAAGAACTGTTTAATGTGTCCGGCAGCCCAAAAATACCGCCCGCAGCGGCTTTGCTGCGGGCGGATAGCAGGGCGAAGAATCAATACTGGGTGGGCTGGACATGCCAGATTTCGCTGGCGTACTGGGCAATGGTGCGGTCAGAGGAGAACTTGGCGCCGCTGGCAATGTTCAGCAGGCACTTGCGGCCGAAGTTCAGCCGGTCGGCATAGTCGGCGTTGGCCTTCAGCTTGGCATCCATGTAGGATGCGTAGTCCAGCAGGACGAAGTAGTGGTCGGCCTTGTGCCAGGAAGCGCCGTCCAGCAGGGCATGGTACAGCTCCTGCTGTGCCTCGTCGGTGGGCACGGTGCCGTCCACCAGAGTGTCCAGGGCACGGTGCAGGTAGGGGTTGCTGTCGTAGATGCCCCGGGCATAGTAGCTGTCCTTGCAGGCGTTAATCTGCTCCACGGTATGGCCGAAGATATATTCGTTCTCCATCCCGGCCTCCTGGGCGATTTCCACGTTGGCACCGTCCAGAGTGCCCAGGGTCACGGCGCCGTTGAGCATCAGCTTCATGTTGCCGGTGCCGGAGGCCTCGGTGCCGGCAGGGGAGATCTGCTCGGAGATGTCGGCAGCGGGGATGATATGCTCGGCGTAGGATACGTTATAGTTCTGGACAAAGACCACCTTCAGCTTGTCGGCCACGGCGGGGTCGTTGTTAATCATCCGGGCAATCCGGTTAATATAGCGGATGATGGCCTTGGCCCGGGCATAGCCGGGGGCGGACTTGGCACCGAAGAGGAATACGGTGGGGTGGAAATTGGGCAGCTCGCCGTTTTTCAGCCGGAAGTAGATGTCCACAATGGACAGGGCGTTCATCAGCTGACGCTTGTACTCGTGCAGACGCTTGACCTGGACATCGAAGATGAAGTCCGGGCTCAGCTGCACCCCCTCTTTCTCGGCGATGACCTTGCACAGCTGCTCCTTTTTCAGGCGCTTCACGTCGTTGAACTGGCGCACCATGTCGTCGTCGATCATGGGCTTCAGCTTGGCCAGCTTATCCATGTCCTTCAGGAAGTCGCCGCCCACCCGGTATTTGATCAGCTGGGTCAGCTCGGGATTGCACAGGCCAATCCAGCGCCGGGGAGTGACACCGTTGGTCTTGTTCTGGAAGCGCTGGGGGAACATGTGGTACCAATCCTTGAAGCAGTCGTTTTTCAGAATCTCCGTGTGGATGGCGGCCACGCCGTTGACATAGGAGCCCACATAAATGGACAGATTTGCCATATGGGCGGTATTGTCCCGGACGATGAACAGGTTGGGATTCTCCCGCTTCAGCCGCTGGTCAATCCGCAGGATGATGTCCACAATTTCGGGCACCACGGAGCGCAGCAAATCCAGAGGCCACTTTTCCAGAGCCTCGCTCATGACGGTGTGGTTGGTGTAGGAGAAGGTGCGCTGGGCAATGCCAAAGCTCTGCTCGAAGTCCATGCCCTCTTTCATCAGCAGACGAATCAGCTCGGGGATGGACATGGCGGGGTGGGTATCGTTGAGCTGCACGGCATAGAAGTCCGCAAGGTGGGACAGGTCGTTGCCGTGGGCTACCTTGAAGGTGCGCATCATATCCTGCAGGGAGGCGGAGGAGAGCACATACTGCTGCTTGATGCGCAGCCGCTTGCCCTCCCAGGTGGAGTCGTTGGGGTACAGGACCCGGGTGATGTCCTCGGCCTTGTTCTTCTCGGCCAGAGCCCGGAGGTAATCCTGGTTGTTAAAGGCGTTGAAGTCCAGGGGGGTTTCGGGCTCGCACTGCCACAGCCGCAGGGTGTTGATATTGTTGGTCTCGTAGCCGATGATGGGCACATCATAGGGCACAGCCAGCACGGTGTGGTCGGGGAACTCCACCTTGACGGTGTGGTTGTAGCGGCGATAGGACCAGGGGTCGCCGAACTTGGACCAGTCGTCGGCCTGCTCCTTCTGGCTGCCGTCGGCATCAAAGCTCTGCTTGAACAGGCCGTATTTGTACCGCAGACCGTAGCCGGACAGGGGAATGTTGGTGGAGGCGGCAGAATCCAGGAAGCAGGCAGCCAGACGGCCCAAGCCGCCGTTGCCCAGTGCGTCGTCCTCGATTTCCTCCAGGCAGCCCAGGTCAACGCCCCGAGCGGCGAAGAGCTGCTTCATCTCATCCAGAATGCCCAGGTTGTACAGGTTGGAATACACCAGCCGGCCAATCAGGTACTCGGCGGAGAAATAGTAAGCCTTCCGCTGGTGCATACGGGTGCGCTTGCTGTTGCTCCAGTTGTCTGCGATGGACATCATCACAGCCTGGCCCAGGGCCTCGTGGAGCTCCTGGGGAGTTGCCTCCTGCAGGGACACGTCATAGGTGTACTTTAGCTGAGATTCTGTCCATTTCAGAATGTTCATGCAGTTATAGCTCATTTTTCTACTCCATTCTTAAAAGCGTTTGACGCTGAAATTCAAAGGATCCGGTCTGGCGGAATTATTTTTCCTCCTGGGTGCCCAGCCTTGCGTACAGGGCGGTCAGGTGGTGGATTTTTTCGGCCAGCGCATCTGTAATCATACCATCTTTTACCCGCCATGTCCAGTTGGAATTTGTGGTACCGGGGAAATTCATCCGGGCCTGGGCTCCCAAATCCAGATAATCCTGGAGGGGAACCACGCAGGTGTCGGAAACGCTGCTCATGGCGGTGCGGATGACGCCCCAGACCATGCCCTCTTCCGGGGTCAGGCGCATATACTCGGAGGCGTAGCGCTGCATCTCGGGGGTGCCGGTTTCCAGCCACTGCCGGGTGGTCATATTGTCGTGGGTGCCGGTGTAGCACACGGAGTTGCGGGTGTAGGTGTGGGGCAGATAGTCGGAGGGCTCCCGGGAGTCGAAGGCGAATTGCAGCACCTTCATGCCGGGATAGCCGGAGGCATCCCGCAAATCCAGCACATCCTGGGTCAGGTAGCCCAAATCCTCGGCAATCAGCTTCAGCTGGGGCAGACCCTGCTTCACGGCGTCAATGAAGTGGAGGCCGGGGCCGGTGACCCACTTGCCCCCCCGGGCGGTGGCATCGCCGAAGGGCACGGACCAGTAGCCCGCAAAGGCACGGAAATGGTCCATCCGCACCATGTCATACATCTTTCCGGCGGCGGCCAGGCGGCGAATCCACCAGCTGTAGCCGTCGGCGGCCAGCACGTCCCAGCGGTACAGGGGGTTGCCCCACAGCTGACCGTCGGCGGTGAAGGCATCCGGGGGGCATCCGGCCACTGCCGTGGGATTCAGCTCCGCATCCATCTGGAACAGCTCTGGGCTGCTCCAGGCCTCCACCGAATCCCGGGGCACATAAATGGGCACATCGCCGATGATGGAGATGTTGTTCCGGTTGGCATAGGCGTGGAGGGCATCCCACTGCCGGAAGAAGAGATACTGGACAAAGGTGAAGAAGGCAATTTCCTCCTTCAGCTGGTTCCGGGCCTGCCAGATGGCATCGGGATCCCGGAATTTCAGCTTGTGCTCCCACTCATACCAGGGCTTTCCGCCGAATTTGTCCTTCAGGGCCATGAACAGGGTGAAGTCCGGCAGCCAGTTGCTGTTTTCCGTGCAGAAGCAGGTGTAGTCCTTGTCGGGGGTGAAGCGGCTGTAGGCGGCACGCAGCACCTTCAGCCGGTTCTGGTACAGCAGGCCGAAGTCTGCCTGGTCGTCGGTGACGTTCCAGGTGATGCCCTGCAGGTCCTCCTGGGTGAGCAGCCCGTCCTCCATCAGCCGTTCCAGGTCGATAAGGTAGTGGTTGCCTGCAAAGGTGGAGCAGGACTGATAGGGGGAGTCGCCGTAGCTGGTGGGGGTCAGGGGCAGAATCTGCCAATAGCTCTGACCGGCCTTTTTCAGAAAATCTACAAAATCATATGCCTGCCGCCCCATGGTGCCCACTCCGTATTTTCCGGGAAGGCTGGTGACATGCATCAAAATACCGCTGGTTCTCATAGCGAATACCTCGTCTCAGATAGAATGGAAATTTGCGTGGAATCAAAAAGTTTCGGAGTGTTTCGCTCCCATATGCAAGACTAAATCATTTCCCCGGATTTGTCAAGAAAAATCGAGGGGAATTGAAAACTTTTTGTAAAAAATGGCCTCAGAACCCGGTCCCATGGGGCCTTCCACCCATTGTGCCCCCTTTTCGGGCGGGAAAGGCCTTTCTGATTTTCCGCTTCTGTTTCGTTTTAGTTTAGGAACCTGTGCAAAAATACATCCTGGAAAAATATCGGAGGAAAGGGGAGGTGGCGAATGCGGCCGATAGAGGAACCGGGGCTGTGCAAATTCCTGCGGTGGATTGTGGGAGCGGTTTATCCCAAAATGGAGCTGGTTGGGCTGGAAAACCTGCCGGAGGAGCCCTTTGTGCTGGTGGGCAACCATTCCCAGGCCCATGGGGCCATCATCGCCGAAGAGCGGCTGCCCTTCGACCTGTATACCTGGTGCAATTATCAGATGATGGAGAAAAAGGAGGTCAGCGCCTACGCCCTGGAGGATTTCTGGCAGGATAAGCCCAGGGCCATGCAGCCGGTGTATTGGCTTTTGAGTAAGCTCATTCAATACCCCGCCGTGTATATCCTGAGCCACGCCCGCACCATTGCCGTATATCACGACAACCGATGCATCAGCACCTTCCGCAAATCCCTGGAAAAATTGCAGGAGGGATATAATTTGGTTATTTACCCGGAGAGCAGGGAGTGCTATAATAACATCGTTTATGAATTCCAGAGCCGGTTTATTGACCTGGCCAGGATGTATTATAAGCGCAGCGGCAAATGCCTCAGCTTCGTGCCTATGTATCTTGCCCCAAAGCTGAAAAAAATCTTCTTCGGTCAGCCGATTGTGTATAACCCGGAAATCCCCATGGATTTGCAGCGGGGGCAAATCAAGCAGCAGCTGATGGATGCCATCACGGAGATTGCCTGCGCCCAGCCGCTGCATACGGTGATCCCCTACCGGAATGTGCCGAAGAAGCAATATCCCAAAAATCTACCCCTGGAGGCGTATTGCGTTGAAACGACAAAAGGTTGACTACCATGGCTTCCGCCTGAGCAGAATCAACGAGCCCCGGTTCCGGCACCTCTGGCTGCTGGGAACCTGGCTGATTTATTTTGCCCTGTATTTCCTGACAGAGAATCTCATCCCGGCGGAGCGCTGCCATGTGATGCACTGCTTCCTGGACGATTTGCTTCCCTTTAACGAATACTTCCTGATTTTCTATACCGGGTGGTATCTCCTGGTGTTCGGCAGCGTGGCCTACTATTTAATGTATGATGTGAAGCGGTTCCGGGAGCTGGACCTGTACATCTTCGTCACCCAGATGGTGGCCATGTTCTTCTATATCGTGCTGCCCAGCCGCCAGGACCTGCGGCCGGCAGCCTTCCCAAGGGAGAATTTCTTCACCTGGGTTATGGGGCTGATTTATACCTTCGATACCGATACCGGCGTCTGCCCGTCGCTGCATGTGGCCTATTCCTGGGCCATCTTCAATGTAATGGTGAAGGACCAGCACCTTGCAAGGTGGTTCAAGGTCTTCCTGGGGCTCTTCGCCGTTATGGTGTGCCTGTCCACCGCCTTCGTCAAGCAGCACTCCTTCCTGGATATCTTTGCCGCCATCCCTGTGGTGCTGCTGGGAGAAATCCTTATCTACGGAAAATCCTATTGGCTTCCCCGCCTCCGAAAGCACGCCTGAGCGGCAGGAAAGCCGGGAATCCCCGGTGAACAGAACGCAGATTGTGTTCCCGAAAGCATAACCGAAAACAAGCCCGTGACGTTCCCAAAGAGCGTTCACGGGCTTGTTTTTCGATTGTAAAGAGAAGCGATACCGGGCGGGTCAGGGCACTGCCGCCCTCTACCCAGGTCTAAAGCGCCTTGCAGGCTTCCGCCTTTTGACGCAGAAGCGATACCGGGCGGGTCAGGGCATCACCGCCCTCTGCCCAGTCCTAAAGCGCCTTGCGGGCTTCCGTCTTTTGCCGCAGAAGCGATACCGGGCGGGTCAGGGCACTGCCGCCCTCCACCCAGTCCTAAAGCGTAATTAAAAATCGCACTTCTTGGCGATGTACTCCTTCAGCTCGCTGATGGGAATGCGCACCTGCTCCATGGTGTCACGGTCACGGACGGTGACGCAGTTGTCGGCAGGGGTGTTCTCGTCGCCCACGGTCTGGAAGTCCACGGTGATGCACAGGGGGGTGCCAATCTCATCCTCCCGGCGGTAACGCTTGCCGATGGAGCCGGCATCGTCGAAGTCCACCATGAAGTCATGCTGTAGCATCTTGTAGATTTCCTCGGCCTTGGGGCTGAGCTTCTTGGACAGAGGCAGCACGGCAGCCTTGAAAGGAGCCAGTGCGGGGTGCAGATGCAGCACGGTGCGGATGTCGGGGTTGCCCTTCTTGTCCTGCCCCACAACCTCCTCGTCGTAGGCTTCACACAGGAAGGCCAGTGCCACCCGGTCGCAGCCCAGGCTGGGCTCGATAACGTAGGGGATGTAGTGCTCGTTCTTCTCCTGGTCGTAGTATTCCAGGCTCTTGCCGCTGGCCTCCTGATGGCGGCCCAGGTCGTAGTTGGTGCGGTCGGCAATGCCCCACAGCTCGCCCCACCCGCTGCCGAAGGGGAACTGATACTCAATGTCGGTGGTGGCACGGGAGTAGAAGGCCAGCTCGGCAGGCTCATGGTCCCGCAGACGCAGGCTCTCTTCCTGGATGCCCAGGCTCATCAGCCAATTCTTGCAGTAGTCCTTCCAGTAGGCAAACCACTCCAGGTCGGTGCCCGGCTGGCAGAAGAATTCGCACTCCATCTGCTCGAATTCCCGGGTGCGGAAGGTGAAGTTGCCCGGGGTAATCTCGTTGCGGAAGGCCTTGCCCACCTGGCAAACGCCGAAGGGCAGCTTGCGCCGGGTGGTGCGCTGGATGTTGGCGAAGTTGACAAAGATGCCCTGGGCGGTTTCAGGCCGGAGATAGACGGTGGAGGAGGAGTCCTCGGTAACGCCAATCTGGGTCTTGAACATCAGGTTGAACTTCCGGATGGCGGTGAAGTTGTGCTTGCCGCAGTTGGGGCAGACCACCTCGTCATGACTGGCAATGAATGCATCCATTTCCTCGAAGCTCATGGCATCCACATTTACGCTGCCGCCGGCCTCGCAGGACTCAATCAGCTTGTCCGCCCGCTGACGGGAGCCGCAGCCCTTGCAGTCCACCAGAGGGTCGGAGAAGTTGCCCACATGCCCGGTGGTAACCCAGGTGGTGGGGTTCATAAGGATGGCGGCATCCAGACCCACATTGTATTCGGACTCCTGGACGAACTTCTTCAGCCATGCCTTTTTCACATTGTTCTTGAACTCCACACCCAGAGGGCCGTAGTCCCACGCATTGGCAAGACCGCCGTAGATTTCGGAACCGGCATACACAAAGCCCCGGTTCTTACACAGGTTTACCACCATGTCCAATGTCTTTTCGCTGTTTTTCATATTCTATCCTCCTGCTTGCAAAGCAAAATATACGGTAATCCACATACCCCCCGCCGGGGGGAAAACGCAACGCAATTATACGTTAGAAATTCATATAAATCAAGAATTTTCTGCATCCAGCGGGGCATAATCCGGCCCCAAATCCGCAGCCATCATCCGGTAAATCTCCTCGCCGATGTCCGTTGCCGTGCGCCCCTGCATTTCCTCGGGGGTAATCACATCCAGCAGATGCAGCGCAATGGGCGTGCTGCGCAGATGCAAAAGGTTATTTACCACCTTGTCCGTGCCCTGGAGGGTGCAGACCACAATGGGCACCTTGGCCTTGGTGGCGATTTTCAGGGCACCGCTGCGAAAGTGCAGCAGATGGTGGTCCTTGCTGATGTAGCCCTCCGGGAATACGGCAATGGATACCTCATCCTCCTGAATCAGCTGGACGCATCTGAGAATGGTTTTCAGTGCCTCCCGGTCATTTTCCCGGTTAATCAGCTGGGCCATCAGCTTGTGCATCAGCTTGCCGATGATGAACATATCGTCATTTTCCTTTTTGGAAATGAAGGCCAGCTGGCTCTGCTGGAAGTAGGCATACAGCACCACCGGGTCCAGCTCAAACAGGTGATTGCACACCAGCAGGAAGCGGCCCTGGGTGGGAGTCTTCTCCAGCCCCCGGGTGTGCACCTTCATCCGCAGCAGCGGAAGAATGGCCTCGGCGTAGAGATAGGTCACCTTCCGGTAGAAGGGATCGTCATGCTCCTGGGGCACCGAGGTATCCACCCGGCGCACCAGAATATAGATGAACAGGAAGGCCAACCCCAGAGCCAGAAGAAAGCCCCCCAAAAATCCCACCGGCAGCATCCACAGCCAGGCCAGGCTGCCAAAGCCCCCGGTAAAATAGCAAAGCCCCAGTGCCGCCAGGCAGGCAAACACCAGCATACTGGTCATTAACATAGAATTCCCCCATAATTTTCTGTAAAATACTAGTATACTCCATCCCATAGGTAAAAACAAGGGGGAAATCCGTTTTTGAAAATTCTTTTAAGCAATCCTAAAATTACTATTGACAATCACATGACCATGTGATATCATCAATTCATCCAAAGGAGGTGGAAACAAATGTTAAGTTCAACCGAGATTCTCTGGCTGGCGCTGATTGCGGTGTTCCTGGTGCTGGAGGCGGGGACGGTGGCCCTGGTAAGCATCTGGTTCGCCCTGGGTGCCGCCGCCGCTCTGGTGGCCTGTATGCTGGGGGCAGCCATGTGGCTCCAGATAGCCATTTTCCTGGCGGTGTCCGGGCTGCTGCTGGCCCTTCTGTGGAAGAAGGTCCGGGCCAAATCCGCTGCCGCCAAAACCAATGTGGATTCCGTCATCGGGGCAGAGGGCTACGTTACAGAGCCCATCGATAACCTGTCCTATACCGGCCGGGTCAAGCTGGGCGGCATCACCTGGGCAGCCCGCAGTACATCCGGCGAGCCCCTGGCAGAGGGCAGCCTGGTCAGGGTAGACCGGGTAGAGGGCGTAAAGGTGTTTGTCTCCCCGGCAGAAGTTCCCTGTGAGAAATGAAAATTTAGGAGGTAAAAAGTATGTACGTATTGATTGCAGTTTTGGCCGTTGTTTTCCTGCTGGTGATTCCCAATATCCATGTGGTGCAGCAGTCCCGGGCCTACGTCATTGAGCGCCTGGGCGTGTTCCAGGGAGTGTGGGGTGTAGGTATGCACTTCAAGCTCCCCTTTGTAGACCGGATTGCCCGGAAGGTCAGCCTGAAAGAGCAGGTGCTGGACTATCCCCCCCAGCCGGTTATCACCAAGGACAATGTCACCATGCAGATTGATACCGTGGTGTATTTCCAGATTACCGACCCCAAGCTCTACTGCTACGGCGTGGAGCAGCCCATGATGGCCATGGAAACCCTGACTGCCACCACCCTGCGAAACATCATCGGCGATTTGGAGCTGGACCAGACCCTGACCTCCCGTGACGTGGTGAATACCAAGATGCGCTCCATCCTGGACGAAGCCACCGACCCCTGGGGCATCAAGGTCAACCGGGTGGAGCTGAAGAATATTCTGCCCCCCGCCGACATCCAGAACTCCATGGAAAAGCAGATGAAGGCCGAGCGTGACCGCCGCCAGAGCATCCTGCAGGCCGAGGGCCAGAAGAAGTCCGCCATCCTCATTGCCGAGGGCGAAAAGGAATCCGCCATCCTGCGGGCATCCGCCGATAAGGAAGCGGCCATCCTCAAGGCAGAGGCCGAGAAGCAGGCTGCCATCCTCAAGGCCGACGGCGAAGCCCAGGCCATCCGGGCGGTGCAGCAGGCACTGGCCGATTCCCTGGAAATGCTGAACGAAAAGGCCCCCAGCGACAGCGTCCTGCGGCTCAAGGCCATCGAGGCCATGCAGAAGGTTGCCGACGGTCAGGCTACCAAGATTATCATCCCCAGCGAAATGCAGGGCCTGGTGGGTCTGGCCAACGGCATCGTAGAGGGCACCAAGCAGTAACCATCCGCCAAATTTGCCCGCTCCCGGACTCCGGGGGCGGGCAAGGAAAGGAATGCAGACAATGGAAAAACGCTTCGTAAAAATCTACTCCGACGGCATGATGACCGTTTCCGAAATCTGGGTGGACACCAAAACCGGGGTCAATTATTTCTACCACACCTGCGGCAGCTCCGGGGGCCTGACCCCTCTGCTGGACAGGGACGGAAAGCCTGTGGTATCTGCATTGCCGGTGCGGGAAGAGCAATAATCAGAGCTTCCTTAGAAAATTTCGCAGCAGCCGTAAATTTGGCTGCTGCGAAATTTTTATGGGATTACTTATGGTAGAGGATGCGGATGGAGTTCAGCAGGCACAGCATGGATACGCCGGTGTCGGCAAATACGGCAATCCACATATTGGCGTAGCCCATCAGGCCCAGAATCATCACCACGGCCTTTACCGCCAGGGCAAAGTAGACATTCTGCCAGCTGATGCGGCGGGTGCGGCGGGCAATCCCGATGGCCTGGGGAATGGCCGACATGTCGGAGTTCATGAACACCACGTCGGCGGCCTCGATGGCGGCATCGGCGCCGCTGCCCATGGCCGCACCCACATCGGCACCGGCCAGCACCGGGGCATCGTTGATGCCGTCGCCGACAAACATGACGCTGCCCTGCTGGGAGCGCACCTTTTGCAGCTCGGTGAGCTTGTTTTCAGGCAGCAGCCGGGCCCGGACCTCGTCGATGCCGGTTTCCTGAGCCACATGCCGGGCGTTGTCCTCGGCATCGCCGGTGAGCATTACGGTGTGCAGCCCCTGGGCCTTCAGCTGACGGATGGCGGGGACGGCATCCTCCTTCAGGGTGTCGGCAATTACAATCTGGCCCAGAAGGGTACCGTCTCTGGCCATCAGCACCTGGGTGCCGAAGTCGGTTCCCCGGAAGCCATCCAGGCAGATGCCGCTTTGCTCCAGCAGCCTGCGGTTGCCGCAGAGAATCCGGTGGCCCTCCAGCTCCGCCTGGATGCCCTGACCGGCCAGCTCCGTCAGGCGTTGGGGCTTGGGAATTTCCAAACCCGCCTGCCGGGCGGCGGTGACAATGCTTACGGCAATGGGGTGGGTGGAGAACTGCTCACACCCGGCGGCCAGGGACAGCAGCTCCGCTTCGGTGGCCTGGCCATCTGCGGGGATGGCGGACTGTACCTGGAAATTTCCCCGGGTGATGGTGCCGGTTTTGTCCATGACAACGGCCTTCACCTGGGACAGAGCCTCAATGGCCACGCCGCCCTTGAAGAGAATGCCCTTTTTAGAGGCGGCGCCGATGCCGGAGAAGAAGGCCAGGGGCACGCTGAGCACCAGGGCACAGGGGCAGGAGATGACCAGGAAGGTCAGAGCGGTAAACACAGAGGCGGTGCCGGTCTGGCCGTAGAGCACGGAGTTCATACCGGCGTATTTGACAGGGTCCACAAAGAAGTGCCAGCCGGGAATTACCAGGGGCAGTACCAGAGCCACCGCCAGGGCTGCCAGCACCACGGCGGGGGTATACACCCGGGCAAAGCGGGTGATGAACTTGTCGATGGCGGGCTTACTGGCCGCCGCATTTTCCACGGAGTTCAGAATCCGGGTGACCATGGATTCCTCCAGCGGCTTCTCTACCCGGATTTTCAGCTGCCCGGAGGTGTTGACACAGCCGGAGATTACGTCGCTGCCGGTGCCCACCTTCACGGGGACAGGCTCACCGGTGACGGCGGAGGTATCAATCCGGCTCTCTCCCTCAATAATCACGCCGTCCAGGGGAATCCGGTCCCCGGGGCGTACCAGCAGAATGTCTCCCACCTTCGCATCCCCGGCGGGGATGACCGCCACCTGGTCCCCGGATATCAGGTTCACGGTTTCGGGGCGCAGGTCAACGGCGCTCATAATCTGGCTGCGGCTCTTGGCCACGGCCCGGTCTTCAAAATACTCGCCGATGCGGTAGAACAGCATGACACCCACCGCCTCCGGGTAGCTGCCAATGGCAAAGGCCCCCAGGGTGGCAATGGACATAAGGAAATTCTCGTCAAACACCTGCCCCTTGCAGATGTTTTTCAGGGCACTCCATACCACCTCGCCCCCCAGAATCAGATAGGCGGGCACCAGGGCCAGTAGCTGCCACAGCAGGGAGACATCCTTCAAATGCAGCAGCTCCCCTATGGCAAAGAGGGCCGCACCCAGGAGAATGGCCCAAAGCTCCTTCCGGCCGTCCTCTTCGCCGCCTTTCTTCGCTTCCTCCTTGGGGACGATGGTGATGCCGTCCTCCATGGCATCGATGGCCTGCTTCACGGCGGGAATCAGGGCATCGGGGTCCTTGGCGGTCAGGCGCATCTGCCGGGTGGCAAAGGTGATGGTGCATTCCTCCACCCCGGCCAGGGCATTGAGCCCGGCCTCAATCTTGGCGGCACAGTTGGCGCAGTCCAGCCCCTCCAGAAGGTAGGTCTTGGTCACGGCGCCCTTGGCACTCCGGGGGCTCAGGGTCACGCCCTCCTCCATGCTGTCCACGGTTTTCTGCATCTTTTCCAGCAGCCCCCGGTGGCTCTTGGCGCTGACCCGGAGCTGGCAGGCAGCAAAGGCAATGGAGGCCTCCTCAATTTCCGGCATGGCATTGAGCTTTGCCTCTATCTTGGCGGCACAGTTGGCACAGTCCAGCCCCTCTATCCGATACACCCTGATCTCGGCATTTTCCCTGTGGGAATGGTGTTCATGCTCGTGCTCATGTTCATGCCTGTGCTCATGCTCATGTCCGTGCTCATGCTCATGTCCATGGCAGCAGTCGCCCTGGTGATGGTGGTGCGCATGGCCGCAGCCGCAGGGGGTTTCCTGGAGATGCGAATGGTCATGGCCGCAGCAGCATTGGCCTTCCTGGTCGTGCAGGTGCTTTTCCTGGGACATAATTACCCTTCCTTTCATCGGCACGGAAAATTCTGTTTGACAATGGGGGAATCTTAAAATACAATATATCCGTTACCGAACACTTTGTTCTGTAAGCATTATAAAAGAAATCCGGGAAAAAACAAGAATCAAATTTTCCCGGATGTACAATACAGAACAAAAATCCAATTTTGTACAGGAGAACGCCTATGGACAGACGCCAGCAAAAAACCCGCACCGCCATATATCGGGCCTTTACCACGCTGCTGGACCGGCAGAACTTCCACTCCATCACCGTGCAGGATATCATTGACGAGGCCAACATCGGAAGGAGCACCTTCTACGCCCATTTTGAAACCAAAGAGGAGCTGGTGAAATCCCTGTGCCGGGAGCTGTTTGCCCATATCATCGGCACCGCCATGGACAAGCAGGATACCCATGGCCTGTATACCTGCACCAACGCCCCCCACTCGGTAATCTGCCACATTTTGCAGCATTTGCAGGAGAACGACAACAACATTCTCACCCTGCTCTCCTGTGACAGCGGCCCGATTTTTATGAGCTATTTCAAGTCCGGCATGGAGGAGCTGGTGCGCTCCCAGCTGCTGGGGGATACCGCCTGTGCCGATGTGCCCCGGGAATTCCTGATCAACCACATTGCGGGCAGCTTTGTGGAGATGGTGCAGTGGTGGCTGGACGGCGGCCGGAAGCAGACCCCCCAGACCCTGGACAGCTATTTCCGCAGGGTCACAGAGCCCCTGCTCTGCGCCGGAAGGGGTGGGGACGTATGAATGTGCTGATTCTTGGGGACTTTGTGGGCTGCGGCGACGTGGCCATGTCCGTCTCCCGGGCGGTGCTGACCCGGATGGGGCATCGGGCCCTGTGCCTGCCCACGGCGCTGATTTCCAACACCTGGAACCTGGGCACCCCTGCCGTGACGGTCACCACGGAGTATATCTGCCAGGCGCTGGAAAGCTGGGAGAAAAACGGCATATCCGTGGATGCGGTGCTGCTGGGGTATCTGGCCGATGCCCGGCAGGCGGAATGGATTGCCCGGCGCTGCGCCCGGTGGCACGGCCAGGGGGCAACGGTGTTCCTGGACCCGATTTTCGCCGACAACGGCAAGCTCTATGCCGGTATTACCCCTCAGCGGCTGGATTTTCTCCGGGAGCTGCTGAAATCCGTGGACTATGTGCTTCCCAACGCCACCGAGGCCTGCTTCCTCACCGGAAATCAGGACCCGGCCCAGGCGGCCCGGGCTCTGGTGGAGCTGGGGGCGGGAGCCGCCGTGGTTACCGGGGTGGGGGAGCGCTCTGTGGTGCTGGCCCGGAAGGAGGGGCTTCGGGAGATTCCCTATACCCCAATCCCCGGCCAGTATTCCGGTGCCGGGGATGCCTTCACCGCCCTGTTTGTGGGCTCCGTTCTGCTGGGGCGGTCCCCGGAGGACAGTGCCGAATACGCCGCCGAAAGGGTAGGAAAGTGGATTCGGCGCTACCGGTGCGCCCCGGACAGCTTCACCGGCCTGCCGGTGGAGCGGCTGTGGGACTGAGGAAGGAGCGCTGCCATGAGAAAGAGAATCCTTCCTTTGCTGATACTGGCCCTGCTCCTCACCGGCTGCGGAAGCCAGGGAGCCAGGCAGAGCCTGATTCCGGAGGAAAACCGGCTGGTGGTGTACACCTCCCATAAGGAGGAGGTATACCAGCCCATTATCCGGGAGTTTGAGGAGCGCACCGGAATCTGGGTGGAGCTGGTGACCGGGGGCAGCAATGAGCTGCTGGACCGGCTGGAGCAGGAGCAGGAAGCCCCCCGGGCGGACGTGATGTTCGGCGGGGGCGTGGAGAGCCTGGAAAGCTGCCGGGAGCTCTTCGAGCCTGTACGCTGCACGGATTACCGGCGGATTCCCGCCTCGCTGCGGGATGCCCAGGATGCCTGGGTACCTTTTTCCGCCCTGCCGGTGGTGCTGATTTACAATACAAAGCTGGTGGACCCTGCCGGGCTCACCGGCTGGGAGGACCTGACCGGCCCTAAATTCCGGGGAGAGATTGCCTTTGCCGACCCCACAAAATCCGCCTCCTCCTTTACGGCGGTGGCCACGGTGCTCCAGGCCTGCGGCGAGGAAACGGCACTGGCGCTGGCCCGGAATCTGGCGGGGGAGCAGCTGGATTCCTCCGGCCAGGTGCTGACCCAGGTGGCGGGGGGAGAAAAGCTGGTGGGCATAACCCTGGAAGAGACGGCACTGCAGCGCATTGCCGCCGGGGACAATCTGGCCCTGGTCTACCCCCGGGAGGGCACCAGCTGTGTCCCCGACGGCACCGCCGTACTGAAAAATGCCCCCCACCGGGACAACGCCCTGGAATTTCTGGACTTCACCCTGAGCCGGGCGGTGCAGGAGATGCTGGGCAGCCGGTTCTACCGCCGCAGTGTCCGGGAGGATGTGGGGGATTCCGACACCCTGCCCGGCCTTGACCGGCTGAAGCTGACGGATTACGATACCCTGTGGGTCTCCCGGAACCGGGGGGACATTCTGCAAAAATGGGCAGAGGCCGTGAAGGAGGGGGCAGCATGAAATTCCGGAACCACTCCTTCCGCAAGCGGCTGTTTGCTGCCATGCTGCTGTCATCGCTGCTGCCGCTGCTGATTTGCACGGCACTGATGGTGCAGATTACCCGGCTGCGGATGCAAAACAAGGCTCGGGAGGATCTGGCGGGCCAGTCCGCCGGACTGTGCCAGAGCCTGGATATCCTCCGGGATGCGGTGGTGCATTCCGCCGCCCGGCTGACGGACAGCGAAACCGCCATCCACGCCCTGGGCTCCGGCGTTGGCAGCCGACTGCAAATCAACAGTCTGCTGTTTGATGCCACGGACAGCTGGCGGAATCTGGCGGTGTTTGACCTGTACGACAGCGCCGGGGTCTGCCGCTACTCCACCCGGGGCACCGTGTCCCAGAACCTGCCCACGGACTGGGGGGTGCTGTACGGTGCGGCCCAGGCCGGGGGAGAGCCGGTGTACTACGCCACGGAGAATCCGGCGGATACCGCCTCGGCCCTGCTTCTGGCGGGGGTGCAGCTCCGGGCGGAGGACGGCTGCACCGGCTACCTGGTGATGCGGCTGTATGCCGCCGGATTCCATGTGCTGCTGGACGGCAAATACGTGCAGAGCGACGTGCTGGTGCTGAATAAATTTTTCCGCCCGGTCTATGGCTCCCAGACCAATCTGACCCAGGCCCTGGCCCCCCGGCTTCGGGAGACCATGCTCCGGGGGGAGCTGCCGGAGGACGGGAACTACGTCTATTACATTGCCAATCACCCGGCCACCGGGCTGAATCTGGTGCTGCGGCAGCCCCAGATGTTCACCGCCCGGACGGTCTGGCTGCTGTATACCGCAGGGATTCTGTGCGTGCTGGCCTGTATCTGCGTGTCTGCCCTGGTGAGCCTGCCCCTGAGCCGCCAGATTGCGGCCCCCCTGGAAAAGCTGATGGGGGCCTTCGACCGGGTGCAGCAGGACAAGCTGGAAACCCAGATTCCCGTGGACAGGCAGGACGAATTCGGCCAACTGGCAGAGCGGTTCAACCAGATGGTTCACGCCCTCAGCATCAACCGGCAGGAGCTGATTACCAACCAGCAGGAGCTGAACCAGGCCCAAATCCGGATGCTGCAAGCCCAGCTGAACCCCCATTTCCTGTGCAACACCCTGGACACCATGAAATGGATCAGCAAAATCAACAAGGTGCCCCAGGTGGCCATGATGGCCACCAATCTGGCGGATATTCTGCGCTTTTGCATCTCTGCTGATGAGTTTGTGCCCTTGTACCGGGAGCTGGAAATTCTGGAGCGCTACATTGAGATTCAGAAAATCCGCCTGTCCGATGACTTCAGCTTCCGCCAGTACATTCCGGAGGAGCTGTATGACTGCCTGGTGCCCAAGATGATTTTGCAGCCCATTGTGGAAAATGCCATTCTCCACGGCATCGACGGAATTTCCGGCAGCACCATCGAAATCCGTGCCTGGGAGGAAGGGGGCAGCCTGAAAATCACCGTCACGGACAACGGCCACGGCTTCCCGGAGGATATGCTGGGCCAGCCCTACCGCCGGGATGAGGGGCTTGCAAAAGGCCACCTGGGACTATATAATGTGGACATGATTTTGCGCAGGAATTTTGGAGAAAGCTGCGGCCTCTGGCTCAGCCCGGGGGACGGCGGCGTGGGGGCCAGAGTGACGGCCACACTGCCCATCCGATTGGAGGAAGAAACAGAATGCTGAAAGTGCTGATTGTAGAGGACGAGGAGATGATCCGCAAGGGCATTGTGCTGACGGTGGACTGGGCCGCACTGGACTGCATGGTGGTGGGGGAAGCCGCCAACGGCGTCCAGGGCCTGGAGGCTGCCCGGCGGCTGGAGCCCAGCCTGATTATCACCGATTTGAAAATGCCCCAAATGGACGGCATCGAAATGCTGAAGGCTCTGCGGGCCCAGGGATGCACCGCCTATGTGATTATCCTGACGGCCTATGACAATTTCAGCTATGTGCAAAGCGCCCTGCGGCTGGGGGCGGTGGACTATCTGCTCAAGCCCTTCCACGATGGGGATTTGGAAAATGCCATCACCCGGGTACAGCAGCGGATGAAGCTGGAAGCCGCCGAGACCGCCCCCCTAGGCATTGTCCGCAAGGGGGACAAGAGCAAATATGTCCAGGAGGCCATGGACTATATCAGCGCCCACTACAACGACCCGGACATCAGCGTGGGCACCGTGGCCCAGAGCCTGAACATCAGCGAGGGCTATCTCAGCCACACCTTCAAGAAGGAGACGGACTACACCCTGCTCAATTACCTGACCCGCTACCGCATCCACAAGGCCATGGAGCTGCTGAAGGACTGCCGGGTGAAGGTCTACGAGGTGGCGGAGCAGGTGGGCTACCGGGATATTGCCTATTTTTCCGCTACCTTTAAGAAATATGCCGGTATTTCTCCCTCGGAATACCAGCTTTCCAGCCGGTAAGGAGGAAGAAATATGATTAAACTGATTGCCACGGATATCGACGGCACCCTGCTGCAAAACGGCGAGACCCAAATCAGCCCCCGGTTTTTTCGGGAGGCCCGGCGGCTGATGGAGGGGGGGATTGCCCTCTGCGCCGCCAGCGGGCGGCAGTATAAGAGCCTGCGGGGGCTCTTCGCCCCCGTTGCCGAGGGCATGTACTTCGTGTGCGAAAACGGCGCAGTGGTCTACGGCCCCGGGGAGCCCCCGGAGCTGCTCTCCAAAACCGTCATTGACCGGGAGCTGTCTTTGGCGCTGTGCCGGGATATTCTGCAAATTCCCGGCTGCGAGCTTCTGATTTCCGGCGCCAATATGAGCTACCTCTGCCCGAAAACCCGGGAATATTTGGACCATATCCGATATTTTGTGGGGAACAATGTGACGGTGCTGGACACCCCGGAGGATATGCCGGAGGAATTTGTGAAGATTTCCGGCTATTACATCCCCGGGGCAGAGGGACTGGCCCCCATGCTGGAGCCGAAGTGGGGCGAAAAATTGCAGGTTGCCATTGCCGGCAGGTGCTGGCTGGATTTCACTCTGGCAGATAAGGCCACCGGCATCCGGGCGCTGTACCGCCGCCTGGGGGTCACCCCGGAGCAGACCGTTGCCTTCGGCGACAATTTCAACGACATCCCCATGCTGGATGCCGTGGGCCACCCCTATCTGATGCGCTCTGCCGCCCCGGCCCTGGGCAGCCGGTATCCCACCCAATGCAGCCGCCCGGAGGACGTGCTGGAAACGCTGTAAGACCAAACTCCCCCGGCGGTTCATTCCGCCGGGGGAGCACTTTATTTTAGGGAAGCTCTGATTAAATCGGCAAGAGCTGGCGGCGAGAGATTTTGTTTCCAGGCAAGGTATGGAAAGTGAGGGAATACTTTTTGTATTTCCCACTTTTCATACCGCAGTCTGGGAGCAAAAGATCCGCCGTTCAGCCGCAGACGATTTATTCAGAGTTTCCTTAGGGTGAATTCCTTGAAATCCATGGCGCCGGTGCCCTGGAAGCGGAAGTACAGGGCCTGTACCCCCTCCAGAGCGGGGAATTGGGCTTCGGCAGCGGCCCAGGAGCTGCTGGGGCGGATGGGAACCTCCGCAAAGGGGGCCGCATCCTTGCTCAGGGATACCAGCAGCTTTCCCTGTCCATTTCCCCGGGTGACCACCTGCACCCCGGTCTGGCCCCGAAAATCAAAGTACTTAAAGCCGCACCAGGCCCCCTGGGCCATGTTGGCTATGTACTGGTCGGGATTGTCCTCCCGGTCGGTGCCGGACTGGGTGAAATAGGGGTGGCGGGTGTCCGGCTCCCGGACGGCGATATAGCCGAAGCTGGGCTCGCTGTAGCCCAGGTGGCAGGCAATCCGTGCCTCATAGGTGCCGGTACCCTGAAGGGGGCCGCCGTTCAGGCCGCAGCTGGTCAGCTCTGCCTGGGGGATGGAGCCGTCGGGCCGGATGGTGATGGGCTCTGCGCAGCCCTGGCGGGCGCAGCACTGCTTGTTGGTCTGGCGGTGGTAGAAGATGTACCACTGCTGCCCAAGCTGCACCATGCCGCCGTGGGTGTTGCCGGTGTAGTTCATGGCCTGGGAATTCCCTTCCAGACCCAAATCGCCGATGCTTACCAGGATGCCGCCGAACCGGAAGTCCCGGTCCGGGAACCGGCTGGTGGCGTAGCACAGCTCATGGCTGAGGATGGAGGAGTAGACGAAATAATAGAGCTCTCCGATTTTCCGGATGCTGCTGGCCTCGAAGAAGGCGTGGCCCTGGTAGCCGGTGCCCTGGGCGTTCCACACCCCCGGGGCAATGAGCCTGGGCTCCCGCTTTACGGTGCGCATATCCGGCTCCAGAGCGGTGCAGTAGCTGCCCTCCATCCGGCGGCCCTTCTGCTTCAGCAGGTCATACAGCCAGCCGGGGCCGGGGGCAAAGCCGGTATACAGGTATACGTTCTCCCCCTCCACCAGCACGCCGGGGTCAAAGCAGCTGATTTCCCCGGGCTTGCCCCCGAGAATAGAGCCGTCCGGCCAGCGGACGTAGTCGTAAAACTGAAAATCCCCCGCCGGGGTGTCGCACACCGCCACCCCCACATTGTCCGAGCCGTTCAGGGAGTAGTACAGGTAGTATCTCCCGTCCGGCCCCCGGACGGCATCCGGGGCGAAGAGCTGCATCTTCCCCTGGGGGTTCTGGGGGTCCCGGGTGGCGGGGTAGATTACCCCCTCATACCGCCAGTTTCCCAAGTCCTCCACCGGGGCGGACCAGCCCACATAGTCGTTGACGCAGAAGCCCTCCCCCTGGAAGGCATCGTGGCTGCCGTAGACATACACCCGATCCCCAAATACCCGGGGCTCTCCGTCGGGGACATATTCATAGCTGGGCAGATAGGGATTGAAGGCTTGCTTTTTCATAATGTACTCCTTGCATAGCAATGTAAAAGCGTGTTATTTTCGCAGCCGGAACCGTTCCCGGCTGCCGGGTTATGCTTCGCTCTCCTGGGGCTCGTCATAGTCCTCTGTGTGAACCTGGAACATCCCCCGGTATTGGGTGGGGGTACAGCCCTTCATCTTCTTGAACATCCGGTTGAAGGTGGACACGCTGGAAAAGCCGGATTGCAGGGCAATCTGGGAGATGGACATCCCCGGCTGCATCAGCAGCATCTCGGAGGCCTTGATTCGCCGGTGGCACAGGTATTCATAGAAATTGCAGCCGGAGAGCTGCTTGAAGGTCCGGGAGAAGTGGAATTTGGAGAAGCCTGCCACTGCGGCCACGTCCTCCAATGTCAGCTCCTCGGCAAAATGCCGGTCCAGATAACTGAATACCGCACTGAACCGCTCGGCATAGTTCCGCCCGCTGGAGTGGGGCACCTGGGTGACGGAGGGGCTGCCCTCGGTGCTCAGCCGGTCCCGGCAGTAGTTCAGGAAGAAGCTCAGCAGCCGGGAATAGATGGTGATGTCCCGCAGTCTGTCGTCGTGGAGGTATTCCGTGCATATCTGGCTGAACAGCTCCGTCTCCTCTGCATAGATGGCGGGGCAGGTGCTCCGGTTAATCAGCAGAGGCTTGGACATACAGGAGGCCAGATAGGAGGCACCCTTTATAGAAAAAATCTGGTCGAATTCAAACAGGAAGATGAATCTTCCGCCCTGGCCCGGGGGCGTGAGGGAGTGGGGCTCGCCGCTGGGAATCAGGAAAATATCCCCCGGTGCCAGCTCAAAGGTCTGGCCGGAAACGGTGACAAGGTAGCTGCCCTCCACCGGGGCAATCATCTCGCAGGCGTTGTGCCAGTGGGGAGAATAGACAAGCATATTGTCGTTATACCACAGGCGCAGGCTGGAATTGGGCTGGAATGCCACGGCTTCCCGATTGTCGGACAGGGAGCGGACGAAATTGATTTTGCTCTGCCGGGCCAGGAACTGCTCGATAATCTGCTGGCTGACGGCGTGGGGGACGGCGCTTTTGATGGTTGAAGTCATCGAAATAACCTCCACATTGGCATTTTGACCGGGTTACGCAATTATTGCCAGATTGCAAAAAGAGGGCTTTTTGATATTTCTTATAATACAGGTGTCTTTTTCAGTTGCTCTCTCAAAAAACTACTGACAATACTGTACCACATTCGCACAGAAGTTTCAATACGAAATTACGGTTTTGCCGAATGTTGAATTTATCGTGACACCAAGCAATATTTGAAGATAGAATTCGCAATTATTAACCAAAAGCAGCGGAAGAATATGAGCATAATATGCTAAGAAAATGGGGGAAGAGGGGCGAAAAATGGAGAATTTGCCCAATATCCTGCTTGGGGGACTCTTTGCAATGTGCTCAGAACAGATCCAGCATACTGTCCAGGTAAATTGCCTCCCGGACAGGAAGCTGATATTGGGGCTTTGTCATGTAGTAGAGCAGAAATTCCAGAATCAGGGCGCTGCCCAGGCCCCGGCCCTCCAGCTTGAAATGGGAAAAGCCCATGGGCAGATAGACCGATGAAATCCGGTCAATGCCGATGAAGCCGGGGCTGCGCATTGCCTGGGAAAACCGATAGCCCTGCCTGCCGCCTGGGGCGCAGCAGGGAAAGTCGGGGCAGTCCTCCCCCAGATTTTTCCGGCTGACGGTTTCGTAGCAGCGCTTTCGCTGGGTGCAGCCGAACCAGCAGCCCTCGTTGCACAGAAATTCCACCTTGCTTTTCTGGGCGGGGGACAGGGCGGCCAGCTGGGAAAGGTGATTGTTCAGGCGAAAATCCGGCACCACATAGCGAAATTCCTCCCGGTTCAGCTCCGCCTCCAGCTGCCGGAAATCGGTAAGCACCTTGGTGGTGGAGGAGACGAAGTAGAACCCGGGGTACTGGGCTTGCAGATAGTTCAGCAGCAAATCCGAGTGGACGATTACGCCGTTTTGCGGGCCGTCCTGGGTGTGGAACAGGGAGCAGAGCCGGTTGCAGCGCCTGTCCGAAAGATGCTCCGCTTCCAGCAGGGAATTGCTGAAGGTCAGCCGGGCCGAGATACCGTATTCCCGGGTCAGGGCCAATGCCTCCCGGGCAGGGTCATTGCCGAAGCCCACCCGGCCCCCGCCCCAGATGCAGTCCGCCGGGGCACCATAGATGGAGCCGATGCGGCACCAGTCGTAAAAATATTCCGGGTGCTCCCGGAAAAGCGGCAGAAAGACCCGGTAAAAATCCAGAAATTCAAACAGCCCGGGAAGATGAAAATAGGCAATGTTCTTTTGGGATGCCCCCATAGGGCAAACCCTCCTTCCTCTGTCAGTTTCCCCATTATAGCCGGGACACACCGCATACCCCCCAAAAGCGGGGCCCGGCGGCAAATTGCGGCTTACCAATGAAAAGGGGACCGCCCTATGCAGGGCAGTCCCTTGAATGCAGGCGGAATTATTTCAGAATGGTCTCGATGGCCTGGGCCAGCTTTTCCTTCTGGGCCTCTGCCTCGGCCAAGTCCTTGCCCAATGTGGTGAAGTACATCTTAATCTTGGGCTCGGTGCCGGAGGGGCGGACAATCACACATGCGCCCCCCTCCAGGCGGAACATCAGCACGTTGGAGGCAGGCAGACCGGTCTGCTGGGTCTGCTCGTAGTCGACAACCTGGGTGACCGGGCAGCCGGCAATGTCCTTGGGGGGATGGGTGCGCAGGGCTTCCATAATCCCGGCAATCTTGTCCATGCCGCTGAGGCCGGGGAACTCGAAGGAGTCGGTGCGGTTCAGGTACCGGCCATACTTGGCGTAGATGGCTTCCAGCCGCTCCTTGAGGGAGGAGCCGATGGAGCGGTAATAGGCGGCCATTTCGCAAATCAGCATGGAGCTGACAATGGCATCCTTGTCCCGGACATAGGGACCGGCCAGATAGCCGTAGCTCTCCTCAAAGCCGAAGAGGAAGCGCTCCACATGGCCCTCGGATTCCAGCCGGGCAATCTGGTCACCAATCCACTTGAAGCCGGTGAGAACGTTGCGCAGCTCCACACCGTAGTGGGCAGCCACGGCATCGGCCAGGGGGGTGGACACCAGGGACTTCACCGCCACGGGATGGGCGGGCATGGTGCCCTTCTCAATCCGTCCGGCGCAGATGTAGTCCAGCAGCAGGACGCCCATTTCGTTGCCGGATACCAGCTCATAGGAGCCGTCGGCGCAGCGCATGGCGATGCCCACCCGGTCGGCATCGGGGTCGGTGGCCAGCATCAGGTCGGCACCGGTTTTCTCGGCCAGCGCCAGGCCCAGCCGCAGCGCCTCGAAAATCTCGGGGTTGGGATAGGGGCAGGTGGGGAAGTGGCCGTCGGGGTATTGCTGCTCCGGTACGATGGTGATATCGTCGATGCCGATGTCGTGGAGCACCCGGGTCACCGGCACCAGGCCGGAGCCGTTCAGGGGGGAGTAGACCAGCTTCAGTCCGGCAGTCTTGCACAGGCCCGGCCGGACGGCGCAGGCCTCGATGGCGCTGTACAGCGCCGCTTTGCAGTCGTCCCCCACATATTGGATAAGCCCCTGGGCCACCCCCTGGTCAAAGGGAATGTGCTTGGCACCCTCCAGGATATCGGTCTTCTGAATCTCTGCGTAAATCACTTCCGCCGCATGGTCCGTCACCTGGCAGCCGTCGGGGCCGTAGGCCTTGAAGCCATTGTATTTGGCGGGATTGTGGGAGGCGGTAATCATCACACCTGCGTTGGCGTGGTAATACCGGGTGGCAAAGGACAGGGCGGGCACGGGCATCAGGGCATCGTAAATCCGCACCCGGATGCCGTTGGCAGCCAGCACGCAGGCAACCTCTCTGGCAAAGACATCGGAGTTGATCCGGCTGTCATAGGAGACGGCCACCAGCTGCTCACCACCCTGGGACTTCACCCAGTTGGCAAGGCCCTGGGCAGCCTGCCGCACGGTATAGATGTTCATCCGGTTGCTTCCGGCCCCCAGCACACCCCGCAGGCCGCCGGTGCCGAATTCCAGAGCGATGGCAAAGCGCTCTTTAATCTCGTTCTCGTCTCCGGCAATTTCTTTCAATTCCGCCGTCAGTGCCGGGTCCTCCAGGGTGGCGGCGCACCAGCGGCGATAGTCATCCATATACATAGTGAATCACAAATCCTTTCACAAAAATCAGCTGGATTTTTTTCGTTTCGGACTAAGCCTACTATAAAACATTTCCTGCCAATTGTCAACGGCATTGCCGCCGGGAAACCCGCCGGAGGGGCCGGGCTTCTCCGGTTGACAGTGGGGGAGCGGACTGGTAAAATGGGGGGAAACGTCCAATCAGGAGGTGTCTTGGATGGGCAAACGGATTTTCCCGGCATTGCTGCTGGCGGTGCTGCTGTGCGGCTGCACCCAGCGCAAGCAGGTGTATCAGACGGTGTTTCTGGACGTGTTTGATACCGTCACCACCCTGCGGGGTTACGATGTCTCCCAGCAGGCCTTTGATGCCCAGGCCCAGCAGGTGCACCGGATGCTGACGGAGTACCACAATCTCTTCGATATCTATACCGACTACCCCGGCGGGCTGAAGCAGGTCAACGACCAGGCGGGGATTGCCCCGGTGCAGGTGGAGCCGCCGGTGATGGCCCTGCTGAAAGAATGCAAGAACGCCTACACCCTGACGGAGGGCCGGGTGAATGTGGCCATGGGCAGTGTGCTGCGCCTGTGGCATGATGCCCGGGAGGCGGGGCTGGCGGACCCGGCCCATGCCGCCCTCCCGGCGGCGGAGGAACTGGCAGAGGCAGCCAGGCACACCGCCATAGACACGGTGCTTCTGGACGAGGCGGCGGGCACCGTCTACCTGTCGGATGGGCAGCAGCGCCTGGATGTGGGGGCAGTGGCCAAGGGCTGGGCCGCCCAGCAGGTAATCCGGCAGCTGCCCGAGGGCTATATGCTGAATGTGGGGGGCAATGTATGCACCCGGGGCTGCAAGCCGGACGGCGGCAGCTGGAACATTGCCGTCCAGTCCCCGGAGACGGCAGGGGAGAACCTGTGCGTGGTCCGGCTGACGGGGCAGAGCCTGGTAACCAGCGGCGACTACCAGCGCTGCTACACCGTGGCGGGGAAGCGGTACCACCACATCATCGACCCGGACACCTGTATGCCCGGCACCCGGTGGCGCAGCGTCTCCGTTCTGGCTCAGGATTCCTGCCTGGCCGACTGCCTGTCCACCGCCCTGTTCCTGATGCCCCTGGAGCAGGGGATGGCTCTGGCAGACCGGCTTGGGGTGGAGGTAATGTGGGTGGATGCCGCAATGCACATCACCCAGACCGAGGGCTTCCGGCAGGCGGTGCAATAAAAGGCCCCTTTGGGCAAAAAATATCCCATGCAGTTTCGGTTCCTGCATGGGATATTTTGCTGCGCAAGAGCATGGCAAACCGGAAAGGCTGCGCAAAAACTTCATGCACCGGCATTTGCGCATTTTCGCTGTGCGGTATGCATACATGAATCTTTATGCAATCAGGCAGAGCTCCGGCAGACAGACGGAATTGCGCCAGCTTTCCACGAAGGTGTTGGCCACCTTTTCCTCCATGGCACTGTCCCCACCCAGCAGGGACAGGTCGCCGTATTGGTTGGAGGTGGTGTAGTAGTAGCTGTAGGGAATCTCGGTACCGTCGGCCAGTGTGTTGGTGGTATACAGACCGTTCAAGAAGCGAAGCAGCCCGCCGGAATACTGCAATACAGAGTAGTAGCTGTAGGCGGCGCCGCTGGAGCCCTCATAGTAAATCTTTCCGTCTTGCATCAGATACAGCCGGGAGCGGACGGTGGAGCGGCCCACACTCACCGGGGCACCGTTTTCCAGAGTGAAAATTTCAAACAGATAGGTATCCTCCGGAATGGCATAGCCGATTCCCGCCACCAGCAGCTCATCGGTGCCGTCGCCGTCCAAATCCTGTAGGGCGTAGCCCACGTGGTCGGCGTACAGCAGCATTTCGCTGACATCGTATTGATAGGGCACAGCGTCTCCCTCGCCCTTGTGCGCCACGGCGGTGCGATACTTTTCAATAACACTGTCATAGGCCCCCTGGCTTTGGCTTACGGTAATCCGTGCCGCCTGGCTGGTGACGGAGCCGCCGGGGCCGTCGAACCGGGCCCGGGCAGACCAGCCGTTGAGGGACAGGGGGACGTTTTGCAGGGCCACGGTATCCTCCTTGGAAATGTCCAGCAGCAGCCCGGGGTGCAGGGTCATGGTGTCGGTGACGGAGCACACCGTTCCCTCCGGGGACAGAAATTCCCAGGTGAGGATGGTAGCTCCCTCTGCATGGGCCACAAACCAGGTCTTTCCCCCGGGGGACAGCTTCTCGCCGGTGGGGTCCTTGGTGATTACCGGCGGCTGCGCCGGGGCGGTTGGCGGCTGGGTGGGGGGCTGGGTTACCGCTTCCGTAGCCGGAAGGGTGACCTCCGGCACGGTGGGGGCCGGGCTGCCGGAGGCGCAGCCGGTGAGCAGCAGGGCACACAGCAGCATTGCGGCAAATTTTTTCATGGAATGTAACTCCTTCTGATGTTTCGAAAAAACAAGGGAGCCGCGTGAACCGCTCCCTTTTGCGAAAAGACTAATCCTTTGCCTTGGGGTATTCGTTGCACAGCAGACGATAGGGGGCCTCGTCCTCTTCGATGGTGGGGAAGCGGCCCACAGGGGGATTGAAGCGGTTGTCGGTGTTGTCGTCGTTGCACTGGCTGACCTCGCCCAGCAGCACGGGGCCGGTGCCCTCTTCCACGGAGAAGTCGTGATACAGGTACTGCTGCACATGGATGCTTTCGCCGGGGGTCAGGCGAATCTGGGTTCCGGCGGGCACGGTGTAGGTGCGGCCATCGGTATGGACGGTGACGTCGCTCTGGTAGTCGATTTCCTCGTCGGGCAGGCTGTTGTACACCCGAATCAGCACATTTCCGCCGCCCCGGTTGATGATGTCCTCGGTTTTGTACCAGTGGAAATGATTGGGGGCATACTGCCCTTCCTTCAGGTACAGCAGCTTTTCGGCGTAGACCTTGGGATACTTGTCGGCCATCTTCCGGTTGCCGTTGCGGATGGTAATCAGGGAGAAGCCAAACTTATCGAAGTTGCCCAGGCCGTAGTCGGTAATGTCCCAGCCCAGCATACAGTCGCGCACCTCGTCGTATTCGTGGCCGATGCTCTGCCACTGCTCCGGGGTGAAATTGCAGAAGGGAGGCAGGTAGCAGCAGTGCTTGGCGCACATGGCCTCCAGCTCCTTCAGCGCCTTGTTGATTTCGGAACGCTTCATAAGAGGAAACCCCTTTCTAATTTTTTCTGACAATGCCATTATAGCCTGACGGCGGGAAAAACGCAATAGAAAATCCGGTTTTATTCCGCAGAAAGCAGCTGAATGTGGAAATTCAGTTCCTTTCCGGCCATTTCGTGGTTGGCATCGAAGGTGACGGTGCTGTCGTCCTTGGCCACCACCTTCACCAGGAAGGGCTGCCCCATCTGGTTGTACAAATACACCTGCTGCCCCACATTCAGCTCCTCAGAGCCGGGCAGCTGGGCAATCTCCACCGGGAAAATCATGCCGGGGTCTGCCTCGCCATAGGCTTCCTCGGGCATCAGGTGAATGTCAACTTCCTCGCCGATGTCCATTTTGGCTACCGCAGCGTCAAAGCCGGGAATCATCATCCCTGCGCCGCATACGAATTCCAGGGGCTCGCCCCGGTCGTAGGAGGCATCGAACTGGGTGCCGTCGTTGTAGGTGCCCCGGTAGTGAACCCGGCAGGTCTTGTCCACGTTCCGGCCCTCCGGCTTGGGGGGATGGCAGCCGCAGCAGCCGCCGCCGCAGTCACCGCCGCAGCCCCCCTCTTCGTGGTGGCAGTTGACACCGGCGGACTCCAGGGTGCCGCTGAGATAGGCATCTACGGCCGCATCGGCATCGCCCTGCAAGCCGGACACCACCTCAATGCCCACCAGATTCAGGGCAGCCTGCATTCCGTCACCCAGGCCGCCGCAGAGCACGGCGGCAATTTCATTGTCCCGGAGGAAATCCGCCAGGGCCTCGTGGCCGGTGCCGTTGGTGGGCAGCACCCGGGAAGAAACCACCTGACCGTCCTGAATGTCATAGACCTTGAACTGCTCCGTCTTCCCAAAATGCTGGAATACATTTCCGTTTTCGTAGGTTACTGCAAGTTTCATGCTGTGCCTCCTTTTTTTCGTTTTCTGTCATCATACCACGGCTGCCCGCTTCCGTCAATCCAAAACCCACCCCGGCAGCGGGACAGGGCTTGCGCAGCGCCATGCAACATACTGCGCCGGTTTGGGGCATACAATACCCCAAGAGCAAAAAAGAAACGGTGAAATTCAAAATTTCTTCTTCCATTTTCTAAGAAAATGGAGTAAAATGATACTTTAAGCACTTATTTAAGATAGGAGCCATGGATACATGAAGCAACGATACCATGGGCTGGCGGCGGCGCTGCTGTGTTTTGCGGTGCTGCTGTCGGCTGTTTTGCCGGTGTCCGGGGAAGAGGAGCTGACGCTGGCCTCCCAGGCGGCGGTGCTGATGGATGCAGACACCGGGACGGTGCTGTACCAGAAGAATATGCACCAGGTTCTCTACCCGGCCAGCATTACCAAGCTGATGACCGCCCTTCTGGCGGTGCAGAGCTTGCAGCCGGAGCAGGTACTCACCGTGTCCCAGGCGGCGGTAAACGCCGTGCCCCGGACCTCGTCCCACATCTCCCTGCTGCCCGGGGAGACCCTGACGGCGGAAGAGGCGCTGTATGCCATCGGGATGGAGTCCGCCAACGATGCGGCCAATGTGCTGGCGGAGGCCGTGGCGGGAAGCCTGGAGGCCTTCGCCCGGCAGATGACCGAGGCGGCCCAGGCCCTGGGGGCGAAGAATACCCATTTCGCCAATGCCAACGGCCTGCCGGACGGCAACCACACCACCACCGCCTATGACATGGCCCTGATAACCGCTGCCGCCTGGAAGCAGCAGGGCCTGGCCACCTATTTCAGCACCGTCAATCACACCCTGCCCGCCACCAACCTCTCTTCGGCCCGGAGCTTCCGGAACAAGGACCGGCTGCTGGCCGGGGGGCAGTATTATTACGACGGCGTGCAGATGGCAAAAACCGGCTGGACCTCCAGCGCCCAGGGCACCTTTGCCGCCGTGGTGAAGCAGGGGGATGTAACCCTGGTGGCGGTCACCATGAAATCCCCCCTGCTGGAGGACAAATACCGGGATACCCACAAGCTGCTGGACTACGGCTTCTCCCACTATTCCCGGGTGACGGTTTCCGGCGAGAAAATTGCAGCGGAACTGAGCCTGGGAGATTTCTCCGCCGTCTCCGGCCAGAAATTCTCCTATCTGATTCCCTCGGAATATGGGGCAAAGGACATCCAATATACGCTGGAGCCCCTGGATTTGGAGCAGGAGCGGCGGCAGTATCTGTCGGCAAAGGTCTATGCCTCCATCGAGGAGCTGCGGCTGCCGGATGTGCAAATCAAGCTGGAACGCCCCCTGGAGGCCAGGCAGGATTTCTCCCTGTCCCAGCTGCTTCAGGCCCCGGCCATGAGCCTGGAAAATCTGCCTGCGGCACTGCGCACAGCCATGGCTGTCGCCCTGCCGGTGGCGCTGTTTTTCCTGCTGCTGTGGTTCCGCCGTCAGCTCCTGCGCCACCAGCGCCGCCGCCACCTGAAGGCCAGAATCCGCCGGATGAAAAAGAAAATGGAATCCTGACCCCATAAAGAAATCCCCCAGAAGCGGATGCCCGGCCCTTGGGCCTGTCCGCTTCCGGGGGCGCTTTTATCTTCGCTTCAGGATTTCCGTCAGGAGGCAGCCGGCCACCTCCCCCTTGGACATCAGGGGCAGCTGGATTGTGTTTTCCGGGGTGATGAGGGTGACCACATTGGTCTCAACCCCGAAGCCCGCCCCCTGGGTTTTCAGGTTGTTGGCGGCAATCATATCCAGGTGCTTTTTTTCCAGCTTGGCCCGGCTGTTTTCCAGCATATGCTCCGTCTCCATGGAGAAGCCGCAGACATAGAGCCCGGGGTGCCGGTGGGCGGCGACCCAGGCCAGGATATCCTCTGTCCGTGCCAGGGGAATGGACAGCTCCCCGTCCCCTTTTTTCAGCTTGTTGTCCGCAGTCACCGCCGGGCGGTAGTCGGCCACGGCGGCGGCCTTCACCAGAATATCCGTCCGGGGCAGGGCGGCCTGGACCGCCTCCAGCATATCCCGGGCGGTGGTGACGGGCACCAGCGCCACCCCCTTGGGGGCGGGTATGGTTACCGGGCCGGAAATCAGGGTCACCTCCGCCCCCCGGAGCATGGCCTCCCGGGCGATGGCGTAGCCCATTTTGCCGGTGGAGTGGTTGGTGAGATACCGCACCGGGTCCAGGGCCTCCTGGGTGGGGCCTGCCGTCACGGTGACGTGGAGCCCGGCCATGTCCTTGGGCCGGGCAATTACCCGGAAAATTTCCTCCACCAAATCCTCCGGCTCCGGGAGCTTGCCGCTGCCCACATCCTGACAGGCCAGCATCCCCACGGCAGGCTGGAGGATGCCGAAGCCGTAGCGGCGCAGGGTTTGCAGATTTTCCTGGGTGGCGGGGTTTTCCAGCATGGCGGTATTCATGGCCGGGGCCACCAGCTTGGGGCACCGGGCGGCCAGCACCGTGGTGGTGAGCATGTCGTCGGCCAGACCGTGGGCCAGCTTGGCAATCACGTTGGCAGTGGCCGGGGCAATGAGAATCACGTCTGCCGCCTTGGCCAGGGACACATGGGCCACGTCATATTGAAAATTCCGGTCGAAGGTGTCCACAATGCAGCGGTGGTTGGTCAGGGTTTCAAAGGTCAGGGGCGTGATGAAGTTGGTGGCATTCTTGGTGAGAATGCAGTGAACCTCCGCCCCGGTTTTGCGCAGGGCACTGGCCACATTGGCCATCTTATAGGCGGCGATTCCTCCGGTAATCCCCAGAAGCACGGTTTTCCCTTTCAGATTTTCCATGGATTTACACCTTTCCTTTGCGGCGTTTTTAGAAAGTATACCAAAATTGCGTCCTTTTTGCAACCAATGTGCGAAAAGTATTTGCCAAAGTGGCGGCGCAGGGGTATAATAGCCGCAAAACTGTGGTAAAGCAGGGATTTTCATGATTATTGTCATCGACATCGGCAACAGCACCGTGGTGCTCTCCGGCATTCGGGAGGAGCAGACCCTCTTCTCCGGAGAGGTGGATACCCACCGGGAATGGGGCCGGGAGGAATACATCGCCGCCTTGCAGCCCATTCTCCGGGGCGTCTCCTGCCGGGGGGCCATTGTGTCCAGTGTGGTGCCGCCGGTGACCCAGGCGGTGTGCGGCGCAGTGGCGGCGCTGCTGGGGGTGGAGCCCATGCTGGTGACGGCCCAGAGCAAGACGGGCCTCACTCTGGACTTGCCGGAGAAGGAGAAGGTGGGCCGGGACCGGCTGGTGGATGCCGCCTGGGCCGCATCCCGGTATCCGCTGCCCGCCGTCACGGCGGACCTGGGCACCGCCACTACCCTGAACCTGATTCTCCCGGGCGGGGTGTTCGCCGGGGGGATTATCTGCGCTGGTATCCAAACCTGCCTGAATGCTCTGGCCCAGCGGGCCGCCCAGCTGCCCCAGCTGGAGGTGGCCCATCCGGAGCACCTGGTGGGGAAGAACACCCGGGAGTGTATGCTCTCCGGGGCCGTCCGGGGAGCAGCCGCCATGGTGGACGGCCTGGTGGCCGACATCGAGGAGGAGCTGGGTACGCCGGTGACCCTGCTGCTCACCGGCGGCGGCGGGAAATACGTCACCGAGTACATTAAGCACCCCCACATCTTCGACCCGGACATGACCCGCAAGGGCCTGGCCCTGCTGTACCAGCTGAATCAGTAAACGGAGCCTCTCCCGACAGGGAGAGGCTTTTGCATATCAAAATGAGGAACAGAAATATCAACAAAAACTGTTGCTATTTGCGGCTGCTTTTTGTATAATAAATAGGAGGCTGTGCGAAACAAATCCTCCGGTATGGCGGATTTTCTCAGAAATTCCGAAGCGCTATCCGGAAATTTCCCCAGTTTGAAAGGAGTTTTTATCATATGGCACATTATTATGCAAATACCAGCCCCCAGGTTACCCCCAGTGAGCGGGCCCACAGCGACAGCGTCCGGGCCATTGCCGGTGAATGCATGGTTCTGCTGGAAAACAACGGCGTGCTGCCCCTGTCCGGCCCCCGGAAGGTGGCCCTGTATGGCAACGGTGCCCGGGCTACGGTAAAGGGCGGCACCGGCAGCGGCGAGGTCAACAGCCGTTTCCATGTCTCTGTGGAGCAGGGCCTGGAGGAGGCGGGCTTCACCGTCACCAGCAAGGATTGGCTGGCCGCCCAGGATTTGGCCATCCAGCAGGAGCAGGGTGCCTATATGGCCGAGGTGCATCGCCGGGCAGAGGCAATGGGCCTGCCGGAATTCGTTATCATGTTCAACGAGCATTTTGTCCCCAAGGCATTGGCTCCCTTCCAGAAGGCAGAGGGAGATCTGGCCATTTACGTCCTGGCCCGGAACTCCGGCGAGGGCAGCGACCGGGACGATGCCCCCGGAGACTATGAGCTGACCCAGGAGGAAATTGACCTGATTACTGCCCTGGGGCAGAACTACAAGCAGGTGGTGCTGCTGCTGAATCTGGGCGGCGTTATCAATGCGGCTGCCCTGAAGGCCATCCCCGGGGTGGATGCAATGATGCTGATTTCCCAGAGCGGCAATATGGGCGGCTATATTGTGGCCGATGTGCTGCTGGGCAAATCCATCCCCAGCGGCCGCCTGACGGATACCTGGGCGCAGAACTACATGGACTACCCTTCCTCCGCCACCTTCAGCCACAACAACGGCAACTGGCATGACGAATACTACCTGGACGGCATCTTTGTAGGCTACCGCTATTTCGATACCTTCAATGTCACGCCGGTCTATCCCTTCGGCTACGGCCTGAACTATACCCGGTTTACCCAGAAGATTCTCTCCGCCACTGCCGATGCCCACAGCGTATCCGTCACCGTAGAGGTGGCGAACGTAGGGGGCTACCCGGGCCGGGAAGTGGTGCAGGTCTACGGCTCCGCCCCCAGCGAGGGCCTGGAAAAGCCCATGCAGGTGCTGTGCGGCTTCGGCAAGACCCGGCTATTGCAGCCCGGCCAGAGCCAGAGCCTGACAGTTACCTTCGACCTGACCAATCTGGAAAGCTATGACCCAGCCAAGGCCGCCTATGTGCTGGAAAAGGGTGAGTATGTCATCCGTGTGGGCCGCCACAGCCGGGATACCCATGTGGCCGCCCTGCTTCGGCTGGATGAAACCGCCGTCACCAGGCAGGTGAAGAATATCTGCCCCCTGGACGAGGAATTCCAGGAAATCTCCTGCGCAGGTGTTACCCCCTGGGCCCCGGCTCAGGATGCCCAGGAGCGGGCCGCTGCCCCGGTAATCTCCCTGTCCGCCGGCGACATTCCCACCGTCACCGTTACCTATGCCGGTGAGCCTGCCCCTCTGGCCCCCGCCGGAACGGAGCACACCATCACCATGGATGAGGTGCGGGAAGGCAAATATACCATGGAGCAGCTGGTGGCCCAGCTGAGCGTGGAGGAAATGGCCCAGATGTGCGTAGGCGCTGCCCGGGACAGCGACAGTGTTATCGGTGCTGCCTCCAAGGCCGTCCCCGGTGCCGCCGGTGAGACCAGTATGCACCTGGCCTACCGGGGTGTGCGGGACATGACCAATGCCGATGGCCCTGCCGGTCTGCGGCTGTTTGCCCACTTCCGCACCGATGCCCAGGGCAATGTCCTGCCCGGTGCCAAGGCTTTGGGCGGCGAAGGGGATAGCTACGGCGAAAAGCAGCCCGGGGAAACCGATTACTACCAGTACTGCACCGCCATTCCCATTGCCTGGCTGCTGGCCAGCTCCTGGGATTTGGAGCTGATTGAGAAGTGCGGCGACATTGTAGGCGCAGAAATGGAGACCTTCGGTGTCCGGGTCTGGCTGGCTCCCGGCATGAATATCCACCGCAACCCCCTGTGCGGCCGGAACTTTGAATATTATTCCGAGGACCCGCTGCTCAGCGGCCTGTGTGCGGCGGCGGATGTCCGGGGCGTACAGAAGCACCCCGGCGTAGGCACCAGCATCAAGCACTATTTCGCCAACAACCAGGAAGACAACCGCATGTTCTGCAATGCCCACATCCGGGAGCGGGCCATCCGGGAAATCTACCTGCGCAACTTCGGCGTGTGTATCCAGGCCTCCCAGCCCATGACCATTATGACCAGCTACAATCTGATTAACGGTGTCCACGGCGCCAACTGCTACGATTCCATCACCTGCTACGCCCGGGAGGAATGCGGCTTCCGGGGCTATGTGATGACCGACTGGTTCACCAGCAACCCGAAGGTGGCCACGGCACTGGCCAAGCCGGACCTGAAATACCCCAGTGCCTCCAGCCCCCTGTGCGTCTACGCAGGCAACGATGTGCAGATGCCCGGCTGTGAGGCCAATATCGACGATATCATCGCCGCCGTGAAGGACGGCAGCCTGCCCATTGGCTATTTGCAGCAGTGCACCAAGCGCCTGCTGGAAATCGACCTGAAGTGCGGCAGCTTCCCCCAGGCCGGGCCCTATATCGCCGACATGACCCTGCGGCCCTTCGTCAGCCAGCAGTAAGCCCTTTGTTCCCCCGGGCACTCCCGCCCGGGGGAATTTTTGGAAAAACCAGAGGGCAAGACAAAAATAGTCCTGTTTTTTTCCCGGAATCCATGCTATAATAGAAGCCGGAAAGAAACGAAAGGGGTTTTGCCCCTTCCCCGACCATACGGAGGTTATTGTATGTCTTTACTCGCATTTTTGGGCGGCCGCCATGACAAGAAGGCTTGGGGGCGGGCGCTGTTCGCTTCCGGGTGCAAGCTGCCCGCCAAGCCGGATGTGAAAAAATATGAGCGGGCCACCCAGCAGATTATTTCCAATGACTGCAAAATCATCAAGGAGTGCGCCCATATCATCCTTACCACCAGAAGTGAGGCGGTGCGCAGCAAACGGAAAATGATTATGTTCAGCCGCTACAACCACCTGGCCCGGCTGGAGCCCTTTGCCACCCGGCAGCAGCAGGAGATGATTGCCGAGGCCAAGGCCGCCGCCGCCAAGGCCAGAAAAGTGAAATAACCGCCGCCGCACACCCAAAAGCATGGGCTGTGCGGCATTTTTCGGCCAATCTTCATAAAAATATAAAGATTCCACGCCTTGTATTACCGGCAGGCCTGTGATAAAATAGGGGAACCGTGTGGCCCCATTGCAGCGGCGGCCTCCGGCAACTATGAGCGAGAGGAACCTGCTATGAGAAAATCCATTGCCCAAAAGAAAGCGCTGGAGGCAAGCCAGCCCAGGCAGAAGGAGCCCGCCCCCAAGCCCGGCAAAAAGCCCCATTCCCTGGGGGCGCTGGTGGCCTGCATTCCCTTTGGGGCGGCGGCGTATGTGTGCACAGAGTTTCTCCGGGGCTACAGCTTTACGGCCTTTGTATGCGTGTGCATCATCGGCATTCTTCTGTTCTATGGCCTGATGCCCCTGGTGGGGCGGGTGCTTCCCCGGTTTGCCCGGGCGGCCACCATTGTGTTCACCGTGGCCCTGGTGTGCGGCCTGGCGCTGTTTTGCGTTACGGAGTATTTTATTATCCGTGCCAGCCTGGGCACCCCGGAGCCCCAGGCGGCGTATGTGGTGGTGCTGGGGGCCAAGGTGCGGGAGAGCGGCCCCTCGGTTTCCCTGTGGGACCGAATCTATAAGGCGGCGGACTTCCTGAAGGCCCACCCTAATACCATTGCCATTGTCTCCGGCGGCCAGGGGGAGGACGAGCCCATCACCGAGGCCCAGAGTATGCACGACGAGCTGGTGAAGCTGGGAATTCCGGAGAGCCAGATCTGGATGGAGGACAAGGCCACCTCCACCGACGAAAATATGCGCTTCAGCCTGGATTTGATTGAGGAAAGAACCGGCACCCGGCCGGATAGACTGGCGATTTTGTCCAGCGAATACCATCTGTTCCGGGCCAGCCTGATGGCAAAAAAGCTGGGGGTGACCTTCGAGGGCATCCCGGCAAAAACATCCCGGCTGTCCCAGCTGATAAACCACGCCATGCGGGAAGTGGCAGGGGTGTGGCATTTCTATGTTTTTGGGAGGTAAACCACATGATTGAAAAGAAGTATGCAGATTTTGCCTGGGAAAAAACGGCGGCGCTGCTGGCCATTGATTCCCCCAGCGGCTTTACGGACCGGGCAGCCAAGTGGGTTTGCGGGGAGTTCCAGCAGATGGGCTTCAACGCCTACCTTACCGCTAAGGGGGGCGTGATTGTGGATTTCGGCGGAGAGGCGGCGGACAATGCCCTGCTGCTGGAGGCCCACACCGATACCCTGGGGGGGATGGTGGCCCAGATTAAGGGCACCGGCTGCCTGAAGCTGACCAACCTGGGGGGCATGAATGCCAACAATGCCGAGGCGGAAAACGTCCGCATCTATACCCGCAGCGGCCGGGTCTACGAGGGTACCTGCCAGCTCCATGACCCCAGCATCCACGTCAACGGCGGCTACAACGATGCCAAGCGGAGCTGGGACAGTGTGGAGGTGGTGCTGGACGAGGACGTCCACTCCGCCGCAGATGTCCGGGCCCTGGGCATCGAGGTGGGGGATGTGGTCTGCTTCGATCCCCGCACCCGCCGCACCGCCTCCGGCTATCTCAAGAGCCGCTTTTTGGATGACAAGCTCAGCGTGGGCATCCTGATGGGCTTTGCCAAGTATGTAAAGGACAATGCACTTACCCCCGTCCGCCGGGTTTATGCCCACATCACCGTCTATGAAGAGGTGGGCCACGGCGGCTGCGGCAGTGTGCCGGAGGGGGTCACCGAGGCCATTTCCGTGGACATGGGCTGCGTAGGCGACGGCCTGACCTGCACCGAGCGGCAGGTATCCATCTGCGCCAAGGATTCCGGTGGCCCCTATAGCTATGGTGTGGTGGGTAAGCTCATCGAAGCGGCGAAGAAAACCGGCGCAGATTACGCCGTGGATGTCTATCCCCACTATGGCTCCGATGTGGAAGCCACCCTCCGGGCAGGCTACGATATCCGCCACGGCCTGATCGGCGCAGGCGTGTTTGCCAGCCACGGCTATGAGCGCAGCCACATCGACGGCGTGTACAACACCCTGAAGGTGCTCTGCGGCTATCTGGACGTGTAAAAAACAAAGCAAAGCAAATCCCCCATTTCACGAAGCTGTGAAATGGGGGATTGTTTGGCATTAAGAGGGGCTGTCCGTTTTCTCTGCCAGGCGCTGGGCCTTGGTTTTGGTGAAGCGCTCCAGAATGGGAATCAGGAGCAGGCACACAAAGGCAGCGGTGAAGCCACCGTTGTACAGGCAGTAGCCGCCATGGAGCAGGGGAACGGAGGTAACCAGGGTGTAGTGCATCATGGCTGCCAGGAAGGCATACTCCCAGCCGTACTTCCGGGAGATGGGGCTCAGACCGTTGGCGTAGCACAGACCAATCATAATGGCCTGGGCGTTGATGGCGCCGGAGAAGGTGCCTCCGGCCACGCCGGACAGAGCCTGGTAAACCCAGGAGGCGGCGACATAGCCCAGCATAATGGGCAGCACGCTGACAGGATGGGAGCCGGAGTTGCAGCAGGCCAGCATACAGAACAGGATGCCGAAGGTCACGCCGTTGAAGGTGCCGCCGATGAGGTTGTAGTAGCCCAGAATGAACAGACCGTACACGCCCACATTCATCAGGAAGGCTGCCTTGCCATAGGTGGCGGAGAAGCTGGCGGCCTCGGACTTGTCCATCATCAGTGCCCAGTAGTCCTTGGGGGTGCAGCCCATGGCCAGGGCAATGAGCACCAGCACACCGAACACAATCAGGCAGAAGGTGTTTGCCGTAGCCCGGGAGGCAACCGTCAGGGTTTCGGCGGCAGGTGCGGCGGGCAGGGCCACGCCCATGGACTTATACAGCACGGCCTGGAGGAAGAAGGCAGTCATGCCCACAGGCACGGCGGCATTGTACAGGTCATATCCCTTGTGCACCTTGGGGGCATGGGCCAGACCGGCGGGGAGGAAGAAGCCGATGGCCAGCCCCACGAAGATGGCCAGAGCCACCCCGGAGACCCGGAAGCCCACGGACTCGGCGTAGGGATAGCGCACCATCAGCTCGGTAATCAGGGGAGCAATGCCGGTGGAGAACAGCATGGCATTGACGTTGGCGCTGCACTTCTCCCGCTTTACCAGGCTGTAGAGCACCACGCCCAGAACGCTGGGCCACATGTTCAGCACGTTTATGCCCCAGGAGGTAAAGCCCAGGGTCAACAGGAAGGCCAGGGTGGATACGTTGTTTGCCACGGCCCCGAAGAGCACATACAGTGCCAGACAGAACAGGGCCACAAGCCCCATGTTCAGGAAGGTGGCCGCATAGCCGCCTACGGCAAAATAGTTGGTGGAGATTTTGCTGGGCTGGCTGACAATCTGCCAAAGGCCGGAAAGCATATTGCTCCGGTCCGGCATCATGGGAGCGGCCACCAAAAAGGCAAGGGTGAAGAAGCCAAAGAGCAGCTTTAGAAAGTCGCTCTCAGATAGATTGTTCAGTTTTTTCATAAAAACACCTCGGAATTAGGAAGAAATGAACGGATTAAATGGAGCATACGCCGGATTTTTGGAAAAATCGGGGCTGCCTCACGTCTGTGAGACAACCCCGTGAAGCTGCTTTGCTATGGAATTCAGATTTTTTCGGCGGCCTCCACCACGTGCTTCATCAGCACGGAGGTGGTGACGCTGCCCACACCGCCGGGAACGGGGGTGATGGCATCCACAATGGGCTCCACCTCGTCGAACTTGGCGTCACCGGCAATGCCGCCCAGGCCGCCCTTGGCATTGGGCTTGTTGGCATCCCAGTTGATGGAAACGTCAATCACCACCTGACCGGGGCGGACATAGTCCTTGGTCAGGGAGTTCAGCACACCGGCAGCGGACACAATGATGTCGGCATTGCGGCAGATTTCAGCGGTGTTCACAGTCTTGGTGTGGCACACGGTGACGGTGGCATTCTTGCCCATGAGCATCATGGCTGCGGGCTTGCCCACCACCAGGGAGCGGCCAATGACCACGGCGTTCTTGCCCTTGCAGTCGATGCCGTAGAAGTCCAGAATCTCCATGCAGGCAGCGGGGGTGCAGGGGGCATAGCCCAGGCCCAGACCCTCGAACACACCGGCGTTGGACATATGGGTCATGCAGTCCACGTCCTTCTTGGGATCCAGCCGGTTGCAGATCTCATTCTGGTCGGCCTTCAGGTGCTTGGGCAGGGGGCGGAACATGAGCACGCCATGAATGGCAGCATCGGCATTCACCTCATCAATGACGGCGAGCACCTGCTCCTTGGTGGCATCCTCGGGCAGGACGAAGTTCTTCACGGCAACGCCCACCAGCTCGGCACGCTTGGTAGCGCCCTTCTCGTAGCTCAGGTCAGAGGGGTTCTCACCCACACGGATGATGCCCAGGGTGGGGACAACGCCCTTTTCCCGCAGGGCAGCGGTACGGGTTTGCAGATTGGCATTCAGGGCATCGGTAACTTCCTTGCCCAGCAGCAGTTTGGCCATTGGATTTTTCCTCCTAAAAAATTACTGATTGAAATTGGCACGCACCATAGCGTAGATGGCATCGGCCTTGGCGCAGTAGGTATCCAGCATATTGTTTGCCTTGGCGTTCAGCGCACCGGCGGTGTCCCGGTTTTTCAGGCTCTTGGTGTTGATGAACACGTTCAGGGAAGCAGCCTGGAGCGCAGCCTTGCAGCAGACAGCGCCGCAGCCGGCATCGGAAACAGCCAGACGGCTGCCCTTGGCGGCAAACACCTCGATGGCATCGATGGCCTGGCAGCACAGCTCCATGATGTGCATGGGCACGGCGCAGGCGGTGACGGTGGCTTCTTCCAGAACGGCGTCCCGGTTGGGGTCGTCCTTGGGAATGCCGTAGGCCTTGGCCAGGGGCACAAAGCCCTTGTCGTCGGCCTCTACCTGGTCGAGAAGCTGCTTTTGCAGGTCATCGCAGGTGGCCTTCAGGGCGACGATTTCAGCCTCTACCTCGGCGTATTTCTTCTTGCCGACGGTGAGAGAGCCGACCATATTGCCCAGTGCGGTGCCGATGGCACCAACCAGAGCGGCAGCGCCGCCGCCGCCGGGGGCGGGGGCATTGGATGCCAGCACCTCCACAAAGGTGCGGCAGGATTCCAGGGTCATATCCATGGGAATGTTTCTCCTTTTATGTATTTTTATAACGTGTTCATCGGGCGGCACGATGAATGGTGCAGCCTCTCCCGGCTCCCTCCCTGAGGGAGCGTCGTCCGTTGAATGGTACAATGTCAAATCCTCTGCGTTTCGTAGGGGCGATGAAAATCGCCCGCACCCTTGCGGTTTCACAAGTACCCATTTGAACGGTACGCACCTGACCCGGCTCCCTCTCTGAGGGAGCTGCTGAGCGAATGCGAAGCTGAGGGAGTGTACTTCGATGAACGTAATCGGCTCAAAAATTTCAGAGCCAATAAAAGCCTGTGCGTAAACCGTTGGCCCGGAGGAACCATCGGACGACACTCCCTCAGTCTCGCTTTCGCTCGACAGCTCCCTCAGAGAGGGAGCCGGGAACGGTTGCGGGAGTGCGTGCCATTCAACCGGGTACTCGCTAAACTGCGAGGTTGCGGGCGATTTTCATCGCCCCTACGGTTTTGCGCCGCCCGACACAAAAGAGCAGCGGTTTTGACTGGGTATCGTCACCGGGCGGGTTAGGGAACCAACGTATCCGTACAATCTCCATGCGTCATTGTCCGGCGGCACTGCCGCCCAACACTAAAAAGACAGGCGGCGGAAGCCGCCTGTCTTTGCAGGTAATTTTTAGAACAGGCCGGAAATCTTGCCGGTTTCGTCCACGTCGATGCGCTCGGCAGCGGGAACCTTGGGCAGACCGGGCATGGTCATGATTTCGCCGGTGAGGGCAACCAGGAAGCCGGCGCCAGCGGAGACCTTGACGTTGCGCACGGTCACGGTGAAGCCGGTGGGTGCGCCCAGCTTGGTCTGGTCGTCGGTGAAGGAATACTGGGTCTTGGCCATGCAGATGGGCATCTTGTCGTAGCCCAACTCAGTCAGGGTCTTGATCTGCTTCTCAGCGTTGGCAGTGAAGGACACGCCGTCGCCGTGGTAAATCTTCTTGACAATGGCCTCAATCTTCTCCTTGATGGAGCAGTTCACATCATAGCTGAAGGTGAAGTCGTTGGGCTCGTCGCACAGACGGATAACTTCCTTGGCCAGTTCGATGCCGCCTTCGCCGCCCTTGCCCCAAACCTCGGACAGAGCAACGTTAACGCCCAGCTCCTTGCACTTCTTCTCAACCAGAGCCAGCTCGGCTTCGGTATCCTGGGGGAAGCGGTTGATGGCAACCACGCAGGGCAGCTTGTAGACCTTGGTGATGTTCTCAACGTGCCGCAGCAGGTTGGGCAGACCCTTCTCCAGAGCCTCCAGGTTCTCCAGACCGGTCTCGGCCTTGGGCACGCCGCCGTTGTACTTCAGAGCACGGACGGTAGCAACCAGAACCACGCAGCTGGGCTTCAGGCCAGCCATACGGCACTTGATGTCCAGGAACTTTTCAGCGCCCAGGTCAGCGCCGAAGCCAGCCTCGGTGATGGTGTAGTCAGACAGCTTCAGAGCCACCTTGGTAGCGGTGACGGAGTTGCAGCCGTGGGCAATGTTGGCGAAGGGGCCGCCATGTACGAAGGCAGGAGTGTGCTCCAGAGTCTGCACCAGGTTGGGCTTCAGAGCGTCCTTCAGCAGGGCAGCCATAGCGCCCTGGGCGTTCAGGTCACCGGCGGTGACGGGCTTGCCGTCCCGGGTGTAGGCAACCACCAGGCGAGCCAGGCGCGCCTTCAGGTCGGTGATGTCGGAAGCCAGGCACAGAACAGCCATGACCTCGGAGGCAACGGTGATGTCGTAGCCGTCTTCACGGGGCATACCGTTGGTCTTGCCGCCCAGGCCGTCCACCACGAAGCGCAGCTGACGGTCGTTCATATCGACACAGCGGCGCCACACAACCTGGCGGGGGTCGATGTTCAGGGCGTTGCCCTGGTAGATGTGGTTATCCAGCATGGCAGCCAGCAGGTTGTTGGCAGCGCCAATGGCGTGGAAGTCGCCGGTGAAGTGCAGGTTGATGTCCTCCATGGGGACAACCTGAGCGTAGCCGCCGCCGGCTGCACCGCCCTTGACGCCGAAGACGGGTCCCAGGGAGGGCTCACGCAGAGCGACCAGAACATTTTTATTCAGCTTGCGCATGCCGTCTGCCAGACCCACGGTAGTGGTGGTCTTGCCTTCGCCGGCGGGAGTGGGGTTGATGGCGGTCACCAGAACCAGCTTGCCATTGGGCTTGTCGGCCATGTCGTTGAGGATGTTGTAGTCAACCTTGGCCTTGTACTTGCCGTACTGCTCCAGATACTTCTCGTCCACACCGGCGGTCTTGGCGATCTCGGTGATGGGGAGCATTTGGCACTCCTGCGCAATTTCGATGTCAGTTTTGAATCCCATGTTAATCATTCTCCTTGTATTTTCAAATGTGGGCGCCCTGCCGTTGGAATGGCGCAGGCGCATACAGGACTTATGCGGCTGGCCGTTGGATTGGCGCACCGCACGAGTGGGCTATATCAGTACTTGCGTACCGATAACAGAATAGCACTCTGGCCATATATTGTCAAGCGTTTTTGGCCAAAAACCGACGTGTTATTCCAAAATGGAATGGGCAATATTCCCTAATGCCATAGCTTTTTGAGCCACTTTACCACCCCAATCACCAGAAGATAGAGAACAAATGCGGCCAAAAATCCCCCAACACCATATACGATGTCGGCAAATTCCATCCTTCCGGTGCCCGTCACTTGCTGCCCGACTTCAATTCCGAAGGTCAGCACCACAATCAGTGTCAATGTATAGAGCAGGGAGACAATAATTTCCATGCCTTTTTTGCATAATAGCTTTACCAGGGGGTGAACAATGCAGAAAAGGGCCATTCCTGTCAGTCCCACCACCAGAAAATGCAGCTCTTTGTCGGTAAAGCTCTGCTCCATTCCGTCGTTGAGCCCCATGATGCAGCTGTGGATGTCCGCCATCCGGTAGACAATCCAGTATAAAAAATCCTTCATGCCGGTTCCCTCCCTGGCAATTACAGCAGATTCCCAATCTCCTCCTGAATGGAGGCGATGCTCCGCATGGCTCCCTGATGGCAGCAGCGGATTTCCTTCCAGCCCAGGGCCCGGCTGCAATACTCCGCCGCCTCCCGGCTGCGCTGCAAATAGGCCAGATTCCCTTCGTGGATGTCTTTTTTGCTCTCGTCCCCCCGGTAGCGGCCAGTCATCAGCTTCTGGCTCACGGCAGGGTCAACGCTGAGATACACCACCACATCCGGCTGGGGAATCCCCATGAGGCGGTATTCAAAATCAAAAAGCCATTGCAGGTACTCGTCCCACTGCTCCCTTGGCAACTTGCTGCACTGGTGCACCGCATTGGAGGTGGTGTACCGGTCGGCCACGATGATGCCGCCGTTTTCGTAAAAATTCCCCCAGTCCCGCTTGTAGGAGGCGAACCGGTCCACCGCATAGAAGGTGGAGGCGGCATAGGCGTTCACATCCGAGGGATCCTGCCCGAACTGGCCGGAGAGATACATCTTTACCAGCGCCGAGGAGTCGGAGGCGTAATCCGGGAAGGAGACTTGCCGCACCGGCAGCCCCTTCGCCTCCAGATTCTTTGTCAGCTCCGCCGCCTGGGTGCCCTTGCCGCTGCCGTCCAGCCCCTCGATGACGATTAGCTTTCCCTTTCCCATGTCCATCGCTTCTTTCCTGTGGTTTTTGGCGTTTCCTTCGCCTATGATACCATATTCCGGGGAGAATGGCAAACATAGAATTCTTCCCGCCGCCCCACCCGGGACGTTATCAAAAATGTTACAAACCACCTCTTGCACCCGGGGCGGAATTGTGCTATTCTGGACATATCCAAAGAAAGAAAAAGAAAGGGGTACAGCCATGATTACAAAATGGGTTTCCGGCTGCCCGTACCAGCTGGATGCTGTGATAGAGGAGGTCCCCGCCGCCCCCCGGGCCGAGGGACTGACGGCCTCCGCCCTGGGCAACGGCCTGGAATTCACCAGAACCCTGGCAGAAAATGACCGGGTCTACGGCCTGGGAGAGACTACCCGGGGTATCAACAAGCGTGGCAACCGGATTGTAAGCTACAATGCGGACAACCCGCACCACCTGCCGGACACCGTGTCGCTGTACGGTGCCCACAATTTCCTGATTGTCAGCGGCGAGGAGCATTGGGGCTTCTTCTTCGATACCCCCGCCCGGGTGATTTTCGATGTCGATGTGGACCATAGCGGCGTGCTTTGTGTCCGGTGCGACAGCGCCAACCTGACGGTTTACAGCATTCAGGGAGACAGCGACAAGGATGTGGCAGAGCAGTTCCTGCACATCATCGGCCGCAGCTTCATTCCGCCCCTGTGGGCCTTCGGCTTCGGCCAGAGCCGCTGGGGCTATAAGACCAAGCAGGACTTCCGGGCCGTGGCAGACGGCTATCAGAAAAACCGAATCCCCCTGGACTATATCTGCATGGATATCGACTACATGGACCGGTTCATTGACTTCACCCTGAACCCCAAGAATTTCCCGGACTTTTCCGAGTTCTGCCAGGAGATGCGCTCCCGGGGCCTGCGCCTGGTGCCCATCATCGATGCCGGTATCAAGGTGGAGCCGGGGAACCCGGTATACGAAGAGGGAGTGGCCCGGGGCTACTTCTGCAAGAACAAGGACGGCAAGGATTTCCAGGCCGCCGTGTGGCCCGGTATGACCCATTTTACCGATTTCTTCCGGCCGGAGGCCAGAGAGTGGTTTGGCCGCCAGTACGCCGCCCTGACGGAAAAGGGAATAGAGGGCTTCTGGAACGACATGAACGAGCCTGCCATCTTCTACAGCGAGGCCACCTCCCGGACGGCCAAGAAGGATTATATCCCCGGCAGCGACGGCATCTACCAGACCGGCGTCAACCTGGTGGACTATAAGAATTTCTATCATAATATCGACGGCAAGTCCGTGGTTCACCACGAGGTGCACAACGCCTATGGCTACCTGATGACCAGAAGCGCCGGTGAGCAGCTGGACAAGATGCTGGACAAGCGCTATCTGCTCTTCTCCCGCTCCAGCTACATCGGTGCCCACCGCTACGGCGGAATCTGGACCGGAGACAATACCTCCAGCTGGCACAACCTGCGCATGGCGGTGCATCAGATGCCGTCGCTGAATATGTGCGGCTTCCTGTATGTGGGCACGGATATCGGCGGCTTCGGCGGCAACTGCTCCCGGGAGCTGCTGCTGCGCTGGTTGGCCCTGGGGGTGTTCACCCCGCTGATGCGGGACCACACCGCAAAGGGCACCCGCCGCCAGGAGTGCTACCGCTACTGGTTCAAGCGGGACTTCCGGACGGTGGTGGGCCTGCGCTACCGGCTGCTGCCCTACCTGTACTCCGAGTATATGAAGGCTGCCATCCGGGGCAAGCTCTATTTCCGCCCTCTGTCCTTCGACTTCCCGGAGGATGCCGAGGCTGCCCAGGTAGAGGACCAGTTGCTGGTGGGCGAGAGCATTATGATTACGCCGCTGCTGGAAAAGGGCAAGCGCAAGCGCACCGTATACCTGCCTGAGGACATGACCAAGGTGCTCTATGACGGCTCCTTCCACACCAGCTGCCTGGAGCGTGGCTATCACGAAATCCACGCCCGGACCAATCAGGTGGTGTTCTTCATCCGCAAGGATTGCCTGGTTCCCATTGCCGAGGGAGCAGAGCACGCAGAGGCGGTGGATATGGAAAACGTCACCCTCCTGGGCGACGGCAGCTGCTACCAGCAATATCTGGACGACGGCCAGACCAAGGACTACGGCGAGTCCCACATCCGCACGCTGACAAAGTAAATATACAAGGTAATGAAAATGGGATGCCGGAATCGGCATCCCATTTTCGGTGCAGCCCAGGCCTATAAGCCGGGTTCTGTTTTGACAGCCATCTATCTAGCCCCATGGTTGCCCATGGGGTCAAGCCGCCTCCTCGGGACGGTCGGGCGAACCTATTGTCCCTCCACGGCGTTGCTCCGGGATAGAGTTTACATCGTAAAACCCATGTTACCATGGGCCGGGTGCGCTCTTACCGCACCTTTTCACCCTTACCCCTTGCGGGGCGGTATCTCTCTGTTGCACTTGTCCTGAGGTTACCCTCGGCGGGCGTTACCCGTTATCCCTGCCCTGTGGAGCCCGGACTTTCCTCATCTGGGTCCTTTCGGTTCCCATCCGCGGCTGTCCAGCCTACGCTGCCGGATTATTCTAACCCATACCGGGCGAATTGTCAAATCCCCTTGCAAAATCTTTTCAAAAAGGGTATACTGGCCCCATGGAAATAAATAGGAGGCAGCGCAAATGGACGCTTTTGACCAATATTTCAATGCCCTGCGGGGGAAGAAAATTGCAGTGCTGGGCCTGGGAGTCAGCAACCGGCCCCTGGTGCAGCTGCTGCTGGAATACGGCTGCGACGTCACCGGCTGCGACCGGGTGACCCGGGAGAAGCTGGACGAGCCGGTGCTGGCCCTGGAGCGGGCAGGCTGCCATCTCCGGCTTGGGGAGGACTACCTGGCGGGGCTACAGGCGGATGTGGTGTTCCGCACACCGGGAATGCATCCGGGGAATCCCGCCATTTGCCGCCTGCGGGAGCAGGGGGCGGAAATCACCTCGGAAATGGACGTGTTTTTCCGGGTGGCACCCTGCCATCTGATTGCCGTCACCGGCTCCGACGGCAAAACCACCACCACTACGCTGATTGCGGAAATGCTGAAAGCGGCGGGGAAAACCGTGTGGCTGGGGGGCAACATCGGCACGCCCCTGCTGCCCCTGTGCCGCCGGATGCAGGCGGAGGACTATGCGGTGGTGGAGCTCAGCTCCTTCCAGCTGATGGATATGACCCGCAGTCCCCAGCGGGCGGTGGTCACCAATCTGGCCCCCAACCATCTGGATGTCCACAAGGACATGGAAGAATATGTGCAGGCCAAGAAGAATATTTTCCGCTTCCAGAAGCCGGGGGATTTGCTGGTGCTCAATGCCGACAATGCCATTACTGCCGGATTTTCCGGGGCGGGGGAGACCCATTTCTTCTCCCGGAAAGCGCCCACCAACTGCGTCTGGCAGGAGGGGGACTGGATTGTGCGCCGGGGGCAGAAGGTACTCAATGTGCAGGATATTTTGCTGCCCGGTGTCCATAATATCGAAAACTACATGGCTGCCATGGCGGCGGTGGAGGGGCTGGTCAGCGATGCATGCATCTGCTCCGTGGCGAAGAATTTCGGCGGCGTGGAGCATCGCATTGAGCTGGTGCGCATCAAGGATGGGGTGAAATTCTATAACGACTCCATTGCCTCCTCTCCCAGCCGTACCATTGCCGGGCTTCGCAGCTTCTCCCAGAAGGTGATTCTCATTGCCGGGGGCTACGATAAGCACATCCCCTATGATGTGCTGGGGCCGGAAATCTGCGCCCATGTTTCCCGCCTGTTCCTGTGCGGGGCCACGGCGGGAAAGATTCGTACCTGTGTGGAAGCCCAGCCGGGGCAGAAGCCGGAAATGGTGGACTGCGGCGATTTCGACAGCGCCGTGCAGGCGGCAGCGAGGGCTGCTCAGCCGGGGGACATTGTGCTCATGAGCCCCGCCAGCGCCTCCTTTGACCAGTTTAAGAATTTCATGGAGCGGGGCGATCGGTTCAAGCAGCTGGTAAAGGAGCTGTGACCATGGACATGGAGAAGCTGACGAAATGGGGGCGGAAGGCGCTGCCCCTGAAACGCTGCGGCGCAGTGATTGTGGCAGCCGGGTCTGCCTCCCGGATGGGGGGCATCGACAAGGTGATGGCCCCCCTGGGGGGAATACCCATGGTTGCCCGGACGGTTGCCGCCTTTCAAGGCTGCGATGCCATTGGGGAAATCGTGATTGTCACCCGGCCGGATTTGATTCGCCCCATTTCCGCCCTGTGTGCCGGAATGGACAAGGTGCGGGCGGTGGTTGCCGGGGGCAGCAGCCGCCAGGAATCTGTAGGGCTGGGGCTGAATGCCCTGTCCAAAAATGTGGAGCTGGCCGCCATCCACGACGGGGCCAGACCCCTGATTACCGAGGCGGTGATTGACCGCACGGTGCGGGCCGCCAACAGCTATGGCGCAGCGGCCCCGGCGGTGCCGGTGAGGGACACCATCAAGGTGGTCGTGGGGGGCCTGGTGGAAAAGACCCCGGAGCGAGCCACCCTGCAAGGGGTGCAGACCCCCCAGGTGTTTGATTTCGACCTGCTGCGGGGGGCACTGAAGAAGGCAAAGGAAGAAAATGCCGCCGTCACCGACGACTGCTCTGCGGTGGAGCGGCTGGGTATGAAGGTGAAAATTGTGGAGGGTGACGAGCGGAACCTCAAGGTCACCACCCCTATGGATTTGAAAATTGCAGAAATGCTTCTGGAGGAAATGCAATGAGAATTGGCCACGGCTACGACGTTCACCGGCTGGTGAGCGGGCGGGATTTGATTTTAGGCGGCGTGAAGATTCCCTATGGGCTGGGGCTGGAGGGGCACTCCGATGCGGATGTGCTGCTCCATGCGGTGATGGATGCGCTGCTGGGGGCGGCAGCCCTGCGGGACATCGGCTACCATTTTCCTGACACGGACCCGACCTATAAGGGGGCGGACTCCATGAAGCTGCTGGAGGCAGTGGGGCAGAAGCTCACCGCCGCCGGTTATCGGGTGGGCAACATCGATGTGACCATAATTGCCCAAAAACCGAAGCTGAAGGACTATATTCCCCAGATGACCCAGAACATTGCCCGGACACTGGAAATCCCGGCGGAGCGGGTGAACGTAAAGGCAACCACCGAAGAGCACCTGGGCTTCACCGGCAGCGGCGAGGGCATGTGCTGCCACGCAGTTTGCCTGCTGGAAGAGCTGTAATATTTTTCGGATATGGAAATACCCCTGCCGGTTTTTGGCAGGGGTATTTGCGTGGGGTTGAGGGCCTATGTCACCTTCTGGGTGCACAGCAGCATAATCCCTGCGCCCACCAGGGCACAGAGGGTGGCGGCGAGAAGCATGGGCTGTACGCCCAGGGTGTCCAGAATCTGCCCGGCGGCTATGGCTCCCAGCACATTGCCCAGGGTCATGGTCATGGTGTAGCAGGCTTGCCCCTTTACCGCATCCCCCGGGGCCATGATGGAGTTGACATAAAATACGGAGCTGACAGTAATCAGGGCAAAGCCCCCCATCTGAAACAGCTGCACGGCATAAAAGCCTGTCATATCCGTGCACAGCCAGGTGCCCAGGGTTTTCAGCAGGAAGAAAAGGCCGGAGATGCGGAACCACAGATCGCAGCGCACCTTCTGCATCATCCATCCGAAGAGGAACATTACCGGAAGCTCTATCAGGGAGGCCAGGGCCATGGCGGTGCCCATGCTCTGGCTGTCGCCGCCCCGGTCCAGGACGATTTGGTAGGTAAAGCTGTTTAGCACGGCATGGCTGATAAAAATCAGCACCAGCCCCACCAGCAGGCAGCAAAACCGAGGATACCGCCCCAGAAAACCGCCCCGGGTACCGGCAGCGGGCTTCTCCTGCCTGGGGGGATTGGCAGTCCTCCGGTAGTCCGCCGTGGCCAGCAGCAGCCCTACCAGCCCGGCCCCGATGCACACCGGCACCGCCGGTGCCCCATAGCGCCGGGTGAGGACACCGATTCCGTATACTGCCACGCCGTAGCCCAGGGAGCCAAAGCCCCGGGCAAGACTGAAATTCATCTTCTCGCCGCCGTTTACCGTGGCGATACCCAGGGAATTCACCAGGGGAGTGCTCAGCTGAAGCAGCACCATGCACATGCCGTAGCACCCACCGGCAATGTATTTGTTCTGCCCGGCAACCCCCATAACCAGGGCGCAGACCAGATTGAGGCCCCCGGCCAATGCAATCAGCCATTTCAGCGCTATGCTCCCCGGCCGGTCGGCATAGGCAGCCACCACCGGCTGGAGCAGGGCGGAGAGCAGTCCCGCCGCCGCAATCAGCAGCCCCACCTGGGCATTGTCGAATCCGGTGTGGAGCAAATACAGGCTGACAAAGCCCATTATCCCCGCATAGCCCATCCAGAAGAAGCTCTGAATGATAGAATATCCCGCAGTTCTGTTTTTGATAACCAAAAAATCCGCCTCCTTTTTCCGGGCCATCATACCACACCGTATCCCAAGTTACAAGTCCGGTTCTTGACGGCTTTTGGGCAGCTTTTGTCCCGGGCGGTCTCTTTGAGACGGCAAAATCCCCGCTGCCCAAGGCGGCGGGGATTTCGTTAGAAAGAAAAGAGATAGAAAAGAGGAGTTTTTGGGGGGCTTTGGAAAGGGGCGGCTCACGGCTTCCGTATCCTTTCCTGAAATGAAAATACCATGGGGTTTTGAACGGTACTTCACGAAATTGAAAACAAATTGGAAACACAGATTTGGAGGGATTCTCGGCCCTATTGTAACCCCAGTACGAATACCACCAGTGCCAGAATCCCCAGGGCGGCCCAACCGATGAAGCGTTGGCCCAACTCCCAGTCGGAGGGCTCAGCGCCCTGCGCATTGCGCACCAGGAAGGACATCTTCCAGTAAAACAGCTCATCGGCAAACAGCAGCGTCACCGCATTCACAATGCACATCACCACACCGGCAAGCCAGGCCATGCCTTCCCCCTTGTGGGTCAGGGGCGGGTTGGTGAGCAGGGCGTAAATATCCCGGAGGGTGGGGGCCATGCGGTCATACACTTCTCCGGTTTCTGCATTGTATGCCACGCCGGTGACTTCATCCTCATAAATGCTGAGAAAATCGCTGCTGCCGTCGGAATGGATGAAAAAACAGTAATCCTGTAGCGCCCGCACACCGCCCCGGAACAGTATCTTCCCCTTGTCCCGGATTTCGATGCCCACAAAGCCTTCTTCGGCATCCTGCTGACTGGGAACGGCCGTGGGGTCACTTTCCATGGTGTAGGGGCCGTATTGGATGTCCCCATACCGGAATGTCACCTGATTTCCCGTTACCCGAAATTGGGCCGCTGTGTTCCGGATGGAGCCGGTGTACACTGTGGCACCGTCCTCCTGGGTGGGAACCAGAATGGAGCCCTGGTACAGATACCCCACCCGCCGGACTGTCAGAAGGTAAACCGCCGAAAATACCAGCACCATTGCTGCCATGGCAAGCAAAATGGCCTTTTGGTATCCTTCTAAATTCCGAATTCGCTGCTTCATTCCAATCGCTCCTTTTGGGGTTAGGGGTGCGGCTTTATTATATCAGATTTCCCGGCTCCCTTCAACTGGTTTTTGCCCCGGGGGGGGGATGTCAGCACAAAGGTATATCAAATTGTCAAAAAGAGCACATATTATGTCGCCAAAAGCACTTGCATTTCCCTGAGAACTATGATAGAATCCAACCTTGAGCTCCATTGACGAAAGAGAGGTAACTATGCGAAATCGTTATATCGGTGACAAGGCGTTTTACAAAAGAGTCATCACCATTGTCATTCCCATTATCATTCAGAACGGCATTACCAACTTCGTTTCCCTGCTGGATAATATCATGGTGGGCCAGGTGGGCACGCTGCCCATGAGCGGCGTTTCCATTGTGAACCAGCTGCTGTTCGTATTCAACCTGTGCATCTTCGGTGCCACTGCCGGTGCGGGCATCTTTACCGCCCAGTTCCAGGGCTCCGGGGATACGGAGGGCATCCGGCATACCTTCCGGGTGAAGTTTATAATTTGCACCTTCCTGGGCCTGGTGGGCACTGGGCTGTTCTTTGCGGCGGATACCCCGCTGATTTCCCTGTTCCTCACCGGCGACGGCAACCCGGAGGACGCAGCCGCCATCCTGGGCTACGGTGAGGCATACTTAAAGATGATGCTCCCCGGTCTGCTCCCCTTTGCCCTGACCAGCGTCTATGCCGGCACCCTGAAGGAGACCGGCGAGACCATGGTCCCCATGCTGGCCGGTGTGGCGGCCACCTTGGTGAACCTGGTGCTGAACTATGCCTTTATCTTCGGCCACTTCGGCGCACCGGCCATGGGCGTGGAGGGCGCTGCCCTGGCTACGGTTATCTCCCGCTTTGCAGAGCTGGCCATTGTAGCAGGCTGGACCCATCAGCACAAGGAGCGGAATGCCTTTATCGTGGGGGCCTATCGCTCTATGTGGGTTCCGGCGGGACTGCTGCGGAATATTGTCATCAAGGGATTGCCCCTGCTGGCCAATGAGCTGACCTGGGCCACCGGCATGACCTTCCTGAACCAGTGCTACTCCACCTGCGGCCTGGATGTGGTTCCGGCGCTGAACATTTCCTCCACTCTGTTTAACCTGACCAGTGTGGTGTTTATGTCCATGGGCGTGGCAGACGGCATCCTGATGGGCCAGATGCTGGGCGCCTCCGCCCCCAAGGAAGAAGTGAAGGACTACAGCCGGAAGCTGATTGCCATCTCCGTAACCGCAGGCGTGTTTTTTGGCGGCCTGACGGCGGCGCTTTCCGGTGTGTTCCCCCATATCTACAACACCTCCCATGAGGTGCGCACATTGGCCGGGCGGCTGATTCTGATTATGGCAGCCTTCATGGCCTTCGATGCCTTTGCCAACGCCGCCTATTTCATCCTGCGCTCCGGCGGCCAGACCTATATCACCTTCCTGTTCGACAGCGGCTTCGTCTGGGCTGTGATGGTCCCCCTGGCCTATTGCCTCAGCCGCTTCACCGGCATGGCCATCCTCCCGCTGTACCTGATTTGCCAGAGCACCAACATGCTCAAGGCCGTGCTGGGCTACATCTTCCTGCACCAGGGCAAATGGATCCAAAACCTGGCCATCGACCGATAAACCCATATACCCACCTCGGTGAGGTGCCGGACCGCAATCCTGCGCCGCCGGGATCCTCCCCCAAACCCAAAAAGCACAGCCTGCCGATTCCATAACCGGCGGGCTGTGCTTTTGACTGCTGTACCCGAAGATGCATTGCTGTTGCCTGCATATATTGCAACGCATTTGCGTTACAAGTCAATTCCCAATTTCTCCAACGCCACCTGAAAATCATGGCTCTGCCGATGAGTCCCTCAGCAGAGCCAGTGTGTATGATGAAACAAAAACATTATGCCAGTCTTCGATAGCTTCCGTTCCCCAAGAATTCCACAAAGCCCCGGTCTCGCAGCAGTTGCAGCTGCTGCCTGATTTTGGGGCGGATGTTGTGGTTATCGGGGTGATGGTGCTGTAGCATTTCCTCAAATCGGTACATTTCCTCCAGCGTGAATACCTGGGGCAGCCTGTTGATGCAATTCAGCACATCCATCAACCACCCACGGCAATTCAGGTCGCCGGTTTCCAATCTGCGGCTGGCATTGACGCTGCGAATGACGGCTGCGGCATCTGCAATACAGCCGTTGGAGACAATGGAAATTCTTCCCTGCTGGGGAATCTGCCCAATCAGGATATTGCAGCCCACCCAGCCTGCCCGGTGCGCCGTTGGCGGCAGGGGCTTTCTTCGTTCAATCACAGCGGGCACAAAGAAATGCTTGGGAACGAGAATCAGATTCCAAACCCGGCAATCTGCCTTTGCATAGCTCATAAACAGGAAATCCGGATTCTGATTGCCTGTGATGCGGGCAATCATGGTCTCATAGGCACCGTCGGTGATTTTGTTCCCCAGGTTGCCGTTTTTGCTTTTTAGCTCATATTCATTCCGGCAAGCGGGGCAGTAAAAGTCCGCTACCGGACGGTTGTTTTCAAACTGGCTGATGTGGGGATTTCCGCAGTGGGGGCAGTACATATTCTCTTTCATCCACCGCTCCGTCAGTACTCTGGCAATCTGCGTACCGGAATGGTAGCCCTCCACGCCGCTGCTGTCCAGCTGTAAATCCATGCCCCCGCCCCCTTGCTTGATGGCTTTATGATACTCCAAAACCCGAACAATCGCAATACCTTTCCTTGCAGCACCCCAAAAATGAAGCTAATTAGAATATTATGGAGAATAGGAAACGCCCCTGCTGCACCATTCAGGGCTGCAACAGAAGCGTTTTACTACTTATGACATCAAATTTTGGAGCTTTGCGGATAAATCAGATGCACTGTAAAGCACCCGGAGTACCGTTACAGTTTTTTCATGCGTGCTGCTTTCTGAACTGCGCAAAGGCAGTATTGGCATCCTGGACATTGCCCGCTTCCACGTCATCCAGCCCCGCCTGAATGGCACTGCGCAGCTGCTCTGCTGTCATTTTATCCGCATTCACGCAATCCGGTGCTTTCGGAAGGGCAATCGCAAAGGGAATGCTTCCGGTCAGTGCAATCTGCCGCAAAAACATATCCACCGCCGTTGCCATGGGCACCCCCAGCTGCTTTAATACATCCTCTGCCTGTTGTTTGACCGCAGGATTCACCCGGAGATTCATTGTCGTTGTCTTTTCCATAGCATTTACCCCCTTATGCATATATTGTAACGTATTTTACGTTACAAGTCAATTATAAATTCATTTTACATTCTTGCCTGCCCTTCAATCCGGTGATAAAATATTTTCAGGATTTTTCATCCCCACGCAATATCTCCCTCCCTTTTTACGCCTATATAGGTGAAAGACAAACATAGGAGGTGATTCCTTGGAGGACCAGGGAATTGTGGCGCTGTTCTTTGACCGCTCGGAGCAGGCCATTGCAGAAGTAGACAAGAAGTACGGCGCATACTGCTACAGCATTGCCTACAACATTTTATCCAACCCGGAAGACACCGAGGAGAGCGTCAGCGATACCTATCTGGCGGCATGGAATACCATCCCGCCCCGGAAGCCGAATTTCCTTAATGCCTTTCTGGGCAAAATCACCCGGCACATTTCCATCGACCGCTGGCGCAAGCGCAGCGCCCGGAAGCGGGGCGGCAAGGAGATGATTCTGGCGCTGGAAGAATTGGGGGAATGCGTTGCCCCCGACACCCTGGAAGCGGAACTCTCCCAGCGGGAGCTGACGAGGGTGCTCAATCACTTCCTGTCCGGTCTGCCGGAGACGGAACGGAACGTGTTTCTGTGCCGGTACTGGTATATGGATTCCGTGGAAGCCATCGGGAAAATCACCGGGTTCAGCCAGAGCAAGGTTGCTTCCATGCTCCACAGAACCCGGGGCAAGCTGCGCAAGGTGCTGCGTGAGGAGGGGTATGTCGTATGAACGCCATGGATTTGATTTGCGGTCTGAACAATGTGCAGGACAGCTACGTTGCTTCCGCCGAAGCGTTCCGGCAGCGGAAGCCGAAGCGCTTGCCCAAACGGAAACTGTGGCTCATCGCCGCCCTGATTGCCCTGACGCTGCTGCTGGTGGGCTGTGCGGTGGTGTATGTCCTGCGGCTACAGGATATGGCCTTCGGGCAGGAAACCCATGAAGTGCTGGGAAGCGGCGTACAGAATAGAACCATGCTGTCCTTGCAGGGCGTGAAGGGCACACCGGGGTATCAGGCTACCAAGGAATGGTACGATTGGCTGCAAAGCTATGACCCGGACGATGCCATCTACCACTCCCCCGAGGCGTTCTCCGAGGATTTTGGAGACGACTATTACGCCTACAGTCTCTACACCCGGGATATGAAAAACAAGCTGGATGAAATCTGCGCCAAGTACAATTTGAAGCTGCTGGGGAAAATGTATGTTGACCCCGATGAAGCCGCCGCTTGCAAGGCGCTGGGCATCCAGGGCATTCTCCGCCCCGGCGCACAGGCCGAAACACACTTCGGCGGTGTGCGGTACTATGCCGACGGCTCCTTCTCCGTGGAGGGCTGCATGACCCTGACCGGCTCGGATTCCGTCTGGCCTTATGAGGAGATTGTCAGCTACTCCTGCGGCAGAAAGGACAGCTTCAGCCAGCTCTATGCTTCGGTCGGTCCGAAGGGAACCTATGAGGAGTGGACGTACACCACTTCCAGCGGCGTGGACGTGCTGATTGTCCTGGAGCAGCGGAACGAGATGAACCAGCCGGCCTTTATGATTGCAGACCGAGGGGATTATGTATTCGTGTTCCAGGCATTGGAGTATGACCGTAGCTGGACAAAGGAGGCGCTGGAAGCCTATGCGGAGGTCTTTGACTTCACTGTGCAGCCCCAGCCGGTCAGTCAGGAAGCGCTGGCAGAAGCACAGACCCGCAGAGAGGCCACAGACGCACAAGATGCGGAAGACTACGACCGACGGATGCACGCCTACACAGCGCTGGGATACGATGCAAGAATCAAATCCCGGATGGAGTTCAGCACCCACCCCTCCCAGCTGGGCTTCTGCGTCACGGATTTGGACGGCAACGGCACCGAGGAGCTGATTGTGGGCGAGAATGGGTATATCATTACGGTCTACTCCCCCCGGGATGGCGGCACCCAATATTTGATGCCGCCGGTTTTCGCCTTTGAGGGCGTGGTCAGCGAGTCGGATAGTTTCTTGATGAATATGGGCGAGCAGATGGGCTATAACTCCTATGTGTACCTCTGCCAGGACAACGTGCTGGCCTACGTCACGTCCAGCGTGAACGGCATTGTCTCTTACTACTTTGCCAAGCCGGAAAACGGGACATACACCTGGATAAACGGCATCGTTTATTATCCCAGTGAGGGGCAATCTACGGATAGTCCCTGGAGTATGATTCCGGACATGACCAGCCCCCATATCAAAGTCCCCATTACGGAGGAGAAATTTAACGAAATCGTCCGCTCCCATCCCAGGGTTCCCCTGACCCTGACACCAATTTCCCAGTTTCCCCTGGCGGACAACTCCCCCAGCGGCATCGGCGGAGAAGACAAGGTTTATACCAGCTACAATGCCCTGTTCGCCGGTCTGTTTGCGCCGGAGCGGTGGCGTTACCGCTTCATTGACCTGGACGGGGACGGACAGGAGGAGCTGTTCCTGACCCAAGGTGCCTGGAAGGGGGTTTTGACCGTAAAAAACGGGAAGGTCAAAATTCTGGAATGCGGTAAACAAGTAAGCATCTGTCGGGGAAATTATATCCTCCACACCCAAACCTACCTGGATGGCAACAGCGCCACCAGCGTCTACAAAATGCAAAACGGAAGCGCCGTCCTTGTGGACTACCTGCGCTATGACAGGGACGCAAACCCGGAAAGCCCCTGGTTCTATGGCGTGGATGCCCAGGACAGCTCCTTGCAGCCGGTTTCTCAGCAGCAGTACGAAGCAATTCTGGAAAAATATGTGCCGCTGGAATTGGAAATGAAGACAGTGACAGGATAGCGCAGAAAAAGAGCGAACTGGAACGAAAATCCGGTTCGCTCTTTTGGATTATCCCGCAATCAGTAGATTGGCTCAATTTGCCGGACGCTGTCTGTTCATTTCGATTGCAGCGTATTTTTCCGCCGGTCACCACGCTTGAAAAAGTCCTCTCTCGATGATAAAATTATTTCCGAAAAAATGCCTCTCCCCATGAAACTTTCCGCCCCATTCTTCGTGTATACAGATGTAACCACCTACACAGAAAGGATTGATTCTCCATGGAGGATTCCCAGATTCTGGCTCTGTACTTTTCCAGAGCAGAGGCAGCCATCCAAGAAACAGACCGCAAATACGGCCGCTATTGCTACAGAATTGCTTACAGCATTCTTGATAGTCGGCAGGATTCCGAAGAAAGCGTAAATGATACCTACCTGTCCGCATGGAACAGCATCCCACCCAGAAAACCAACACGGCTGTCTACCTACCTTGGCAAGCTCACAAGGAACATTTCCATCGACCGCTGGCGCAAGAGCAGCGCCCAGAAGCGGGGCAGCGGCGAAGTTTCCCTTGCCCTGGAGGAACTCACCGAATGCGTTTCCGGGCAGCCCGGGATTGAGGAGCAAATGATTCAGCGGGAGATTGTTGCCAGCCTGAACCGTTTTCTGGCATCCTTATCCGTGGACGAGCGCACCGTCTTTCTCTGCCGGTACTGGTATGTCAATTCCATGGAGGAAATCGCCCGCAAAACGGGATTCTCCCTGGGAAAAATCAAATCCATGCTCCATCGAACACGCAAAAAGCTTGCCGCAAGTCTGCAAAAGGAGGGGCTGGAATGACGAATTTAGAATTGTTTTGTGCACTGAGCCATATCCGTGCCGAAAATCTTTCCGATGCAGAGGCGCTGCAAGGTGATATTCCCTTTCCCCGCCCCAAAACACGAAAGCGCTTCTTCCTCGTCGCCGCCCTGATTGCCCTGACGCTGCTGCTGGTGGGCTGTGCGGTGGTGTATGTCCTGCGGCTACAGGATTTGAAGGTGGGGGAATATCGCTTTTATGTTCCTGCTGCCTATGACGAAAATGGCGAGGTCATTCCTGTGGAGACCCGGGAGCCATTCACCTTGCTTTCCGTACAGGGGAGCAACATGGAGGCACTGGCTGAATGGGTGGCGTTTACAAATGCCTATGACCTGGACGGAACCATTGCGCTGGAAGCGGATTTGGCTGCCAAATCCGGTACGCCCTGGGACATCCCGGAAGACCACGCCCGCACCTACGGCTGCTACAGCCAGGAGATGGTGAACAAGCTGGACGAGATTGCAGAAAAATATCATTTGAAGCTGCTCTCCGGTGATATTCCCTTCAATGAATACGAAAACAGCATCCTGTTTCGCTCCCTTGGTCTGGACAGCTTGGTGCAGGACGCCCCCCATGTTCAAGTGGAATACGGGGACGGCTATTTTCATTTGGAAGGAACCTTCAGTCTGCATATGCGGCTCGCCGGGGATTTTGGAGTCTGGCAATGGGAAGACGGCGGTATCTATTTTCACTATTCCCGAAAAGACTATTTTGACCCCACCACCAGCTCCATGCAGGAATCCCAAAGCTATACGCAGTGGGACTACACCCGGCAGGACGGGAAAACAGTTCTATTGGTGCTGGGGACAGAGGATGCCCGCATCTATGCAGATTTGCCCGATGCCTTCGTCTCCATCGACATCACCCCCGAGATTTTGGAAAACGGAACAAAAATTCCCATGACCCGGGAAGCCTTACAGCAGCTGGCAGAGCTATTTGACCTGTCCATCCAGCCAACGCCAGCCACCATGAAAGAAGTGGAACAGTATCAGGCAGAGGCGCTTGCGGAATACAACGCCCGCCGGGAAGCTGCCCGCAGGGAAAGCGCAGCCCAGCGAGAAGCCATGTATACCGCCGGATATGAGGAATTTGTGGCGTATCTCTTAAAAGGCTCCCATCGCCCGGAGATGCTGTCCTATCTTCTGTACGATTTGAATGGAGACGGCATTCAGGAATTGATTACCAAGGGCGCAAAGATTCTGTCCATGAAGGATGGAACCTCCTACCGATACTTTGAAACGCAGCCGTCCTCCATGATGTTTGGAGGGACATTTGCCCTGTGCGATGGCAATGTTTTTGAGGTATATGCAGAGCTGAGCGATATTTCCCCCATCTATCAGTACAATTTCTTCCGGGCAGAGGCAGAAGGTGCCACATTCCTGATTGGACTTTGCCATGATACGCAAACAGACCAATGGTACCAAAGCCTGGACGGCGGCACAGAAAACATTCAGCCCATTTCCCAGGAATACGCCAAAGGCATTCTCGATTCCCACCCCCAGCAGGAGCTTTGCTGGCTGCCGCTGGTAAAATTCGGTCAGACCGATGGCTTCCTTTCTGCTTCGGATCCCTATGGGGCATATATTGCAGATATTCTGAACCGGTACGGTGATGCAGCAGGCTACAGCTATGCCCTTTTGGACGTAAACGGCGACGGCATTGCGGAGCTGATTACCACACAGCCGGGGGGCTCCCGGATGCAAATTTTCACCATTCGGGACGGTGCCCGGACGCTGTATCCTTGATTTGGAGTAAGGGCGAAACTTCACGCGAAAAGGTTTTTTCATCGCTGATATTATCGGATACCTGAATATAGATTTTCTCGCTGCGCTTAATGGCGACAAAGTCGATTTCCTTTTTATAAAGCACACCCACATAGACCTCGTAACCCCGACGCAGTAACTCGATGGCAACAATATTTTCCAGTATTCGACCATAGTCCATATTTTTCGTACCCAGTTTCGCATAGCGGAAAGTATGGTCGCTAAGGTAGTATTTATCGTTGGTGGACAAATACTTTTTACCCTTAATGTCATATCTGCGAACCTTGTAGAAGGCAAATGCGTTGCAAAGATACTGCATATAGGCACCGATGGTAACATGATTGGCCTTCTCCTGTACGCCGCCGAAGGCATTTTTTATGCTTCTGGCGGAGGTTAAATTGGAGATATTGTCCATCAGAAAGTCCACAAGCCTGTCCATCAGCTGCATATTGCGAATATTGTATTTTTTGCGAATGTCCCGGACAATTAAGGTGTCGAAAACATCTGCAATGTAATCAAACTTCGCTTCCTGGTCCTGATACAGATAAGAACCCGCCATGCCTCCCTCAAGAATATACCGATCCATGGCGGCATACTGATCTCCAAAGCCGAAATACTGCATATACTCAGCGAAAGAAAACGGAAACACCTTGATTTCAAATGTTCTTCCTGTAAACAGGGTAGCAAGGTCAGAGCTGAGAAGGAATGCGTTGGAGCCAGTAATATAGATGTCAAACTGCTCACTGGCATGAAGTCCGTTGATTGCTTTTTCAAAATCGGCGCACATCTGCACCTCGTCAATCAAGACAAAATTCTGCTTTCCTTTGATGTACTTGCCTTTTACATAATCATATAAGGAACGGTATTCCAGAAGATAGTCATACTCGGGCAAGTTAAAATTGATGTGGATAATATTGCTGTCAGAAATGTCTTCTTCAATATAAGTCTTAAATGCTTCCAGTAGCTTGGACTTTCCACTACGGCGAACGCCGGTGATAACCTTGATGTCAGGGGTCCCTATCACACGGACGAGCTTATTTAAATACTGCGTTCTTTCAATCAGCTTCATGGCTCATCACCTCACCCATGTATTATACCCAGCCTATTTACCAAAATCAATAAGTTTATAAATTTGGTAAATAGAACTCATCAAAATGCCTTCCACGCCTATCAACTGAAAAGCTCACTTGCCAGCGTACAAATTACCCTTAAATTACTTCTATAAATTCCTCGATAATTTGGTCCTTGTTCCCTCGAACAGAATAACCATCATTTTGGTATTTCTCAATCAGTGATTCATAATCCTCTTGAGAAATATCCACCTGCCAAAGTGTAAAATCATCCCTATCTTGAGATGCATCCGTAGTCTTCTGTACAACAGTAATCTTCATAGTGTAGTACTCCTCCTTGGTTATTTCTTTTATTCATAATATTACTCTATCACGCTCTTTTTTTCAAGCTACAAATACACAGTCTACTCGGCCGTATAAATCCTTTTGTTACAAAATTGATATTTTTCCATTCATGCGCTTGTATTTTAAGAGTATATTCTTCTGTTATATTTTGCCAATGTGATTATTATTTAAAAAATATTATGCTCGTGTAGTAACTTCCTTGAATAGTATAATTACAATATTTTCTATATATTATAAAATATTTCAAAAATATTATTGACTATTCGACATTCAAGTGCTACTATAGGATTAAACAAGAAGGGGGATCTCCTATGAAAAAACCAATCGAAGAAAGCAAGCATGATAAGTTTGTTCGGCTTGCCGAGGCGAGGACTAACAAAATTATTGATATGTTGCAGCTTCTTGGCAATTGCGCCAATTCTTCCGTATATGAGTATACACAGGAGGAGGTAGAGGAAATTTTCCAGGCACTCGATCAAGAAGTACGAGAAGCAAAAAAGAAATTTACGAAAGTAGAGCCCGAAAAAGCGACCAGATTTTCATTAAGTAAACATAAGAGGTAAGAGATATGTTCAATTTTACGCAGAAGTGGAACTTCCCGTCAAATAACTATGGCCAGATTTTGGGTATAGCCGAATCAGGAGTCGAAACATTCAACGGTACTCCTATAAAATCCTTGGCAAGAGAAATCTGCCAGAATTCTCTTGACGCAGCACTTGATCGTGGCAAGCCTACCCGCATCGAATTCAAAACCTTTGAAATCGATCCTCATAGCATTCCTGACTACAAAAGTTTAGAAGACGCCCTTAAACGAGCTTTGGATTTTTGGTCACAGCAAAAATCTGACAAGGCTAAAAAATTCTTCAGGCAGGCGCTGGATGTTATACATAAGCCTACCATTACCTGTTTGAGAATTAGCGACTTTAACACTTCCGGTCTTATTGGTTCCCATGAAGAATATAACTCTCCTTGGTGCAATTTAACAAAATCTTCAGGTGCATCCGACAAATCCGGCAGTCGTGGTGGCTCTTTTGGAATTGGCAAATTTGCACCATATGCCTGTTCTTCACTTAGAACTGTTTTCTACAGCACCAGCGACAAAGATGGCGTTTGCGCATCTCAAGGCATTTCCAGATTGACCTCTTTTAAGAATAAGAAGGATGAGATCACTCAAGGAATGGGATTCTATGGTAATGATAAAAACAGCCCCATGTACAAGCAGTTTTCCTTGGACCCGGCCTATTCTCGCACTTCCGAAAACTCCGGAACAGATATTTTTGTCGTTGCTTTCAATGGTGACAATGGCTGGCAACACCAGATGGTCGCCTCTATTTTAGATGGATTCCTTTATGCTGTTTACAACGAAACTTTGATTGTTGATGTTGACGGAACAATTATTAGCAAGGATTCTCTTGCAGAACTAATGGTTACTCACAAAGAATACTTCAGCGAACACGCCGATGAATACTATCTAACACTAACGGATGAGAAATCAGCAAAAACTTTTACGAAAGAACTCGCTGATGATCCAGAAACTGCTGGAAAACTTACTTTAAAATTGATGATAATGCCATCTTTCAGCAGACGAGTTGCAATGATTCGTCAGACAGGCATGAAAATCAAAGATTGGCAATCAGCTGAATGGTTTCCAGCATATCCCCGTCTGGTGCGGTTCCTGCTTCCATGCACCGAAGCTCTACCAGGACTGCGGCCAGTTGGTCACGGAGTGCTTTATACACTCTGGGATTCCCCTGAACCACCACTTCCTTGTCAAGCAGCTTTCGGATAATATAGTCCTGCTTGGTAAGCCCAGAGAGCTTCACTGCGGTTTCCAACTGTGCGTCCTCCTCTGGGGACATTCGGAATGCCACCACCTTGCTTCTCCAACGATTGTGTCTGTCTAAATTCTTTGCGGACATAAATCATGCACCCCTTTCCATGTTGAGCTTGTCTGCCATATCTTTTTGCACAGTGGGGAACAAGTGAGCATATCGATAGGTAATCTCCACGCTCTCATGCCCTACCCGATTTCCGATTGCCACAGCCGAGTAACCCATGTTAATCAGGAGGGAAACGTGGCTATGTCGCAAGTCGTGAATCCGAATGACTTTGACACCAGATTCCTTGCAGCCATACTCCATTCCTCTTTTCAGCGTGTGTTTGCTGAGAGGGAAAATTCGGCTATCAGGGCTAGCTCCATAGAGCTGTCTCAAATAATCCTTGATTTCTTCACACAGGAAGTCTGGCATCTGAATCACACGATTGCTTTTCTTTGTCTTTGGTGTGGTAATCACATCCTTGCCCTGTAGGCGCTGATAGGATTTATTGATCCGCAGCGTCTTTTTCTCAAAATCGAAATCCGAGGGTGTCAGAGCAAGAAGCTCTCCCTCACGGATTCCACACCAGTATAGGATTTCAAAAGCATAGTACAGCATGGGTTTATCCATCATCACATCAATAAATTTCATGTACTCCTCTTTCGTCCAGAAAAGCATTTCCTTGGGATTTTCGTCTCCCATACTCCCTGCCTGAGCCGCCGGGTTAATTTGAAGTCCGTAGTATTTAATTGCGTGGTTGAACAGGCAGCTGAGCTGGGTATGAATGTTTTCTAGGTAATCCGCTGAGTACGGCTCCCCATTGGACTTCTTCAATTGCCGGATTTCATTCTGCCAGTCAATTACATCCCGTGCTGTGATTTCTGCCAGCTTTCGTTTCTTGAAGTAAGGCAAAATCTTCGTCCGGATGATGTGTTCCTTACTAAGCCAGGTATTGAGCTTCAGCTTTGGCTTCATATTCTTTTCGTACAGCTCCACAAAGCTCTCGAAAGTCATATCCACATCTGCCTGTTTCTTCATCAGGAACTCCCGTTCCCAATTTTGGGCTTCTTTTTTTGTAGAGAAGCCCCGCTTCAATTTTTGTTGGCGCTGGCCCTTCCAGTCCGTAAACCGGAACTGGACATACCAGCTACCATTCTTTTTGTCTCGAAAGACTGCCATAGATTACTTGTCTCCTTTCTGTTCTCTTGTTCCATAGAATTTTTCGTGGAAGAACTTACGGTCAATCCGGCCCGCAATGGTGATGCAGCCCGCCTTTTTCAGTTCTTCGTTCATGTTGCGAATGAGCTTATAGGCATAGGGAATAGATACCCCAAGCTCCTCCGCAACCTCCTCAACTCGCATAAAGATTTCTCCTGCCATAGGCAAACTTTTCCTTTCTATTTTATTTGGTAGTTAATTGTTCTCAGGCGCACAGACTACCGCTCTACGCACCCTCGTAAGATTTTCTCGGTCCCTCCAAACCGTCGGAAGTGACTCCGGCGCTCATTTCTCAATCTCCGATTGACTTACGAAGCCTCTCACCCTATTGCCTGCGACGGTTGCCAACACGCCCGGACTGTAGCTGGTGGGGAGTATCCCCTCTCTGCTGTCATCGCCGAACCGGGAACCGCCCGGTTTTCTGAAGCTGGTGCGCCTTTGGGATGGCGCACCCCTCAATTGGCTCGGACCGGAATCCTTCGCAGAGAGTTCGTTATTTGGAGGGTTGTTCAATTGTCAAGGTACACTGACGCCGGACTTGGGGTTGGCTACCCCCTCACCGCCGCGAATCCTAAGCGTTTCTGTTTAGGATAGTATCACTATACTACACATTTCTGTTTAAGTCAAGTGCTAGCAGCAAAAAACTTAATCAGTAGTGTTTAAGTTTTTTCTTGACTACCCTAAACATATCTGTTATACTTAAAGTGCAATACAACACAGGAGATGGCTGTTATGGCAATTGGTGAACGAATCCACTTTTTTCGCACGCTGCGGGGCATGACTCAGAAATATCTCGGAATGGCTATCGGCTTTCCGGAGCGCTCCGCTGATGTGCGTCTTGCCCAATACGAAAATGGGACCCGGTCTCCCAAAGCAGATATAACCGCCGCTTTGGCGAACGCCCTGGACGTATCCCCCGATGCGCTGAACGTGCCGGACATTGATTCTGAAATCGGTCTGATGCACACGCTCTTTGCCCTGGAGGACTGCTATGGTCTGGAAGTCTGCGAAAGCGAAGGGGAAGTACATCTAAGGGTCAATCCCGTAAAGGGCGGCAGTGACGGTATAGAACTTCAAGAAATGCTGAAAGCCTGGAACACCGAAATGACGAAGCTGAAAAACAAGGAAATCACCCAGGAAGAATATGACCGCTGGCGCTACCACTACCCCAAATACGACACCTCCGGGAAATTCAAAAAAGTTGGTCCCTCACAGGAACTTAGTGATTATTTGGTCGCAAAATTCAAAAATAGAATCTGACCATTCTACTTGACAAATATCAAATTAATATTATAATAATATTATCTTGATATTTGAGGTGATTTCTAATGTCTACAAATTTGCTAAATGTATTCAAGAGTGTCGATCTTCAGAAGATTGGGAAAACAGCTGCTAGTATTACCTCACTCGCTCTTACCCAGAACAAGAAAACAGGTGCAAAAATTGCACGAGCTGTATTTGATGACGGTTCAACGTTAATTAAAACCGTTACAGCATCTGGTGTTATATCTGAAACAGCCCACAGGTTGCCCGAAATCACTTCTGTTCTACAGAGAAATGAAGTAATTCGGGACCTTGCAAAACAAAAAATTACACAAGAAACGATTGCAGCCATGCTTGGAATTTCACAGGCTACAGTGTCCAACGTTTTAAGAAAGAAATAAAAAATGCTCTGCTGAGTTCAGTTCAAAAACTCAGCAGAGCATTTTGCTCGTTATAGGATTGGGACGCAACCTGCAAACCAGTTGTCCCTTTTGGTTGGAATGAACAATTGGTGCAGAAGAGCTGCTATCATTTTGCTATCAAATCGAATGTGAGATTTCAAAAAGCTGTGATTTCTCTAGGCGTTTTTCACTTGGAGTATCACAAATTTTTTATTCCCACTCCACCGTTGCCGGGGGCTTAGATGTAATGTCGTATACCACCCGGTTGATATGCTTCACCTCGTTGGTAATGCGGTTGGAGACCTTGGCCAGCATGTCATAGGGGATTCTTGCCCAGTCGGCGGTCATGAAGTCGTCGGTGGTGACGGCGCGGATGGCGAGCAGGTGGTCATAGGTCCGGTGGTCGCCCATGACGCCTACGGTGCTGACACCGGGCAGGACGCAGAAAAACTGGGCCATCTGGCTTTCGTAGCCGTTCTTTGCCATTTCATCCCGGAGCACCCAGTCGGCCTCCTGGAGGATTTTCACCTTCTCGGCGGTGATTTCGCCGATGATGCGCACGCCCAGGCCGGGGCCGGGGAAGGGCTGCCGCCACACCAGCTCCCTGGGGATGCCCAGCTCCTTGCCCACCCGGCGCACCTCGTCCTTGAACAAGTCCTTCAGCGGCTCGATGGTGCCCAGGAACTTCACATCCTCGGGCTGCTTGACCATATTGTGATGGGTCTTAATCTTATCCGCCTCGCCCTTGCCGGACTCAATCCGGTCAGGGTAGATGGTACCCTGTGCGAAGAAGCTGTCCTCGCTGCCCTGGCGGCGGATTTCGCCCCAGAAAGCCTTATAGAACTCGGTGCCGATAATCTTCCGCTTCTCCTCGGGGTCGGTGACACCCTTGAGGCAGGCAAGGAAATGCTCCTGGCAGTTCAGCCGGACAAAATTCATGTCAAAGAGCTTGGTGAAGGTCTGTTCCACAAAGTCGCCCTCGTTCTTGCGCATCAGGCCCTGGTCCACAAACACGCAGGTCAGCTGGTCGCCCACGGCACGGGAGATAAGGCCCGCTGCCACAGAGGAATCCACGCCGCCGGACAGGCCCAGAATCACCTTCTTGTCGCCAATCTCCTCCCGCAGCGCCTTCACGGTATCCTCAATGAAGGAATCCATCCGCCACAGGCCCTGGCAGCGGCACACTTCATACAGGAAGTTTCTCAGCATCTGCTTGCCGAACTGGCTGTGGGTCACCTCGGGGTGGAACTGGACGGCGTACAGCTTCTTTTCCGCGTTTTCCATGGCAGCCACCGGGCACACATCGGTGTGGGCCGTGACCCGGAAGCCCTGGGGCAGCCGGTCAATGCGGTCGGTATGGCTCATCCACACCACGCTCTGGGCCGGAACGTCCTTCATCAGCAGGGAATCCGGGGCATCCAGCTCCAGGTGAATCTTGCCGTATTCGCTGGTTTCGGCGGTGATGACGCTGCCGCCGCCCATCCAGGCGGTGAGCTGCGCGCCATAGCAGATGCCCAGCACCGGGATGCCCAGGGTGAGCACCTTGGGGTCATAGTGGGGGGAAGTCATATCGTAGACGCTGTTGGGGCCGCCGGTGAAGATGATGCCGCAATAGCCCTCTGCCACAATCTCTTCCGGTGTAATGCCGTTGTAGGGCTTGATTTCAGCGTACACATTCAGGTCACGAACCCGGCGGGCAATCAGCTGGTTATACTGGCCGCCGAAGTCCAAAACGAGGATTTTTTCCATAGGCTTTCCTTTCTTTTTCAGCAATTACACAGAGCAGGAACGGGAATGGACTGCATTCCCGTTCCAATGGTTACAGGTTGATTTCTGCGGTTTCGGTGCTGGCGCCGGACAGATAGGGCTTGACCTCGGCAAGGTAGTTTTCCACCTGCTGGGGGCAGCGGCCGATGTAGTCCATGGGGTTCAGCAGCCGCTCCATTTCTTCCAGGGTCATGCCGAATTCCGGTGCCTCAGACAGCCGCACCAGCAAATCGCAGTCCTCGCCGTTCTTCATCTTGGCGGTGGCCTCCATGGAGCACTTGCGGATGACCTCGTGAAGCTCCTGGCGATTGCCGCCCCGCTTGACTGCCTCCATCATCAGGTTTTCGGTGGTCATGAAGGGCAGGTATTCCCGCACGGTGCGCTCCACAATCTTTTCGTTGACATGAAGCCCGTCTGTGACGTTCTGTGCCAGACGCAGCACGGCATCGGCGCACAGGAAGCCCTCCGGAAGACTGATCCGGCGGTTGGCGGAGTCGTCCAGGGTGCGCTCCAGCCACTGGGTTGCAGCGGTCATGGGGGCGTTCAGGGCATCCGCCATCAGATAGCGGGACAGGGAGCAAATGCGCTCGCAGCGCATGGGATTGCGCTTATAAGCCATGGCAGAGGAGCCAATCTGGTTCTTTTCGAAGGGCTCTTCCACCTGACGGTCGTGCTGGAGCAGGCGGATGTCATTGGCCATGCGGTAGCAGCTCTGGCCGATGGAGGACAGCACATTCAGAATGCGGCTGTCCAGCTTCCGGGGATAGGTCTGACCGCACACGCTGAAGCAGCGTTCAAAGCCGAAATCCCGGCTGATGAGCCGATTCATTTCGTCAATCTTGCCTTCGTCCCCGTTGTACAGGTCCATGAAGCTGGCCTCGGTGCCGGTGGTGCCCCGGCAGCCCAGGAACTTCATGCTGCCGATGACGAAGTCCAGCTCCTCCAAATCGCTCATCAGGTCCTGCATCCACAGGGTTGCCCGCTTGCCGATGGTCACCAGCTGGGCGGGCTGATAGTGGGTATAGCCCAGGGTGGGGGTTGCCTTATACTTGTCTGCAAAGGCCGCCAGGTTGGAAACCACCTTCAGCAGCTCAGCCCGCAGATAGCGCAGACCGTCCCGGTAAATAACCACGTCTGCATTGTCGGTGACGTAGCAGCTGGTGGCCCCCAGGTGGATGATGCCGGCAGCTTTGGGGGCCACCAGACCATAGGCATACACATGGGCCATCACATCGTGGCGCACTTCCTTCTCCCGGGCAGCCGCCACGGCAAAGTCAATATTGTCCAGCTGGGCTTCCAGCTCGTCCACCTGCTCCTGGCTCACAGGCAGCCCCAGGGTATGCTCTGCCTTGGCAAGGGACACCCACAGCTTGCGCCAGGTCCGGATTCTCGTCTCGGCAGAAAAGAGATTCAGCATATACCCGGAGGCGTAGCGGGAGGACAGGGGGGATTCATAACGGTCAGTCATATGATTCTCCTATGTTCAAAAAGAATACCCTTTGGATTTAGCGCAGGATGATGCTGTCCCGCTCGGGGCCCACGGAGACGTAGCCGATGTGGCAGCCGATGTTCCGCTCCACATATTCCACATAGTCCCGGGCCTCCTGGGGCAGATCCTCCCAGCGGCGGACACCGGAGATGTCGCACTTCCAGCCGGGCAGGTACTCCATCACGGGCTTGGCTTGGTCCAGTACGCAGGGGAAGGGGAATTCGTCGGTAATCTTGCCGTCCAGCTCATAGTGGGCGCAGACGGGAATCCTGTCCATATAGCTCAGCACGTCCAGCTTGGTCAGGGCGATGTTGGTGGCACCCTGGCAGCTGACGCCGTAGCGGGTTGCCACAATATCGATGGGGCCCACCCGGCGGGGACGGCCGGTTTTTGCGCCGTACTCGAAGCCGGCCTTGCGCAGCTCTTCGCCCTCGTCGCCGAAGAGCTCACAGGTGAAGGGGCCTTCGCCCACGCAGCTGGAATAGGCCTTCACCACGCCCACAACCTGGTCAATCTTCACGTTGGGCATACCGCAGCCCACAGGGGCATAGGCGGCAATGGGGTTGGAGGAGGTGGTGTAGGGGTGGATGCCGTAGTCCAAATCCCGCAGGGAGCCCAGCTGGGCCTCGAAGAGGATGCTCTTCCCCTGGGCCTGGGCACTGCGCAGGAATGCGCCGGTGTCGCAGATGAAGGGCTTGATTTTTTCGCAGTAGTCGTTCAGCCACTGCTCCAGATCCGCCATGGTGACAGGCTCTGCGCCGTACACCTTGGTCAGGGTCAGGTTTTTCCACTCCAGCAGGTCTGCCAGGTGGCTTTTCAGGTACTCAGGGTACAGCAGCTCACCCACAAGGGCGGTTTTCTTGGCGAACTTGTCGGCATAGAAGGGGGCAATGCCCTGCTTGGTGGAGCCGAACTTCTTGTCGGCCAGCCGGGCCTCTTCCAGGCCGTCCAGCTCCCGATGCCAGGGCATCAGCAGAGAGGCACGGTCGCTGATTTTCAGATTCTCCGGGGTGATTTCCACACCCTGGGACTGTACCTGCTGGATTTCCTTCCACAGGTTTTCCGGGTCCAGCGCCACGCCGTTGCCCAGAATGTTCACCACCCCCGGACGGAAAATGCCGGAGGGCAGCAGATGCAGGGCAAACTTGCCATACTCGTTGATGACGGTGTGGCCGGCGTTGCCGCCGCCCTGATAGCGAACGACTACGTCATAGTCCTGGGTCAGCAGGTCCACCATGCGGCCCTTGCCTTCGTCGCCCCAGTTAATTCCCACGATTGCACAATTTCCCATTTTCTTCACCTTTTATTTCAAAGTTTCTTCCATGCGCTTCATGATTTCGGCGTAGGCTTCCTCCACGCCGCCCATGTCCCGGCGGAAGCGGTCCTTGTCCAGCTTCTCGTGGGTCTTCACGTCCCAGAGTCTGCTGGTGTCGGGGCTGATTTCGTCGGCCAGGACGATGGTGCCGTCGGACAGGCGGCCAAACTCCAGCTTGAAGTCTACCAGGGTTACACCGGCGGAGAGCCAGAAGGCCTTGAGCACCTGGTTAATCTGAAAGGCGTACTTCTCGATGGTTTCGATTTCCTCGGCGGTGGCCAGCTTCAGTGCCAGAGCGTGATAGTGGTTCAGCAGGGGGTCGCCCAGCGCGTCGTTTTTGTAGGAGAACTCGATGGTGGGCTGGTCGAACACGATGCCCTCTTCCACGCCATAGTGCTTGGCGAAGGAACCGGCGGAGATATTGCGGATGATTACTTCCAGAGGAACGATGGAAACCTTCTTGACGACGGTTTCCCGCTCATTGATTTCTTCGATGAAGTGGGTGGGTACGCCTTGCTTTTCCAGGTAGGCCATCAGCCGGTTGGACATCTGGTTGTTGATAACGCCCTTGCCCTTGATGGTGCCCTTTTTCAGGCCGTTGAAGGCGGTGGCGTCGTCCTTGTACTCGACAATCAGCTTTTCGGGATCGTCGGTGGCGAAGACCTTCTTGGCCTTGCCCTCATACAGCTGGTGCAGCTTTTCCATTGTAAAATCCTCCTGTTATTTTTCCGCCGGGAAATATTAAATTCTTGACAAATTTTCGGGAAAACCCTTCTCAAAGCACAGTTTTCCCCAAGATGAAATTTTACATCAGGACGCCCCTTTTGTCAACGGCTGGGCCTGAATTCTATTATTGGTACAAAAATCCAATCGGAATAAAAGGTTCCATGTGCAATCATCCCAAGGCAATTTTCCCGGCCCGCCGGGCCGGATTATATGCATAGAGTGATTTTCTGAAAAAGAGCAAGAATATACTGGCTTTTTTCACGCAAGTGTGCTATAGTGATATTGACTGAAAAGAGCACCTGCATGACGCAGATATTTCGGCGCTTTTTTATTTCTCCGCTGTCGGCTTTCTTCCTGCCGGGGCGGGGCTTTGCAAGACTACAGATGCACGAGGTAATGTCATGGATAACCAAAAACGCCACTCTGTTGGGGTTATGATCGGCGGTGTGCATTCCTATTTTACACGGGAAATGATCCGGGGTATGGTGGCCCAGGCCAGGGAAGAGGAGCTGAATGCCTTCTTCTTCCTGCGCATCCATACCAAGCCCTTCTTCCAGAGCATTCTGGGGGATTTCAGCAGCAACATTTATGACTACCAGTTCAACACCATTCACGACTATTGCAGCATCAGCGGGGCAGACGGCTTCATCATCGGCTACGGCACCATCGGCTTCCACCTGAACAAGGATGACTCGGATGCCTTTGCCCGGCGGTTCAACAGCCGCCCCCTGGTGATTGTCTCCGAGAAGGTGGACCTGCCCAACTGCCACAACATCATTGCCGACAACTACCAGGGCATGTACGACATGATTACCCACCTGATTGAGGTTCACGGCTGCCGGAAGATTCTGTTCATGCGGGGCCCCAAGCGGAATGTGGACGCTGTGGAGCGGCTCCAGGGCTACCTGGATGCCATGCGGGACCACAACCTGACGGTGGCCAATTTCATGATTGGCGAGGGGGATTTTTCCAGCTATGTGGACGGCGAGGTGGAGCGGCTGCTGGATGCCAATCCGGATGCCCAGGCCTTTGCCTTTGCCAATGATGAGATGGCCTACTCCTGCTACCGGGTGTGCGAGAAGCGGGGCATCCGCATCGGCACGGATTTGAAGGTGACGGGCTTCGACGGCGGCGAGTTCACCGAGAAAATGATTCCCCCCCTGACCTCGGTATTTCAGGATGCCTATGGCATCGGCTGCCGGGCGGTGGAGGATATGGCGAAAATTTTCCAGGGGGAGCCGGTGCCCAACCAGCGCTTCCCGGTGCGGGTGGTGGCCCGGGAGTCCTGCGGCTGCACCCCCCGGCGGGACCATGTGCCCCTGCCCCAGGAGGCTGCCCTGGAATTGCAGCGGGTTCGCCAGGAGGCGGCCCAGCGGGAGCAGGAGATTATGGAGTACCAGGGGAAATCCTGGTTCATTCCCATGCTGGCCCGGGATTTGAACGACTGCGTCCAGTCCGAGACGGAATACTGCTACCAGATGATGGAAAAGCTGCGGCTGCTGAAGGCGGGAACCTCCTATCTTTTCCTGCTGGACCACTCCATCAGCTACGACGGCGTGGGGGAGTGGACCTGCCCGGACAACCTGTATCTGGCCGCCTACTACCGGGACGGCAAGAGCTTTGCCTATCAGACCTATGACCGCCCCCATGTTACGCAGGAGCGAGGGATTGCCCAGCTCACCGACGACGGAACGGCCCATCAGTTTATGTGCTTCCTGCTGTTCTCCGGCGACCGGCAGTACGGTCTGCTGGCCTGTGAGGTGCCCACCGACGAGCTGGGGCTGTACTACGTCCTGAGCCTACAGCTGGGCCTGTCCCTGCAATATCTGGAAATCAGCAAGCTGCAGGAGATGCACCGCTACCGGATGAGCCAGGATTTGGAGGCGGCCCGGGCCCGGAACCGGGAGTTGGACCTGATTTCCGGCTACGACCAGCTCAGCGGGCTGCTGAACTTGCGGGGGCTGACGGAGAGCGTCCGGCTGCTGTGCCGGGAAGGGGTGGCGCAGAGCGCCTATCTGCTGTACTGCGATTTGGACCATCTGAAGCAAATCAACGATTATTTTGGCCACCTGGAGGGCAACTATGCCATTGTTGCCTGTTCTTCAATCCTGCGGGAGTGCGTCCGGGGGGCTGACAAGCTGGCCCGGGTGGGGGGCGACGAGTTTGTGTGCCTGGTGCTGTCCGGCAACCCCACGTTCCCCGACCTGTTCCGGGCCCGGCTCAGCGCCGCCTGTGAGCGGGTGAACCAGACCTCCGGCAAGCCCTACTATATCGGCCTGTCCGTGGGGGTTCAGCCCTTTACCCTCAGCAGCTATGAGGATTTCCAGCGGGCTGTGGCCGAGGCGGACAAAAAGCTATACATCTCCAAGCGGGACCGCCGCTCCGACGTGCGGCGGGAGACGGAATAAACCCATACAAAAGCAATCTGGCGGTGCCATCCGAAAGGGAGGCACCGCCAATTTTTGGAAAGTATGGGCCAACAGGGGAAATGCGCATCAGGCCATGTGGTCGGCTGCGGAGAAGCTGTGGGGCAGCAGCTGCGCCAGGGTGACGGCTTCGTAGCTGCCCTCCGCTCCCACCAGGTACACAGGGAAATCATCCCGGCAGAATTCCCGCATCACCTGGCGGCACACGCCGCAGGGGGGAAAGGCCCCGGTAATGACCCCGCCCTTGCCGCCGCACACGGACAGGGCGGCAAAGTCCCGGTGCCCGTCATACACGGCCTTGAAAATGGCGGTCCGCTCTGCGCAGACGGTGGGGCTGAAGGAGGCATTTTCGATGTTGCAGCCCTGATACACCGTGCCGTCCTTGCACAATAGCGCCGCCCCCACCTGATAGCCGGAGTAGGGGGCATAGGCATGACCCATGGCTTCCACCGCCAGGGCGTTAAGTTCTTCCGGTTTCATAGGCAGCCTCCTTGGCTTACAGAATCTCCCGGGCAAAGCTCTTGCCGGGGGTCTCATAGGGGACGTTCAGCAGCTCCGTCACCGTGGCGGCAATGTCCGCAAAGCTCTTGCGGGTGCCCAGATTCACGGGCTTTACCTGCTTGCCCAGCACCACCAGGGGCACATATTCCCGGGTGTGGTCGGTGGTGGCCGTATAGGCGGGGTCGCAGCCGTGGTCGGCGGTAATCATCACCAGGTCGTCCTCCCCCAGCTTGGGCAGGAACTGCCCCAGCCAGGTGTCGAATTCCGTCAGGGCGTTGGCGTAGCCGTCAACGTCCCGGCGATGGCCGTACTGCATGTCAAAGTCCACCAGATTCACAAAGCACAGGCCATGGAAATCCCGGGCGGCGTAGTCGTCGGTGTGGGCCATGCCGTCGGCGTTGGACTTGTTGAACACATGCTCCGTGGTACCCTGCCCGGCGAAGATGTCATGGATTTTGCCCACCGCCAAGGTGTCCAGCCCGGCTGCCTTGATGGCATCCAGCATGGTCCGGGCCGGGGGCTCCAGGGAGAAGTCGTGGCGGTTGGCGGTGCGGCGGAAGTCGCTGGGGGTTTCCCCCACATAGGGCCGGGCAATGACCCGCCCAACGCCGTGCTTGCCCCGGAGAATGGCCCTTGCCTTCCGGCAGGCATCGTACAGCTCCTCCAGGGGAATCCAGTTTTCGTTGGCAGCCACCTGGAACACCGAGTCGGCAGAGGTGTAGACAATCCACTTGCCGGTCTTCTTCTGCTCCTCACCGTAGTCCCGGATCACATCGGTGCCGGAATAGGGCAGGTTGCACAGTACCCCCCGACCGGTCTGCTTTTCAAATTCCTCCAGCACCTCCCGGGGGAAGCCCTGGGGGTAGGTGGGCAGGGGTCTGGGGGAGACAATGCCCGCAATTTCCCAGTGCCCGATGGTGGTATCCTTGCCCATGGAGGCCTCTTGCAGCCGTGCCAGTGCGGCGGTGGGATGGTCGGTTTTGGGAAGATAGTCGATGCCGTCCAGATTGCCAAGCCCCGCTTCTATCAGATGGGGCATGGAGAACTTGGGGGAGGCGGCGCAGGAGCGCAGGGTATTTACCCCAATGTCCCCGAATTGTTCACTGTCCGGTGCGGCGCCCACGCCGCAGGAGTCCAGCACAATCAAGAAAATCCGCTTTGCCATGTTACCGGTTCTCCATGGCAACTGCCACATCCAGCGCCACCTTCATCATGGTGGTGAAGGCGGTCTGCCGCTCTTCGGGGGTGGTTTCCTCACCGGTGACCAGGGAGTCGGAAATGGTGCAGATGGCCAGGGCCCGCTTGCCATACCGGGCGGCGTTCATATACAGGGCGGCGGCTTCCATTTCCAGGGCCAGCACACCCATTTTTTTCAGACCGTATACGCTGTCCAGCCCGGCGGGAACCCCCTCGTGGTCGCCGTAGAACACATCAGAGGAATTGAGGTTGCCCACATGGTAGCGGGCACCGTTGGCCTCGGCGGCACTGACTGCCTCTTTCAGCAGCTCCCAGGAGGCGATGGGGGCGAAGGTGCCGGGCAGATGGAACTGGTCGGCAAAATTGGAATCGGTGCAGGCACCCTGGCCGATAACCAGGTCATACAGCTTTACATTTTCCTGGATGGAACCGGCGGAGCCTACCCGGATGATGTTCTCCACGCCGTAGCCGTTATACAGCTCGTGGGAGTAGATGCCAATGGCGGGCATACCCATGCCGGAGGCCATCACGGAAACCTTCACGCCCTTGTAGTAGCCGGTGTGGCCCTGAACGCCCCGGACATTGTTCACCAGCACCGGGTTTTCCAGGAAGGTTTCTGCAATGAATTTGGCCCGCAGGGGGTCGCCGGGCATCAGAACGGTTTTGCCAAAATCGCCGGGCTTGGCGGAAATGTGGGGGGTGGGAGTAGTGAACATACGATTTTCTCCTTTCAGTTTTGTTCCATGGCCTTTGCCAGCTTGACAATGCGGGAGGTGCCCAGGCGGGAAGCGCCCAGGGCGATGAACCTTTCTGCATCCTCCAGGGAGGAAATGCCGCCGGCGGCCTTGATTTTTACATGGGGGGCAACATGCTTGGCAAACAGCTCCACATCGTGGAAGGTGGCACCGGCGGTGCTGAAGCCGGTGGAGGTCTTGATATAGTCTGCCCCGGAATCGGAAACGGCCTTGCACATGGCAATCTTTTCATCGTCGGTGAGCAGACAGGTTTCGATGATGACCTTTAGCAGCTTGCCGTGGCATGCCTTTTTGATGGCGGCAATTTCGTCCCGCACCCGGTCATACAGGCCGTCCTTGACCCAGCCCAGATTGACCACCATATCCACTTCGTCGGCGCCGTTTTCCACCGCATCGGAGGCCATGAAGCACTTGGCGGCGGTGGTATCGTAGCCATTGGGGAAGCCGATGACGGTGCAAATAGCCAGCTTATCCCCCACATACTCCTTGGCTTGCTTCACATAGGAGGCGGGGATGCAGACGGAGGCGGTGTGATACTTCATGCCGTCGTCGCAGATGGCCTTGATCTGCTCCCAGGTGGCAGTCTGTGCCAGCAGGGTATGGTCGCATTTGGAAAGAATTTCTTCAATATTCATGGTATTGTCTCCTTTATTCTGATTTTGCAGGGGCGTCCGTGAACCGCTCTACCCGCATTTTCAGCTTATATTTGTTCCGCAGTGCGGCAATTTGCCCTATCATTGGGGTTTTGTGGTGCAGGTCCAGGGCGTGCTGGTCCGTCCAGCAGTCGATGAGCAGCACGGTTTCCGGGTCGTCCATGGGGAAGAAATAGTCGTAGCGCACATTCCCGGGCTCCTGGCGCACCTGCTCTGCCAGGCCGGAGGAGACCATCTCCTCTGCAAACTGCCGGGCGCTGCCGTTTTTGCCGGTGTAATAGATATGCACAGTCAGACTCATTTGGAACCCCCGTGGAGCTTAATGACCTTGTGCTCCCGGATGCCCCGGACGTAGCACTTGTGGCACATGGCGATATAGCTGTCGTTGCCCCCCAGCACCACCTGGGCACCCTGGGTGACGATGTGGCCGGTGCTGTCGATACGGGCGTTGACGGTGGCCTTGGCCCCGCAGTCGCAGATGGTTTTGATTTCCTGGATGGTATCTGCCACCTCCATCAGCCGCAGGCTGCCGGGGAACAGCTTGGTCTGGAAATCCGTCCGCAGACCGAAGCACATCACGGGAATATTGTATTCATCCACAATGCTGCGCAGCTGGTCAATTTGCGCCGGGGTGAGGAACTGGCATTCATCCACAATAATCACATTGCATTTGCCCAGCTGCTTCTCCTGGAACAGCGCCATCAGGTCTGTCTGCGGGGGGACAATTTCCACCTCCGCTTCCAGCCCGATGCGGCTGCGCAGGATGTGCAGCCCATCCCGGGTGTCGGCGCTGGGCTTCAGGAGCCACACGGATAAGTCATTTTCTTCGTAATTGTATTTGGTAATCAGCGCCTGGGCGGTTTTGCTGGAACCCATGGCACCATACTTGAAATAGAGCTTTGCCAACGGTAAACCCCTCCTATCAAAAAACATTATACAAAATTTGGCATTTGATTGCAACCATTTTCCTTGCAAATCCCACATACAGGGTGAGGGGACACATTGAAAAAGCATCCCCAATGCAATATAATAACCATGAGGAGGAATGGATATGAATTACAAGAAACTAATTGCCGCCGTGGCGGCGGCTGCCCTGCTGCCGGGGCTCCTGGCCGGGTGCGGGAGCAAGAACATGGCCCAGGAAGCGGACGTGGCCGGAGGCTCCGGGTATTATGACCAGGGGGTTTCCTATGAATTTGCGGCCCAGGCCCCTGCCGTCATGAACGATGTCAGAGCCTCGGAGAAATCCGCCGCAGATACCACGGCCATCCCCCTGCCGGAAAACCGCAAATGGGTTATCACCATGAACCTCTCCGTGGAGACGGAGAACCTGGACCAGGCGCTGGAGCAGCTGAGCGCCAGAATTCAGGAAACCGGCGGCTATGTGGAGAGCCAGAACATCACCGGCCGCTCCTCTGGCAGCTCCCGCAATCGCTATGCCTATCTCACCGTCCGGGTGCCTGCCCAGAAGCTGGACGGCTTTATCGAGAATGTGTCCGGCGTAACCAATGTGGTGTCCAGCAGCCGCTATGTGGAGGACATCACCCTGAGCTACACCGACACCGAGGGCAGAGTCAAGGCGCTGAAAACCGAGGAGGCCCGGCTGCTGGAGCTGATGGAGCAGGCCCAGAATATGTCCGACCTGCTGGAAATCGAAGCCCGGCTTACCGAGGTGCGCTACCAGCTGGAAAACTATACCTCCACTCTGCGCCTGTATGACAACCAGGTGGACTACGCCACAGTGGAGCTTCGTGTGACGGAGGTGGAAAAATACACCCCCGCAGAGGAGCTGGGCTTCTGGGCCAAAATCACCCAGGGCCTCAGCCAGAGCATTGTGGATTTGGGCCGGGCCATCGTGGATTTCATCTCCTGGCTGATTATTGACCTGCCCTATCTGGCCGTTATCGCCCTGCTGGCCTGGCTGGGTGTGGGTCTGACCCGCCGCAGCATCCGCAGGAGAAAGGCAAAAAAGCAAGCCCGGAAAGAGAAAACCGGGGAGGAAACCCCTAACTAAACAGCATCGCCGCCGTCCCAAAAGACGGCGGCGGTATTGTTTAATTCATGGTGCCTTCGGAGCGCTGGAAGAGCTGGCTCACCCGCTGGCGCAGTGCGTCGGCCTCCGGCGTGTGGGCGGTGCCGCTGCTGTCAATCCACTGGGCGGAGGCCTCCTGGGCCTGCTTCAGCAGCCCCAAATCGAAGCTCAAATCCGCCATGCGGAAGGCGGGGAGCCCGGACTGCCGGGAGCCGAAGAAATCGCCGGGGCCCCGCAGGCGCAGGTCTTCCTCTGCAATGCGGAAGCCGTCGGTGGTTTTGCACAGGGCCTTCAGGCGCCGGAGGGTATCCTCGTTGCGGTTGTGGGTGGTGAGGATGCAGTAGCTTTTGCTGCTGCCCCGGCCCACCCGGCCCCGGAGCTGGTGCAGCTGGCTCAGGCCGAAGCGGTCGGCATCCTCGATGACCATCAGGGTGGCGTTGGGCACATCCACGCCCACCTCAATCACGGTGGTGGCAACCAATACATCCGCCTCCTGCCGGGCGAAGGCGGCCATGGCGGCCTCCTTTTCCTCCCCCCGCATCTGGCCGTGGAGCAGGGCAATGCGCAGGTCGGGGAACACGGTCTGCTGTAAGGTGTCTGCCCAGGTCGTGGCTGCCTTGATGCCCAGCTCGCCGTTTTCCTCCACCGCCGGGCAGACCACAAAGCACTGATGCCCTTCGGCCACCTGCTTGCGGATAAAGGCGTTGATTCTCGCCCGGTAGCTTTCCCCCACCAGGAAGGTGTCCACCACCTGTCGCCCCGGGGGCAGCTGGTCCAGTACGGACACATCCAGATCGCCGTACATCAGCAGGGCCAGTGTGCGGGGGATGGGAGTGGCGGACATTACCAGCAGGTGGGGATCCGCTCCCTTGGCGGAGAGCTTGCTCCGCTGGCCCACGCCGAAGCGGTGCTGCTCGTCGGTAATCACCAGCCCCAGATTCTGAAACACGGTGCTGTCGGAAATCAGGGCATGGGTGCCCACGGCAATCTGAATGGTTCCCTCCTGGAGCCCCTCCCGGATGGCTTTCTTTTCCTTCTGGGCCATGGAGCCGGTGAGCAGGGCCACGGAAATCCCCAGGGACGCAAAGAGAGCGGACAGCGAGGCATAGTGCTGCTCTGCCAAAATCTCCGTGGGAGCCATCAGGGCGGTCTGGCAGCCGTTCCGGGCGGCGCAGTAAGCGGCGGCGGCGGCTACCATGGTCTTGCCGCTGCCCACATCCCCCTGCACCAGCCGGTTCATCGGGGCCCCCTTGGTCAGGTCGGCCAGAATTTCATCGATGGCCCGCTGCTGCGCCCCGGTGAGGGTGAAGGGCAGCTGGCGGAGGAAGGGGGTCAGGTCTGTATTCCGGTAGGGGGCCGTCTTCTTCTGGGCCCGGGCGGCCCGCATCAGGCTGAGCCCGGCGGAGAAGACGAAGAACTCCTCGAAAATCATCCGCTTCCGGGCCTGGAGAGCCTCCTCCATGGTGGCGGGCTGGTGGATAATGCGGTAGGCCTCCTCTGCCCCCAGAATGCCGTACTGCTGCCGCAAGGATTCCGGAAGCACCTCGGCAGGTGGGTCGCAGATGGCCAGAGCCTGGACCACCGCCTTCTGCACAGCCCCATTGGTCAGCCCGGCGGTGAGGGGATAGATGGGCATGACCCGCCGGGTGGTGATTCCCGGGGCATCCACATCCTCAAACACCGGATTGGTCATGCCGTAGCCGGTGAAATCCCCGGTGAGGGTGCCGTAGAAGAAATACTCCCGGCCATAGGCCAGATGCTCGGCGGCATAGCGGGAGTTGAAGAAGGTAAGGCTCAGCCGCCCGGAATGGTCGGCCACCTGAACCTTGGTCAGGTCCAGCCCCTGGCGGATGTGGTTGGTTTTCGGCGTGTTCATCACCATGGCCCGGAAGCAGGCGGGGCGGTCCACCTCCAGCTCGCACAGCTGCACCAGCCGGGTGCGGTCCTCATATCCCCGGGGGAAGTGGCAGATCAAATCCTCCAGCGTGAAGATATTCAGGGCCTGAAACAGCTTCGCCTTGGCCGGGCCGATGCCCCGGAGAACGGTAATGGGGTCTGTGGGGTTTGCCATGGAATCACCTCGTTTTGCGTTTTATCCGTATATAATGAAAAAACTCCCTCCAAGCCAGGCTCGGAAGGAGATATTTTCAGAGAAATCAGGCCAGCTTGTTCAGCTTCAGGGTCATGCTGCTCTTCTTCCGGGCAGCGTTGTTCTTGTGCAGAAGACCCTTGTTGACAGCCTGGTCAACTGCCTTGACAGCGGTCTTGTAGGCAGCCTCAGCGTCGGTCTTGTCACCGGCGACCAGAGCGGCGTCGAACTTCTTCAGGGAGGTCTTCAGCGCAGACTTTTTGGCCTTGTTGTTCTCGTAAGCAATCTTGGAAGAAAGGACATCCTTCTTAGAGGACTTGATATTGGGCATGGATTTCCACCTCCTATCGATATAAATTCATACGACGATTTATTATAACTGCTTTACTGGGTAAAATCAACCCCCTTTTTGAAAAAAATTCTGGTATCCCCGCCGGCAGCTTCTATCAAACCGCCCAAAGGGGAAAATGGGGGAGCACTGTCAAGGGGAAATTTTTTGCACAAAGAAATGGGTATGGGCAAAATTACAAAAAGTTAAAATTGGAAACAAAAATGAATATTCTGTAACTATTTTATGTAAATCGGCTATTTGCAAAAAGTTCAGAAACCCTTGTGCACAACTCCTGTGGAGAACTCTGTGAGGAATGTGGAAAACCCTTAGTTATCAACAGGTATTGGGCCTGTTTACACAGTGCTGTGGAAAGGAACGGAAAAGGGAAAAAACGAGCCCCTTCCGGTGGCGGTAACGCTGCAAGGGTTTATACATACCCTTTGCATATCCATTTCCCCGCCGGTGAAAAAGTTGTTCCTTCCCGGAAAAAAACCGACAAAGCAAAAGCGGCCTCCCATCGCCCTGACGAAACTTTGTGAAATCTGTCCAAACCCGGCCGGGGCTGCAAACCATGTATGATTGGGCCGGGGCTGGAAATACTTTCTGTGTCAATCTTTTCAACAGGAGGCGCACCATGCAGGGGAAAGTAGATATCTGCGGCGTGAACACATCCCGTCTGACGGTTTTGACGCAGACAGAGACGGATGCCCTTCTCCGCCGGGTGAAGGAGGGGGACCAGGGGGCCAGACAGAAGCTGATTGAGGGAAATCTGCGGCTGGTGCTCTCGGTGATTCAGCGCTTCGACAAGCGGGGGGAGTGCCCGGACGACCTGTTCCAGGTGGGCTGCATCGGCCTGATGAAGGCCATCTCCAATTTCGATTCCACGAAAAACGTCCGCTTCTCCACCTATGGGGTGCCCATGATTGCCGGGGAAGTGCGCCGGTATCTCCGGGACAATTCTGCAATACGGGTCTCCCGGTCCATCCGGGACGTGGCCTACCGGGTGCTGCAATGCAAGGAGCGGATGACGGCCACCCTGGGCCGGGAGCCCAGCCTGGAGGAAATCGCCCGGGCTCTGGAGCTGCCCCCGGAGGAGGTGAGCCAGGCCCTGGATGCGGTGTCCACGCCGGTGAGCCTGTTTGACCCGGTGTATTCCGACGGCGGCGACCCGCTGACGGTGATGGACCAGGTGATGGACAACCGCAATACCGAGCTGAGCTGGATGGAGCATATCACCCTGCGCAACGCCTTCCAGGCGCTGAACAGCCGGGAAAAGCAGATTCTCTCTCTGCGCTTTTACGACGGCAAAACCCAAATCGAGGTGGCCAATGTCCTGGGCATCTCCCAGGCCCAGGTGTCCCGGCTGGAAAAGGGGGCCATTGGCGCCATGCGCAAAAATGTGATGTGATTTTCCTGCCCGGGGTGCATACACTGAATCCGAAGGAAACAGGAGGTGGGCCCCGATGAGCATGAAATTCACCCAGCTGCAATGCAAAGAGGTTATCTGCGTCCGGGACGGGCGGCGGCTGGGCTTTGTGGAGGATGTGCTGGTGGAGGTGCCGGAGGGGACGGTGTGCGCCATCGTGGTCCCCGGCCCCTGCCGCTATCTGGGCATGGTGGGCCGGGGGGAGGATTTTGTGATTCCCTGGCGGTGCATCTGCCGCATTGGGCCGGACATCATCCTTGTGGATACCAAGCCGGAGGAGTGCCGGGTGAAGCGCTGCCGGGGCGGCCGCCCCGGCACCGGATGAGGTTTTGTAGGATTGCTCAAAAAACCGGGGCCGGGCGGGAAGGGCTTTTTACACAAAAAACAGGAAATAATTTCAAAAAACAGTTGCAATCCCGGGATAAATCGGGTATAATACCTCAGCGTGGGCTTTGCCCGCAAAAATCAAAACCACACACCCGGGGATCGTGCCCCCAAGTGCCCCAAGGGCGGGCGGCGCGGGATGATCGGGGTGGAGGAAACAACAAAAGGAGAAATGAAAAAATGGCTGTCGTATCTATGAAGCAACTGCTGGAGGCCGGTGTTCACTTTGGTCACCAGACCCGTCGTTGGAACCCCAAGATGGCTCCCTACATCTACACCGAGCGCAATGGGATTTACATCATCGACCTGCAGAAGACCGTAAAGAAGCTGGAAGAGGCTTACAACTTCGTCCGTGACATCTCCGCCAATGGCGGCAACGTGCTGTTCGTGGGCACCAAGAAGCAGGCCCAGGACGCCATCAAGGAAGAGGCTGCCCGCTGCGGCGGTTACTACGTCAACGCCCGCTGGCTGGGCGGTATGCTGACCAACTTCCGCACCATGCGCACCCGTATCGACCGTCTGGCCCAGCTGCGCAAGATGGAAGAGGACGGCACCTTCGCCATGCTGCCCAAGAAGGAAGTCATCAAGCACCAGGCTGAGATTGAGAAGCTGGAGAAGTACCTGGGCGGCGTGAAGGAAATGAAGAAGCTGCCCGCCGCTCTGTTTATTGTTGACCCCCGCAAGGAGCGCAACGCCATTGCCGAGGCCCGCAAGCTGAACATCCCCATCGTGGCCATTGTGGATACCAACTGCGACCCCGATGAGATCGACTACGTGATCCCCGGCAACGATGACGCCATCCGTGCCATCCGCCTGATTGCTGCCGCCATGGCCAACGCCGCCATCGAGGGCCGCCAGGGTGAGGACGTGGCTGCCGAAGAGGCTGCTCCCGCTGCCGCCGAAGAAGCCGCTGCTGAATAAACAATCAAATCAGGAGGATATCAAAATGGCTTTTACTGCTCAGGATGTTAAGAAGCTCCGTGAAATGACCAATGTCGGCATGATGGACTGCAAGAAGGCACTCCAGGCTACCGACGGCGATATGGACAAGGCTGTGGACTGGCTCCGGGAAAAGGGCCTGGCCAAGGCTGCCAAGAAGGCTGACCGGATTGCCGCCGAGGGCGTGGCCTACGCTACCGTGGTAGACGGTGTGGGCGTTGCCATTGAGGTCAACTCCGAGACCGACTTCGCCGCCAAGACCGATGCCTTCATGGACCTGGTGAAGAACCTGGCCGTGGTGGTAGCTCAGCAGAACCCCGCCGATGTGGAGGCCCTGAAGGCCTGCACCTACCCCGGCACTAAGCTGACCGTCACCGAAATCATGCAGGAGAAGGTTATGTCCATCGGTGAGAACATGCAGATTCGCCGCTTCGCCCGCTTCCCCGAGAACACCTCCGTTGCCTACGTTCACGCAGGCGGCACCCACGGCGTTCTGGTGAACCTGGCTGTGGAGGGCGACATCGACGTCACCGAGCTGGGCAAGAATGTTGCCATGCAGATTGCTGCTATGAACCCCAAGTACTGGGACAAGACCCTGGTTCCCCAGGCCGACGTGGACCACGAGATGCAGGTTCAGGTTGCCCTGATGGACAACGACCCCAAGATGGCTGCCAAGCCCGCTCAGGTCAAGGAGAAGATTGCCGCCGGTAAGATTAACGCCTTCTACAAGGACAACTGCCTGCTGCAGCAGGATTTCGTCCGCTCCGACCTGTTCCAGGGCAGCGTGGAGGGCTACATTGCCGATGCTGCCAAGAAGCTGGGCGGCAAGGTCAAGTTTGTTGACGCCATCCACTTCATCAAGGGCGAGGGCATCGAGAAGAAGGTAGACGATTTCGCCGCAGAAGTCGCCGCCCAGATTGCCGGCGCTGCCAAGTAATTTCACCATCCCCCAAAACTGCCTCCTTGTGAGGCAGTTTTTTTATACTGCCGGGCAGGAAAATCTGGCCGGAAAGGTTGTATGCGAGCAGGTCTGAAAACTTGCACATTATTTTTTGAAACCCTTTGACAGAATTTGACAAATTGCTATAATAAAGGTGGCTTATGCCACTACGAGAGAAAATGGTGTTTACTACGATAAGGTAGAACACCTCGGAGCTCTACCCCTTGTCGTGCTTTACGGTGCGGCGGGGGTATCTACGTTTTATGGGGCAAAAGGGGGATAACACAATGAAGAAGAGGAAGAAAAAGAAGGATAAGAAGGATTGTCACTACACATTGGGCTTGGACATCGGCATTGCGTCCATCGGCTGGGCGGTTCTGGGCAATGACGAGGACGGCACACCAAACCGTATCATTGACCTGGGCGTTCGGGTGTTTGAATCCGCCGAAGTTCAAAAGACAGGCGAGAGCCTTGCAGCGCCCCGCCGGGATGCCCGCAGCGCACGGCGCAGACTTCGCCGACACCGTCACCGCCTGGAGCGGATACGCTATCTGCTGGTGCAGCAGGGGGTGCTCACCCAGGAGGAAATGACCCATTTGTATGACAAGAGCGACCTGGTGTCGCCCTATCAGCTACGTACAGAGGGGCTTGACCGGCTTCTGAATGCGCAGGAGTTTTCCAAAGTGCTGATTCACCTGGCCCAGCGCCGGGGCTACCAATCCAACAGCACCGCCGAAGAGGCCAAGAACGAGAAGGAAAACGGCGTTATCAAGTCCGCCATTTTGGAAAATCAGCAGCGCATGGAGCAGGGCGGCTACCGAACCATCGGCGAAATGATGTACCGGGATGGGGCATTCTGGGAGACAATCAACGGAATCCGCTACCACTGCACCCGCAATAAGGCGGGAGATTACCGCTTCACCGTGGACCGTGCCTCTATTCTGGCAGAGGTTTCCCTTCTCTTTGAAGTCCAGCGCCGCCTTGGCTCTCCCTGGGCTTCCCGGGAAATGGAAGACGCTTACACTGCAATCCTGTCCAGCCAGCGCAGCTTTGACGAAGGTCCCGGCGGCGACAGCCTATTCCGGAAAGGCATTGTAGACCGTGTTGGGAATTGCACCTTAGAGCCGACGGAACAGCGTGCGGCAAAGGCGGATGTTACCTTTGAACGTTTTAAGCTCCTGCAGGACCTGAACCATATGCGCCTGGTGGACAACAACGGTTCCCACCCCCTGACCCCGCAGCAGCGTGACGATTTGGAAACAGCAGCGTTCCACACGGCCAACCTGACCTATGGGCAGCTGCGCAAAAAGCTGGGACTTTCGGACGAGATGCGGTTTGCGGGCCTTTACTATGGGACAGACCCCATTGAAAAAGCCGAAAAGAGAAAATGGGCGCAGATGCAGTCCTACCATAAGATACGCACCGCCCTGGATAAGGTGAGCAAGGATGCCTTTCGGGCGCTGACCCAAGACCAAGACCGGTTGGATGCAATCGGGGAAATTTTAACAGCATATAAGGCGGATGCAGCACGAATTGAGCATCTTCAGTCAGCCGGAATCCCGAAGGAGTACCATAACGCATTGCTGTCCCTTTCCTTCTCAAAATATGGAAAACTTTCATGCTGTGCAATGCGTAAACTCATTCCGCTTTTGCAGCAGGGGATGCGCTATGACGAGGCTTGCAGGGAGATATACCAAGACCACCGCACGAAAGAAGCCAGCGAGAGGAAACAGCGCCTTTCTCTCAATGATATTGATGAGATAACCAACCCGGTTGTCCGCCGGGCGGTGTCCCAGACCATCAAGGTGGTCAATGCGGTTGTGCGCATCTACGGAAATCCGGATGCAGTGCGCATTGAGCTTGCCCGAGAAATGAGCCATTCCTTTGACGAGCGCAATAAGATGAAAAAACGGCAGGAGGATGGCAGACAGAAAAACGAGCAGGTCAAGGCCCAAATCCTGGAAACAAAAGCGGGAGACCGGGTGACCGGACTGGATATTGTGAAATTCAAGCTGTATCGGGAGCAGGATGGAGTCTGTCTCTATTCCGGGAAGGGGCTGGACCTCCAACGCCTCTATGAGCCGGGGTATGCGGACGTTGACCACATCATTCCCTATTCCCGCTGCTTTGATGACAGCTACAGCAATAAGGTGCTGGTGTTGGCCAGTGAGAATCGCCAGAAGGGGAATTGCACCCCATATGAATACTTCGGGGAAAATGAACAGCGGTGGCATGAATTCTCCGTCCGAGTGGGGGCATCTGTCCGGGATTTCAAGAAGCGGCAAAAGCTCCTCAATACCTCCTTCGGAGAGGAGCAGGGGAAGGATTTTATCCAGCGGAATTTGAACGACACCCAGCACATCACCCGTATTGTGTATAACTATCTGCGCAACAATCTCGAATTTGCGGACTCGGCCTACGCCAAGGCCCCGGTTCAGGCCGTGAACGGTGCGGTGACGGCAATGCTCCGGGGCAGATGGGGCATCGAAAAGATGCGTGGAAACGGCGACCTGCACCATTGCAAGGATGCGGTAGTGATTGCGGCCACCAGCCGCTCCATGATACAGCGCCTGAGCGATTACTATAAGGAAGAAGAGCAGCTCTTTATGGGGAAACCCCACTTCGTTGACCCGGCAACCGGCGAGGTGCTGACCAGGAAAGAATTTCCCCAGCCATGGCCTCGATTCAGGGAGGAGCTGGAAGCCCGCCTGGACCCTGTGAATCCCAAGGAGGCGTTGATGGCGCTCAACCTGAGCACCTTTGAAGTTGATCCAGAGGAAAAAATCCCCCCTGTTTTTGTCTCCCATATGCCCAAGCATACGGTGACCGGGGCGGCGCATGAGGAAACGATTCGCAGAAAAACAGAGACGGGAACCGTGGTCAAAAAACCCCTCACGGATTTGAAGTTGAATAAAAACGGCGAGATTGAGGGCTATTACAATCCCCAAACAGATCCCCGGCTTTATCAGGCCCTGGTGGAGCGGCTCAGGCAGTTTGATGGGGAAGGAAAAAAGGCGTTTGCAGAGCCGTTCTACAAGCCCAGAAAGGACGGAACCCCCGGCCCCAGAGTGGACAAAGTGAAAATTGCAGAGAAAGCATCTCTGAGTGTGTCCACCGGCAGAGGCGTGGCGGATAATGGAGAGATGATACGCATGGATGTGTTCCGTGTCCCGAATGAACGGAAACCGGATGACAGCTATTATTTCGTCCCCATCTATGTGGCGGACACCAAGAAAGCCACCCTCCCATCCAAGGCGGTTGTGCAGGGAAAGTCACCGGAAGCATGGAAGCAGATGAAGCCGGAGCATTTCCTGTTTTCAATATTTAAGGGCGACCTGATTTACGTTGAGAGCAAGAAGGGAATTTCTCTTGCTCTTGCGAAAGAGGCAGTTGGCGAGAAAACAATCCAGCCCAAATCCGGTCTGTTCTATTTCTGTGGGGCAAATATTTCCAATGGAAGTATTGAAATTGAAACCCATGATCGCCGCTATGGAAAGGAAAGTTTGGGAATAAAAGAACTCAAAGCCTTTGAAAAACGCCAGGTGGATGTCCTGGGCAAGGTCAGCAAGGTAAGGCTTCCTGAAACACGGTTGGAATTTCGGGGAAGGAAGTAAAAAATGGAATATCGGAATATCTTCATTGCAAATCCAGCCAAGCTCAGCGTCCAAAGGAATCAGCTTGTAATCCAGCAGGAACAGCAGTTTGCCGTACCCCTTGAAGACATTTATGGTGCAGCTGTCTGTGTATGCCCGCATTTGCAATGGCAGGGATTCCGTGGAGACCCACAAAAAAAGAATCCTGGCCGCCCTTCCCTCCAATGGCTCCGTCCGTATGCTGGTCATAACGGAGCGCCAGTACAGCACCATCGAGCTGCTGATTGGAAAACCAAATTCCAGCGATGCCACCCAGGATTATGAACAGCTGATGCTTTTTTAGAAAAAACAGCAGGACAATCTCAAAACGGATTGTCCTGCTGTAAGCAATTTTCTGCCGACTTTTTCCATAAAAGGGGGCGAGAAAATTGCCTTTTTGCGTGGTATTTCTGCGGTGGGTTATACCACTACGAGAGAAAATGGGGAACTACGACCGAAGGGCGGGGCCGAAATTTCGTCGTCCGGTTATACCACTACGAGAGAAAATGGGGAACTACGACGGTAATGCGTTTTGTAAGCACCGTGCCCCCGTTATACCACTACGAGAGAAAATGGGGGACTACGACTCTTCGCTCGGAAGCAGTATGCGAGGAAATGTTATACCACTACGAGAGAAAATGGGGAACTACGACCGATGGGAAAACGAGAGCGTTGCCTATGCGGTTATACCACTACGAGAGAAAATGGGGAACTACGACCTGCTGGTACGTGGTCTCCCTGTCCCAGGGGTTATACCACTACGAGAGAAAATGGGGAACAATGGTTTTTGCCCCAATGCCCATGAATGACTTCCCACATATTATATCCCCATTTTCCGCCTGCGTCAATCCCCAAACGGAAGGGGCCGGGGTGCCGGTTGCCGGGGGGCTTTGGCATATACTTGACAAAAGGGGAAACCTTGGGTAAACTGGAATTACACAAAACATAGGAGGCTTGTCCCATGACACCAAAGGTATATTTCACCAATTTCTGCACCTCCGGCGGGGAGACCATTCCCCAGAAGCTGGCCCGGCTGCTTCTGTCGGCGGGGATGGATACCATTGATTTTAAGGATAAGTACGTGGCCATTAAAATCCACTTCGGCGAGCTGGGCAATATGGCCTATCTGCGCCCCGGCTATGCCCGGGTGGTGGTGGACTTAATCAAGGATTTGGGGGGCAAGCCCTTCCTGACCGATGCCAATACCATGTATGTGGGCTCCCGGAAAAACGCCCTGGACCATCTGGAGACGGCCTATCTCAACGGCTTCACCCCCTATTCCACCGGCTGCCATGTAATCATTGCCGACGGCCTGAAGGGCACCGACGAGGTGGCCGTGCCGGTGCGGGGCGGCGAATATGTGCAGAACGCCATGATTGGCCGGGCCATTATGGATGCGGACATTGTCATTTCCCTGAACCATTTCAAGGGCCATGAGGAGGCCGGCTTCGGCGGGGCCATTAAGAACCTGGGCATGGGCTGCGGCTCCAACCAGGGCAAGCGGGATATGCACAGCGACGGCCGTCCCTCGGTGGATGGGGAGAAGTGCGTGGCCTGCGGCGCCTGCGCCAATATCTGCGCCCACGACGGCCCCCAGCTGGATGCCGCCACCGGGAAAATGCGCATCAACTGGGTCAACTGCATGGGCTGCGGCCGGTGTGTGGATGTGTGCCCCATGGGTGCCATTTTCCACAGCCACGAAAACGCCGTGCGGATGCTGAACAACAAGATGGCCGAGTACGCCAAGGCCGTGGTGGACGGCAGACCCAATTTCCACATCAGCCTGGTGCGGGATGTCAGCCCCTACTGCGACTGCCATCCGGAAAATGATGTGCCCATTGTGCCGGATGTGGGTATGTTTGCCTCCTTCGACCCGGTGGCCCTGGATCTGGCCTGCGCCGAAGCGGTGATGCGCCAGCCGGTGAACCCCGGCAGCCGCCTGGAGAAGATGACCAAGCCCGGGGTGGACCACTTCACCGCCGATTTCCCCATCTCCGATTGGCGCGCCCAGATTGCCCACGGCAAGAAAATCGGCCTGGGCGAAGACAGCTACGAGCTGGTGACCATCTGATATGGGCACCAATCACGGAAAATTGGCTGCGGAGCTGTTCCTAAAGGGCTATAATTGCTCGCAGTCGGTGGTGGTGGCGTTTTGCGATGTCACCGGGCTGAGCCCCCGGAATGCGGCCCGGATGTCCAGCTCCTTCGGCGGCGGCATGGGCCGGATGCGGGAGGTCTGCGGCGCAGTCAGCGGTATGCTGCTGGTGGCCGGGCTGCTGTATGGCTACGAGACCCCCGGAGACGACGAGAGCAAGCGCCGCCACTACCAGCTGGTGCAGGCCCTGGCGGGGAAATTCCGGGAGCAGGAGCACAGCATCATCTGCCGGGAGATTCTGAAAAATCCCCCCTCTGACCCCAACCCCACCCCCCGCACGGCGGACTTCTATCAGAACCGCCCCTGCGCCCGCCTGGTGGCCCAGGCGGCGGACATCCTGGATGCATACATCCAGACCCACCCCATTCCCCGGGAGCAGCCCTGAGCGGAAAAATCCAGCCTGCAATGATATGTCCCCCAATGCCGGGCACCCGGCATTGGGGGACACTTGTCAGAACAGGCTGGTTATTTATTGGCGTTTTTGGGTGGGGCCGGACTGAATCACCGGGGGCTGGGGGTCGGCGACCTCCCAGGTGGGCTTTTTCTTTTCTTCCTCTTTCATTTCCTTCACCTCGGGGATAGTGTATCCGCCCGGCGGGGAAATATGCATGGGTAGCCCCTGTCAGGCCGCCTCGTCAGAGAAGAGCCACTGGAGGAAGGACTGCTCCTGGGCAGCTATGGGAGGATTGTCCTGTAGAATCTGCCGGAAGGTCTGGGCCAGGGCATCCACATGGCCCTCTTCAAAGGGGCTTTCCAGACCGGCGCTTTCCAGGAAGGCCAGGAAGTACCCCTCCGGATTGTCCAGATTGTCCATATAGCATTTCACGCCTCTCCCCGACTGGGCTGCCTCCATCTGATAAATCTGCATGGCGGCATCGTTGGAGATGATGTAGCTGAACACATACATGGGGTCGGTGTAGAAATGGGGAATGGTGACGAAATCCCGGCTGTCGAAGCCGTCGTAGGTGTCCAGGCCGTAGTCCCCGGCAATCCGGGCGTAGAGGCTGCACAGGGCATCCACAGACAGCTCCTCCGGGGCAATCCGGTACATCTCCTCTTCAAACCGGGCATAGCAGGCCTGCTCCACAAAGATGCACAGGCTGTCCACCATTTTCAGCCGGGGCATATCCGGGTAATCGGTGACGTAAATCAGGGACAATAGCTCCATGGCCTGGGAGAAAATCTCTGCCACATCCAGGGAGGTGCTGTTGTATTCCAGCATATAGTCGTTGCAGAAGTGGCCGAATTCGTGGGCGAAGGTCAGCTGGTCCATGGCGCTGTTGATGGGATTCATAAAGATGTATGGCTCATGGTAGCTGGTCAGGTATATCTCAAAGGAAGAGTCGAACTTGTTGTCGCTCTGGGTGATGTCGTATAGCCCGGCCTCCTCCATCAGCTGAAAGGCCTCCTGAACCTTTCCGCCCAGGGCGGCGGCCAGCTTGCTGACGTATGCAAATACCTCCTCCTCGGAGCAATCCCGGTGGGGTACGTCGTAGGAGAGGCCAACGCACATGGGAACCAGCGTTTGCCGGATGTCGTCCAGATATTGGGCCATCTGCTGGGGGGTATAGTCCCGGTCATACAGGTAGTCGTTGGCGTATGCATCGTAGGAGTCGTAGCCCAGATAGGCGGCCAGCTGGTTGCGCACCTGAATCAGGTCTACCAGGGTCTGGGCCATGGCACCGTAGGGCGGGAAGAAGCTCCCCAGCAGGGAGTTCAGCCGGGCGTACTGGCTGTAGTATTGGTTGACCAGCTCGGTCTCCCGGTTTGTCAGGGCCAGCAGCTGCTGGTCCGGCTCCCAGTCCTCTTCGGTGTCGAAGTCGTCAAAGAAGCCCTTGCCGAAGAATTCCTTTTCCAGCTTGGCCCGGCTGGGGGTGGCGGCCAGAGCGGTGTACATGCCGTAAAGTATCTGGTCCGCCTCGTTGGCGGCAGAGGTGCAGAAGTCATTTTCCTCTGCCCAGTATTCATCGGTCAGGTTGGCATTGTAGTGGATGCTGGCCAGGGCGCTGTTGGTGGAGAACTGGTCGATGGCATCGTAGAAGGCATACAGGGCCTCCAGAGCCTGGTCCATGTTTTTCTCCTGGGCCTGGTCCACCGCCTCGTCTGCCATGGCCTGAAGCGTTGCCAGATCCGGCCGGGTGTACTCCATTTGGGAGAAGGGGATTACAGGGTAGCTGGTCTTCTCCGGCTCGTCGGAGAACAGCCGCTCCAAAAAGCCCAGGGCATTGGCCCGGGATGGGGCGGCCCCAATCAGCAGCGACAGGGCCAGCAGCAGGGCGAGAAAACGTCTTGATTTCATGGCGCACTCCTTTTTGTATGTATGCCCATTGGCTTTATGCCTGGATAAGGGGCTTGATTTTCTTCCGGTACAGCCGGCGATAGAGCAGCAGCGTGACGGCGGCGCTGACCACCTCGGCAATGGGGAAGCTCCACCACACGGCGTTTACGTCCCCGGTAAGGCTCAGCAGATAGGCCACCGGCAGCAGCACCAGCAGCTGACGGCACAGGGATACAATGGTGGAATAGGTGCCGTTGCCCAGGGCCTGGAAGCTGGCCCCCAGCATAATGCCAACGGAGGCAATGGGAAAATGGACGCTGATAATGCGCAGGGCATTGACACCCATATGCATAAATTCTTCCGAGGGATTGAACATCCCCAGCAGCAGCTCCGGCATCAGCTGGAATACGGCCAGGCCGAAAAGCATAAAGCACAGGCCGGTGACCAGGGCCTTTTGCAGCGTCTTGGTCATGCGCTCCGGCTGCCGGGCGCCGTAGTTGTAGGCGATGATGGAAATGGTGGCGTTGTTGATGCCGAACAGGGGCATGAAGAAGAAGCTCTGCAGCTTATAGTAAATGCCGAACACGCCGGTGGCGGTTTCCTGGAAGCCCTGGAAAATCTGGTTCATGCCGAAATTCATCACCGAGCCGATGCTGTTCATCACCAGGGTGGGTACACCCACGGCCAGAATGGGCCGCAGGGCCGGTACGCTGGGCCGGAGGTATTTCAGCCCCAGCTGCACCTCGGGATTGAACCGGAAGTTGAAGTACAGCACCATGGCGGCGGCAATCCACTGGCCAATCACCGTGGCCACGGCCGCACCGGCAATCCCCATGGCGGGAACGCCGAACCGGCCGTGAATAAAAATCGGGTCCAGAATGATGTTGATAATGGCACCGGCGGACTGGCTGATCATGGTGTACACCGTCCGGCCGGAGGATTGGAGCAGCCGCTCCCCCAGCAGCTGGGTAAAGCACCCCAGGGTGAACAGGCAGCAGATGCTGGTATAGGCCACGCCGCCCTCCACCGTCTCGGCAACGGAGGACTGCATCTCAAAATAGGGCCGTGCCCCAAAGGCACCGAAGAGCATAAACAGGGCCGTGGCAATCACCACCAGCAGAATGCCGTTTCCGGCGGCATAGTTGGCGGCCTCCTGGTTCCGCTCCCCCAGGCTTTTGGACAGCAGGGAGTTGACACCCACGGCAATGCCCAGGCCGAAGCCAATCTGCATATTCTGCACCGGGAAGGCCAGGGACAGGGCCGTAACGGCACTCTCGGACACCTGGGACACATAAATGCTGTCCACCACATTGTAAAGGGCCTGGACAATCATCGAAATAATCATAGGCAGTGCCATGTTGAACAGCAGCTTGCCAATGGGCATGACCCCCATCTTGTTCTCCTGAAGCACGGGGGCAGCGGTTTTGGTTCTGTTTTCCATAGGAATTGTTCTATCTCTCCTCAAACAATATAATTTCCACTTTATTATACTAGGCTACTGCCTATATTGCAACCAATAATTGGGCCCTTCCGGCATTTTCCTTGAATTTTCCAAGAAAAACGCCCTGGCAGGGGGCAGGGGCGGGGATAACCGCAGAGCGCTGCGCCGCAGCAGACAAAAAAACACCGCTGCAACGGGTGCAGCGGTGTATTGGAAGGACAATCTTACAGATACTGCTTCATGGCCTCGGAGACGTTGGCGGGGTCCTCGGACAGGGTGAGGGTAATCTCCATATTGTTGTCGGCGGCGAACTTGGCAGCCCAGGCGATGAACTCTTCGGCTGTGGCCAGGTCGTGGCCGATGGTTTTATACAGATTGTCGATAAACACATGCGTGATATCAAAGTTACCTGCGTGCATACCGCTCAGGAAACCCTTGAGCATATCGGCGGACTGAATGCCATACTCCTGGGAGTCTACCAGGCGAACCTTGTAGGTAACGTCATAAGTAAGTTTCTTGCCGTATTCGATGCACACCACATCGCCACTGGCCTGGGCCACGGCTGCGTTGATGCCATCGATGAGCTTTTTGGTTTTTCCGGAGCCTTTCAGGCCCATAATAACATGAATCATCGGATTTTCCTCCTTTGCTATGCCAGAGTACTTGGCTTAGTTTCATTCTAACAGGAATCGAAAAAATTTGCAACAACTATTTATTGAATTTTTTGTGCCGCTCATAAATTTTCAAATCCCGGTTTTCCCAGGAGCTGGAACATATTGTGCTTGTAAAGCTCTACTCCAGGCTGATTAAAGGGGTTAACTCCCAGAATATACGCAGAAATGCCGCAGGATAATTCCATAAAATAGAACAGCTCCCCCAGCTTTTCCTCATTCAGGGGGCCGCAGTCCATGGTGATGATGGGCACCCCGCCGTCCACATGAGCCGAGACGGTGCCAAGGTATGCACTTTCGTCCACCTCATCCAGCCGCTTTCCGGCCAGATAATTCAGCTTGTCTAGGTTCTTTACATCCGGGCCGATGGTGCACCGGAGCTCCGGCGGGTCGAAGCGCAGCATGGTTTCGAAGAGGTTCCGCTTGCCCTGCTGAATCAGCTGCCCCAGGGAGTGGAGGTCGGCGGTGAACTCCGCCGTGGCGGGGAAGAGCCCCTTGCCCTGCTTCCCCTCGGACTCCCCGAAGAGCTGCTGCCACCAGGCGGCGAACATCCGGAAATCCGGCTCGAAGCTGCTGAGAATTTCTATGGCTTTCCCATGCCGGTACATCAGATTCCGGAGGGCGGCATACAGCCACACCGGGTTCTCGTAGGAGCGAAGGGCGTAGCGCTCCCGGGCATCGGCGGCCCCGGCCAGAACCTGGGCAACGTCAATTCCGGCGACAGCCATGGGCAGCAGCCCCGCCGGGCTGAGGACGGAATAGCGCCCCCCCACGTCCGCCGGGATGGTGAAGGTTTCCCAGCGCTCCTCCTGGGCCATCTGCCGCAAGGCACCCTCGATGGGGTCGGTGATGGCCACAATCCGCTCCCGGGCACCGTCGGTGCCGTATTTGCGCTCCAGCATCCAGCGCAGCGCCCGGGTGGCAATGGCGGGCTCGGTGGTGGTGCCGGATTTGGAGACAATGGCAATGGAAAAATCCCGGTCGTCCAGCATACGGCACAGCTCGTTCCACTGCCGGGTGCTGAGGCTGTTCCCGGCGTAGAAAATCTGCGGGTCCCCCTTGACGCCCCGGCCCAGGTTCCGGTTGGCCCCCTGGATCAGCTCAATGGCTGCCCGGGCCCCCAGATAGGAGCCGCCGATGCCAATCACCACGAATACATCGGAAATTTCCCGAAGCCTCTGGGCCGTCTCCCGGAGCCGGTGAATCTCCGGCGAAGGCTCCCGGGTGGGCAGATTCCCCCAGCCCAGATATTCCCGGCCCAGGCCGCTGCCCTCTGCCAGGCAGGCGTGGGCGGCGGAGACCTCTTTTTCCATTGCCATCAAATCGCCAAACTCAACGCTTCCCCACACATTGGAGATATCAACCTTTATCATACGGAAACACGTCCTTCCTGTCACAGCTCATACCAGAGTCATTTTACCGCAAAACCGCCCCAAGCGCAAGGGGCTTCAAAAAATCTTATAATACGCAATTCTGGGAAACGACTGTAATTTTTGTGGACATACCACCCGGCAGGTGGTATAATGGTAGGATAAATTGGAGTATTATGGCCCTTGGGGCTGAAAAGGAGAAGCGATTATGTCTGCATTTTCTGGTGCGACCCTGCTGATTACCGGCGGTACCGGTTCCTTCGGCAACACTGTGTTGAAGCATTTTCTGGACACGGACATTGGCCAGATTCGTATTTTTTCCCGGGATGAGAAGAAACAGGATGATATGCGCCACCAGCTTCAGGCGGCCCATCCCGACAGCGCCAAGAAGGTGAAATTCTATGTGGGCGATGTCCGGGACCCCCAGTCCATTCGGGACGCAGTGCCGGGAGTGGACTATATTTTCCATGCGGCGGCGCTGAAGCAGGTGCCCTCCTGCGAGTTCTTCCCCATGCAGGCGGTGAAGACCAATGTAGAGGGCACGGACAATCTGCTCCGGGCCGCCGTGGAGGGAAAGGTGAAGCGGGTGGTGTGCCTGTCCACGGACAAGGCGGCCTACCCCATCAATGCCATGGGCATCTCCAAGGCCATGATGGAGCATGTGATTTATGCCAACGCCCGGGTGGCGGCAGAGCGGGGGGATACCACCATCTGCTGCACCCGCTACGGCAACGTGATGTGCAGCCGGGGCAGCGTCATCCCCTTGTTCATTGACCAGATTCACGCCGGAAACCCCATCACCATCACCGACCCTGGGATGACCCGGTTCCTGATGAACCTGGATGAGGCGGTGGATTTGGTGCAGTTTGCCTTCCAGAATGCCAACCCCGGGGATTTGTTCATCCAGAAGGCGGATGCCTGCACCATTGGCGATTTGGCCAAGGCGGTGCAGCAGCTCTTCGGCGACACCGGCGTCAGCATCATCGGCACCCGCCACGGCGAGAAGCTGTATGAGACCCTGATGACCCGGGAGGAGCGGCTGCGCAGTGAGGATATGGGCAATTATTTCCGGGTGGCGGCGGACAGCCGGGACTTGAACTACGACAAGTTCTTTGTTCAGGGCCGGGTGGTGACCCAGGCAGAGGAGTCCTACACCAGCCACAATACCAACCGGCTGGACGTGGCCGGGACGGTGAAGAAGCTGCTGACCACCGACTATGTCCGGGAGGAACTGGCCGGGATCCGGCACAACTGAGGAAACACCATGAACATTCTCATCACCGGCGCCAAGGGTATGGTGGGCACCGCCCTGTGCAACAATCTGATAAATATCCGGGAAGGAAAGAATAAAACCCGCCCGGGGCTGCATATTGAAGAAATCTACCAGTATGATCTGAATTCCACCCCCGAGGAGCTGGACGCATACTGCCGGAAGGCGGACTTTGTATTCAACCTGGCAGGGGTCAACCGCCCGGAGAACCCGGAGGACTTTATGAAGGGCAATTTCGGCTTTGCCTCCGACCTGCTGGACTGCCTGAAAAAGCACAATAATAAGGCTCCCATCATGCTTTCTTCCTCCATTCAGGCCACGCTTGCCGGGCGCTTTGGCAACAGTGAGTACGGCCGGAGCAAAAAGGCCGGCGAGGAGCTGTTCTTCCGGTATGCCCGGGAGACCGGGGCGAAGGTGGCCGTCTACCGCTTTGTGAACCTGATGGGTCACAGCCGCCCCAGGTACAACAGCGCCGTCAGCACCTTCTGCTGGGCGGTGGCCAACGACGAGCCCTTCACCGTCAATGACCGCAGTACCCAGCTGGAGCTGCTGTACATCGACGACCTGGTAGAGGGAATGTTCGACCTGCTGGAGGGCAAGGAGTTGCACTGCGAGTTCGACGGCGTGGAGACGGTCCTGAAAGAGAATGGCCGCTACTGCTGCGTCCCCGTGACCCACAAGGTTACCCTGGGGGAGATTGTGGATTTGCTGCAGGAGTTCAAGGCCCAGCCCACCACCCTGATGATGCCCAAAATGCCGGAGGGCTCCTTTGCCAAGAAGCTCTACTCCCTGTACCTGACCTACCTGCCCACGGAAAAATTCAAATATGCCCTGAAGATGAACGTGGATAACCGCGGCTCCTTCACGGAATTGGTGCATACCGCCGACTGCGGGCAGGTGAGCATCAACATCAGCCGCCCGGGTGTTACCAAGGGGCAGCATTGGCACAACTCCAAGTGGGAGCTGTTCATTGTGGTAGCGGGGCACGGCCTGATTCAGGAGCGGAACATCAACACCGGGGAGACGGTGGAATTTGAAGTTTCCGGGGACAGAATTGAGGCTGTCCACATGATTCCCGGCTGGACCCACAACATCATCAACCTGTCGGAGACGGAGAACCTGGTGACGGTGATGACCTGCAACGAGATTTTCAACCCCAACCACCCGGATACCTTCTTTGAGCCGGTGTAAAGGAGACAGACAATGGCGGATTATCGCAATGTATCTTTTCAGAATAACGGCAAGCTGAAGCTGCTGATTATCGTAGGCACCCGCCCGGAGATTATCCGTCTGGCGGCTGTCATCAATAAAACCCGGAAATATTTCGATGTGATTCTGGCCCACACCGGGCAGAACTATGACTACAACCTGAACGGCATCTTCTTCCACGACCTGCAGCTGGCGGACCCCGAGGTCTATATGAACGCCGTGGGGGCAGACTTGGGGGAGACCATGGGCAATATTATTGCCGAAAGCTACAAGCTGATGGCGGCGGTACAGCCCGATGCCGTGCTGGTGCTGGGGGATACCAACAGCTGCCTGAGCGTTATCGGAGCCAAGCGGCTGCATATCCCCATCTTCCACATGGAGGCGGGCAACCGCTGCAAGGACGAATGCCTGCCGGAGGAAACCAACCGCCGGATTGTGGATGTGATTTCGGATGTGAATATGGCCTACTCCGAACACGCCCGCCGGTATCTGGCAGATACGGGACTGCCCAGGGAGCGCACCTACGTCACCGGCTCCCCCATGGCAGAGGTGCTGCACCAGAATCTGAGCAAAATTGAGGCCTCGGATATTCACGCCCGCCTGGGGCTGGAAAAGGGGAAATACATCCTCCTGTCCGCCCACCGGGAGGAGAACATCGACACGGAAAAGAACTTCCTGTCCCTGTTCACCGCCGTCAATAAAATGGCGGAAAAATACGATATGCCCATTCTCTATTCCTGCCATCCCCGCTCCAGAAAACGCCTGGAGCAAACCGGCTTCCGGCTGGACAGGCGGGTGATTCAGCATACACCCCTGGGCTTCCATGACTACAACTGCCTGCAAATGCACGCCTTCTGCGTGGTGTCCGACTCCGGCACGCTGCCGGAGGAGAGCAGCTTCTTTACCAGCGTGGGCCATCCCTTCCCGGCGGTGTGCATCCGCACCAGTACCGAGCGGCCGGAGGCGCTGGACAAGGGCTGCTTTATCCTGGCGGGCATCGAAGGGGATGGGCTGCTGCAAGCGGTGGACGTGGCGGTGGAGATGAACCGCAGCGGCGATCTGGGCATCCCCGTGCCGGACTACACCGATGAAAATGTCAGCGATAAGGTGGTCAAGATTATCCAGAGCTACACAGGGGTGGTAAACCGGATGGTGTGGCGGAAGGAACCCCGGATAATTTGAAAAAATGTGTTGACCTGATGCCTCTTTTCGGTTATAATGTTTCCCATGACTGTTAAAGTCGCCTAGTATGTGTTGCTGCGGCCCATCGGGCTGTCGAGCATATGAAGAAAAACGAGGAGGTGTAAGTTTTATGAAGCGTACCTATCAGCCCAGCAAGCGTCACCGTTCCAAGGTGCACGGTTTCCGTCAGAGAATGGCTTCTTCCAACGGCCGTAAGGTTCTCGCCCGCCGGCGTGCAAAGGGCCGCAAGGTTCTGTCCGCTTGATGAGCATTGGGCACCCCGGTGTGGGAATGTTGCTCTGAGCGAAATGGGAGCAAAAGCGGGGTGAATGGATTGTTCGCCCCGCTCCCTTTTTATTTGAATGCTCCCGGAATTTTGGAGTTTGCACTATGAAGTATTCCACCAGCTTGAAGCTCAATCATATTTTTCAGCGCCTGTACCACTCCCACGGTGCGGCGGATTCCTATCTGGTGCTCTACGCCCGGAAGAACCGCCTGGGGGTCAACCGGGTAGGCATCACCACCGGCAAGAAGCTGGGCCATGCGGTATACCGCAATCGCACCCGGCGCCGCCTGCGGGAAATCTACCGGCTGAACGAAGAGAAGTTCCAGCCCGGCTGGGACATTGTGGTGGTGGCCCGCACCCGGGCGGTGAATGCCCCCTTCCAGCGCCTGACGGACAGCTATCTGTCCCTGGCGGCCAAGCTGGGCATCCTGAAGGAAACCTGATTCCCGGGGTGCGCCATGAAACGTTTTCTGCTGAGCCTCATTCGCTTTTACCAAAGGAATATCTCTCCTGCATTTCCCCCCAGATGCCGCTTCCGTCCCACCTGCTCTGCCTATGCGTATGAAGCAATTTGCCGATACGGGGCCCTTCGCGGCGGCTGGCTGGCCATCAAGAGGATTGCCAGATGCCATCCGTTCTATCACGGCGATTTCTACGACCCCGTCCCATGACTTCCAGAAATTAAGGAGGAAAGTCCATGTTCCTTGCATTTTCCCTCGCTGATATCATCCAGGTTCCCTTCGGCTATCTGATGGGCTGGCTGTATCAGCTTACCAACAACTACGGCTTTGCACTTATCCTGTTCTCCGTCATTGTGCAGCTGGTGATGCTCCCCATGACGGCCAAGTCCAAGAAGAGCATGATGAAGATGTCCCGGCTCCAGCCCCGGATGCAGGAGATTCAGCGCCGCTACGCCGACGACCCCCAGCGCCAGAACCAGGCAATCCAAACCATGTATAAGGAAGAGGGCGTGTCCATGGGCGGCGGCTGCCTGTGGAGCCTGATTCCCATGCTGATTATCATCCCCCTGTATACCGTGGTGCGCCAGCCCCTGGTATACATGCTCCATGAGAGCGTGGAGACTGCGGGCCAGATCGTGGATGTGCTGAAAAATGCCGCCCCCGATGCCTTCACCTCCAACGCCTATTACAATCAGATTACCGCTGCCCAGCTGATTCCCCAGTATGCCGATGTGCTGAAAGAGGCCATCCCCGGCATCAGCCAGAGAGTGCTCAACGGTGTCAACTTCGGCTTCCTGGGCTGCAACCTGGGCCTGATTCCTCCGTTCAATGTGTTCAGCTCTGCCTTCTGGACATGGCCCAATGTGGGGCTGTTCCTGCTGGCCCTGCTGTCCGCCGGTAACCAGGTGGTTACCATGTGGATTAACCAGAAGATGAACGACTCGGTGGTTACCAACAAAGACGGCATCCAGGACGAGGAAACTGCCAAGAATTCCCAGGCGGCCCAGACCAGCAAGGTCATGATGTATACCATGCCCCTGATGATGCTGTGGATTGGCTTTACCGTGCCTGCTTCCCTGTCCCTGTACTGGCTCATCGGCGGCGTGGTGAGAACTGCGGAAGATGTGATGCTGACCAAGAAATACCGCACCCAGTACGATGCAGAGGATGCCGAGCGCCTGAAGCGCCGCCTGGAGCAGGATAGAATCGAGGCCGAGAAGGAAGCGCAGCGTGCCCAGCGCCGGGCTGCCAACCCCGACGGCATCACCGAGAACACCAGCAAGAAGAAGATGCAGAAGAAGCAGCGGGAGCAGGAGGATGCCGAGCGCTCCGCCGCAGCCAAGGAATACGCCGCCAGAAAGGGCCTGACGGTGGAAGAGGAAGCATCCGAGAGCCGGAAGACCATGTCCGGCATCGCCGACCGCCCCTATTGCAAGGGCCGGAACTACGACCCCAACCGCTACGCTTCCAATCAAACGGAGGAATAATCCATGGAAAAGAAAAGCATTATTACCGGCAAGACCATCGACGAGGCCAAGGCCAATGCCGCTGCCCAGCTGGGCCTGGATGCCGACGCCTTCTCCTATCAGGTGGTTCAGATGCCCAAGTCCGGCTTTCTGGGTATCGGTGCACAGCCTGCCAAGATTGAGGTGACCTATCAGGTCCCCGACCCTGTGCCCGAAGCACCCAAGGTGGCCCTGTCCGCCACCTCCCGCTCCAAGCCCAAGGCCCCCAAGAAGCCGGAGCCGGTGGCCGAGGCACCCAAGCCCCAGCCCGCTCCCCAGCCCAAGGCAGAGCCGACGGAAACGCAGGGGCCCGCTGCCCCGGCCCCCAAGCAGGAGCGCCGGGAGCGTGCCCCCCGGGAGAACAGAGAGCCCCGGGAGAGAAAGCCCCAGACCCCCAAGGCTCCCAAGGAGCCCAGAGAATACGCCCCCGCAGAGCCCGGCAGCGTGGAGGAGAAGATTGAAACCTTCCTCTCCGGCCTTCTGGAGCGAATGGATTCCAAGGCCGTGCCCCACTGCTGGAAGGAAGACGGCAATACTTACCAGGTAGAGCTGGTGGGTGAGGACCTGGGCTATCTGATTGGCCGCCGGGGCGATACCCTGGATGCCATTCAGCACCTGACCAACTACTCCATCAACCGTGGGGTGGAGGGCCACATCCGCATCAATGTGGATGCCGAAAGCTACCGGGAGAAGCGGGAAGAGAGCCTGCGCCGCTATGCGGTGAAGAAGGCCCAGCAGGTGCTGAAAATGCGCCGCCGCACCACCCTGGAGCCCATGAACGCCTATGAGCGCCATGTCATCCACGCTGCTTTGCAGGATATGGACAATATCACCACCCATTCCACCGGTGTGGAGCCCAACCGCTGTGTCGTTATTGAATACCTCCGGTAAATGAAATGCCCCGCAGGGAAGCACAGAAACGTGCCCCTGCGGGGTTTTGTCAACTAAGGGGGGAAGACTGCGGCAGCCTCAAATCAGCCCGAAGTGGGCCAGTGCCTTCTCGATGCCGTCCTCCAGCACCGGGGCGGTGACATATTCGGCGGCCTGCCTGGCCGGGGCGGAGCCGTTGCCCATGCAGGCGGTGTGGGCAGCAAGGCGGAACATGGGAATGTCGTTGGTGCTGTCACCGATGGCGTAAGTGTCCTCCGGCGCAGTTCCCAGATGGCTGAGAATCCGCTGCATCCCGGCAGCCTTGGAGAAGCCCTTCAGCACCAGCTCATACATTCCCGCCTCCCGGTCGATGATGGTATAATCCTGGTCCAGAGCGGATTTGAAACCGGCAATATCGCCGTTTTCCCCGCAGAAGGTGACGAATTTTACAAAATCCGGTGCCCCCTCTGCATCCAGCTGGTGGATGGGGTAGCCGGCCTTGCGCAGCCGCTCCACCTCCCGGGACATCAGCGGGTGGGTGGAGTTTTCTCCGTCCAGCAGGATGCCGCCGTCCTCCGTCTCATAGAAGGAGCGCATGTGATACCGGCGGGAGCATTCCACACTTTTGCGCCGGAGCTCCGGAGAGGGTTTGGCCCGCACCAGGAATTCTCCGTCCAGCAGCACCTCCATGCCGCAGCCGCAGGAAAAGCCCCGGAAGGCCATGTCCTTTACCCGGCGGTCAACCTGAAAATAGGGGCGGCCGGTGTTGATGATGGCAATATGGCCGTTGTCTCTCAGCCGTTCCACGGCCCGGATGGCGGAGTCGGGAATCCGTTGGGTTTGCTCATCGATGATGGTTCCGTCAATGTCAAAAAAGATAACCATTGTTTCTCCTTTAGTAAATGCAGGTGTTGGTCAAGCGCCGCCGGGCAGCCCCAGGGCGGCGGTTACCAGGATGCCCAGATTGTCCCGGTAGATGGTGTCAAACTGTGCAATGGGCAGGGGATTGGATCCGCTGCCTGCTTCGATGGTGAAGCCGGGACGGTGGAAATCCTGGATAAACCAGTCCTTGAATCCGGCGAAGCTGGATTCATAGGGGACATCCTCTACCCGGTAGCCGCTGACTCTGGCAAACTCCTGGGCAAGCTCCCGGGCCCCGGGAGGCTGGAAATCCCGGAATTGCCAATAGATAACCTGCCCCTGGGTGTGGTAGGCCAGTACCAGGCGGGGGTCAACGGCAATGGTGTATTCGGCCAGAGCCCGGCTCTCCCGCTGGGTCAGGGGGGCACGGCCCACATAATCCCGGGGGCCGGGCCGGGTGTATCCCGCCGAGAATTTGATTTCCCGGGCGGTGAGCCATCCGGCGGGGTATTGCAGGTTCAGGTCCACCCCCATTAGGTTGGCCTTCCAGCCCTCCGGGAAGGGAATCCCGGGATAGCTATCCGCCAGGCACCGGGCGGCGGCAAATTGCAGGGTGTCCGGCGGGATACCTCCCGTCACCAGGTCAACTCCGTCCGGGTCCACCATGGGTACGGTATGGATGGTGACCAGCTCCCCTATTTTCCGGGCATCCACCCCCCAGATTTTTCCGCCGCTGCGGATTCCGGCGGTCAGCTCCTCTGCAAATTTCAGCAGCAGGGGAGCGGTAATCCACTCGTTGGCATGGTGGGCGGCGGTGAACAGCACCTGCCGCTCCCCGGTGCCGATAATCAGCGCCTTTACCGGCCGCCCATAGGCGGTTCGGGTGAGCATCCGGCTGCGGCAAACGGGGTAGGCCTCCGCCAGAGCGTCAATGGTCTGGCAGCACAGGGCAGCGGTCATGGGTATATCGGTTTTCACAATTCCCAAAAAGCATCGCCTCAGAAAAGGATATGCCGGGAAGGGGAAAAAGGTGTTAGCCCTGTTCCAGATAAATCAGCAGCACCGCAATATCCGCTGGGCTGACTCCGGAAATCCGCCCCGCCTGGCCGATGGACAGGGGGCGAATCTGGCTGAGCTTCTGCTGGGCCTCCAGGCGAAGCCCCTTGATGGCCTGGTAGTCCAGGTCCTTTGGCAGCAGCCGGGCTTCCTCTTTTTTGAATTCTGCCACCTGCCGCTCCTGCCGCAGGAGATACCCGGCATACTTAATCTGAATTTCCACCTCTTCCGTAACCGCCTGGGGAAGCCCCGGGTTCTCGGCATCAAAGGGCAGAAGGTCATCATAGCACACCTCCGGCCGCCGAAGCAAATCGGCCAGCCGGGCGGAGCCGGTCACCGGGGCGCTGCCCCGCTGGGCCAGCATACGGTTCAGGGCATCGCTGGCAGGTACGCCGCTGGATTCCAGGCGGCTGCGCTCCCGGCGGACGGCCTGGTATTTTTCTTCCACCTGCCGTGCTCGCTGCTGGGGCACCAGCCCAATGGCAGCGCCGATGGCGGTGAGCCGCTGGTCGGCATTGTCCTGCCGGTGAAGCAGCCGGTATTCGCTGCGGCTGGTCATAATCCGGTAGGGCTCCTGGGTCCCCTTGGTTACCAGGTCGTCAATAAGGGTTCCGATATAGCTGGTATCCCGGGTGAGAATCAGAGGCTCCCGGCCCTGGATTTTCAGTGCGGCATTCACACCGGCCACAAACCCCTGGACGGCTGCCTCCTCGTATCCCGAGGTGCCGTTAAACTGACCGGCACCGTACAGCCCGGCAATTTTCTTGCTTTCCAGGGTAGGCAGCAGCTCGGTGGGGTCAACGCATTCGTATTCAATGGCATAGGCGGGGCGCATCATTTCGGCGCACTCCAGCCCGGCGATGCTGTGCAGCATTTCCAGCTGGACATCCTCCGGAAGACTGGAGGAAAGCCCCTGGATGTACATCTCCTCGGTGTCCAGGCCGCAGGGCTCAATGAAGAGCTGATGCCGGGGTTTCTCGGCAAAGCGGACGATTTTCGTCTCGATGCTGGGGCAGTACCGGGGCCCAACGCCGGAAATGGTTCCGTCGTACATGGGGCTGCGGTGGAGGTTCTCCCGAATAATGCGGTGGGTTTCCTCATTGGTATAGGTGAGATAGCACACGGCGGAATTGTTCAGCCGGTGCTCTGTCCGGAAGGAGAAGGGCTCAGCGTGTTGGTCTCCCGGCTGCAATTCCATCTGGGAGAAGTCGATGCTCCGGCGGTTTACTCTGGGCGGTGTGCCGGTTTTGAACCGACGCAGGCTCAGCCCCAGCTGGCGCAGGCAGTCTGCCAGGCCGATGCTGGGGTGCATCCCATCCGGGCCGGAGGAGATGACACTCTCGCCGGTAATCACGGTGCTGTCCAGATAGGTGCCTGTGGCGATTACCACGGCCTTGGCACCGTACCGTGCCCCCAGCTGGGTAACCACGCCGCAAACCCTGCCGTCCTCCACCAGAATCCGGGTAATCTGGGCCTGCTTCAGGGCCAGATTGTCCTGCAATTCCAGGACGTGCTTCATATATGTGCGATATTTTTGCCGATCGGCCTGGGCCCGCAGGGAGTGGACGGCGGGGCCCTTACCCTGGTTCAGCATGCGGTATTGGATGCAGCTGGCATCGGCGGCCAGGCCCATTTCGCCGCCCAGAGCGTCCAGCTCCCGCACCAGATGCCCCTTGCCGGTGCCGCCGATGGCGGGGTTGCAGGGCATGTTGCCCACGGCATCCAGATTGATGGTGAACAAAATGGTGTGCAGCCCCAGCCGGGCGGCGGCCAGGGCCGCCTCAATTCCCGCATGTCCCGCACCGATTACAACAATGTCACAGTCCTCTGCCGAAAAGCTCATTCGCCGTCCTCCTCGGGGGCTTCCTGCTGCTTCTTTTCCTCCGGAGGCAGCAGGAAGGGGCGGCACACCACCTCACAGCGGTTGATGGGGGTACCCAGGGCGTGGAATTTCTCCTCGTACCCGGTCATGATGCCCACAATTCCGTTTTCATGGAGGTTCCGGGTGACGTTCTTTGCCTCCAACCCGCAGGCGGCGAATTCCTCCAGACTGTATTCAAACAGGGGGGCATTGTCTGTTTTGAAATGAATCTCCCCGCCGGGGCGAACCACCCGGCAGTACTTGTCCAGGAAACCCCGGTGGGTCAGCCGCCGCTTGGCGTTCTTCTTCCGGGGCCAGGGGTCGGGGAAATTGATAAACAGCCGGTCAATTTCCCCGGGGGCGAAGAAATCCTCCATCATAGCCACATCCATATCAATGTAAAACACGTTCTTCAGCCCCATATCCCGTGCTTTCTCCATAGCCACCACTACGGCCTCTTTGCACCGCTCCACGGCAATCAGCAGCACCGTGGGGTTGGCCTGGGCGGTTTCGGCGGTAAATTTGCCCTTGCCGCAGCCAACCTCCACCCAGAGGGCGGTGCATTCCGGCATCAGCGAGCGCCAGTCCCCCCTTTTGGCAGTGGGCTGGTCGATGCGATAGGCAGCGCAGCGCTCCATCCGGGGCTCTAAATTGCGCATTTTTCTCATTCTCATAGAATATCCTCCAAAGTATGGTGAAAACGAATCATACAGCTCCTTATTATAATAAACCCAGAGGGAAATGTCAAAGAGTATCCGATAAAAAAGCGCAGCAGCTGGCTGCAAATGTCCAGACTGCTGCGCAGGTGCAAAAATTACAGGGCGTGGGCGGGCAATTTAATAGTTCTCGGCGTGAATTTCGAAGTAGCTCTGGGGATGGCTGCACACCGGGCAGACCTCCGGGGCCTGGGTGCCTACGACGATGTGGCCGCAGTTGCGGCACTCCCACACCTTTACCTCACTCTTCTGGAATACCTGGGCGGTTTCGATGTTATTCAGCAGGGCCCGGTATCTCTCCTCATGGTGCCGCTCGATTTCGCCAACGGCTCTGAACTTGGCGGCCAACTCCGGAAAGCCCTCGGCCTCGGCGGTTTTGGCAAACTCGGCATACATGTCGGTCCATTCGTAGTTTTCCCCTGCGGCGGCAGGGGCCAGATTCTCCTGGGTGCTGCCAATGCCTGCGAGCTCCTTGAGCCACAGCTTGGCGTGCTCCTTCTCGTTGTCGGCGGTTTTCAGGAACAGCGCCGATATCTGCTCATACCCCTCCTTCTTGGCAACGGATGCAAAGAAGGTGTATTTGTTTCTTGCCTGGGATTCCCCTGCGAATGCCTGCTGTAGATTCTTCTCGGTCTGGGTGCCGACGTACTTATTTGCTGCCATACTGCATTCCTCCATGTGTGTTAAAATGTAAATGCCGAAACCCTTCGGCTGGAAATAGTATATACGAATTCCTCCGGTTTATCAATAGACCCGGTATGAAATCCTGGGGGAGTCCGCCTTTGGCAGACAAAAGCCCTTGGTGAAAACAAACAAAAAAGGGTGTCAGAATTTGTAAAAAAAGACTTGACAAAAGGGGTGGGGCGTGATAATATATGCAAGCTCTCCGATGAACGGCTTCGAAACGGCCCGGAGGGGGGCGGAAAACATGAAAATCTCCGCAAAAAAGAGAAAAAACCTCTTGACAAACGGAAGGTTAA
>Ga0129313_1000050_pt1 | contig 123639 bp, 116 predicted proteins | sample O1105metagenome_FD_94436 | JGI IMG/M metagenome (GOLD analysis project Ga0129313, IMG submission 94436) | Orangutan group fecal microbial communities from fecal samples from Wisconsin, USA - O1105 metagenome | ecosystem: Host-associated > Mammals > Digestive system > Large intestine > Fecal...
GTCGCCCTCCTCACGGAGGGCGTGGATAGAAATGTTTCTGACCAGCTCGCGCGAGACTGGGAAGAACGTCGCCCTCCTCACGGAGGGCGTGGATAGAAATTCTGGTGTGTCTGTCCCTCTGTGGCTGGTTCCTTGTCGCCCTCCTCACGGAGGGCGTGGATAGAAATCAGCATTAAAAACCTGTATATGGGAGAAGTTGAGGTCGCCCTCCTCACGGAGGGCGTGGATAGAAATACCCCCTTTTGACAATCCTGATTTTGTATACTGAGTCGCCCTCCTCACGGAGGGCGTGGATAGAAATTTCAACTCCGGGCAGTGCATCAGCTCCCGCCACGTCGCCCTCCTCACGGAGGGCGTGGATAGAAATCGGCCCTGAACGGCGGCAATTTGACCGCCAGCGAGTCGCCCTCCTCACGGAGGGCGTGGATAGAAATCCGCGCCCCGCCGCGCGCGAATGCGCGAGGGGGCGTCGCCCTCCTCACGGAGGGCGTGGATAGAAATAGCAGACGGCTATTTACTGCTATCATCAGATGCAGTCGCCCTCCTCACGGAGGGCGTGGATAGAAATCTGCGCCGCCGCCGTGGAAGTGTCCTCCGCCGGGTGTCGCCCTCCTCACGGAGGGCGTGGATAGAAATATCGCTGCTGTGTTTTCTATGTGGTTGTAAATTCGTCGCCCTCCTCACGGAGGGCGTGGATAGAAATTTTTTTGTCAATATGCTATAATATATTTAGCAGTGGTCGCCCTCCTCACGGAGGGCGTGGATAGAAATGCCTAGCGTGATAAATCCTTTTCCCCACAAGCTTGTCGCCCTCCTCACGGAGGGCGTGGATAGAAATATTGACGAGTACCTGTGGACAACCCTGTCAATCGTCGCCCTCCTCACGGAGGGCGTGGATAGAAATAGAGCATATGCGATGATCTGGAATGAATGGTTCCGGTCGCCCTCCTCACGGAGGGCGTGGATAGAAATTCGTCCTGTACTGCCAGTGTCCTCTGCAGGTTGACGTCGCCCTCCTCACGGAGGGCGTGGATAGAAATATCGACGTAACGGAAAATGCTGCCGTGTTGCCCGTCGCCCTCCTCACGGAGGGCGTGGATAGAAATATTGACGTAACGCTGAAAGCTGCCGTGTTGCCCTGTCGCCCTCCTCGCGGAGGGCGTGGATAGAAATGCTGTATTCCAACTTGCCGTACATGGATACTGGGTCGCCCTCCTCGCGGAGGGCGTGGATAGAAATGCTCCTCTGCCATATCCTGCACCGTTTTGGCGCTGGTCGCCCTCCTCGCGGAGGGCGTGGATAGAAATTTCTGCGATCCATTCCGCCGTGAGTCTTGGCACGGTCGCCCTCCTCGCGGAGGGCGTGGATAGAAATTTCTGCCAGCCGCCATATTCGCCGGTCTCGCCGGGTCGCCCTCCTCGCGGAGGGCGTGGATAGAAATGCTGCAGTTACCTTTGCAGTTTTCAAACGCTTTGGTCGCCCTCCTCGCGGAGGGCGTGGATAGAAATCTTGCTACATTGCAGAAGATCATGCGTGGAGAAGGTCGCCCTCCTCGCGGAGGGCGTGGATAGAAATTTTTCCTCCCTCGAAAGGCAGGACCACGGCTACTGTCGCCCTCCTCGCGGAGGGCATGGATAGAAATGATGCCTTGCTGATAAGTGTGCTCCGTCCGGACCGTCGCCCTCCTCGCGGAGGGCGTGGATAGAAATGCCGGTCCTTGTGTCTAGCACTGGCACGTGCTCTGGTCGCCCTCCTCGCGGAGGGCGTGGATAGAAATGTCGTCTGCCGTCGTGCCCTGTGCATAGATCTCCGTCGCCCTCCTCACGGAGGGCGTGGATAGAAATATTGCGTGGTTTAACAGGTTTCCTCCGAGGCTTAGTCGCCCTCCTCGCGGAGGGCGTGGATAGAAATTTTTTTGCCTCCTCATACTGGTATCCGCATGCAGTCGCCCTCCTCGCGGAGGGCGTGGATAGAAATAGTGATGATCGATAAGACCAGGCACGCTGTACAAGTCGCCCTCCTCGCGGAGGGCGTGGATAGAAATGCCAGTACCGGCAAATAGTAGTCATACCGAGTTTGTCGCCCTCCTCACGGAGGGCGTGGATAGAAATATCTTTGCTCATGCGCCCCGCTCCTCCCGGTCCGTCGCCCTCCTCACGGAGGGCGTGGATAGAAATGTGAAAAACCTGTCCCCCAGCCAGCGCAAGGCGCGTCGCCCTCCTCACGGAGGGCGTGGATAGAAATTATTACACCGAGACAAGCCGCAGCGGGCACGAGGTCGCCCTCCTCACGGAGGGCGTGGATAGAAATTTGTAAGGCGGCTGCCGTGATATCAGGTATAAGGAGGTCGCCCTCCTCACGGAGGGCGTGGATAGAAATCAGCTAATCCCGTGCGGCAGGTGCATGGAGTGCCGTCGCCCTCCTCACGGAGGGCGTGGATAGAAATGACGCAGTCACTATAAAAACCATGGTGGAAGCCAGTCGCCCTCCTCGCGGAGGGCGTGGATAGAAATGCCTTACCCTCCAGCACTGCCTTGATCTCGTCCTCGGTCGCCCTCCTCACGGAGGGCGTGGATAGAAACAGACGAACATCACGTCCACACCTTCGGCTTCCAGACAGTCCACCAGCACCTGTGCGGTGGCTTTTGCTTTTTCCTGCATCGTATAAATACTCCTATCGTTCATAAAAACAAAAAAGGCGGTGTAGCCCCTTTGGGACCACACTGCCTTTGTCAGTACCATTTTACCGTTTTTTCTCCCTTCTACAAGAGCCAATTTCCACAAAAAGTGTGGGATGCAAAGGGGGACGGAGTGCCCCGCTGCCTTTGGCAGAATGACAGAAAAATTCTTTAAAATTTGTGCAACTTTCAACGAAAGCAAAGTGACCGGCGGTCATAACTTTATTATTTTTATGTGGCAAAGGTTTTTTGCTGCTTCTCCTGCCGGAATGTACCCCAAAAGCCCTCCGCACTTTAGTCATACTCATTTGACAGAAAATGCTTTTTCCGGTATCCTGTCCGTATCGCAAGGACGGCGGGCAGAGAAAACCCGCCTTTTTTCGTTCATTCTGTATTTGTGAGGAGGACAATTTATGGTAACCATGAAGGATATCATCCAGAGCCCGCTGCTGCTGGCGCTGGTCATCGGCGGACTTTTGTATATTTCCGCATTCTCGCTGGTCTATCTCAAAAAGGCGTACGACCACTGTCTGGAGCTGGGCATCACCCGCAAGGAACTGAGCAACGTGATCAAATCCAGCCTTGTATTTTCCGTTGTGCCCAGTCTTTCCATCGTGGTGGGTCTGTTCGTGCTCATTGCGGTGCTGGGCAGCGTGTGGGCATGGTGGCGGCTGTCGGTCATCGGCTCGCTGTCCTACGAGACCATGATCTCCAGCTCCATTGCACAGGTGCTGGGCTACGCATCCTCCGCTGAAATGCTGGAGGCTGCCACCGGACGGCAGTTTGGCGTGGTGATGATCCTGATGAGCGTGGGCATGCTGAGCGGCTTTTTGATCCTGCTGCCCCTTGGCAAAAAGCTGTGCAAAAGCGTGGACCGCTCTGCAGCCGAAAGCGGCGGCAGCACCTGGAAAAACGTGCTGTCCGGCGTGTTCATGCTGGTGATGTTCTCGGTGTACATTCCCATCCTGCTGTTTACCGACAATGTGCAGGCTGCCGTTATGATCACCGGTCTTGTGATCGCCATTGGTGTGGGCGTGCTGGCAAAGCGCCCGGGTCTTGCATGGCTCAATAACTTTGTGATGGCATTTTCCATGCTGGGCGGTCTGATCTCGTCGCTGGCATGGGTACGGATCTTTGGTTAAGGGGAGGAAACGGACATGAGCAACGCAAAGACTGAGACCAAAATGGACTCCTTCCAGAGCTGGGCGCACCGCTGGGGTCGTGTGGGCACCCTGATCGCCCTCATTTACATGGTGGCACTGCCCTTTGTGGTGCTGGCAGCCTATGACAGCATCCCGTCTCTGGGCGAGGTGTTCAACGTGAATACCTTTTCCATCCTGCTCATCTACATCCCGGTGGGCTTTTCGGAAGCGCTGAGCTACACCCCCATTCTGGGCTGCTCCGCATATCTGGCGTTCATCACCGGCAACATCATGAATCTGAAGCTCCCGGTGGCGGCAAATGCCATGAACCTGACCAAAAAGCAGCCCAACACCCCGGAGGGTGAGGCAATTGCCTCGGTGGCTGTGGCGGTCTCCTCCCTGATGACCGTTGCCATCCTGACGCTGGCAGCGGTGTGCGCCTCCTTTATCAGCCCGGTGTTTGAGCTGCCTGCCGTCAAGACGGCATCCGGCTACCTGCTTCCGGCGCTGTTTGGTTCCATGGCGCTGGGTCTGTTTGCCAGCTCGTCCAGCGGCAGCAAGGTGGTCAAGGGCGGCATCAAGGGTGTGCTGCCGGTGCTGATCATCATGACGGTGCTCTCCCTCGCCGCACGTCTTGCAGGCTACGGCTCTGTGCTGGGCGGACTTGTGGGCATCTTTATCATCGTGATGCTGCCCATCGGTATCCTGACCTCCTATGTGCTGTGGAAAAAGGGCAAGATCCAGGTGGTGGATAAGGAGCAGAAATAAGCAAAGAGCTGTTGCAAACAGCCCCCAATGAAAAATGAGATGGACTCCCCCAAAAGGGTGTCTGTCTCATTTTTTGCTGTATGGATCGCAGATGCAATAGCAGGTTCATCCTGAAAACAGCCTGAAGTTTTTTGATAAGATAAATGGCTGTATCCTGTACAAGGGAGGACTGAATTATGGCAGCGCAGCGGGCGAAGCTTGACTGGCTGCTCTACAACAAGCCCTTGGAGTATGCCCAACTTGTGCTGGGTGGTGAAATTGAGCATCACCTCTCACTCGGTTGTGACCATGGCAGACTGGAAGATTGACCTTTAATTAAAATATCCAAGGCAAAACAACAGCCCTCTAGTTGAAGTTGTTGCAAATAGAGGGCTGTCGTGCGTTATCGTTCTTCTGCTTCAAAACCGATTCTCTTTAAAACGATCCGTTTTCAAAGGAGAAACTATCCAGTAAGGTCAGCAGATAATCGTTTGGAATACCAGCCGTCTCACTTTTTTGAGCATTTTCATTGCGGACATAAAGGGCATAGTCTGTTGCGTGGTGTTGGAACATGGTATACTGTGCAGTTGTACAGCCAGCACGATCCTGTACTGTGTAGATTGCAAAGCACTTTCCTGACTTCGATGTGTAAGGCTTTTTGGAAATGCTGTAATTCTGTTTAGGGAATGTTTTCGTATACGTTTTCTGAGAACCGCACATTCCATCCACATCATAAAATGTGTTGGCGCAAAGTGAAATACTTACATTTCCGTCCAGCCAGTATCTTGTATATTCCGTCTCCGTGACTTTGGTGGAGGAATTGAAAAAGACATTCAGTTGATCTTTTTGGGCAATGCTATGCTCCATGGTATCCAGCAAAGCGTTTTCCACAAAATGAACGCCGAACAGCTGTTCGACCTGCTGTTGCGATTCTGGTGTCATAGAGTAGAAAGTTGCTCCGGTACGGGCTCGTTCCTTCACGGTTTGTCGAACCGATTTGTCAATTACCGTATTGCATATAACCGCATCTATTTCGGAGACATAGCAAATCTGCGTGTCCTCCGACCTATACACAATGGAACTGCTCATATCTGCTTCGAGTGCATTTGAGACAGGAGTTAGAAGAACTGCTGCCCCCAGTAACATAGCAAAGGAGAAGGTCAAACTTTTCTTCATGATTTTCGCCTCCTTATTTCTATCGCTAGTCAAGAAATTGGTGCAACATTTTAAGTTCACGCCCGGTTTGGCGATCTTCAATTTCAATGTACCATAGAATTTTTTGAAATCAAGACCTTTGGCAAAACTGGTCGTTTTGGCGGCAAAAGTGGTATGCCAAGCTACTTGTCAGGCGCAAATGCACCGTTTATAATAGTGTCAGCGACATTACTTTGTGGAGGGCGGCAACATGGCGAGGTATCGAATTGCAGTCTGCGATGATGAACCGTCAGAACTTGAAGATATTGTTCAAATCGTCAAGCGATATGACGTCCATGGCGACTTTGACATTGAGAATTACACAGACGGTGCAGTGCTTTTAAGTGATTTGCAGCTAAAAAAGAAGTTCTTCGATCTTCTGCTGCTCGACATCGAAATGCCTTCAAACGGATTTCAGATGGCACAAACCTTAACGCAGATGGAAAAGCATCCGTTGGTGATCTTTGTTACAAAGCTGCATGAATATGCTGTGCAAGGATATGGCATTGCGTTCCGTTATCTAGTGAAACCACTTGATGAATCACTTTTTACCGCTGCAATGGATGCCGTTGCCCAAGAATTGCATTCCAAGCACTTTACCGTTGAATATGAAGGAGCCACGCTCTCATTGGAGACGGCGGAAATTTATTATTTGGAAAGCCATGGGCATAAAGTTTTGATTCATTGTAAAGGGCAAGATCTCACTCTGCGAATGACGATTCCAGAAGCCTTAGAACAGTTGCCAAAACGGTGCTTCGCGTCACCGCATAAAAGCTATCTTGTAAATATGGAGCATATTGTCTATGCCACTGGAACGACCGTTGTTCTGTCCAGTGGAAATCAATTGCCGATCAGTCGGAGGAAGCGTCAGGAGTTTAATCAGAACTTTAACGCTTATTTGGGAAGATGATATATTATTTTGTTGAATTTGCCGGGAGCTTTGCCAACATTGCGCTGCTCGTACTTTTTGTTGACCGTTTATTCCAGAAAAAGGATTTATCTTCACGATGGTTTTATCTTTATATTGTGCTTCTAATGGCTGGGCAATGTATATTGAGTCTGTTTCCAACTTGGGTGATGCCACGAACGATTTACTTTCTGCTGGGAGGTTTTCTTCTGGCAATTCTGTTTTATGAAGTACAAATATGGCAAGCTATATTTGCTAGTGCTGCGTTTTTTACGTTGATTGCAGTAGTTGAAGTTCTCGCGATGCTTCTTATTGGGCTACAAGTTTCTGATACTGATGCCTTAATGCAAGCAGGATCGGTCAGATTGATTTATGTGGTGTTCTCAAATCTGATTCAGATTCCATTGCTGATCTTAATCTCGCATTTTTTCAGTCGAAAAGAAAATGTTCTTCGTATTCTTTGGCTGCTGCCGATCATCGCTATCCAAATTGCCAGTATCGCAGTTTGTTATGTGGTACAGTACCATGCAGCGGATGAAAATTTTCCAGACTACCTGATTGGTTTGATGGTGGTACTCCTCTTGATGAATATTCTGATTGTTTTCTATGTGGAAGCTCTCCGAAAAAATGAGCAGGAAAAATTCAGAGCGGAATTTAACGAGCAGCAATATCGCTTGCAGATGGAGTATTACCAGCAGCTAAAGGAACGGCAAGAAGAAACAAGAGCCCTTTGGCACGACATCAAAAAATATATTCTGGCAATGCAGGCGGTGGCGGGGCGTGGGAATTCCGAAGAACTTCACAAAATTGTACGAGATGCAACGGATGCCTTTGAATGTTCCAAAAATATTTCTACGATTGGAAATCCAGTTGTGGACGCACTGTTAAATCAGTATTTACATACAGCAGAAGAAAACGGCATCAAAGTAACTCTGGACGTAACGATTCCAGAAGTTCTATCTATATCTCCGTTATCTTTAAGCATCCTGATTGGAAACACATTCGACAATGCAATTGAAGCTTGTTGTGGCTTGCCGCCAGAACAACGAAAGATCCATTTGCAGCTGCGCAAACAGTATCGAAGCCTTTTCTACCGCCTTGACAATCCATACAGTGATACCTTGCGCAGCCTTCGGGTTGGCAGCCACCATGGATATGGGCTGAAAAATGTAAAACGTGTGGTACGGGAAAGCGATGGCGATTTTTATGCCGAAAAGAAGAATGGAACTTTTACCGTGAAAGTTCGATTGAACTGCGAGAATTAAATATGTTTCCCAAGCCAAATGATTAGTGTGCCTCCATACTGATTGTTTGGCTTTTTATTTTCTGAAAAAGGAGCGTGATGCCATGACCCAACCGAAAACCGACCTTGCCTACCTCCATAACGAAAAAGCCAAAGCAGAGCAGAAGCTGCGCTCTTGCCAGCACCGGGAGAAAATCCTTGAACGCCAAATGTCAGAGCTGAACCGGAGAGAGCGTGTGCATCGTCTTTGCACCCGTGCCGGAATGTTGGAAAGCTTTCCGGTCTGTCCGCCAAAGCCTTGCAGACTTTGCAAAAGCCACCGGCGTGCCGGGGTTTGGGCGGAGCGAAGCCGGGAAGGCAAGCCGGGCGGGGAAATACGCCTCCGAAAATATACGCATCGGGTGTTCTGTAGGAGCAAAAGCAAAAAATCACGTTGTCGTTGACAAATCTACCGGAGAGGAATATTATTCTGTTGAAGGGACCCGCACCCAGAATACCCAGGTTTTTGCCGGAAAAGGCGGCGTAAAGCCGCTACACAAAGAAGTGGCGCAGGGTCTTGCGGCTGAGTTTGGTGGACTGCCAGAGGACTAGCAGCATTGTATAGCAAAAGGCTGGCTCGATGTGGACGGAGAAGCTGTAAAGGCAGAAGTCCACTGGTTTCAGAATGGCAGCGAAAAAGTCAAGTTTAAGGTGAAGAGGTGGTTGTATGACGAAGATTAACAAAGTCCGCTATATCGGCGAAACATCTCCGTTAGAATTGACCCATGGTAAGGTTTACAAGGTCCTTTCTGTTGAACGTGGTTGGTATCGCATTATAGACGACACTGGAGAGGACTATCTCTATCCGGCAGGCAACTTTGAAATCATCAACTGAACCACCATCCACCCGCACCGTGATTTTTGTTTGCCCATTTTTAGCACGATGCAATTTTGCACCGTGGTTTTTTATACCGTTTTAGCTCAGTTGGCAGAGCGCCGGTCTCCAAAACCGGATGCCGCAGGTCCGAGCTCTGCAAACGGTGCCATCGCAGAGGGCAGTGCGTACCCTGCTCACGACCGGATGCAGACGGAGAACTGCGTTGCCAAACCGAGGTCTACCCACAGAAAGGAGTTTTCCACTATGGGCAGAGCTGACGCAGGCGTAACCGGAAATCAAATAGTATACTTTTCTAAGGAATAATAGCCAGCGGTCAGAAAAATCCAACCGCCGGCTTTTGTGTTATGCCATTATTCTTTTGCAGGTTCTGCGTGGAAACCGTCTCTTTTCCCCTCACATCTCGACCCACTCATAGGAGGGCAGGGTTGCCTGCAGTCGTTTGCGGGTCTCTGCCTGTCTTTTGATGACCCGGTCGTAGCAGCTCCGGATCAGGAAATCCCCTTGTTCCAGACGGGTGAAGAACAGCCGTTCTGCCTTCTGATAATATTCCAGCGCCTCTTTATCGTCCACCTGAGTGCCGATGCCCAAAAAATAGCAGTCACCCAGCCGCATCATCACATCTGCCCCCACAAGGGGCAGGGCGGCTTCGGTCATGGTCTCTTCGCATCGCTGATAGATACGGAATGCTTCCTCCTCGTTTTTGGGGACGTAATAGCCGTTGCGGTACATATCACCGATCTTGTACAGGGACCGGATATGACCATCAAAAGCACCCAGAGCAAAGTAATGGAACGCCTTTTCGTAGTCCACCGGCATATCTCTGCCGTAGTAGTAACAGTAGCCCAGATTTTCCTGTGCCTGCCTGCATCCGCCCTCAGCGGCGATCGTATAATAATGCACCGCCTTCCGGTAGCTCTGCTCCCCGATGCGTCCGGTATAGTACATGGCACCGATGTTGCACGCTGCATCCGGGTTGCCCTCATTTACCTGTTCCTCATAGGTCTCCATCAGGAAGGCTGCCACGGAGGGAAAAAGCTGCTTTGCTCCGTCCGCCTCGCACAGAAGATCTGCGATCTCCCATTCACAGCCGAATACTGTCCCGGTGTCCAGATCGATAAAGTTCCGGATGATCCTGCCCGTCTCCGGGTATTCCTTCTCCGGGATCTTTTCCAGGATCCCGCTGAGTGCCTCGAACAATCTTTTCTCTGTCATAATTTCCTCCTGACCCGGTTGAAAATTCGCCGCAGGAAAACAGGGGCAAAGAGCCGCTGTATGCGCTGCACCCGCCGGGATCGCCGCACTCTGCGGCTCTCCCCTTCCCTGCAGTCTTATTCTACAAAAAGAATCGTCCTATAAAGCACCCTTTTACTCTTACATCCGGGTTTTGGGCTGGTACTGCATGCTGGAAACATTGTAGATGGTGACGAACGCCTTGGGGTCCTCCCGATTGATGAAGGTCATCAATTTCTGGTACTCGCTTTTGTCCACGATGGTGATGATCTCGTTGTGCTTTTCGAAATTGTAGGCACCGATCGCCTCATACATGGTGGCGCCGCTGTGAAGGTCCTGGATGATGAACTTCCGGACTGCCTCCTCCTTTTCGGTGATGATGCAGACCCGGCGCTTGATGCTGTTGTCAAAGATGAAATGGTCCAGGACCATTCCGTTAAAATAAGTACCCAGAATACTCAGGACCACCGTCTTTTTGTCGTAGACCAGAGCTGCAGAAAGTGCCACGCACATTCCGGACAGGGACATTGCCTTTCCCAGTTCCATGTGCAGGTACTTGTTCATGATCTTTGCCACGATGTCCAGCCCGCCGGAGGATGCGTTCCGGTTGAACAGGATGCTCAGACCGATGCTCACCACCAGAATATAGCAGAGCACATCCAGTTCCTGACTGCCGGTCATGGAGCCGGCGTCCGGGAACAGCTTTTCAAAAAGTCCCAGAAACACCGGCAGCATCACGCTGGTGTAAACGGTCTTGGAGCCAAACTCCTTCCCGCAGGTGAAGAAACCGATGATCAGGAGCACCACGTTCAGCACCATGGTGATGGCAGACAGGGGCAGCGGCACAAAATTGGACAGCACGATGCCCAAACCGGAAATGCTGCTGACAGATGTGTGACTGGGCACCAGAAAAAAATAGACCGCTGCGGCAATGATCGCCACCGCTCCGGTCAGGATCAGGATCTCTTGGACAAGTCCTTTGTAATTCGGCTTTTTGGTTACCATCTCTATTCCTCCAAAGTTTGTTTGTTGCATCCAGTATACCATGCTTTTCGTCCGCAGGGAAGCTCCTGCCGCCGCAAAAAGAAAAAACCGCAAACCCAGACGCTTTCCAGCGCAGATTTGCGGTTTTTTGGAGCTACTGACCTGATTCGAACAGGCGACCTGCTCATTACGAGTGAGCTGCTCTACCAGCTGAGCCACAGTAGCATTTTCAGTTCTGCAACGTTTGGTATTTTACCATATTTCTCTGCGGCTGTCAAGTTTTTTCCGGCGGTTGCTTCCGGGGTAAAATTTCCCCGCTGCCGGGGCAAAGGCGGCACGCCAGTGCGCAGATGACCAGAAACACCAGCACTGCGCAATCCGGAGGTACCCTGTGCAGGGGCACTACCTGCCCGCTCATGGTGCTGAAGGTCTCCACCGCCTGTTCCGGGAGCCCCAGATAGAACAGCCCCAGCGAAAGGGGCAGGTGCAGCAGACGTCCTACCAGAAGGGGTTTTAGAGAGATCTCCCGGGGGCAGATGGTGCGCACCTGCAGCAATACAGACGCCCCCTGCACACTGAGTGCTGCGCAGCACAGGCTGCTGGCGGCAAATCCGGTGCGGGAAGCATAGTCGCAGCCGGTACACACCTCCAGCAGCATGGCGGGCACCACCTGCCACGCCCCGGGCAGCAGCAGTCCACAGCCTGCGGCAAGGAGCCGGAAATACAGCACAAAGCCGCAGAGCTTCAGGTAGGTCACTGCCGCCTCCGCCACGATGCGGTCCAGCCCCGGAGGGTCTGCCGCTGCCGCAGGAGTCCCCGAAACCGGCACAGGGTGTGCCCTGCGCCTCAGACGGTTCAGCAGCGCTGCGGTGAGATACCCTGCCCCCAGCTGCGCCGCAAACAGCCGGAACCCCAGCGCCCGGCTGCGGAGCATCTGCTGCCCCACCGTAAGGATCACAAAGGAAGGTCCGGACAAGACGCAGGCGGGCAGAAGCGCCGCCGCCTGTTCCGGGCTCAGCTCCCCGGCGCGGACGCTTTCTGCTGCCGCAGACGCTGCCGGGGCAAAGCCGCCCAGCAGCCCCACCAGCAGCACGCCCCCTGCCCCGGGGCTGCGCACACCGATCCAACATGCCACCGGCTGCAGCAGCACACCCAGCATCCTGCCGGCACCGCTGCGGACGAACAAGGAGGAAACGATGAGAAACGGAAACAGCGACAGCAGCAGGCTGCCACCGCAGAGGGCAAGCCCCTCCTGCAGGGTCCGGGCGCACTGCTCCGGTGCCGCAAACAGCAAAAAGGTGGTGAATGCTGCCAGAAACAGAAATACAGCCCGCCGGAACCGGAAAGTCTCATACATAGCCATGCCCTCCCCCTCCATATATATGTAGAGGCTGCGGCTGACACTACAGGACGGGAGGGAGCGGAAATGTCCCACAGGCAAAAAGGTCCCGGTGTCCTTTGCCGCTGGCTTGCCGCCCTGTTCCGTCAGCCTCCCCGAGGACTGTACCGGACACCGGCGGTATACCAGAGCGGGGACCGGATGGAGATCCAGAATTTCCAGAAGATCCTTCTCTACGACGAGACCCGGCTCTGCGTCCAGCTGCCCCGGGGGCAGCTCACCGTGTGGGGAGACCAGCTGCGGATCTGCTCCGTTACCACCCACCGGCTTACCCTGCAGGGGAGATTTATCCGCACCGAGCTTGGGGATGACTGAAGGAGGGACCGGTATGGAAGCGGCAGACCTTTGGGCAGCAGTGGAGTTCACGGCGCAAAACGGCAGCACCGAGGCACTGCTGTCCCATGCCGCCCAGGAAGGGATTCACCCCTATGCAGTGACCCCGGCACCCGGAGGCTTCCGGGGGCGTTGTGCGGCGTGGCGGTACCGGCGCTTTGCCGCGCTGGCACACCGGCTCCAGGTGCGGCTGCGTCTGGACAAAAGGCGGGGGTTATTCTTTTGGCTCCGCCCCCTGCTGCGGCGCAGGGGGCTGTGGGTGGGGACAGTGCTGTTCCTCCCCCTTCTGCTCTGGAGCCAGAACCTTATATGGGCGGTGGACTACGGTCCTTTGACCCGGCAGCAGCAGCTGCAGGTCGCCGGTATCCTGCGGCAGTGCCAGCTGCTGCCCGGCGCACAGGTGACCGAAGCAAACCTCGCCCAAGGGGAATACGCCCTGCTGCAAAACGGCGACTTCGTCTGGGCAAGCCTGAATTTTGCCAAGGGCAGGCTCCGGGTGGAGGTAGCCTCCCCGGAGCCGGAACCGGACGTTGCCGCCGCCAGAATGCAGGGGCTCCGTGCCCGGTGCGCCGGAGTGGTGACGGCGGTAGAGCTTACCAGCGGCACCCTGCTGGTGACCCCCGGGCAGCAGGTGGAAGAAGGACAGGGACTCATTGGCACAGTACGGAGCCGGAAGGACGGCAGCCTGATCTTTCAGCCTGCTGCAGGCAGGGTCATGGCACGGTTTGAGTGGGAAAACCGCCAGCAGATCCCGCTGGAAGAGGCTCTTTCCCTGCCGGGAAGAAAGCGTGGGTTTTCCTTCCGCATTTTCTTCAAAAACGATTTTTCTCCGTCTTTCCGTTTGTTTTATCTGCAAAGCAGCAGTACTTTACAGCGCATTTTCTGGCTTCAGCCGGAGTTTTTTGGGCTGGTGCTCCCCTTTTCGGTGGAGGAAAGGTTGCTCTATGAGCTGCAGCCCGGTCTCATCACCCGCACCGAGGCGCAGGGGCTTGCACTGGCACGGATGCAGAGCCGACAGGCGCTGTACACTGCCTTTCCGGATGCTCAGATCCTTGCCCGCCGGGAGGACTGCCACACAGAGGGTACTACCCTGCAGTACACGGTGGTCTACACCGTCACTGCAGATATCTGCCATTGAAAAAGCTCCCCGACAGGGACCGTATTCCCTGCCGGGGAGCTTTGCTTTTTATCTTATTCTGCAGGATTCTGCTGGGGGACATCTGCGTTCAGCTCTGCCAGCAGCTGGTTCAGGTCGAACTCGTATTTCGTGTGGCAGAAATGGCACACCACCTCGCAGTGGGGATCCTCGTCCCGCATCTTTTCCAACTCTTTGCGTCCAAGGCTTAGCAGCATCTCCTTGGTGCGCTGGGTGCTGCAATCGCACCGGTATTCCACCTGGCGCTGGTCCAGCACCTCCGGGTCAAAGCCTGCCATTGCCATCTCCATCATATCCTTGGGGGTCTTGCCTGCCCGGAGCATCTCGGTGACCGAGGGCATTGCGGCAATGTTCTGCTCCAGCCGGGTGATCTCCTCGTCGGTAGCTCCCGGCAGCAGCTGCAGCAGATAACCTCCTGCGCAGAGGATGGTCAGGTCCTTATCCACCAGAACGCCCAGTGCGCAGACGGTGGGGACCTGCTCGCTGACAGCATAGTAGCTGGTGATGTCCTCTGCGATCTCGCCGGACACCAGAGGCACCTGCCCGATGGTAGGCTCCTTTTGCAGCTTGTTGTCCCGGATGACGGTGAGCACGCCACCGGTGCCCACAGCGCCACCTACGTCCAGATGCCCGTTTGCCTTTGTCGGCAGCTCCACCAGCGGGTTGTCGATGCAGCCCTTTACGTTGCCGGTGCCGTCGGTGCAGGCAATGACCACACCGGCAGGACCGCCGCCGGAGACCCGCAGGGTGATCTGGTCTCGGTCATCCTTGAGCATTGCGCCCATCAGGGACGCACCGGTGAGCAGCCGTCCCAGCGCTGCACTGCAGGTGGCACTGGTGGTGTGCAGCTGCTCGGCTCGGCGCACGATATCGGTGGAATCCACACCGCAGAAAACGACGCCGCCGTTTTCCGACAGACCGCGGATCAGATTTGCCATAGATTATCCCTCCAATTGTGTATACTGTTTGACCGCACAGAAGAAATAGCGCTGACTGGTGTCGGTGAGATCTCTAAAGGTCTCCCCGTCGCAGACACTTTCCAGCGCAAAGCCGTGCTTTTCCAGCGTGGCACGGATGGTGTCCAGATCGTAGGTGTACTCGTAGAACTGCTCGTGGAAGTGCTCCCCGGTCTCCCGGTAGTCAATGTCGATGGAGATCTCCACCCGGCGGTTCTCCGGGTCGTAATGGTTATGCCAGACACAGGCGGCATCCTCTTCCTCAAAGGTAAAGACGTTCTCCCCCAGCACCTGCCGGTGCTTGTAGGGGGTGTTCATGTCAAAGAGGAACACTCCCCCCTTTTCCATAAAGAAACCGGCGTTGGCAATGGCGGTATCCAGATCCGGGATGTGGTTGAAGGTGTCAAAGGTGGACACCGCCCCCCGGACGGTACCGTAGAGGTCCAGCTTCAGCAGGTCCTGCCGCAGCAGCAGCAGTTTGCCGGAAAGACCCAGCTGTTCCGCCTTGTCCCGCACCACGCAGAGCATCTCTTCCGACTGGTCGATGCCGATCATGTCGTAGCCTGCCTGGGTCAGCATCAGGGTCAGTTCCCCGGTGCCGCAGCCAAGGTCTGCCAGAATACCATCCCGGATGCCGTGCGCCTCCAGCTTTGTATGGATCTGCTCATACAGGGCATCGTAATCTGCTTCCCCGTTGAACTCATCGTAAAAGTACGCAAATTCGTTGTATGCCATGGGCTTACTCTGCCTCTTCGTCTTCTGCTGCCACCGCTGCGTTCAGCACTGCCTGCAGTTCCGGGATGCCGTAGCCGTTCTCGCCGCTGGTGAGCACCACTTTCTGGCAGCCGTAGGGACGGCAGATGTTCTCGAACTCCTCCTGCGTAGACGCCAGCTGGCTCTTTTTCAGCTTATCCGCCTTGGTCAGTGCCACCACATAGGGGATCCGGTGATAGTGCAGGTACCGCAGCATCTGCAGGTCGTCGGCGCTGGGAGCGTGGCGGCAGTCCAGCAGCTGCACCAGCAGGGTGTGATGCCGGGGCGCCTCAAAGTAGCTGTTGATCAGATCGTCCCAGCGCTCCCGGTCTGCATTGCTGACCTTGGCGTAGCCGTAGCCCGGCAGGTCCACAAAATAGCAGTCGTCCACCGAGTAAAAGTTGATGGTGGCAGTCTTGCCGGGGGTGCTGGACACCCGTGCCAGATTTTTGCGGCTGCACAGCTTGTTGATAAGGCTGGACTTGCCTACATTGGACCGCCCCGAAAAGCTCAGTTCCGGGCGGTCGCTGTCGGGCAGCTGGCTGGAAATGCCGTAGCTGGCGATAAAATCGGCTTTGTTAAAGATCATGGAGCTTTTCCTTTCTTTTTCTCAGCAGACGGCACCCGGCTGCTGCTTGTCAGCGGCAGGAGGCACCATTGCCTCGGCGGTCTTTGCCTTTTTGGTGCGGGAACGCCCTGCAGCGGAGGACTTTTTGGTGTCCCGGGGCTTCATAAGGGCAGCATCCAGCACCTGAGACAGGTTCTGCATAGGCAGGAAGGTCAGGTTCTTCTTGACCTCCTCATCCACCTCGTACAGATCCGGCTCGTTGTCCTTGGGGATCAGCACCGTTTTCATACCTTCCCGGTATGCCGCCATGCTCTTCTCCCGCAGTCCGCCGATGGGCAGCACGTTGCCGTGGAGGGTGATCTCACCGGTCATTGCCACGTCTCCCCGCACCGGCATACCGGACAGGCAGGACACCAGCGCCGTGGTGAGAGTGACGCCGGCAGAGGGACCGTCCTTGGGTACAGCACCCTCCGGAGCGTGGATGTGAAGGTCGCACTTCTTCAGCCGCTCCGGGTCGATGCCGTATTCCTGCGCATGGACCCGGACCCATGTAACTGCCAGCTGGGCACTTTCCTTCATCACGTCGCCCAGAGAACCGGTAACGGTGATCTTTCCGGTGCCGCCGTCCATGACCTGCACCTCGATGGGCAAGGTCTCGCCGCCTACGCTGGTCCACGCCAGACCGTTGGCGATGCCCACAGCGTTGGTGCGGTTCAGGAAGTCCGGCTTCACAAACCGGGGTCCCAGCAGCTCTTCCAGCATGGAACCGGTGACCGAGATATTCTCTGCCTCTCCGGCGGCGATCTTCCGGGCGCACTTGCGCAGCACACTGGTGATGGTGCGCTCCAGATTGCGGACGCCTGCCTCCTTGGTGTAGCCGTCAATGATACCGTACAAAGCGCTCTGGCTCAGGGTGACCCTGCCGGTAAGACCGCAGGTCTTCAGCTGCTTGGGCAGCAGATGCTTGCGGGCGATGTTGTACTTTTCCACCCGGGTATAGCTGGGCAGCTCAATGACATCCATGCGGTCCCGCAGGGGTCCGGGGATGCTGCCCAGATCGTTGGCGGTGGTGATAAAGAGCACGTGGCTCAGATCAAAGGGGATGTCCAGGAAATGATCGTTGAAGGTGCTGTTCTGCTCCGGGTCCAGCGCTTCCAGCAGCGCCGCCGCCGGGTCGCCCCGGAAATCTCCTGCCAGCTTGTCGATCTCATCCAGCAGCATCAGGGGATTAGAGCTCTTGGCGCTGATCATGGCACCGATGATCTTGCCGGGCATTGCACCGATGTAGGTGCGGCGATGGCCCCGGATCTCCGCCTCGTCCCGCACGCCGCCCAGACTGATCCGCACATACTTGCGTCCCAGACTTTCAGCGATGGAGCGTGCAATACTGGTCTTGCCCACGCCCGGAGGACCCACAAGGCAGATGATCTGTGCCTTGATGTCCGGGGAGAGCTGCCGCACGGCAAGAATCTCCAGAATGCGGTCCTTTACCTTTTTCAGACCATAGTGGTCCCGGTCCAGGATCTGCTGAGCGTGGACAACGTCCAGATCGTCCACGGTAAAGCTGTTCCAGGGCAGGTCCAGACAGGTGTCCAGATAGGTGCGGATCACCGTTGCCTCCTGATTGGAACCCTGCATTTTGGAAAGACGGTCCACCTCTTTCAGCAGCTTTTTCTCGCTGTCCTCTGCAAGGTGCAAAGCGGTGATCCGGCGGCGGTAATCGTCTGCCTCGGCGTGGGTATCGTCCCCTTCGCCCAGCTCATCGCTGATGATGTGGAGCTGCTCATGGAGATAGTAGTCCCGCTGGTTTTTGTCCATGGACTCGTTGACCTTGTCAGCGATCTCCTTTTCGATCTTCATTACCTGACATTCCCGGCGCAGCATCTCCACCAGCCGCTGGAGCCGTCCGTTCAGGGTATTCTCGTTCATGACCGCCTGCTTGTCCTCGTAGCGGAACATCAGGTTTGCCGGCATGTACTCGCTGAGGAACAGGGGGTCGTCGCTGGACACGATGGCAAACACCACGTCCTTGCCCAGACGGGGGTTCATGCCCAGATATTCGTCAAAACCGCTCTTGATGGCACGCAGCAGTGCCTCGGTCTCCACCTTATCCTCTTCCTTGGCGGTGCGCACCGGTGCCGGACGCACGGAGGCAAGCAGAAAATCGCCGTCGGTGTCCAGCCCGGTCATCTTTGCGCGGTACTTGCCTTCCACCAGCACCTTGACCAGATCATCCGACACCCGCAGCACCTGCTTGACCTCAGCCACCACACCGTAGGCATACAGGTCCTGCTCGGTGGGGTCGGCGGTCTCCATCTCCTTCTGTGCTACCAGAAATACGTTGGAATTCTTTGCCATTGCCCACTCCACGGCGGCAATGCTCTTCTCTCTGCCCACCTCAAAGTGGACCAGATTATTGGGAAAAACCACCAGTCCCCGCAGGGCGATGGTAGGCAGATGCAGCTCACGGCGCTCTGTTTTGATGGTTACTCGTTCAGACATTATGCAAACACCTCCCGGCTGCTGCAAGGGCGGCAGCCCTGTAAAGTTCTTCAGTCCTATAAAAAGGTATGTTTTGTTTTCTTATTATACAGATTTCCCGGCAAAATGCAACCATTGGTTCCACAGGGTCGGTTATTCCCCTCGTTTTTCCCGGGTATTAAAGCCCATTTTGCCCAGCGCAGGCAGCAGTGCCCGGAGGGTCACGGAGGTCAAAGCTCCCATCACCAGCCCCATCACCAGCATCACCGGTGCGTAATACAGGGAAAGGGAGGAGGAGATGATGACCCCTGCCCCCAGCAGCTGCCCTGCATTGTGCGCCAGAGCGCCGCACACCGACAGGATGAACCAGGTAGGGCGCACCGGAACGTGGTAGTACAGCACCCACATCACCGCAAGGGACAGCAAGCCGCCGCACAGGGACAAAAAGCCTGCCGTAAAGCCGGAGACCAGAAAGACGAAAAACGCCTTCAGCAGGTCCAGTACCAGCGCCTGTCCCGGTCCCATAAAGAACAGCGCATACATCACCACGATGTTTGCCAGCCCCAGCTTCATGCCGGGCAGCAGTCCCGGGATCACCAGAGTGCCCTCGATGAAAGACAGTGCCATTGCCAGAGCAAACAGCAGCCCGGACAGGGCGATGTGCCGTGTTTTTTGGTAGTTGCGGCGGTTTTTAGGCATAGGGATGCTCCTTTACTCTTCTGCCTGCTGGGTCTGTTCGTATGCCTCCTGCTCTTCCATTGCTGCTTCCCACTGGGCAAACAGCTCCTCCTGATGGAACCGCAGGTCGCTGAGCTCATCGCTCTTCTGCCGCAGCAGGTCCGGGTCGTTGTACACTTCCGGGGAATTGATCTCGTTGTCCAGCTCCACTTCCCGGGCACCGCATGCCTCCATCTCATCCTCGCACGCCTTGATCTTGGCACGGAGCTCGGCACGGCGGCGGCGCTGCTCCTTGCCGTAGCCGGTCTTTGCCGGCTCTGCCGCCTTCTGGGTCTCTGCCGCCGGTGCGGCACGACCCATCAGGGCGTCGTAGCTGGGATAGATCACTGCCTTGCCATCTTCCAGATAGAGGATGGGACAGGCGAGGCTGTTCATCAGATGACGGTCGTGGGTCACCAGCAGCAGGGTGCCGGTGTATGCCATCAATGCCTCGGTAAGATTTTCCCGGGTATAGATGTCCAGATGGTTGGTGGGCTCGTCCAGAAACAGCAGGTTGGGACGCTCCAGCACGATCTCGGCAAAGCGCAGACGTGCCAGCTCGCCGCCGGACAACGCCTCGCAGGGCTTGAACACCGTCTCCCCCCGGAAGCCCAGCTTTGCCAGATGGCTGCGGACCTCCAGCTCGGTCATGCGGGGGTATTTGTTCCAGATCACATCAATGACCCTGCCCTGTCCCAGACGGTTCTGCTGCTGGGCAAAGATGCTGGGGCGTGCCCCAGTGCCTAGCCGCACCATACCGCCGGAGGGGCGGCGCTTGCCGTCCAGCACCTGCATCAGGGTGGATTTGCCGGCACCGTTGGGTCCTGCGATGATAAGCCGCTGTCCCCGGCAGACCGTATAGGTAAAGGGTTCCAGCAGAGTCCGCTCCCCGATCTTGATGGACAGGTTCTTCAGCAGCACCAGCTCGTTCCATGGCTCCACATCGTACTCAAAGCGGAACTTCAGCTGATTGGTCTCGTCCTTGGGTGCCTCGGTGATCTCCAGCTTTTCCAGCTGTTTACGGCGGCTCTGCGCCATTTTTGTGGTGGAGGCACGGACCAGATTCCGGTCCACATAGTCCTGCAGCTTCTCCGCCAGCGCCACATCGGCGTCGTGCTGCTTCTGCCGCAGGGCATCCGCTGCCTCCTTCTGGGGCAGGTATGCCGAGAAGTTGCCCTTATAGGTGGTCATGGTCTGGAAGGACACCTCCCAGATCTTTGTACACACATTGTCCAGGAAATAGCGGTCGTGGCTCACCACCAGCACCGCACCGGAATAGCTCCTCAGGTAGTTTTCCAGCCATTCCATGGTGGCAAAGTCCAGATGGTTGGTGGGCTCGTCCAGGATCAGCACATCCGGTTTTTCCAGCAGCAGCTTTGCCAGACGCAGCCGGGTCAGCTCACCGCCGGAGAGCACCGCAATGTTCTTTTCCCATGTATCCTGCGCAAAGCCCATGCCGGACAGCACCTTTTTGATGTTCACATCCATGTTGTAGCCGTCGGCGGCATCCACGATGCTCTGCAGGGCATCGTGCTGTGCCAGCAGGGACCCGTCCTCCGGGTGGGCTGCCATTTTCCGTTCCAGCACCTGCATCTGTGCCATGGCGTCCAGCACCGGGGCAAAGGTGGAGCGCATCTCGCCGTAGATGTCCAGTGTGACATCCAGCTTTGCATTCTGCTCCAGATAGCCCAGCGTTACCCCGTGGGTGACGCTGAACTCCCCGTCGTAATCCTGATATTCTCCGGTAAGGATCTTCAGCAGGGTGGTCTTGCCGGCGCCGTTCTGTCCCACGATGCCGATGCGGTCCTCCCGCTCTACGCTGGCGGTCACGTCCCGCAGGACCACCTTTTCGCCAAAGCTCTTGCCCAGTTTTTCCAAATGAATCAGCATAATCTCAATCCGTTCTTTTCCGTATCAGCACTGATGGCGGCGGTTTTTCTGCCCGATGTTGGCGATCTCCTCTTCCTCCATCACCAGAGGATAAAGCTCCTCCAGACTGGAGATCTCGTAGGTAGGCAGGATCTTGCCGGGGTTTTCCTGATGATGGGGGTTGAACCAGCAGGTGTCCAGCCCGGCGTTGATGCCTCCCTGCACATCGCTGGTAAGGCTGTCGCCCACCATCAGCACATGTTCCCGGTTCTCCACGCCCAGTGCCCGGAGGGCAGCGTCAAAGATCTTGCGGCTGGGCTTTTCGGCGTCCATTTTCTCGGACACGAACACGTCCTCCAAAAAATTCCCCACGCCGCTTTCCGCCAGACGGCGACTCTGGACCTTCTGGAAGCCGTTGGTGACCACTGCCAGAGTCGCCACCTCGGAAAGTTCCCGCAGAACATCCAGCACTTCAGGGCTGGCAAGGTCCGGATGAAGGGACAGCTGCTCCAGATAGTATCGGTTCATCTCTGCGCCGTCTCCCGCCGCATCGATCGCTTTGAGGAACCGGGTGAACCGCTCGCTCATCAGCTTTTCCCGGCGAAGCTGCCCTTTTTCCAGCTGTCTCCACAGCTCTTCGTTGATGGTGCGGTAGGTCTGCACCGTCTCGGCATCCGGCTCGATGCCGTAGTTTACCAGCGTATCTGCCAGTGCCTTGCTCTCTGCTGCATCAAAGTTCAGCAGGGTGTTGTCCGCATCAAAGAGGATGCAATAGTATTTTGCCATGGTTATCCCTCATTTCTATATACAGGTTCCGGTCTTTCTCGCAGACCGTTACAACAGGGAGAAGCCAGCCCTGTTGTGCGCAGAGCTGGCTTCTGTTCACTCTAAGACAATTTCGTACGTTTGTACGTCCGTTTGCTCCGGTTGATTGTCCGAACAGGTCCTTAGGGGCACGCAGGACTGCGCCGGGCACCTGGGCATTTCTGCTTCCGGTACACCGTTGTCCACGTTTTCCCAGTCCGTGCCGTAGTAGTCCACGCTGCCATCGGTCACGTCATCCTGCCCCGGCAGCGCCGGGACACGGGGCTTGTCATAATACATGGTACCGCCTCCCTCCCTGCCAGCCTATGCGGCAAAGAGACAGGAAGTTCCTGTCAGGAGAGGGCAGTCTCGGTATTGGTGCGGCTTGCGCCGTCCTCTGCCGCCGACTTATCCGCCGGTTTGCTGTCCGGGGCGTCGTTCTCTGCAGAGCTGCTCTGGGAGGCAGAACTGCTGCCTGCCGTCGAGCCGGAGGAACTGCTGTGAGAAGAGCTGCCCGTCTCGGCAGAGCTGCTGTGAGAGGAACTGACCGCTGCAGAGCTGCTATGGGAAGAGCTGCCTGCCTCGGAAGAACTGCTGTGAGAGCTGCTGCCTGTGCTGTGGGAAGAGCTTGCTGTGCCATTGGAAGAACTGGTCTCCGAAGAGGAAGCACCGGAGGAAGATGTACTGCCGGCAGAGCTGCCGGAAGAAGAACTGCCCGTAGAAGAGCTGCTGTGGGAAGAACTGGAGCTGCCGGAAGAAGAGCTGGAGGAGCTGGCGGCTCCGGCGATGGTCAGCTCCAGCGTATTGCTGGTGACGGTGCTGTCGTTGTAGCTCACCGTGGCATGGATCTTAAAAGTACCTCCCTGCATCTCTGCCGTAATGGGCACGGTCACGGTGGTCTCCCCTGCCGCTGCCGTCACCTCGGTGCCGTTGGAATACCAGCGGATGGCGGAGGCGTCCAGATTTTTGCCGCTGATCTTTGCCTTAAAGGTATAGGAGCCGCCCACCACAGCCTTGCCGCTGCCGCTGATCTTTACCGATGCTGCGGCAAATACCGCGGTCACGTCCAGATTCTGCTTAAAGCCGGTGTCGGTGCGGGTCTTTTTGGTGACGCCGTCGCTCCACTTTACAAAGACATAGCCGTTTTCCGGCACAGCGGTCACCGTCACCGACTGGGCGGGGTTGGTGATCTCGTAGCTCAGGGAAGTCTTGCCGCTGACAGAATCGGTGCTCAGGGTACCGCCGCCGTTCTTGTCCACCCGGTAGCCTGCCTTGTACAGCACCGCCGCCGCTTCCTCCGAAGAGGCAGAGGAGGAAGTGACCTCCGAGCTGCTGGGTGCTGCCACGGCGGAGCTGGGGTTAGGGGTGTACTCCGCACGGGTGGGGATGTTGGCGGTATCGGGACGACGGTCCTCGGTGTCGTAGGCGTGGGTCCGCAGATAGCTCAGCAGGATCTTGAGTCCGGCAGGCTTCAGGTGGATATCCCCGCTCTGATAATAGTCGGCATTGCCGTAGCCGTTGCCGTCCTTCAGTGCCTCGGCGGTGTTGAGGAACTTCAGCCCCATCTGCTCACACATGGACAGAAGTGCCATGTTGAAGTCGTCGATCTTGGTCTGGTCCATGTTGGGGTAATTGGAGTGCTCCGCAGGCACCGGGGGCACCGTGTTGACGATGATATCCGTATAGGGATAGCTGGTCTGGATCGCCTGCACAAGGGCAGAATAGTTGGCAATAAAATCTGCCACCTCCATGCCGGTGTCGTTGGTGCCCAGCATGATCACCACCCGGCGGGGCTTCATTTTTGCCACTGCCTGGGCGATGGTGTAGCGGTTGTCATCCCGCTTAAAGGTCACGATGCCCTCATTGAGGGCGGCATGGGTGCCGATGCCCTCCTTGGCGCAGAACTGCTGCAGAGAGATGAGACCGTTGGCGTAGAGACGCACCGTGTTGGAGTCGCCAATGAACAGGGTCTCGTTCTGGTACTTTTCCCCGGCGTCTGCCGTGGCGGTCAGCAAAGCGGCAGAGCCCTCGTTGATCTGGTAATGATCCGAGATATCGTCCTCTCCCTCTACCTTGGGGGCGCTGTCCGGGATCTCCACCGGACGGGAGATGCTCTTGCCCCGGCTGATGAAAGTCATAGTGATGCCGATGGTCAGCAGCAGCGCAAGGGCACACACAAAGCATACCAGCACTGCCTGCTTCTGCATGGGCGTCAGCGACTGCTTTTCCGGCTGTGTATTTTGTTTCATATTTTTCACCTTATCCTTTTATGGGGATATGTTGCTCCTCTTCTTTACCCCAGCAGCTGATCTGCCAGATCCTGGCAGCTGCTGGCATACAGCACCGGGTGGAAGGGCTCCAGCTCTTCCCTGCTGCCGTAGCCGTACAGTGCCCCGGCAGCGTCCAGACCGCAGTCTGCAGCGCCCCGCATATCGTCGTTGCGGTCTCCTACCATGAGCACCCGCTTGCCCTGCATCACCGGCTGCTGCAGCACGTAACGCACCACTTCGGTCTTGGTGTCCCGGCTCTCGTCCATGGATGCGCCGCCGATGAAGTCAAAGTAGGAGGCAAGCCCCTTTTCTTCCAGAATGGGGGTCACCACCCGGGTGGGCTTGGAGGTGGCGGTGCACAGAGTGAGCCCTGCCGCCTTCAGCCGCCCCAGCATCTCCGCCGCTCCGGGATATGCCTGACCTTCATGGCTGCCCTTGACGGCATAGCTGGCACGGTACAGCTCCGTAGCCTTTTCGATCTTTTCGTTTTCTGCAAAATGCTCGCCAAAGCTGCGGCGCAGCGGCGGACCCAGATACCGGCGCAGGTCCAGCCCGGTGGTGTCCACCCCCATGGTGTCAAAAACTTCCTGCAGGGTATTTATAATGCCGGGAGCGGAATCGATCAGGGTCCCGTCCACGTCAAACAGAATCGCGTCATACTTCAGCACGGTGCCGTTTCCTCGCTTTCACAATGATACAGGATATAGTATAGCACAGAATTCATTCATCAGCAATTCCAACAAAAGGTTTTTCTGAATTTTATACAACCCTGTGGATGCCACCGGCAAAAAAAGCCTGCCCGGCAGCCGGGCAGGCAGGTGGGGCAGAACTCAGCGGACTGCCGCCGAGGGGGAGGGTGCCGGAGGATAATAGAGGTTGTTGGAAATGAATTCCAGCTTATCCTTCAGCACCAGTTCCAGATTTGCCACCGCATGGACCATGTTGGTGGCAGAGTCGTTTACCTCCAGCAGCTTGCACAGGTCCAGACCATCCAGTTCCATGGCGGTGGTCATCTTTTTGCCTTCGGCACAGAGGATGTGGCTCAGGGCGTTTTCCTGCAGGGCAATGCTCTCCAGCAGGTCCACCACTGCCTGTTCCTGATTCACCTTAGGCAGGCAGGGGCAGGGACAGGGGGTGGGGGTGCAGTTGGTATCAGCAGACATGGCAGAACCTTCCTTTCCGGTCCAAGAGGGGTTTGTTGCACGCCCCATCCTATGCTGCCCTGTACCGCTGTGTCACTTCTCGCTGCGGACCTTCTCGATGGTATGACGGTAGCCGCCGGAGCCGTACTGGATGCAGCGGTTGATACGGCTGATGGTCGCTGTGCTGATCTCCACCGTCTTGACGATCTGGTCATAGGTGCTGCCGTCCAGCAGCAGCTTTGCCGCTTCCAGACGCTGCGCCATATCCGAGATCTCCTTTACGGTGCACAGATCCTCAAAAAAATCATAGCACTCTTCCCGGGTCTCCAGACTCAGGATGGCATCAAACAGCGCATCGGTGGTTTCGTTTCTTCTGGGATTCTTCTCCGACATAACCTTCTCCTTGCTGCCGGCACAGCTTTTTCTCTGCTCTATAATGTAGGATGCCGGGACCTCCCCGGCTGGTATCATTACTTTAGCACATCAAAGTGCGAAAGTCAAGGGTTTCGGGTGAGTTCTTTTCACTTTAAGAGGTATTCAATTTTATTCGTTTCAAGCATGAATGAAAATCATCTAAAAATTCTTCCCAGTTTTTTCTTCCCTTTGGCGTATCCTCCGAACTTGCTCCAGAAATCTTGACAATTTATGAAATCTGCACTAAATTAAGCTCAATCATTCAGCAAATGCAACGAACAGGACATGATCCTTTGCAGCACCTGCTTTCAGAAAGCCGTTGGTCCGATGAAAGACGGCAGCAAGGAACAAAGGACCCTCACCTGCGAGCAGCCTGTATGAACGAGGAGGTCTTTTGCCTCTTTCAGTAGTTCTAGGTCGTCCAGCCCACGTTACCGGGCTGAGTACCGGCGGGTCACGCCGGTGCGTTTGAGAGCGGCTGTTCCCTGCAACAGCAACCGAAGTGGTACCGCGGAGTTTTTCCATATACGATGTGCCGTATATGCTGAAAGACTTCGTCTTCGATGGATCACCCAGACGGATGGTCCCCGGAAGACGGAGGCTTTTTACGCTTCCGCTGCGGTTGGCAGAGTGCAGCCCATGTCGCTGCCCCTTTTGCTGCGTGAAAGAAAGGAAAGAGGTAAGAATTATGAATACGCTGGTCATCGTATTGATCGCCGCGGTGTGCCTGTTCGGCGCTTATGCGCTCTACGGACGCTGGCTGGCAAACAAGTGGGGCATCGACCCCTTTGCCAAGACCCCTGCTGTCACCCATGAGGACGGTCGGGATTACGTTCCCACCAACGGCTGGACGGTGTTTGCCCACCAGTTCAGCTCCATTGCAGGTGCCGGTCCTGTTACCGGTGCCATCCAGGCTGCCGCCTTCGGCTGGCTGCCGGTGCTGCTGTGGGTGCTGCTGGGCGGCATCTTCTTTGGTGCCGTCACCGACTTTGGTGCCCTGTACGCTTCCGTGAAAAACGACGGCAAGAGCATGGGTATGCTCATTGAAAAGTACATCGGCAAGACCGGTCGCAAGCTGTTCCTGCTGTTCTGCTGGCTGTTCTGCGGCATCGTCATTGCCGCCTTTGCGGATATGGTCGCCGGCACCTTCAACGCCTACACTGTGGTGGACGGCGTTACCCAGCTGTCCGAGGCTGCAAAGACCAACGGCGCTGCCGGTATGGTCTCCATCATGTTCATGGTGTTTGCCGTTGTCTTTGGTCTGATCCAGAACAAGGCACATCTCACCGGCTGGAAGGAAAATGTGATGAGTGTCCTGTTCATCGTGCTGTCCTTCGTCATCGGCGCCAACCTCCCCATTACTCTGGGCAAGGCTGGCTGGAGCTACATCACCTTTGTGTACATCTTCTTTGCTGCCGTGCTGCCCATGTGGCTGCTGAAGCAGCCCCGTGACCACATGACCACCTTTATGTTCGTGGCTATGATCATCGGCGCTGTGCTGGGTCTGGTGGTGGCACACCCCACCATGAACCTGCCGGTGTACACCGGCTTTACCAATGCAAAGCTGGGCACCATGTTCCCCATCCTCTTTGTCACTGTGGCTTGCGGTGCCGTTTCCGGCTTCCACAGCCTGGTCTCCTCCGGCACCTCCTCCAAGACCGTCTCTAACGAGAAAGATATGCTGAAGGTTGGCTACGGTGCCATGATCCTGGAGAGCCTGCTGGCAGTCATCGCCCTGTGCGTGGCTGGCGCAGCCGCTGCCGCCGACGGCACCCCTGCCGCTGGCACTCCCTTCCAGATCTTCAGCCGCGGCGTGGCAGGCTTCTTTGAGATGTTCGGTGTCCCCGCCTACGCTGCTACCGTCTTTATGACCATGTGCGTTTCTGCTCTGGCACTGACTAGTCTGGACGCCGTGGCACGTATCGGACGCATGAGCTTCCAGGAGCTGTTCAGCGTGGATGATATGGACCACGCCGAGGGCTGGCGGAAGCTGCTGTGCAACGTGTACTTCTCCACCTTCGTCACCCTTGCTTTCGGCTTCCTGCTGACCAAGATCGGTTACGCCAACATCTGGCCCCTGTTTGGTTCCGCCAACCAGCTGCTGAGCGCTCTGGTGCTTGCTACCCTGTGTGTCTTCCTGAAGGTCACCGGTCGCAGCAACAAGATGCTCTTCCCCCCGCTGGTGATCATGCTGTGCGTCACCTTTACCGCTCTGGTGCAGCGCCTCATTGCCATGGTGAAGGCGATCAGCACCGCTGCTTCCGTGTCCATCCCTGCCGGTGAGACCACCTGGGGTGCCGTGTTCATTGCCAACGGTCTGCAGCTGATCCTTGCGGTCCTGCTGATCGTTCTGGGTCTGAACATCGTGTTCCACTCCTTCAAGGCTTACAAGAACGCTGAGCACAACAGCGAAGCTAAGGTCTGATCCCGTACCCTGTTATCTCCCAAATAAATGCCAAAGGCTGCCCCACGAAGTTCCGTGGGACAGCCTTTTTTGCATTTTCCTGCAGGTTACAGCTGTGCGTCCTCCCAGCTGTGCAGCACTGCCAGCTGCAGGTCGGTGTGGAACCAGTGTTCCCCACCCTCAAAGATGGTCAGCCGTGCCCCGCTCTGCTGCCGGAACCGTTCCAGCTCCCCGGGGGTGGTGATGCCGTCTGCGCTGCCGTAGAGCAGCTGTACCGGGGTCTTCCAGCACAGGGGGTTTTCCCGGACCCAGCACAGATACCGCCACGAAAGGTCCTGCCCGTCGGGTACAGCGATCTCCCCTGCCGCCTGCAGCTGCACCTCCGTCACCCCGGCTTGCTGCATCCGGCGGAGGATGAGCGCTTCCATATCCACCACCGGGGACACCAGCAGCACCCTGCAGGGCGGGTCGTTCCGGGTTGCATACAGGGCAAACCACGCCCCTATGCTGACGCCATACAGGGCGACCCTTGCCCACACCTGCTTCATCCGGGCATACACCCGCTGCAGCTCCGACACCACCACCCAGGGCAGCAGTTTTTGCGGCTCCGTCCGGCGGCTGCCGTGTTCCGGCAGGTCTACCGAAAGCACCTGCCAGCCTGCTTTGCAGGCACGGGTCGCAAAGGACTCCGCCTCCTCCTTACAGCCGTTTATACCATGGACATAGAGATACACCCGGCGGCTGCGCTCTCCGTAAAGCACCGCCGGGACCCCGGCGACCCTCAATTCCTGTTTTTTCATACCCTGCCCTCCTGTCCAAAGACCCGCACGGTCCCTGTTTTTTCTATGATACCACAGTTTGTCCCTGCACACAAACAAAAAACAGGCAAAGCACCCAAAGGCGCTCTGCCTGTTTTCTGTTGTATGGGGGAACAGGTCATACCTGTCTGAAGCAAGAAACTGACGGGGCTTCTCTCAGCGCAGTAAACTTTTGGCACAGCAGGCGGTTTCCGCACCACCTGCCGCACCCAAGATGCGACGCACGAAAAAAGACTCTATAAAACAGCAAGATCCCCATAGGCAGCCGTAGAAAAGTCCCGTCAGAGGGCACGCTGCACCAGAAAGCCCCGGAGCAGCCGACAGCAAAGGCGAAAGAGCTGCTTACACGCACCGCAGCTCAGCCTCCTCTGCAAGGGCGAATTCCGGGTCTCCCCGGCCGCAACCTCGGCGCTTACAGGTCAGCTTCCCTTTACTGGCACAAGTATAGCAGAACCGACGGGAAACTGCTTGCAAACTGTCATATTCTGCGGTGAAAATGTCATGGATTGCGGGCAGGGATAGAAAAGGTGAACCGGAACCACCGCCCCCGGCAGCTGATGGTATATTCGCCGCCGTATTTCCTCAGCACATCCCGGACATTTGCCAGTCCCATGCCGTGTCCCGGCTCCTTTTTAGTGGAAAGAGGCAGCTGTCCGCCGGGGATCTCCACATCCCTTTCTACCCGGTTCCGCACCGAGACCAGGTACTCTTCCCGGTTCTTGCGGATCCGCAGATAGATCTCCGGCAGGTCCGCCGCTGCTGCGCCCCGGATGGCGTTGTCCAGCAGGTTGGAAAAGACGATGACCAGATCCGTTCCCCCAAGGGGCAGCTGCTTCAGGTCACACAGGTCAAAGTACAGTGCTACTCCCTGCCGCCCCGCCTCCTCGTATTTGCGGCTCAGGATGGAATCCAGCAGAGGGTTGTGGGTGTCCATGATGGTGGTGCCCGACATCACCCGGTCGCTGACGCTGGCAATGTACTCCCGGGCGCTCTTTACATCTCCCTGCTCCAGCAGGTCCGCCAGGGCGTTGATGTGGTTGGTAAATTCGTGGGTCAGGCGGCGCTGGGCGGTGTAGGACTCCAGCAATGCCTCCGCGCGCTGCCGTTCCAGCTCCGCCCGGAACCGGGAATCCTGCCGCTTTGTCACCTGATCGTTGAGCATCCCCACAATGACCACATGGACCAGCACCGCCACCGTAAGCCCCAGCGTCAGCAGCAGATTGATGAGGGTGGCTGTGTTTTCCTCCCGGGACAGCATCAGCACGATGTTCAGCGCCACCGCCACACAGGGAAAAAAGGACACCACCACCCGCTGCATGGGCTCCATGGCGCTTCTGCCCCTCCAGCGGTAAAGCGCCGCCGCCACCAGCCCGCCTACCACCAGATTGGTCACCACCATGGCAATAAGACCGAAGGGATTTTTCCACACCTCATGGGTAGGAATACCGGTAAGCCAGGATGCAGTGTAACTGACGGTGTTTTCTTCCAGCAGGCACATGATGCCGTTGATCAGCGGGGCAACACATCTCTGCCCGGCAGTGCCGCCAAAAAAGATCAGCGTCACAAACAGGTAGATCACATTGGAAAAGACCGATGCTGCCGAGAAAAAGCCAAAGTCCCACACGACACTCATTACCAGCATCCCAACTGCCAGCAATGCCGACCAGAGGCAGGGAAAGCGGCACCACCGGTTTTTGCCCAGATAGACCCGGTATACCGCAATGAATGTGATCCACTGAGAGATGCAGACCACATGTCCTATAAGGTAGTTTATCTCGTTAGACTTCATTTCCGAACTGCCCTTTCCACTCCAGAAATGCGCTGCGGATCTCCTGATATTTGCCCCGGCTGACGCTGATCTCCACCCCGTTGCGCATTTCCACCTTGTAGTTGCGGATGCTGCGGATGTAGCGCATATTCACCACATCGCTGCGCCCCACCTGCAAAAAGCCATTCTGGAACAGCATGGGCGGCAGCTCGGCGATCTTGGAATAAAAGCTGCAGATGGGCTTGTGGGCAAGATCCCCGTAGACGTCGATCTGCCGCAGGGAACTTTCCAGATAATAGATCTGGTCCAGCGGGATCTCCACCGTCTCCCGGTTGCAGTGCACCGTCAGGGTAAGGCGGCTGTCGGTCATGCCGGAATAGATGTCGTCCAGACAGCCCGGCAGCTGCTTTGCAATGTCCCGTTTGAGGACATAGCGGTAGGCGTTGACGGTATAGCCCTGCAGGGCAAACTCCAGATACGCCGACACATAGACCAGCGTCATTTCCGGGTACCGCTGCTTCAGCTGCCTGCCCAGATCAATGCCGTTGATCCCCGGCATGTCCACGTCCAGAAATGCCAGCCGGTACAGCTCCAGATCCGGCAGGGCAAGCGCCTCTTTGCCCGTGGAACAGAGGGTGCATTGCACCTGGATCTCCCGGGACTCAAAATAGACCTCCACATAGTCCGCCACCCGGCGGGCAAAGGCAATGTCATCATCGCAGATCAGAATGTGCATGGTGTCTCTCCTCCTGTCGCCAAAAGACCTCTCTCCCAAAGAGAAGCCCTCAAAACTCTTCCGGAATCATCATGCAAAGAACTTATCGTACAGCCCGAAGCCGAAAATAAACAGCACGATCAGGGGTAGCACATAGGTGAGATACCCCCGCATCCAGTCCTGCATCTTCAGACCCTTGCCGGTGTTGACCTCTTTTTTGTAGTTCTGCCAGCCCCAGCCGTAGCGGGTCACGCAGAACAGCAGGTACACAAGGGAGCCCAGAGGCAGGAACAGGTTGCTGACCAGAAAATCCTCCAGATCCAGCACCGCACCGCCAAAAATTGCAAAGCCATCCCATGCCCACAGGTTGTAGCCCAGCACACAGGGCAGGGACAGAAGGATGATCAGCACCAGATTGATCAGAGCGGACTTTTTGCGGGAAAAACCGGTAAGCTCCATGCCGCAGCAGATGATGTTCTCAAACACCGCCAGAACGGTGGACAGCGCTGCAAACGCCATGAACAAGAAGAACAGGCTGCCCCACAGCCGCCCCAGTGCCATGTTGGCAAAGATGTTGGGCAGGGTGATAAAGATGAGGCTGGGACCGCTGGTCTGGTCCACGCCGTAGGTAAAGCAGGCGGGGAAAATGATGAGTCCGGCGGTGATCGCCACAAAGGTGTCCAGCACCACGATGCGCACCGACTCGCCCAGCAGGGTGTGCTCCTTGCCGATGTAGCTGCCAAAGATGGACATAGCACCGATGCCAAGACTCAGGGTAAAGAACGCCTGATTCATGGCGGACACCAGCGTGTTCACCACACCCACCTCTTTCATCCGGGCAAAGTCCGGCACCAGGAAGAAGGAAAGCCCCGCCTTGGCGCCGTCCATAAACAGGCTGTTGACTGCAAGGATCACCATGATCACCAGCAGGGCGATCATCATGCCCTTGGTCACCCGTTCCAGACCGTTCTGCAGCCCTCTTGCGCACACCAGAATGCCCAGCACCACCACAAAGACCATCCAGAAGGTCATGGTAGCGGGGCTTGCCAGCATCTCGGTGAACTTGTCTGCCACCGCCCCGGCGTCCAGCCCGGACAGCTGCCCTGCGGCGGTCATGTAGAAGTAATGGAGCATCCAGCCTGCCACGGTGGTGTAAAACATCATCAGCAGGTAGCAGCCCACAAGGGTCAGGTAGCCGTGGATATGCCACTTCTGCCCCGGTTTTTCCAGCGCCTGATAGGCACGCACCGGGCTTTTGCGGCTGGCACGACCCACCGCAAACTCCATGGTCATGATGGGCAGCCCCAGAATGACCAGAAAAATCAGATAGAACAGCACAAATGCGCCGCCCCCGCCCTGTCCGGCGATATAGGGGAACTTCCACACGTTGCCAATGCCGATGGCACAGCCGGCGGAAAGCAGAATGAAGCCCAGACGGGATCTAAGGGTCTCTCTTTCCATGTTTGATGGTACTCCTTGTCTTGAATTGCCCTGCCGGACTACGGCAAAGCGTTGCTTTTGTATTATAGCACAAATCCCGGGGATGACCAGTGCCGCTTTACGGAGATGAACTTCTGGCTCCAAAAGTTCTTTTTTGACCTTTTCCGCTCCCCCTGCTCCGAGACAGAAACGAGTCCCGTCATTTTTGATGGAGCATCGCCGGTTTTCTATTCCGGGATCGTTTTGTGCAATTTTCTTCAGATTTTTTCTTCAAAAATGATATTTCTTCATCTTTCACCATCTTTCTGGCAAAGCGCAAAAACACCCGGCTTCCCACCCCGGTGCCGGAGACGGCAAGGGACAGAAAGTCGGGTGCTGCAATTGTTTTTAGACGTAAAATTACAGGTCAGCCCTGCTTTTTGCTGTTCACAGGACCACGGGGACGGCGCTGTGCCGCCCGGGACTGCTGGGCGGAGCTGCGGGTCTGGGCACGACCCTTGGCGGCAGCGGCACGCAAGCCTGCCACCTCAGCCTTGGTCAGTTCCCGATAGGTGCCGGGCTTCAGCATACCCAGCTTTACCACGCCCTCTGCGTTGCGCTTCAGACGCACAACCTGCAGACCCACGCTTTCGCACATGCGGCGGATCTCCCGGTTCTTGCCCTCTTTCAGGGTCATTTCCATTACGGTGCGCCCGGGCTCATCGGTGACCACATTGATGGCACAGGGCATAGTCTTGGTACCATCGTCCAGCACCACACCGCTGCTGAGCTTGAGGATGGTCGCCTCATCGGCACGGGGCTGCACCGTGACCCGGTACAGCTTGGAGATGCCGCCGGAGGGATGGGTGACTGCCTGTGCAAAGGCGCCGTCGTTGGTCATGAGCAGCAGACCCTCGCTGTCCTTGTCCAGACGTCCCACGGGATACAACCGGGCGGGGATGTCCGAGACCAGGTCCATGACGGTCTTGCGACCCAGCTCGTCGCTGGCGGTGGTCACATAGCCACGGGGCTTGTACAGCGCCAGATAATACAGCTGCTGGTCCTTCTGGATATAGATGCGCTGGTCGTCCACGTGGAGCACATCCCGGTGGGGGTCCATCTTGTCGCCCACCTTTACAGGGTGACCGTTTACCTTGACCCGCCCCTCGGCGATGATCTGCTCGGCGGCACGGCGGGAGCAAAGCCCCTGCTCTGCCATGATCTTCTGAATACGTTCTTCTGCCATAATAATACTCCTTGTGCGCCTCCCGGCGCTCAAAACCACGCATAAGCGTGCAAACTAAACCGCCGGCAAAATGCCCTGCGGCAACGGCTGTGGTTTACTCTGCCTTGGACCCTTCCGGTGCCTTGTCCTCTTTTTTGACCATGGAAGCGATCTTATCCACCAGCTCCGGCAGCATGGTCAGAGCACGGTCCACCGTGTTGGAGGTGTCGGACAGCTGGATGGTGCGGACGCAGCCGTCCTTGATCACCAAAAACGCCACCGGCTGGATGTTGACGCCGGCACCGGAGCCGCCGCCGAACAGGTCCTTGTTGGCGGGATTCTTACCGTCAAAGTCGGTGCCGCCGGAGGCGAAACCGAAGGACACCTTGGACACCGGCAGGATGGTGATGCCGTCCTCGGTGGTGATAGGCTTGCCGATGATGGTGTTGGAATCCACCATCTGGCGGATCTTTTCCATGGTAACGTTCATCAATCCCTGAATCGGATGCTCAGCCATAATACAAGTCTCCTTTATATACGATCATTTGTCAGACTCCCCCGCCCCGCAGGGACAGGGAGAAAGGCGCTCAAAACAGGTACACCTATAGTGTACCAAACTTACAGAAAAAGGTCCAGTACCTTTTCACGCCAGAATTCGTACAGCACCCGCACCGCCGCCACCACGATGAACAGCGCCTGTGCCGACAGCCGGAAGGACACCCGGTCCTCCACGGTAGGCTCCGCCTGCCCGAAATCCGGCAGGATGCGCAGCTCGTCAAACTGCAGGTAGATAAAGTGATCCAGACATCCCAGCACCGGGTACAGCCACGCCTGCAGCTTGCCGTAGCTCCGTGCCGCAGCGGCGGGGTCCGTGCCCCGGACCCCCATGCAGACCCGGATCTTTGTGACCCGCAGCGCCCCGAATACCGCCCGCATCAGCCGCCCTGCTCCCCGCAGGATGGTGCACAGGATGTTCAGGGTCAGCTTTGCCTTTTTGCGGGGCGGGGCAGGGGTTTCTGTCCCGGTCTTGTTCTGTTTTGCCGCCTTTTTGGCGGCACGGCGGGCACGGCGCTTTTCCTTCAGCCTGCCCAAAAAGCCCTTAGGCTTCTCCGGCTCCGCCGACGGTTCCGGCTTGGGATACACATACACCGGAAAGGTAATGCCCAGCATCCCCGCCTTTACGGTAAGGACGCCTCCCTGCCATTCCACGTCGGCGCAGAAGGGACAAAGCAGCAGCACCGCCGCCAGCGCCAGCAGCACCAGCAGCAGGATGCCCACCGCCTTCAGCAGAAACAGCAGCACTGCCGCCGCTGCTGCAAGAAACGCTCCCATGGTTTATCCCTCGCTTTCCTACCGGGGTCCGGTCTGGGGCTCCGCCGGGTGCACCGGCGGCAGGTCCTCCAGACTGGACAAGCCGAACACTCTCAGAAAGGTATCGGTGGTGCGGAAGCTCACCGGACGTCCCGGCAGGTCCAGCCGCCCTGCCTCTTCGATAAGCCCCTTTTCCAGCAGACCGGACACGCTGGAAGAGGAATCCACTCCTCGCACCTGTTCGATGAACGCCCGGGACACCGGCTGGTTGTAGGCGATCACCGTCAGGGTCTCCATGGCGGCGGGACCCAGCGGCACCGCCCGGCGGCTGTCCAGCACCCGGCGCACACAGTCTGCCCACTGGGTTTTGGTGGCAAGCTGCCAGTGGGTGTTCAGGTGCAGCAGGCAAAGCCCGCTGTCCTCCCGGGTGTAGCGGAGGCGCAGGTCCTCCAAAGCGCTTTCCACGGTGCTCTGGGGCAGCTGCACCGCCTGTGCCAGCTTATCTGCCCCAATGGGGTCCCCGCAGGCAAACAGCATCGCCTCCACGGCGGCGCGGATCTGTTTCTGGTTCATTTTGTCTCCTTACTGCGCTGGGCACGCCGGCGCTGCATGGTCATTTCTCCCCGGGCGTCCAGACAGACCCGCCCGCCCCGGATCAGCTCCAGCAAGGCAAGGAAGGTCGCCACGTTGGTGCCCCGGCTGTTGCTGCGGGAAAACAGCTGGCTCATCTTTGCCACGGTGCCCTCCAGCATCCGGCGCAGGATGTACACCACCCGGCTGTTCACCGACACCTGAGGCGCAGACACCAGCGGTTCAAACTGCTGCCGGGTGGGTTCCCGCCGCAGCTTTGTGCGCCCGGTAAGCGCCTGCCAGCAGTCCGCCAGGACCTGGGGGGAATGGTGCAAAGCGTAGGTGTTGTCCCACTCCATCTCCAGCGGGGCACGGACGAACACCGGTGCCTCCTCGCCCTTTGCCCGCAGCAGGGCGGCAAGGCGGCGGCACTGGTCGTACTCGATGAGCTGCCCGGTGAACTCCTGCTTCATCCGCTCACCCTCTTCGCTGCGGGGCAGCAGCAGGTAGCTTTTCATCTCCACCAGATGCGCTGCCATCTCAATGAAGGCACTGGCGACCTCCGGGTCTGCTGCCTGCGCCTGCTCCACAGTACGGGTGTACTGGTCAATGAGGGTCAGGATGGGGATGTTGTGCAGGTCCATCTTATGTTTGGACACAAGGGCAAGCAATAATTCCAGCGGTCCGTCAAAATCTTCCAGATGGAAGGTCATTTCTTCTGCCACGGCTTACACCACCGCCCCCATACCGGCATAGTACGCTGCATAGGCGATCCGGTCGATGTAGCCGGTGCCGGCGCCAAGCAGTCCCCACACTGCATTGTTCAGATAGTACAGGGGGGTATCCAGTGCACCGGACCACACGGCAACAAGAAGGGCGATCATGATGTACCGCTCGTACCGCATCAGCCCGAAGTAGAGCCGCTGAGGCAGCAGCACCAGCAGGATCCGGCTGCCGTCCAGCGGCGGCACCGGGATAAAGTTGAACACTGCAAGGCTGACGTTCATCAATGCCAGGTATTTCAGAAAATAGGCGATGTAGACGGTGCCCTGGCTCACCGGTGCCCAGTAGTACATCACCTTCCAGAGGACCATGGCAAGGTAGGCAAGGATCATATTTGCCGCAGGACCTGCCAGCGCCGTCAGTGCCATGCCCACCTTGGGGTTTTTGAAGTTCCGGGGATCGGTGGACACGGGCTTTGCCCAGCCCACCCCCGCAAAGATCATGCACAGCGTGCCCAGCAGATCAAAGTGGGCGAAAGGGTTCAGCGAAAGCCGCCCCTGCCGCTTTGCAGTGTCATCGCCCAGCAGCCACGCCGCAAGGGCATGTCCCGCCTCGTGGAAAGGGATCGCCACCAGCGCCACCAGCGCACGGATAATATAGTAGGTTGCCTGTGACATTTTGTTCTCCTGTGTCGTGTTTTTGCTCCGCCGGGCGGAGGTTACCCTATTATAATACTATTTTTTTGCCTCCTGCACAAGTGCCGCACACCGGGAATGGAAAAAGCTGCGACAATTTTTTAAAAAAGACTTGCTTTTTTTCTGGTTCTCTGGTAAAATAGTCAAGCTGATTATTTTGATTCCCTTACTTCACTGTAGGAGGTGCAAGTACCATGGCTAAATGTGAATGCTGCGGCAAGGGTGTTACCTTTGGTATCAAGGTTTCCCACTCTCATCGCCGTTCCAACCGTACCTGGAAGCCCAATGTCCGTCGTGTCAAGGCGGTTGTGGAGGGTTCTCCCAAGTATGTCTACGCATGCTCCCGTTGCCTGCGCGCTGGCAAAGTCACCCGCGCTGTCTAATTTGGTGTGTGTTGCCGGTCACTTTGTCGAGTGACCGGCTTTTTTATTTGTGAAGGAGATGAGTTCATGGGGATGCCCACCGATCCCATCATGCTGCTGAGCATGGTCAACCTCAAGCTGCGGGATTTTTACAGCAGTCTGGACGCCTTGTGTGACGATCTGGATATCGACAAGGCAGATCTCTGTGCAAAACTGCACGCCGTGGGGTACGACTACGACGGGCAGCGCAATCAGTTCATCTGAAGTCTGAAGGAATAAGGAGAAGATTACAATGATGCAGGGTTCTTATTACAAAGAGTGGAGCAACGTTCTGGGACGGGACATGGAGTTCAAGGTCTACGGCACCGCCGGTGTGCCGGTGCTTGCCCTTCCTGCCCGGGGCGGACGTTTTTACGACTGGGAGAACAACGGTATGCCGGACGCCATCGCCCAGCTGCTGAATGAGGGCAAGATCCAGCTGTTCTGCGCCGACAGCATCGACGGCGAGAGCATCCTGAACGGCAACGCCCCGGTGCGGGACCGTGCCGCTGCGCAGGAAAAGTACTTTGTCTACCTCACCGTGGAGCTTGCCGGGCGGATCCTGGCACTGAACGGCGCCACAAAGGGCACCAAGATCTGGTGCGCCGGTGTGGATCTGGGTGCATACCACGCCGTGAACTGCCGTCTGCGCCGTCCCCAGCTCTTTGCCGGTGCCGTGGGCATGTCCGGCATCTACGACCTGAGCCGCTTCTGGGGCAATGAGGAGGGCGATGATCTGGTCCTGCGCAGCAGCCCCCTGCTCTACCTGCGCCGGAACGGCATTGCCAACAAGCTTGCTCTTGCCAAGGCAGAGGAAAACACCCTCCTGCTGTGCGCCGGTCAGGGTGCCTACGAGGGGGATGCTCTGGAGGATACCCAGAGCATCAGCGACGCCCTGCAGGATCAGGGTCTGCCCGCCCACCTGGAGATCTGGGGCAGCGATGTGTCCCACGACTGGTACTGGTGGGGCAAGATGTGGAATCTGTTTGCTCCCCGCATCCTTGAGGTCAAATAAGAACAGCTTGCCTGTGAACGGAGCTGCTGCACATGGTTTTGTGCGGCAGCTCTTTTTTGTGTGAATCCCTACTTGAATTGTCGGATATTCTGTGCTATACTCAGTCCGCAAGCAATATATACCCCCCGGGGGTGTAAGAAAGGAGTATCTCCATGGAGAACGACAAAAAATGTACCTGCTGCTCTGCGTCCCCTGCCCCTCCGGCGGCGGAACCGTCGGACCGCTGCTGCCGTCACAAGGACCGGACACCGGAGGAATACAAGGCGCTGCTCCACCGGCTGAACCGCATCGAAGGGCAGGTGCGGGGCATCCGGGGGATGCTGGAAAAGGACGCCTATTGTGTGGACATTCTGGTACAGGTGGCAGCGGCAAACTCCGCACTGAACAGCTTTTCCAAAGAGCTGCTGGCACAGCATCTCAGCACCTGCGTGGCACAGGACCTGCGGAGCGGCAGCGAGGAAAAGCTGGATGAGCTGCTGCGGCTGCTGCCCAGACTTATGAAGTGACCCGGCGAATACGCCGATTTTCAGGAGGGATGATATGGAACAATTCAATGTCACCGGCATGAGCTGCGCTGCCTGCTCGGCACGGGTGGAAAAAGCTGTGAGCCGGGTGCCCGGCGTCACCAGCTGCTCTGTGAGCCTGTTGACCAACTCCATGGGAGTGGAGGGCACTGCCAGCGATGCTGCCATCATCAAGGCGGTGCAGGATGCCGGCTACGGGGCAAGCCCCAAGACTGCCGGCAGCGCCGGAACCGCTGCCGATGCGGGTCTGGATGGGCTGGAGGACCGGGAGACCCCCAAGCTCCAGCGGCGGCTTTTTGCCTCTCTGGGCTTTTTGCTGGTACTGATGTACTTTTCCATGGGGCACATGATGTGGGGCTTCCCCCTGCCCCGGTGGTTTGAGGGCAACCACATCGCCATGGGGCTGGTGCAGCTGCTGCTTGCCGGCATCGTCATGGTCATCAACCAGAAATTCTTCATCAACGGCTTTAAGGGGCTGGTCCACGGTTCTCCCAACATGGATACGCTGGTGGCACTGGGGTCCATGGCAAGTTTTGTGTGGAGCACCTACGCCCTCTTTGCCATGACCGATGCCCAGCTCCATGGCAGCGAAGAGCTGGTGATGCACTATATGATGGAGTTCTACTTTGAGTCTGCGGCAATGATCCTGACCCTCATTACCGTGGGCAAGATGCTGGAGGCACGGTCCAAGGGCAGGACCACCGATGCCCTCAAGAGCCTGATGAAACTCGCCCCCAAGACCGCCACCCTGCTGCGGGAGGGAGCGGAGGTCACAGTACCCATCCAGCAGGTGCGCAAGGGGGATGTGTTCGTGGTGCGTCCGGGTGAAAATATCCCGGTGGACGGCGTAGTGCTGGAAGGCAGCAGCGCCGTGAACGAAAGCGCCCTTACCGGCGAGAGCATCCCGGTGGACAAGACCGCAGGCGATGGCGTTTCCGCTGCCACCACCAACCAGTCCGGTTTTCTGCGGTGCGAGGCGACCCGGGTGGGCGAGGACACCACTCTTGCCCAGATCATCCGGATGGTAAGTGACGCCGCTGCCACCAAGGCACCCATTGCCAAGGTAGCAGACCGGGTATCCGGCGTCTTTGTGCCGGCGGTCATCTCCATTGCGGTGATCACCACGGTGGTCTGGCTGCTGCTGGGACGAGACCTGGGCTACGCTCTGGCACGGGGCATCTCGGTGCTGGTGATCAGCTGTCCCTGTGCTCTGGGGCTTGCCACCCCGGTGGCGATCATGGTAGGCAACGGCATGGGTGCAAAGAACGGCATCCTGTTCAAGACCGCTGCCTCTCTGGAGGCAACGGGGCGCACCGCCATCGTGGCGCTGGACAAGACCGGCACCATCACCCGGGGTGAGCCGGAGGTCACCGACCTGCTGCCTGCGCCGGGTGTCACCGAGACGGAGCTGCTGACCCTTGCCGCCGCACTGGAACGCAAGAGCGAGCATCCCCTTGCCAAGGCAGTCCTTGCCTACGGGCAGCAGCAGGGTCTGGATGCCCCGGAGGTGACGGACTTTACCGCCCTGCCCGGCAACGGGCTTACTGCAAAACTGGAGGGCAGCGAGATCTTTGGCGGCAGCGGAGACTTTATCCGCACCCGCACTGCTGTGCCTGCTGCCCTGCAGGCTGCAGCGGCAGACCTTGCGGCGCAGGGCAAAACGCCCCTGTTCTTTGGGGGTGCCGGGCGGCTGCTGGGGGTCATCGGGGTGGCGGATACCATCAAGGAGGACAGTCCCAGTGCCATCCGGGAACTGCAGAATATGGGCATCCGGGTGGTGATGCTCACCGGCGATAACCGCCGCACCGCCGAAGCCATCGGCAAAAAGGCCGGGGTGGACGAGGTCATTGCCGGGGTGCTGCCGGAGGGCAAGGAAGCGGTGATCCGTCAGCTGCAGCAGTACGGCAAGGTGGCAATGGTAGGCGACGGCATCAACGACGCCCCTGCCCTGACCCGTGCCGACACCGGCATTGCCATTGGCGCAGGCACCGACGTGGCGCTGGACGCTGCAGACGTAGTGCTGATGAACTCCCGGCTGTCGGATGTGCCTGCAGCGATCCGGCTGAGCCGTGCCACCCTGCGGAACATCCACGAAAATCTGTTCTGGGCGTTCATCTACAACATCATCGGCATCCCTCTGGCGGCAGGAGTGTTCATCCCTCTGGGGCTGACCTTGAACCCCATGTTCGGGGCGGCGGCAATGAGCCTGTCCAGCTTCTGCGTGGTAAGCAACGCCCTGCGGCTGAATCTCTTTGACCTGCGCAGCACAAAGCACGACCATAAAACCGGAACTTCTTCCCTGCCTGCTGTTCTGATGCAGCCTGCAGAGGATGAAAATAACAACGAACCCACTGTTAAGGAGGACATTTCCATGAAAAAGACCATGAAGATCGAAGGTATGATGTGCGGACACTGTGAGGCACGGGTAAAGAAGGCTCTGGAGGCACTGCCGCAGGTCAGCGAGGCGGAGGTCAGCCACGAGGCAGGCACCGCCATCGTCACCCTGAACGCCGACGTGGCAGACGAGGTGCTGAAAAAGGCGGTAGAAGATCAGGACTACCCGGTCCTCAGCATCCAGTAAGCTCCCAAAACGCTGCACCCCCTTTGCCGGGCACAGGAATGCCTCTGGCAAAGGGGGTGCTTTTGTATGCAGCAAAAACGGTCCGGACCCCGTGGGATACAGGGTCCGGACCGTTCTGTTTGTCTTATTACAGATCAGCCGTTCATGATGCTGGGGGTAGCGTTCTTCAGCACAACATCGTGGCTGCCGCCCTCCACGATGGAGGTGGAGGAGACCACAGTGAGCTTTGCCTTCTGCTGCAGCTCGGGGATGGACAGAGCGCCGCAGTTGCACATGGTGCTCTTGACCTTGTACAGGGTGGTCTGGACGCCGTCGGCGAGAGGACCTGCGTAGGGCACGTAGCTGTCCACGCCTTCCTCAAAGCTCAGCTTGCTGGAGCCACCCAGGTCGTAACGCTGCCAGTTGCGGGCACGGTTGGAGCCTTCGCCCCAGTACTCCTTCATATACTGACCGTTGATGCGCACCTTGTTGGTGGGGCTTTCGTCAAAGCGGGCAAAGTAGCGACCCAGCATGACAAAGTCTGCGCCCATGGCGAGGGCGAGGGTGATGTGGTAGTCGTGGACGATGCCGCCGTCGGAGCAGATGGGCACGTAGATGCCGGTCTCCTTGAAGTACTCGTCACGAGCCTTGGCGACCTCGATGACAGCGGTAGCCTGACCGCGACCGATGCCCTTGGTCTCACGGGTGATGCAGATGGAGCCGCCGCCGATGCCGATCTTTACAAAGTCTGCACCTGCCTCAGCCAGGAAGCGGAAGCCCTCGGCGTCCACCACGTTGCCGGCGCCCACCTTGACGGTGTCGCCGTAGTGCTCACGGATCCAGCCAATGGTGCGGCTCTGCCACTCGGAGTAGCCCTCGGAGGAGTCGATGCACAGCACGTCCACACCGGCTTCCACCAGTGCAGGCACACGCTGGGCGTAGTCACGGGTGTTGATGCCGGCACCCACCACGTAGCTCTTGTTCTCGTCCAGCAGCTCGTTGGCGTTCTTCTTGTGGGAATCGTAGTCCTTGCGGAACACCATATACTTCAGGTTGCCCTGAGCATCCACCAGAGGCAGGGTGTTGATCTTGTTGTCCCAGATGATATTGTTGCAGTCGTGGAGAGAGGTGTTCTCCGGAGCGGTGACCAGCTTTTCCAGCGGGGTCATGAAGGTGGTGACCGGTGCATCATCGGGAGTGTGGTTGATGCGGTAGTCACGGGATGCCACGATGCCCAGCAGCTTGCCGTTAGGGGTGCCGTCGGCGGTGATGGCGATGGTGGAGTGACCGGTGCGTGCCTTCAGCTCCAGCACATCGTGGAGGGTGGCAGTGGGAGCAAGGTTGGAGTCAGACACCACATAGCCTGCCTTGAAGCTCTTGACCCGGCGCACCATGGCTGCCTCGTTCTCGATGCTCTGGGAGCCGTAGATGAAGGAAACGCCGCCCTGACGTGCCAGCGCAATGGCGAGCTTATCGCCGGAGACGGACTGCATGATGGCGCTGATCATGGGAATGTTCATTGCCAGGGGGCACTCCTCCTGACCCTTGCGGTACTTGACCAGGGGGGTCTTGAGGCTGACGGCAGTGGGAACGTTCTCTGCAGAGGAATACCCGGGGACCAGCAGGTATTCGCCAAAGGTGCGGGAAGGTTCTTCATAGAAATAAGCCATAGTCAAACTCCTTTTCTCTTTATGCGGTTAAGCCGTTCTACAACAAAATCATTCATGTTTGAATCACTAAAATTGATTGTATATACTTTACCACAAAGCCCGCAAGAATACAAACCCCTGCTGCGCCAAACTTTGCAAATGTCCGCTCTCGAAAAACAGTCAAAATGACCACCAAAAATCGTATAGGTCATACTTTCTCTCCCAAAACCGGAATAACCGGCTGCCCCGGCGGTTTGCGGCACCCCGGCACAGCTGCGAACCATGCAAAAAAGCCCGTCCGGATGCCGGACGGGCTTTTTTGCACACGAAGCGAGATATCGCCTGTGCGGCACGTGGAACACGACTGTGAAGGAGAACAGCCGGAGGAGGAGGACCCGTGCCCGATATCTCTTAAAACAAGAAGAAAAAGATTTCACACTCAGCAGGTTTCTGTTCCCTTGCTGTAACCATATTGTAACTCTTTTGACACCATTTTGCAATAGGGTTTTGTCACTTTTTTGTAATTTATTTTGTTAATTTTCTGTGACCGGCTCTTTTTCGCCAAATTCCAAGTAGCACTCAAAGGCGGTAAGCCCCTCCATTTTGCCAATGAGGTACCATCCCTGTGCCGAAGGTGCATAGAACACCTCCATGGTCTTTCCCATGGGCACCTCCCGGTGGTAGCTTATGGAGGCAAAGCTCACCGGCGCAGCCTTCACCACCTCTATGGGCAGAGCGTCACAGGCAATGTCCAGATAGAAGGCGTTGTTGATGTGCCCATTGAGGTCGCACTGGGAGTATCGTGCCATCCACTCCCCTGCCCGGGTCAGCTCCCTGCTCTTGTGCAGCAGCAGGGGCAGTTCTTCCTCCACCGTTTCGTTCCAGAAGTCATCCACCGACCAGTTTGGCTGGCGCATGATGTGAGCGGTGGCAAGGTCCACCACGATCCAGCGGCAATCCACCATAGCCAGCTGCTGCCCCGCCTGATCCGTTACGGTGGTGATCCGCTTGATGGAGCCCCGCCTGCTTGCCTCGGCACGGGTGGTGAGGATCAGCTTTTCGGTACGGACCGGTGCCCGGTAGACCCGCAGCGCCTGCTTGCCCACCAGAAATGCCACCCCCCGTTCCTTAAAAAAGTCATCGGACATACCAAAGGCACGGGCATGGTCTGCAGACACCTGTTCCACATACCGCAGCAGAGCGCTGGGTTTCAGCAGGCTGCGGAAATCCGCATCTGCGTTCTGAACAACGGTTTCCTGAACGTAAAAATTGGGTTCCATAGGGCATTTCCTTTCCGGTCAATGACAAAACAGGCTGCACAGAACCTTGCGCAGCCTGCTCTGTCCGGGTTGTATGCAAAAAGCAGCTTTCTCAGTACATATTACGGTTTCTTCTGCGGACCTTCCGCCAGATGTTGAAGAGCGCCAGTGCCACCATGGCGGCAAGCAGGGACAGGAACAGCAGCCCGCTGCCGCCCTCGTCATAGCTCTTCATCTCGCTCCACTTCAGGTCCAGCTCGCTGTTCACCTCGTCGCTGAGGGCGGTGAACACCTTTTCCCTTGCCGCTTCTTCCTCAGAGGGGTAGGCAATGTCGCTGTACTTCAGTTCCTCGTCCAGCTCTTCCCACACATCCTCCATGGGGGTAGTATAGCCAATGAACTCGCAGTTTGCCTTGCCGATGTCGGTCTCGCACATGAAGTTGATGAACATCTCGGCGGCTTCCTGATGCTCACTGGCAGCAGGGATCGCCATGCAGTCCACCGAAAGCACGCTGCCTTCCTCCGGGAACACCCATGCAAGGTCCGGGTTGTCGTCGATCATGGTAATGGCGTCGCCGGAGTAGTACACGCCGATCGCTGCCTCGCCGCCGATCATCTTGTCAAAGATCTCGTCCATGACATACGCCTGCACCAGCGGTTTCTGCGCCTTCAGCTCTTCCACCACCTGATCCACTTCCTCGGTGCTCTGGGGGTTGATGCTGTTGCCGCTCTTAAAGGCGGCAATGGCATAGGCGTCCCGGCTGTTGTTGAACATCAGAATATTGCCTGCATACTGGGGATCCCACAGATCTGCCCAGCAGGTAGGTGCCTCGTCTACCATAGTGGTGTTGTAGATGATGCCGGTGGTGCAAAGCATGTAAGGCACCGTGTACTCGTTTTGGGGATCGTAGTCCGGGTCCCGGTACTCCTCGTCCACCTTCTGGAAGTTGGGGATGTTGTCGTAGTTGAGCTTTTTCAGCATTCCCTCGTTGATCATCTTTGCCACCATGTAATCCGAGGGGATGATCACATCGTAGTTTGCCGCACCGGATTTCAGCTTGGCATAAAGAGACTCGTTGGAGTCAAAGGTGGTGTAGTTCACACTGATGCCGGTGAGCTTTTCAAAGGCGTCCACCACATCCACGCTGTCGTCCGAACCGTTGGAGATATACTCGCCCCAGTTGTAGACGTTCAGGGTCATATTCTGCCCCTTAAAGCGGGTCCAATCGTAGTCATCGGACACCGAAACATCCTCGGTGACCTCGATGCTTCCCGCCGCAAAGGAGGGCAGCCCGCAGCAGAGCATCAGGGCTGCGGTGAGCAGCAGTACAGCCAAACGTTTCATCATACGCCCTCCTCTCTCAGTGCCCGCTGGTCCCGGCGATAGTTCCGGCTCTCCATGGCGTTGGAGACCAGAATGATGGCAAGGATCACCACGAACATGATGGTGGACAATGCGTAGATCTCCGGGCTGACCTTTTTGCGGGTCATGGAATAGATGGCAATGGGCAAAGTCTCCACCGTGCCGCAGTTGAAGTAGGAGATCATGAAGTCATCAATGGAATAGGTCAGGCAGATCAGGAACGCCGACAGGATGGCAGGGCTGATCTCCGGCAGGATCACCTTAAAGAACGCCTGCCGGGGGTCACAGCCCAGATCCAGCGCCGCCTCGTACAGCTTGATATCCAGCTGCTTGAGCTTGGGGGTCACGTTGAAGATCACATAGGGCACATTGAAGGCGATATGGGCAATGAGCAATGTGGGAAAGCCCATAATGGTATCCGGCAGCCAGGAGATGCCCCCGGCAAACCGCTGATACGCCACAAACAGCAGCATCAGGGAGATACCGGTAATGATCTCCGGGTTTACCACCGGGATATAGGTGATGTTGGTCACCAGCAGCCGACTCTTGCGTCCCATGGACGCAATGCCCAGACTTGCCGCCGTACCCAGCACTGTGGCAATGACGGCACTGAGCAGCGCCACCTCAATGGACACCCACAGGGCATTGAGGATGGAAGAGTTGTGGAGCAGGCTGCTGTACCACTTGAGGGTAAAGCCGGTAAACAGAGAGTAGCCCTTGCTCTGGTTGAAGCTGAACACGATCATGTAGGCAATGGGCAGGTACATAAAGCCAAAAAACAGGACGATATATGCACGCTGCATCAGCCGGAGATGTTTTGTTTTCATCAGGACACACCCTCCATCTCGTCCTCGTCAAAGCTGGACGTAAAGCTCATGCACAGCAGCACAATGATCATCAGCACAAGGCTCATGGCGGAGCCCACGTTCAGGTTGTAGCTGTTGCCAAGGAACTGCATCTCGATGAGGTCACCGATCAGCAGATTGGAACCGCCGCCCAGCATCCGGCTGATGACAAAGGTGGACACCGCCGGCACAAACACCATGGTGATGCCGGTGCTGATGCCGGGCACGCTCATGGGGATCAGCACCCGCAGCAGGGTCTTGGTGGTGGAAGCACCCAGGTCCTGGGCAGCCTCCACAAGGCTCTGGTCGATCTTGGTCATGCTGGTGTACAAGGGCAGGATCATGTAGGGCACATAGTTGTACACCATGCCCAGCACCACCGCACCGGAGGTATTCAGCATGGTATAGGGTCCCAGACCCAGAAGACCCAGCACCGCATTCACAGGACCATTGACACTGAGCAGACCCATCCAGGCGTAGGTCCGCAGCAGAAAGTTCATCCACATGGGCAGCATCACCAGCATCAGCATGATGTGCTGCTTGTTCACCCGCAGCCGGGACAGAAAATAGCCTACGGGGAAGGCGATCACCAGACAGATCACCGTGGCGATAAGTGCCAGCAGCAGGCTGCGGGCAAACACCGAGCCGTAGCCGCTGACCGACAGCAGGTTGTTCAAGGTAAAGTTGCCGGCTGCATCGGTAAAGGCGTAGTACACCACGATGAACAGGGGCACCACCGTAAACAGGACCATCCATACAAAATAGGGGTATGCCAGCTTTTTATCGTAGATCTTCATGGCAGCTCACCCCTCGCTCCGCGCCATGATATGGATCTCGTTGGGTCCGATGCGCATACCGATGGTCTCGCCGGGGGTGCAGGCACGGGTGGAATGGATCAGCCACTCCCGTCCCTCGCACTCCACGTGCATCTCAAAATGGACGCCCTTGAAGATCACGTCGTTGACCACGCCGGTAAGCTGTCCCTCCACCGGGGAGACTACCTCGATGTCCTCCGGACGCACCACCACCTGCACGCTCTGTTCCCGGGCAAAGCCCCGGTCCACGCAGGGGAAGTCCACCCCGGAGAAGGATACCAGAAAGTCCTTGTGCATCACGCCGTCCACGATGTTGGAATCACCAATAAAGTCCGCCACAAAGGCGTTGGTGGGCTCGTTGTAGATGTCCTCCGGGGTGCCGATCTGCTGCACCTTGCCGCCGTTCATGACCACCACGGTATCGGACATGGTCAGCGCCTCTTCCTGATCGTGGGTGACGTAGACAAAGGTGATGTTCATTTCCCGCTGCAGGCGCTTCAGCTCCAGCTGCATCTCCTTGCGCAGTTTCAGGTCCAGTGCGCCCAGAGGCTCGTCCAGCAGCAGGATCTCCGGCTCGTTTACCAGACTGCGGGCGATCGCCACACGCTGCTGCTGACCGCCGGACATCTGGCTGATGCTGCGGCGCTCAAAGCCCTTCAGACCCACCACTTCCAGCATATCCCGCACCTTGCGGCGGATGGTCGCCTCGTCCAGCTTTTTCAGCCGCAGACCGAACGCCACGTTCTCAAACACGTTCAGGTGGGGAAACAGTGCGTATTTCTGGAACACCGTGTTCACCGGGCGCTTGTAGGGGGGCACACCGGTAATGTCCTCGCCCTTCAGCAGCACCTTGCCGGAATTAGGCTCCAGAAAGCCTGCGATAAGCCGCAGAGTCGTGGTCTTGCCGCAGCCGGAAGAGCCCAGCAGGGTAACAAATTCTTTGTCATGGATGTCCAGGTTCAGCCCGTCCAGAATGCGCTGACCATCAAATTCCACCACGATATCCCGCAGCGAAACGACTACCGAGTTATCCATATTTCTTTTTTCCTCCTTGTACTCAGATACGAAAAAAGACAGGGTCCACGCCCCATCTCCTGCTCGTACCAGGGTGACACATCCCTGCACAACATCCATGACAAGGGTCCGTCCTTTTCGTCCACCGCTTCCGCCTGCCGGGAAACTCCCTCCGGAAGCCCTGTGCTGACCACGAAAAGGGTCCTTTATTGTGCAGTTCTTCTGCCCTGTCACCGCTTATCATAAACAATAAAAAGGCAAATGTCAATCACTCTGGGGATGTTTACGCCAACTTTACAGAGGATGCAAAAAAATCCTGCGCCGCAGCGGGATTTTGCTGCAGCGCAGGATAAAAGATCATTGAGCTTTCAACTGGTCCGGAGTGTACAGCAGTGCCTGCACCGTATCCAGTGCCACCGGGTAGACGGAGCTGTCCCCCTCCACCATCAGATAGCAGCTGTCTGTACCGCTGGCAAAGTACAGCCGGTTGGTGCCCTCGGCGGTGGTGGTCTCCACCGTCACCAGCGGATGATCAAAGCCGTAGTCCTCCGGCGCCGCATGGGTGATCTGTCCGGTGGCATACCCTCCCAGCGCCGACAGGATGGCGTTGATCTTTGTGTCATCCAGCGGGGTGTCCGGCTCGTCGGTGAGCCGCCACACGGTGCTGTATTCCGTGGAGCTGCTGTCCTCCTGCTCCGAAGAAGCATCGGAGCTGCCCGCCGCCTGTTCCGAGAAAGCGGTAAGGGAAACGGCAGTGCCGTCTGCAAGGGTATACCGGATCTGTTCCAGCGCCGAGGCGGTGATGCCCGCCGGGTTGAAGCTGCCAAAAAGCCCCACCTTGTCCAGCTCAAAACATGCCGCCTTGTTGGCGGCGACGGTGTACACCGCCCCGTCCCCTGCCTTTTGCAGGTACAGGTCCCCGGTCACCGGGTTCTCGCCGCCAAAGGTCAGGGTGGTGGTCTGCCCGGCGGCGGTGACGGTCACCGTCACCAGCGGCTCCGAAAAGCCGTAGTCCTCCCCCTGCTGCGGGGTGATCTGCCGTTTTGCATTCAGCGACGACAGCGCCGTCACCATGGTCTGGCAGGCGGAGGCGTCCAGATGATACGCCGGGTCCTCCGCCAGCGTCCAGCCCTCCTGCCCGTATTGCAGGGTATAGGTCTCTCCCTGATAGGTGTACTGGATCTGCTCCACCTCCCCTGCCCCAAAAGAGGAAAGGGAGATGCTACCCTCGGCGGCGGCGCTTTCCTCCTGCTGAGCGGCAGTGTTGCTGCGTTCCACGGCATAGAGTGCCGCTCCCAGCAGCGCCGCCAGCACCAGCAGCACCAGCAGGGTCCGCTGTTTTGCCTTCATGTCTGCCTCCTTATCTGCGGCGGCGCAGCAGGACCACCGCCACGCCTGCCACCAGCACCGCCGCCGGCAGCACAAAGACAAAGATCAGCGCCAGCGTCATGGCGGCAGAGGCGGGTACCGTAATGGGGGTCGCCTCCAGCGCCTTGGTGTCGATGAGGATGCTGCTGGACTGCCCTGCAAGGGAAGCGGCGCAGCCCTGCAGGAAGGTCAGGTTGCCGGGAATGGACTGGTACAGCTGCTCGTTGTCCATGTTACTGCAGCCGATCCAGATCACCTGTGCGCCGGTGTCCTCATTCCGTGCCCACGCAGCAAGGGTAAAGGGACCTTCGGCGTCTCCCTCTTCCTTTTCCACGGTGGTCATGTCGTAGCCTGCCGCCTTGCTGTACGCCTTGTCGGAGGTGGTCAGCAGCGCCTCGGCAGTCACGTCCGGGGTCTCGGTGATGGTAATGCCCTGCGCCATCTGCAGCAGCACATGGCTGGAGCGGTCTACCCCTTCCAGCGCATCGCTTTCGGTGGTGGCGGTGTAGTCCGGCAGCAGGTAGTAGGCGTAGTTGTACAGGGCATGGTCTGCATCCCCTTCCACCACCAGTCCCCCGGTGCGGGACAAGCCGAACTCTGCCATAAGCTCATCCAGCTCCGGGGTGCTGTAGTAGGCGTCTGTGGTCAGCAGGATGCTGCCGCCGTTGTTCAGGTAGTTGCGGAGCATGGAGATCTCATCCACCAGACCATCCCCGGTGGCAAAATCCGTGGCGGGGTTCTGGATGATCAGCAGGTCGCAGTCCTCCGGGATCTCGCTGGTCAGCAGGTCCAGCCCCTCTACTTCCAGATTCTGGGCATTCAGCGCCTTCCGCAGGGAGCTGGTAGGCTCCTGTTCCCCGTGGTTGGTGGTGTAGTAGGCGTGGCTTGCCTCCCCGCTGGTAAGGCGGTAGAGCGCTCCGCTGATCTGGCTCTCGCCTCCAAAGGTCACGCTGTAGCTGCCGGTGGTGTAGTAATCGGAATAGTCATAGTCGTAGAGATCCGCTGCATCCAGCACCGTGCTGTTGTCTCCGCAGGTAAGGATCAGGCTGCCGGAGGAGGCATCCTGTGCCCCGTACTGGGCGGCAAAGGTGGGATAAACCGCCGGGTCTTTCAGCTCCCATGTGATGTGGCTGCTTTCTGCGGCATAGTGGTCCAGCAGCCGGGTGATGATGGCGTCCTCATTGCCGGTCTCGCAGAGGTAATAGATCTTCACATCCTGCTCCAGCCCCTGTGCCAGCTGCACCGACTGGTCGCTGAGGGTGTAAAGCCCCGCCTCAGAAAGGTCGAACTGGGTGTATTTGGCGGGGATGGCGTTTACCAGCAGGTTCACCAGCACCGCCAGCACCACCACCACCCCGAGGATGGCAGTGGAGTACAGCCCGTTGCGGAAAATGCGCCCCTTGATGGAGGGGTCTGTCTTAAATTTTTTCATATTCCGCCTCCTTTAGTTCCAGCGGCGCTTTTCCAGTCCCTGTGCCGTAAAGAACAGGAACAGCACCGCCACCGTCAGGTAATACACCAGTGTGGGGATGGAAAAGCTGCTGTTGACAAAATCTTCAAAGGGGGTGAACAGGCACAGGGCACTGAGCACTGCGCTGAACGCCTCGGTGAGCCAGCTGCTCTGCAAAAGGAAAAGGGCGGTAAGCGCCACGCAGCAGCCGGCAAAGGTCAGGCAGCCAAGGGTAAAGCTGCGGCTGCGCAGCCCTGCTACCACGCTGAGCACCGCCCCGATGGCGGTAAACACCGCCAGTGCCACCGCACTTCCGGCGGTGAACATGGTGCGGAGGCTGGGCATCATATATGCCAGCAGCAGCGCCGCCACCCCGGAGATGGCTGCAATGATCTGGTTTTCGGTAAGGCTGGACAGGAACACCCCCACCGCAATAGCGGCGCAGCCCATGAGATAGTAGCACAGCAGAGAGGCAAAATTTGCCGCCGTGGAGACAGCTGTCGCCCCCAGCACCTTCAGCACCAGGATCATTGCCACATCCACCACACAGGGCACCGCAAAGATCACACAGAGGGCAAAGTACTTGCCCAGCACGATGCCCCACATCGGCACAGGGCTGGTGAGCAGCAGCTGGTCGGTGCGGCTGTGCCGCTCCTCGGCAAAGGACCGCATGGTCAGCACCGGGATATACAAAAGCAGCATAAAAATAGTGCGGTACAGGGTGTAGTAGCCAAAATCCGTCAGCCCGTAGCCCAGATTCAGCGCCACAAAATAGATCGCCGTGGACACCAGCATGAACGCCGTGAGCACATAGCCGATCATGCCGTGAAAGCAGCTGCGGAGCTCCCGCTTAAAGATCGCATTCATTGGTCATCCTCCTCTTTCGGGTGCTCCTGTGATTCCGGCGCATCCCCGGCTTCTTCGGTAAGGGCAAGGAAGATCTCTTCCAGACTCTTATTCTCCGCCGCAAGGGCAAGCACCGTGCAGCCTGCCCCGGAAAGGGCACGGGACACCTGCCCACGGCGGTCCACTGCGTCCTGACTTTCGGCGGTGAAGGTCACCTCTCCCTGCTCTTCCTTTTCCAGTTCCACCTTGCAGATGCCCGGCACGGCGTTTACGGCGGCAAGCACCGTCTCGCCATCCCCCAGCACGGTGGCACGGAGGCGGCTGCCGGGGTTCAGCTTTTCGCCCAGCTCCTCCGGTGCGCCCACAGCCACCAGCCTGCCCTTGGAAAGGATCAGCACCTGACTGCACACCGCCTGCACCTCGCTGAGGATGTGACTGGACAGGATCACCGTGTGCGCCTTGCCCAGCTCCCGGATCAGGTTGCGGATCTCAATGACCTGCGCCGGGTCCAGACCCACCGTAGGCTCATCCAGAATGATGAGTTTGGGGTCACCCAGCAGTGCCTGCGCAATGCCCACCCGCTGGCGGTAGCCCTTGGACAGGCTGCGGATCAGCCGGGGCAGCACCTGCTCCAGCCCAGTGCGGCGTGCCGCCCGGAGCACCTGCTCCCGGCGCTGAGGCTTCTTTACTCCTTTCAGCTCCGCCACAAAGTCCAGATACTCCTGCACCGTCATTTCCGGGTACAGCGGCGGCTGCTCCGGCAGGTAGCCCACGCAGCCCTTGGCAAGCTGCGCCTGTTCCGGCAGCAGATAGCCCGCCACCTTTACCTCTCCTGCAGAGGGAGCAAGGTAGCCGGTGAGGATATTCATTATGGTGGACTTGCCTGCGCCGTTGGGTCCCAGCAGACCGTAGATCTGCCCGTCCTCCACCGTGAAGGACAGATCCCGGATCGCCGGGCGACCGCCGTAGCTTTTGCTCAGATGTGACACTTGGATCACAGCAAACACTCCTTTATCTGTAAAGTACAGCGCCCCGCACGCCTCTTGCAGCAGCGCTGTCCGGATCCTGATCTTCCGTTTTACGGAACTGCTATAGTTTAGACGGAAAATGTGTTTAAATTAAGACAATCCTGTGTGCGAAAACCAAATAATTCCAGACAGGACCTTTCCCCCGCAAACAAAAAGCGCCGCCTCCCGGAGGAAGCGGCACTTTGAAAGCCTATAATTACTTACGGCCGAAACGCTTGTTGAAGCGCTCAACACGTCCGCCGGTGTCAACCAGCTTCTGCTTGCCAGTGTAGAAAGGATGGCACTTGGAGCAAACTTCGACGTGGATCTCAGGCTTGGTGGAACGAGTGTTGATGACATTACCGCATGCGCAAGTGATGGTGCAGTCAACGTAGTTCGGATGGATACCCTGTTTCATTCTTTTCACCTCAATTCTGGTTCTGACGTACTGGGGCCATATTCAATGTATGTGCCCATCACAACCTTCAATATCGGCTACCCCGTCGAGCGGCCTTGGAAACGATTGCCTTAATATTATAGCACAGAACAAAAGAAATACAAGAGGAAATCCAAAATTTTTCTCTGCTTTTTCAGGAAAGTCGGATTTATAGAGAAGTTCCGGCAGCTGCCGGGCTGTTTTGCGGCGTTTCTCCCCTGCCCCACAACGAACAGGACCCCCGGCACGACGCCGGAGGTCCTGTTCTGCACTCAATTCGTTTGTGGAGACAACGATGAGAATGACTTATTTAGTGGATGAACACCGGTCCCAGAGGATTGGTGATGGGGCTGACGTAGCCGCCGATGAGCTTGGGCAGAGCCAGGCTGATGTCGGGGATGAAGGTCAGCAGCAGCAGGGCGATGAACATGCACAGATAGAACGGCAGGGTAGCCTTGACCACCTTCTCCATGGGACGCTTTGCCACGGCAGAGCCGATGAACAGAACGGCGCCAACGGGAGGAGTCAGCAGACCGATGCCGCAGTTCAACACCACGATGATGCCAAACTGGATGGGATCGATGCCGATGGCGGTAGCGATGGGCAGCAGGATGGGGGTAGCGATCAGGATGATGGGAGCCATATCCATGATCATGCCCAGAACCAGCAGGATCAGGTCGATGAGCAGGGCGATGACATAGGGGTTATCGCTGATGCTGGTGATGGCATTTGCTGCCAGCTTGGGAACGTTCAGGATGGTCAGACAGTTGCCGAACACCGCAGAGGTAGCGATCAGGATCAGCACGATGGACAGGGTGTTGACGCACTCGTCCAGAGCATGCCACACGCCCTTCCAGTCCAGTCCCTTATAGATGAACACGGACACGAACAGGGAGTAGATAACGGCGATAGCAGCAGACTCGGTAGCGGTAAACACGCCGCCCACGACGCCGAACACCACGATGATGACCGCTGCCAGTGCCCAGATGGAGGTGCCCAGCTGCTTGATGAAAGCTCTGATGCTGAAGGGCTGTCCCTTGGGGTAGTTGCGCTTGACCGAGATGATGTAGGAGCCGATCATCAGCACGATCGCCAGCAGAGCACCGGGCAGGTAGCCGGCAAGGAACAGGCTGCCCACGGAGATGCCGCCTGCAGTGGTGGCGTAGATGACCATGTTGTGGCTGGGAGGAACCAGCAGACCCTCACAGGAGGAGGTGATGGTAACAGCGGTGGAGAAGTCGGCACCGTAGCCCTGATCCACCATCATGGGGATCATGATGGAACCGATGGAAGCGGTATCAGCGGAAGCAGAACCGGAAATGCCGCCAAAGAAGTAGGAAGCAACGATGTTGACCATTGCCATACCGCCCCGCATCCAGCCCACGCAGGCGTCTGCAAGAGCGATCAGCTTTTCGGAAATACCGCCGGAGCCCATGAGCACGCCCATGGTGATAAAGAAGGGCACAGCCATCAGGCTGAAGGAAGAGATGCCCTTGACCATCAGACGGCAGACCTCGGTAAGTGCGTCACCCTTCACCAGCAGGCACAGCACGCTGGACAGACCAACGGCGTAGGCAATGGGGAAGCGCAGGAAGATCATGACAAAGAAGCTGACCAGAAGGACAATGATAGCCAGTGTCTGAACTGTCATATTACATTTCCTCCTTTACAAAAATGCTCTTGATGTGGTTGTACAGAGACTCGATCTCAAAGATGATCATGGCAACGCCGGCAAGAGGCACCGGGAAATACATCCAGAAGCGGCTCAGCCAGGGCATGGACACGTAGAAGCCGCGGCCGCCCAGAGTGGTAGCGTACTTCCAGCCAACCACTACCATAACGACACCAAGGACCAGAACAGCCAGATCGGACAGGATGTCCAGGATCTTGATGGCGATCTTGGGCAGGTACATGTCAAAGGCGGTCATGCGGATGTGAGCACCACGGCGGATCGCCAGAGCGGCACTCAGAACTGCCATGTAGCTCATGCAGGTCAGAACGACTTCTTCCGACCATGCGGGGTCCGGGATAAAGGGGACGTAACGACCGATGACCGACATGGTGGTGATGAGGATATCCACGATCAGCAGGATCTTGCAGATAAACAGAACCACTTTGTAGGTGAGGTCGTACGCCGGCTTGATCTTATCCAGAGTGGTAAAGATTTTCGGCATAGAAATTCCTCCATATAAAAACCCGGCGGGTCCCGGGCGTGTTCCCGTGTTCCCCCGCCGGGCTATGTACTACTTCAGAATGAGGTAAGCTTTGATCAGCCCTTCATGTCCAGGATCTTCTGGTACAGCTCAGCCTGATCGGAGGTGTTGTCGCTGATGACCTTAGCGCAAGCTTCCTGCCAGGGAGTCTTGTCGTCCACGTCCACGACGTTGCAGCCGGAAGCACGCAGCTCATCCAGGACCTTGTTCTCAGCGTCCTCAGACAGCTCAGCGTTGAACTTCTGGGTGTCGGCAGCAGCCTCCATGATGGCAGCCTGCTGGTTAGCAGTCAGCTTGCCCCAAGCGGTGTCGGTGATGACAGCCTGCACAGCGCCCAGAGTGTGACCGTCCAGGATCAGGTTGTTGGCAACCTCGGGGAAAGCGTTGGACTTGTAGTTTGCGATGGGCTGCTCAGCGCCGTCCACAACGCCGGTCTGCAGTGCGCTGTACAGCTCACCGAAAGCAACGACGGTGGGGTTTGCGCCCAGGCTCTCGACCATGCCGTTCATGACGGGGTCGTTGGACACGCGCAGCTTCATGCCCTTCAGGTCAGCGATGGTAGCAACGGGCTTGACGGTGAAGAAGTGACGGAAGCCCTCCTCGCCGTAGAACAGACCACGAACGGGCAGACCCTGCTCCTGGGGCTCGTTCAGGAACTCGGGAGCCAGATCGCTGTTGGCAAAGTTCCAGAAGTGTGCACGGTTCTCAAAGGTGAAGGGGATGCTCAGCAGCTTGGACTTGACGCAGTTGTAGCTGGTCAGAGCGAAAGCAGAGATACGGCTGATGTCGATGGAGGTGGAGCCGCCCAGGATAGCGTCCAGAACGTCGTTCTCAGAACCCAGAACGCCGGAAGCCTGCACATCGATGACCACGGAGCCACCGGTCAGCTCTTCCACCTTCTCCTTGAAGTGGGTGCCGGTCTGACCAACGATGGTGTCCAGGGGGTTGACCTCAGCGTAGACCAGGGTCACCTTGGGATCGTTGGCAGCGCCTGCTGCGTCACCTGCAACGGAAGCTGCAGAGGAAGCGGTAGTGCCGGTGTTCTTGGAGCCACCACAGGCGGTCAGAGCGAGAGCAGCAGCGGAAACGCCGGCTGCAGCGAGGAAGCTGCGACGAGTGATCTTTTTCATGGATATTGTCCTCCTAAAAATTTTTCCCGGGCGGTCGGTTCTGCACAGGGTCCGTGCCGTCCGTCATTCACTGTTCACACTTTAGCAAAATCTTAACCATTTCTCAAGGGGTTTCAAAAAATGTCCTGTTTTTTGAAAAAATGTGAGAATTTCTTTTAGCAGGTTTGCACAATCAGCCTTGGGTTCTTTTTGTGGTTTCCACGAAAATTAGGATGCAACATTGAATCTCAGGTGTTTCGGATCCGTTCCAGCAGTTCTGCCTGCTGGTCAAATTTGTCGTACAGAGGCTGGACGGCAGCACGGAATTTCTGCTTTTCCTCCTCCGGCAGCACCGTAACTTCCACTCCCCACTGGCGCAGCTCCTGCTCGCTGCCCCTCTCCTGCTGCGCCCAGAGCTGCCTCTCGGTGCGGGCGGACTCCCGGGCGCAGGCACGGAGGATCTCTGGGAAGGCGGGGTCCAGCGCCTCCAGCTTTTCCATGGCGGCGATGCTTGCCAGCTGCACCTCCGGCACCCGGGTGTGCTCGTCCTGTAAAAAGTAGGGGGCGACCTCGTAGTGTCCCATGGTCTGGTAGCTGGGCCAGTTATTTTCGGCTCCGTCGATCTGCCCATTGTGAAGGGCGGCGTATACCTGACTGTACACCAGCTGCACCGGCTTTGCCCCCAGATCCTTGATCATCTCGCTCATGATATCGGACTCCTGCACCCGGAGGGTCAGCTTCTGCAGCTGTTCCAGCGTGGTCACCTTTTCCCGGGTGTAGAAGCTGCGGACACCGGCATCGAACCAGGACAGACCCACAAGGTCCATCTGGTCCAGCATCCCCAGAAACTCGTCTCCGATGCTGCCGTCCAGCACCCGCCACATCTGAGCTGCATCCTCATAGAGGTAGGGCAGCTGCAGCAGGCTGAGCTCCGGGATATACTCCGCCAGCGGACTCAGGGACACCCGGGCAAAGTCGATGCCGCCAAACTGCATCTGCTGGATGACGCTCTGTTCCGCCCCCAGCTCCCCGCCGCTGTACACCGCCACCTTTACCCTGCCCCCGGTCCGCTGCTCCACCAGCTGGGCAAATGCCAGCGCCGCCTGACTGGTGGGGTAGTCTCCCGGCTGGTTCTCGGCGTAGCGCAGGATCAGCTCCGGCAGCTGCGCTCCGGTCTCTTCCTGCCGATGGCAGCCACGCAGCCCCAGCGCCGCCGCACCGGCAGCTGCCAGCAGCTGCCGCCGGGTCACACAGACCTTCACAGCAGGACCTCCTCCCTGCCCTCCCGGGCAGCCTTTACCGCCTGCTTCCGGTACTGGGTGGGGGTGGTGCCGGTGCGCTTTTTAAAGGCACGGGCAAAATAACTGGCGTCCTCGTAGCCCACCATGGAGGCGACCTCTGCGGAGGAGCGGAAGGGGTCTTTCAGCAGTTCCTTTGCGGCGTTGATCCGCAGCTCGGTAAGGCAGTCCAGAAAATTCATCTTCTGGTATTTCTTGAACTGTGCCGACAAGTACGCCGGGCTGATGTGGAGGATCTCCCCCACACTGTCCAGCGAGATGTCGAACATATAGTTATCCTCCAGATACCGCCGCACATGCGCCATGACCAGCGCTGCCTGATTGTTCTCCGGCTCTTCCTGGGGTGCGGCGGCTTCCGGGACAGCTGCCTCCGGTTCCTGGGGCAGGGGGGCAAGCGCATGGAGCTTCCGCTCGGTCTCGATCTGCCGGATGGCACGGCGGATGGAGGCTTCCAGCTCGTCGGGGTCCACCGGCTTTAGCAAATAGTCGCAGGCACCCAGATGCACTGCCTCGTGGGCGTACTGAAACAGGCTGTAGGCGGTGACAAAGATCACCCGGCAGTCCGGGCGCTGACTCATCACCGCCCGTGCTGCATCCAGACCGTTCATGCCCGGCATCTCAATGTCCATCAGGATCAGATCTGCCCCCCACAGGACGGCAGTGTCCGCCGCCTTGCGACCGTTCTCCGCCACATGGAGCACCACTTCCTGCTCCATGAACCGCCGGTTCACCATGTCCACCAGTGCTTCCCGCTCCAGCTGCTCGTCATCTGCGATCAACAGACGAATCATCTTCCAAATCCTCCTCTTCTGTCAGTTCCACAAGGGGAAGGTACAGGCTTACCGCCGTGCCCCAGCCCAGATGGGAATGAATGATCAACCTGCTGCGCTTATCCCGCAGCCGCAGCCGTGCTGCAACATTATAGACACCGATGTGCTCCCACCGTTCCCCGGACTCTTCCAGAGCGGCGGTGATCCGCTCCAGCTCCTCCGGGGCGATGCCCACACCGTTGTCGCAGACGCTGATGTACAAAAGCCCCTTCTCCCGCAGGGGATTGATCCGGATCCGCACCCTGCCGCCCTCTTCTTTGGGGGCAATGCCGTGTTTGAAGGCATTTTCCACAATGGGCTGCAGGATAAAAGAGGGCACCATGGTCTCGGTAAGGTCCAGCGAATCCGAAATCCGCCACTCCATCTTCACCCGATCGCCAAACCGCACGTGGTAGATGGAATAGTACTCATCCACGATCCGCACCTCTCTGGACAGGGGCACCTGCTCATCGTTGCTCATAAGGCTGTACCGCAGCAGATGGCTCAATGCGGTGATCAGTGCCTGGGTGCGGTAGGCGGTCTCCTGCCCGGCGGTCTGCAAAATGACATTCAGGGTGTTGAACAGGAAATGGGGGTCGATCTGGCTGCGCAGCTGCTGCAAACGGCTGCGCTCCATGCGGTTCTGCAATTCCAGCGCCTGAGTCTTTTGCTGATGGAGTGCCTGCTCCATCTCGTTTTTCTCCTGCAGGGTGGTCACCTGCTCTGCCATGGAGTGCTTCATCCGGTTGAACGCCTCTGCCAGCCGCCCCATTTCGTCCTGCTGGGGCACCGGGATATCCGGCGTGTCCAGCTCGCCCCGGACCACCGCCTGCGATGCTCCGATCATCTGCTGCACCGGGGTCAGCAGCCGCATCATGGACCAGATGGTCACCAGTCCCAACGCAAGGCAAAGCCCCACCACCACGGTCTGCGCCCACTTGACCCGGTCGCTGAGCTCCGAAACGGTGGTGTACCGGCTCTGGGCGTCGGCGATGGCACGGTTCAAAAGCTGCTGGGCGTACTGCCGCAGATAGCCTCCGCAGGGAGCAACTTTATTATAATAGAGCTGCGCCGCCTCTGCGTTCTGCCCGGCGGCGATCTGACTTTTCAGTTCCTCCACAAGACCCGTATAGGTCTTGTAGGTGGTGCAGACGGCACCGTACAGCAGATACTGTTCCTCGCTGGCAGTATCCAGCCTGCCGTTGATCCGCCAGAGCCAGGCATTGGTGGTGGAGAACGCCCCCTCCAGTTCCGTCAGCAGCGCCCCGGTATCGCCGTATTCCCAGCGATAGTCGTCCAGCGCCGTAAGGCTCCGCTCCACCCCGCCCTGAAACCGGCTGATGGCGTTGAAGTTGCCCATCTGGTCGTCCAGCTCCCGCAGCACGGTGCCGGACTGGTAAAAGCTCAGAAAGATCTGTACGGCAAGCGCCGCAAAAAAAGCCACAAGGCAGATGCTCATCCGTTGTTTCAGCGTAATCTGACGATGCAAAGCGTTCCCTCCCGGCAAATTTTTTATCTGCGAATCGCCCCATTCTACCACGTTTTTGGGTATTTGCGCAATACTTCCCTTGCCTGTTGGAGAAAAATATGGTACTATGCCCTAAAAAGGAGATGTAACTATGTCGCAGCCCATCAATGTTTCGATCACCATGGACGCCGAGTCCTTCCACAAATTTGCCCAGTTTGATCTGTTCCGCCACCAGAAGCGCTGGAAGCGTCCCCTGCTGTTTACCGGCATCCTGCTGGTGCCTGCCCTGATCTGCCTTGCGCAGGTAGGCAAACGGGAAGGTGCCGCCCTGCTGGCGGCGGTGCTGACGGTGGTGGCGCTGGGTCTGCCTGCGGTCTACTTTGGCACCTTCTTCCACAACCTGCGCACCAACACCAAAAAGCTGGGTCTGCCCCGCTCCTTCTACCGGCTGCAGCTGGACGATGCCGGGGTATCGGTGTGGATGGCAGGCGAGCAGGACAAGCCGGAACCCAGCCGCCAGTACCCCTGGCAGGGCATCCACCTTGCCTACCGCACTCCGGACGCCATCTACCTCTACGTCCAGCCGACACAGGCGTATCTCTTTAATACCGATCTGGACCCGGTGTGGAAGTACCTGAGCAGCCAGCTTTCCCCCAGCCAGCTGCGGGACCTGCGGTAAACGCTGTTCTTCCACTGGCTGTCCCCTGCTGTCAAACCAAATGGCGCAGCTCCTATTCATCCCGAGTAGGAGCTGCGCTTTTTTGGTGCTTTGTATTCGGGGCTGGGCTTATGTCTCCTGTGCGCCGTACCCCTCCGGGAGGGCGCAAAAAGCCCCCGGAGGGCGGGGTGCGCTCCGGGGGACAAAGGGGAATGCTGTATTATGCTGTGGCAAGTCTGCGTATCAGGTCACACGCTTGTATGCCTTGAGGACCTTGCTGCGGGAGATGGACTTATCCGGTGCAAAGTGGTCGTTGCTCTTCCAGTCCATGATGCCTGCTTCCACGCACCACTGTGCTGCCTTGGCGGTATCCGGGTCTGCCACGTCCACAAAGGCAGGGGTGCCGATGGGCTGGGGACGACCTGCGGTGTTCCACAGCAGCAGGGCGGTCTCGCCACGGGTCTGAGGCACCGGGGTGCCTGCGGGCAGCAGCGCCTTGAGCTGTGCGTTGGTGACGTAGTTGTACACGCCGATGCCGATGCCGCCCAGCAGGGCTGCGCCGCCGGCAAGGAGGATCACGGCACCGCCGCCACCGCCATCACCGCCAGTAGAGCCGCCCGGGGTATCGCCGCCGGTAGAGCCGCCGCCGGAGGTGTCCACCACCAGCTTGGCGTAAACGTTCAGGTCAGTCTTGGGCATCTTGAAGATGGCAGCGCCGTCCGGCTGGATGCTAAGGGTAGATGCCACTGCATCGTAGTTGTCAAAGACCCACTGTTCAAACTTCATGCCTGCGGGGATAGAGTCCTTGTCCACGGTAATGCAGACCACCCTGCCGCTCGCTATGTTCAAGGTCGTGCCGGTGGTGTTGTCAACTCTGGCAATGCCGTTTTTAACGGTGAGCTTGTACTCTCCCGATGCCGGGGGGTCCACCGGTGCGCTGCCGGTCTCGGTCACCCGCAGGGTAAACACGGCGCTCCGGCTCTTGCCGCAGTCGTAGGTGTAGGTCACCTGACTGACGCCCTTGTCTACAGTGAGGATGCTGGTGCCGCTCTTTACGGAGCCGCCGTTCCACTGCCGCACCTTTCCGGGTTTAAAATTGCCCGGCAGGCTGCTCAGGTCAAAGGTGCGGTCGGTGCGGTCGATGGTAATGTCGTATACGTTTCCGTCTGCCTTGAAATAATCTTCCTTTATGTAGGAGGGAAGTTCCAGACTTGTCAGGTGGTTCCCGCTGCAATCAAGCTCGGTCAATGCGGTGTTTTTGCTCAGGTCCAGTTCGGTGAGCTGGTTGTCGAAGCAGAGTAGCATCTCCAGCTTGGGGTTTCTGGACACATCCAGCTCGGTCAGACTGTTCGAGCCGCATCCCAGCCATACCAGATCGCTATTCTTACTCACATCCAGCTCTGTGAACTGATTGTTATAGCACCATAGCTTGCTCAGCCTGCGATTACGGGTCACGTCCAGCTCGGTCAGATTGTTTGAGCCGCAATGCAGATATTCCAGTCCGGTATTCTCGGTCACCTTCAGATACTCCAGCTGATTGGTGTTTACATCCAGATATTTCAGCTTTTTGTTTTTGGTCACATCCAGATATTTCAGACCAACCGTTGCGCCATCCAGCTTTTCGAGGTTTTCAAAGTATTCGATTCCCTTCAGGTCTTTAATACCCTGCGGAAGAACGAGCTCTAGGAGCTGGTTACGCTGCTGCTCGGTAAGAGTGTCGCTGCCATCTGCGATTTTCCATTTAACTCGATCTCTGAAAACGGCATCCGGGAAGTTTGTGGCGTTTACTGCCACATCCCCCGAGGCTGCCACTGCGGTAATGGAACCCATGGGCAAAAAGGTGAATACCATTGCCAGCGCCAAGAGCATACTGACAAGGCGCGTTCGTTTTGAGAATCGTTGATTCATGGTGTGCTCCTTTCGTGTTGCGGGTCTGTTTTGATTCAGGGTCCCTTGGGGAGAAGGCTATCTTCTCCCCCAAGGGTATCCTTTTTCCTGTTTTTACGGTCCCCCGCTGTGGAGAGAGGCTGTGCCCTTATCCCACCAGCTTTTTGTATGCCTTGAGGACCTTGCTGCGGGAGATGGACTTATCCGGTGCAAATTGGTCGTTGCTCTTCCAGTCCATGATGCCTGCTTCCACGCACCACTGTGCCGCCTTGGCGGTATCCGGGTCTGCCACGTCCACAAAGGCAGGGGTGCCGATGGGATGTGGACGACCTGCGGTGTTCCACAGCAGCAGGGCGGTCTCGCCACGGGTCTGGGGCACCGGGGTGCCTGCGGGCAGAAGAGCCTTGAGCTGTGCATTGGTGACGTAGTTGTACACGCCGATGCCGATGCCGCCCAGCAGGGCTGCGCCGCCGGCAAGGAGGATCACGGCACCGCCGCCGCCGTCACCGCCGGTAGAGCCGCCGGGGGTGGTGCCGCCGCCGGTAGAGCCGCCACCAGTGGAACCGCCACCAGTAGAGCCGCCGCCAGTGGAACCGCCACCGGTAGAGCCGCCGCCGGTAGAACCGCCGCCGGTAGAACCGCCGCCGGGGATATCGCCCGTACCAGTCACATCCAGTTTGAAACTTACTTCCAACATACCGCTTCTGCACTGATAACTGTAGTACACTACGTTTGTGCCTTCATCGACTGTCAGAATGTTCCCATTGGATTTGCCATGCTCCCATCCTGTAACCCGGTTTATATCAAAGTTCCCGGGCAGATTTCGTAGGTCAAACGTACGGTCAGGGTTCAGGGTAACGGTGTAAACATTTTCACCGCTGTAAATATCCGTATAAGTGAAATTGAGATTCAGGTTGTTGTCCAGATTCAGGCTGGTAAGATGGTTATTTCCAAGCCACAATTTAGTCAATTCTGGACTGCTGCTGACGTCCAACACGGTCAGCTGGTTGTTGAAGCAGTTCAGTTCCTTCAAGGAAATCATATTGTTCAGGTTTAGCTGGGTCAGCTGGTTGTTGGCGCAATTCAGTTTCTTCAGCAGTTTATTCTCGCCCAGAATCAGCGATGTCAGCTGGTTGTTTTGGCATTCTACACTTACCAGACGGGACTTATGGGTCACATCTGCGTCCAGCTCTGTCAACCGATTCCAGGAGCAGTAGAGTGCTTCCAGAAATTTACTATTTCTGACATCCAGTTGCTCCAGATCGTTGTGTGAGCAATCGAGATTCACCAAATCTTTCAGATTCGATACATCCAGTTGTTCCAACTGGTTCCCGGAACAATTCAGATAGTCGATATCCGGGTTCTTGCTCAGGTCCAACTGGGTCAGTTGATTCTTATTGCATATCAACTTTGTCAGCTTTGGATTCTGTCTCAGGTCTAATTTCTGGATAGAATTGTTTCCGCAATTCAATTCGGTCAGGTTGGGGAACGCCTCAATGCCTTTTAAGTCACTGATATTCTTTTTATTGATATTGATTATTTTGACACTTCTTTGTTCTTCCACCGTGAGGACATCTCTGCCACCTGCTTTGTAGGTTTTGATGTAATCTCTAAAGTTAGGGTCGGGGAAATTATTCTCATTGATGGGCAGACTGGTCTCAAAGATGAATGTGGGGTTAACTCCATTGCCGCAATTGTATTGGTAGCTCACCTCGTCTGCGCCCGCATTCACACTTAGCATCGTGCCGGAAACAGAGCCGCCATTCCAGCTGGTTGCCTTGCTTACGTCAAAGCCGGGCAGGGTGGTCAAGTCAAACTTTCTGTCTGTACGAACAGCAATGGGACACCTGTTGCCATCAGCTGTTATCGTGCCGCTGATTCCAGTAACGTCTACACAAGCCAACCGATTCCTTGCACAATTCAGATTATTCAAACTGTGATTTCGGCTCAGGTCCAGCGTTGTCAGCTGATTATCATTGCATATCAGAGATGTCAAGCCGCCATTCCGTTTCACGTTCAGTTCCGTCAATTTATTTTTGCTACAATCCAGCTGCGTCAGCTGAGTCTGGTTTCTGACATCCAACTCCATCAATTGATTTCCAGAACAATTCAACTCCTGCAGCCTGGAGCATTAGCTGACATCCAACGTCATCAGGTCGTTGTGGGAACAATCAAATTTGACCAGTTCCCCCACGCTATCCATTACGATATTCGTTATATCGTTATTGGAGCAATCCACCTCCTCAAGATTCAGCCCAGTGATAATGCCCAGATTCATGAAGGTCAGTTTATTATAGGAGCAATTCAGTTTTTTCAGTCTGCTCGGAAGAATATAGATTGACTTTTTCAGTTGATTATGGGAACAATCCAGCTCCTTCAGTTTGAAATTCTTGCTAACATTAAGTGTTGTCAAGCCGATACCATGGCAATCCAGCTTTTCGAGATCTTCAAAGAAACGGATTCCTTCAAGACTTTTGATTGCGTAACTGGTTGGAATCGTCATATTTACGATATCCACATCAAGCTTGCCATCGCCATTTGTGTCACAACAATCTTGGAGAAAGCGCCGAAATTCCGCATCCGGGAAATTAAGCTTAAAATCCGGCGAATTAAATTCAATCCCTGTATTCGCCGCAAAGGCATTCAGGGGCAAAAAGGTGAATACCATTGCCAGCGCCAAGAGCATACTGACAAGGCGCGTTCGTTTTGAGAATCGTTGATTCATGGTGTGCTCCTTTCGTGTTGCGGGTCTGTTTTTGTTTCAGGGTCCCCCGGGGGAGAAGCAGAACTTCTCCCCCAAAGGCACTCATTCGGCTCCTGTTGGTTTTTACCGCTGTTGGTCCTGTTCCTGCAGCTGCTGCAGCAGATGCTCTCTGGCAGGAGCGGCAAGGCTGTCCAGAGCGGACATTACCTCGGAGTAGTTTTTGGGGAAACGGTTCTCGCCCCGTGCCGTCAGCCGGCTGCCGTCGCTGAAGGTGATCTCCAGCAGAAAGCTGGAGCCGTCCAGCACGTTGGGGTCATGCCCGGAAAAGCCTGCCCAGCCCAGCACATCGTAGGTGTCCAGAATGGTCTGGACCTCCTCCAGCAGCTCCGGACCTGCCAGCTCCTGATAGTCCTGCTGGTCCCCGTACAGCTCAAACCGGACCATGGTGCCCTCATCGGTGCGGATAAAGTGGGTGCGTGCCACGTCTGTCATGTAGCAGCCGTGCTCGTAGAACTCCACCGTCTGGATCGTTGCGCCCTCGCTGAGGACAAGGGCAGGGGCGGGCTTTGGGGCGCTTTGATGGCACAGCACTGCTCCCCCCACCGCCAGCCCCAGCAAAAGAATGGTGATCAGACGCATCTGTCTGCGCCTCCTTTCGGTCCCCGGCATATTACCGACCCGCCTCTTGGGGGGCAGGTGCCTTGATGGTCATGCGGCCGTCCACGATGGAATCCAGCATCTCGTGTTCCCGGAAGTATTCCATCAGGATATCCTGACAGGAGGTGGCAACGCTGCGGGGCTTCTGGATGGCGCAGACGGTATCGTAGGAGATGTTAAAAAAGCTTTCCATATTCCGGAAGTGGTAGTTCTGCAGTCCCACGGTAAACAGCGCATCATCGCTGATCTCCTTGCCCACTTCTTTGCCGCAGTAGGTAAAGTAGTCAAAATCGCCTTTCTGGCGGTCATACCGCAGCCGCAGGGTGGAGGGCAGCTGATAGAACTCGGTGTGCCCGGAGAATGCCTCCTCCCGCATCATGTAATGGAGCATTTCCCGCAGCTGCCGCCCGGTGACCTTGAACATGAACACCCCGTCGTCGTAGGGGAAGCCCTCGATAAGGTCCCCGTAGGTGACGATGGGTCCCAGCTTTTCGGCACGGATACTGCCGGAGCCGATGAGCATGACGTCCACGCCCAGACTCTTGGTAAAGATGTCTGCAAACAGGTTGCCCAGCTCGGTCTCCCGGGTGCGCTCCGGGTGGGTCAGTTCCCGGCGGAACCGCCCCACAACGTGGCTGTATTTCTGGTCCACCTGACTGGTAAACTGTTCCAGCACCTTTTCCATGGCAGGGTTCCGGGGGCAGGTATCGGCGGTGATGGGCACGGTGCGCCATGTGTAGGAGTCGATGCAGTTGTTGTCCGTGTCCACCACGATGTCAAACCGTCCGATCTGGTCGGTGCCGGTGCCTGCCTGCGCAATGACCACACCGTTTTCTTCTACGGCGTGGTCCAGCAGGGTGTGGCTGTGCCCGCCGATGATCAGGTCCACCCCCCATGCGGGGTCCAGCTGCTGCGCCAGATGCTTATCTTCCTCAAAGCCGATGTGGGTCAGCAGCACCGTAAAGTCGATGTCGATGCTGTTGTGGGCGTTGCAGATCTTGCCCACCTCCGCTGCTGCGGCGGCGGTGTCCACAAAGGAGCCTACCAGCGACTCGGACTTGGTCTGGTTGATGACGTCCTGGGTGATGATGCCGATGAACAGGATGTTCATGCCGTCTATCCGGAGGATCTTGTAGGGGGTAAACAGCCGTGTGGGGGTGTTTTTGATGTAGAGATTTGCGTTGATGATGGGGAACCGTGCGCATTTTTCGATAAAAAGCAGGTGGGCGATGCCGTAATCCACCTCGTGGTTGCCGATGGTGACGACATCCGGGGCAAGGGCGTTCATGATCTCGATGGTGGAAAGCCCCTTGTACTCGGAATCGATCACCGAACCACGGAACATATCTCCCGCAATGGCGTAGATGGTGTTGGGTTCCTCCGCCCGGATCTTTTCAATGTATCCGGACAGCATGGAAACGCCGCCCACCAGGTTTTTATCCACCTGCTCTGCAAGGAAATCCCCGTGGAGGTCGTTGGAGTGAAGAATGGTGATCTTTTTAGTCTGTTTCATGGTGGGTCCCTCCCGGTATAATGTCTGGTGCGCCTTAGCCCATGCCCTCCTGCCGTGCAAAGTAGACGGTGTTTACAAGGCTCAGGTAGCTCATCTCCCCTTCCAGATAGACCTTGAGGGCAAGGGTGTCCTCGTCTTCCAGAGTGAGAGCGTATCTGGTGCCGGTGTCAGAGGTAAAGGTGGCGTACCACTGCTGGTTGCGATCAAAGGGGACCTCCGGGGTGCCCTCGTTGTAGAACAGTTCCGCATCCAGCACGTTCAGCTCCTCGTAGGTGGTCAGCAGGCTGACGGACAGGGGGATCTGATTCCCCTCGGTCTCCACATCCAGCGGGATGAAGCACATGCGGTCTGCATCCTCCGGATCGGTGTCAAAGGCGCCTTCGTCGGTGTCCCGGAAGTATTCCAGCCAGTTGCCTTCCAGTTCCAGAGGACCAGTCTCTTCTTCATCCACGTATTGCGGGTAGCTGGAAAAGTCCCGGACCCCCTCTACCTGCACCATACACCCGTTCTCGCCGGAAAGCTGGGGGCTCCAGCTCAGGGTGCGACCGGTCTGGCAGTACACCTCCACCTGGGTGTTGGGGACGATATCGCTGTAGTTGCACAGCAGCAGGATGGGCTGCCCGTCGCTGCCGCAGTAAAGCTCTTCGCCCCGCTTGAGAGGCTCTTCCAGATCGTCGGTCATTTCCTGCTCGTACACAAAAAGGGTGTCGTTCTTGTTCTGGGTAAAGATGCAGTACAGGTCGCAGCCGCCCCCCGGTGCCACAACGCAGTGGTCCTCCGGGATGTCGTAGATAAAGTCCCAGGGCATGTACTCCTGACTGCGGAGCACCGAGCGAGGGTCGGTGCTGACCTCGTAGGAGCCGCCCAGATAAAGCACGCATACCAGGTCTTCGCTTTCTCCGCTAAGCTCCCGTATATATGCCACATCCTCCGGCTCCTGATACTCCTGTCTGCTGGATGCGATCATGTTGTCGCCGTCCAGCATGGATTCCGGCTTTGGTTTTTTGATGGGGTCGCCATCAACGGCTTTGCTGCAGCCGGCAAGGCTCACCGCCAGTGCCAGCAGCGCCGCAAACAGTTTCATTTTATTCATAGTTCCTCCCCCCAATCACGCCCAGGGGTCTTCCGACACCGGGGTGCGGATACCGGTCATAAGGTACTGCTCCCACAGGAACCACTGTCCGTCCCCTCTCCGGCGCAGCTTGATGGGGCGGGGACTGTCGGCGCCGCCGCAGGGGATGAACAGCTTGCAGTAGCCTTCCTCCTCATAGGAGGTGTGGTTGCTGCCCACCAGCAGGGTGAAGGGCTGGCGGGGGGTATAGCCGTTTTCCGGCGAAGCACCTACAAAGTAGGAGAAGGGGATGTAGTTTTTGCCGTCCCGGAAACGGTCGTTGAGGAAGGAGATGTCCTGTCCGTTCAGAGGACGGGGACCCCGGAGCCAGTTGAGCATCTCCTGTCCGATGGTCCTGTCGGCACCGTAGGCGCACAGGGCGCAGACGGTAAGTGCCGCTGCCTTGAAGGGGGTGTCGAGACTTGCCTCCGGCAGCGCCTGCATCTGAGCAAGGCTTTCCGGCAGGTTCTGGAAGGTAAAGGTGACCGTCTGGTTGCCGGTGGCGGCGGAGGCTGCCTGTTTCATCTTGTCAAAAAGTCCCATGAGAATGCTCCTTTCAAGTCCTATCCTGATGTGTGTTATCGGTTTCTGCCCGGCACTGCCCGGGGCAGGGTCTTTTTGCGGATCACCCGGCGGTTCAGGTCCAGGTCCAGATTTATAAAATAGCCTTTGGAAAAAAAGTGCACCACATCTTCGGTCGCCACGTTGGCATGGCTGCACACCCAGCGCAGGGGCACTTCTTCACCGGAGTAGAACTGGATCTGGTCGGCAATGGACCGGGCGCTAAGCCGCAGGAAAAAGTTCCGGACAAAGAGGATCAGGGGGACCGCTCCCACGATCACCCAGAACACATAGCCTGCAATGTGGGAGTGGTCCTTTGCCTGCCAGTCCAGATACATGGTGTACATGCCGCCAAAGCAGCAGAACACGCAGAAGATCAGTCCTGCATTCCGCAGCCATTTTTTGACTGTGCCGATCTCTCCGCGTCCCTTGGGGGATAGATAAGAATCCATATTTGCTCCTTTCTCAGAACGAGCCGCCACCGCCGCCATGGGTCACGCCGCTGGAGGAGGTGTGGGTGGAGCTGCCGCCGGAGGAGCTGGAGGATTCACGCTCTTCCGCCCGCTCTGTGCGGTGCACGTCCCGGTACAGGAACAGGTCCCGGTGCCCGGTAACGTTCATGCTGCCTTCCCGCACATAGTTGGCGGCGGTCTGCTGCAATGCCACGCTGCGGAGCTGTCCCTTCATGACGCTTACCACCACAAAGGCAACGGCAAGACCGATGCCCAGTGCCAGCAGAAGGAACATAGGCGAAAGGGGTTCCCGGGGCAGGTTCTTGACGTCATAGGGGTGCCCTTCCCGTGCGGCAGTAACGTAGGTGTCCGACCACTGGATAAAGGTGCGGAAAGCAGCGGCGTAGTCCCCTTCTGCAAGGGCGGGGGTCATCTGCTCGCCAAGGTAGGCGATGCCTGCATCCGTAAAGGCGGTGATGCCGTAGCCGCAGGTGGAGATATGCCATTTCCGGTCGCCCTTGCTTACCAGCAGCAGCACGCCGTCCATGTCGGCGCCGTAGCCGAACTGGCAGTAATCATAGAGGTCATCGGCATAGGTCTCCATGTCGTCGTAACCCACGCTTTCCAGCGAGTCGATGGTGGCAATGACCACATCAAAGCTCTGGCGGACGCTCAGTTCCTCCAGTGCATCCTCCAGCTCGTTATCCTCGTCCTCGGTCAGAACTTCTGCGCTGTCGTTCATGCGGTAGTACAGGTCTGCAAAGCCGCCCTCCACTCCAAACGCCGGAACGCTGAGGGTGAAAAGCAGGGTCAGAAGTACCAGCGCAGCACACAGGGAGCGCAGGCGGGTCGCAGTCTTTTTCATTGTTCCGTCCCTCCTTTACAGGATCCGTGCCAGCCAGAGCAGCCACATCACACCATAGGATGCAGCGGTAATGGCGGCGGTGAGTCCCAGCATCCACTTCCGTGCGGCTGCCTTATCCACCGGCAGGTCACCCACGAATTTGCCGGTCTGTCCGTTCATGGCAAAGATATAATTGTCTCCCCGCCAGCTGGTGCTCAGCAGCCAGACCGGGAACAGGGCGTATTTTGCCTTGCCGCCGTGGAGCTGGATGCTGCTGTTTTCCAGCTTGACGGTCTCGTAGCCGGTGACCGTCTGCCGGAAGGCGTCCTCGGTGGACTGGCGGATCCGGCGGTTGGCACGCTCGATGCTGTCCTCGGCGCTGACGTCGTACTTATCCGCCACATAGCCTGCCAGATAAGCGGTCTGGAAGGGCACCGCATCCTTCATGCCGAAGGGTTCGATGGATTCCATCAGATCGTCCTCCATCTTGGAGGAGCCATCCACCGGCACCGAGTCAAAGCCCAGTGTGCCGTCCCGCCGCACCGAGTAGTAGCTGGTCTCGGTATAGTCGTATTTTTTGTCCGACCAGCAGCGGGTCCGTGTGGCGGTAAACCGCAGCTGTGCGTCTGCATCGCTGTCGAAAAGCCAGAAGGGCACATACACGCCCTTGATCTCATCAATGTGGTTCTGGCTGCGGAACACCCGGGGCAGCAGGGTCTTGCCCTTGAGATGCTCCTTCAGCTTTGCCTTTGCTGCCTTTTTGTCCAGCTTGAAGGGAATGATCATGTCAGGGCGCAGCGCACCGGCAAACTGCCCGGTGAGGACGATGGGGTTGCCGCAGAAGGGGCATGCCGACGCTGCCATATTGGCATCGCCTACGATCTCGCCGCCGCAGCTCTTGCAGGCGTAGGTGTTGAGCCCGGCAGTCTCCCCTGCCGCCCAGCTGCCGCCGGGGGTAGCCCACTCCATCTCGCTGGGCTTTGCGTCCTCCTTCAGGTCCTGGTCGTAGCCCTTGAGGGCGTCCACGTCAAATTCCGTGTCGCAGTAGGGGCATTTCATCTTCTGGGTGGCGCTGTCAAATTTGATGGCGCCATCACAGCAGGGGCACTTGTATTCCAGCATTCCTGCCATAGTGTTTCCTCCTGTATCTGTGGGACACCGGGAACCTTTCCCGGTGCCCCACCTGATGTTTTTGTCGGTAATGTCCGCTTAAAAATGCTTCTGTCCGCCCCTCAGAAGTCGGTGGTGATCCGGAACACCACCGGCTCCCCGGGCTCTGCGTTATTGGCAGTGTAATTGCCCACCATAAGGAAGGAGCTGTCATCCAGCGGCAGGAAGGCGTCCACGGTGCAGAAGCCGCCGCAAAGCTGGTACAGGGTGTCATGTTCGCCTGCAGCAGCGGACTTTTCGATGAGTGCGCCGTCCTGACCGTACAGTTCCCACACAAAGCCGGTGTCCAGCAGATAGCCGTTGGGGCGTTTCATCATCACAGCGGAGAAGCTGCCCGCCGGCTCCGGGCTGCGCACCAGCTCTTTGCCCTCCAGATCAAAGGCAACAAAATAGTAGTCGCCGCTGGAATCAAACTCGCCTACCGTCAGCAGTTCGTCCCCGCTGAGGCTGAGGGAAGGCATCTGCTCAAAGGGTCCGATCTCGCCGTCGCCTTCCAGAGTCAGTTCTGTGTACTCTCCGTCCCGTGCCAGCACCGGCGGGGAATTCGTCCGGTAGATCACGGTCAGGTCCTGATCCTTGGAGGAGTAGCACTCTCCCACGTATATGATCTGGTCCAGCGACTCCTCCGGGTCGCTGCCGTCCAGATCGTACAGGTAGATATCAAAGTTGTCCATGGCATAAAGGACGCCGTTTTTGTCGATGCTGAGGGCATTGCTGCCGTCAATATCGTACTCCTGCACCGGCACCATCCGGTCGTCCTTAATGGTGTACTCAAAGATCTTTGCCGACTGCTCTTCGTCCTCCTCGTTGTAGAAGCTGAAGAAGTAGTTGCCCCGGTAGCTGTCCGCATGGATGCAGTGATGCGCTCCGTCCAGTTCCCGGCGGACATCAAAGGGGATGTATTCTGCCTTAAAGGTATAGCCGCCGATCTTCAGCTCCCCGGTGCGGAACTGGACCACTGCCGGACCGTCCTGGGGGCTTGCCTTGTCCGCTGCGGCGGAGGAGGCAGCCGACTCCGAGGCTGCCTCCGAAGCCGCCTGGGAGCGGACGGGAGCTGCGGAACTGCCGGCGGACTTAGAGCCGCCGCATGCCGTCAGTGCAAGGGCGGCGGTGGTGACCCCCACCGCCTTGAGGAAATTGCGCCGCTGGATCTTCTTCATCGGGAGATCCTCCTTTTTCTGCTTATTGCACCTGCGCAAACGCTGCATCGGCGCGGCGGGTGTACAGTGCCATGCCGCCGGTCTGGGCATCGTTTGCGGCGTTGATATTTTCTACAAATTGCGCCTTCTGCTCCTCGGTGAGGGTACCGCCCTTCATGGCAGCGGATGCCACGGTACCCATGGCGTTGATCATGCCTGCGGCTCCCTTCAGGTTCCGCTTTTCCGCCTTGGACATGCCGGAGCCGAAAAGGCTGGTCTCGTTATCGTGGACCCCAAAGATGTGGTCCAGATGCTGCCGTGCGATGTGGGCATAGCCGATCTCCCGCCGGTCCCGCTTGCTGAAGCAGATCACCAGTTCCTGTTTGATGTAGGGGTGGGGCTGCAGACCCCGTCTGGTCTCCGCCTCGGTAATGCCGCGGGGCTGCACCAGACGGATCTTCAGTCCGCCGCCGTTGAGGGTGGGCTCCTTCCCCGGCTCCTTGGCGGGGGTCTCGTCCAGATACTCCTCATAGCTGGCGATCTGGTCGTAGCGGATCAGCTCCGGCATCTTGCCCCTGCCGCCGGTCCGGTCCCGGATGTACATGAGACCCAGCTCATCGCAGAACACAAGCCCCATCTGGCTGGGCGTGGAGGGGAAGGCGTGGACCCGGAACTCGGTCTTTTCAAAGACCTCGTGGAACACCCGCTCCATCTTTTCCATATATGCCATGTGCTCCCTGACCTGGTCCAGAGTCAGCTCGCTGAGGCGGATATACTTGGAACAGCGGTTGCCGCAGTCATCGCAGATAAACTGCCCGTCCCGCAGCTTGGAACGGTGCATAGCACCGCATTCCTTGCCGCACAGAGCGCAGTTCTGTTTGCCGAACAAATTTGATAAGAATCCCATACTATGCTCCTTTCTATTACCGGGGGGTTATTTTTCTTCCGGGATCAGCTCCGGTCGTTCTCGTTAAAGGGGTCGCCGCACTGGGGGCAGAACTTGGGCGGGTGGGCAGGATCTTCCGGTTCCCAGCCGCACTTGTCGCACTTATACTTGGGGGCGGCAGCGGGCTTGGGGCTGCCGCACTCAGAGCAGAATCTGCCCTTATTCACGGCGCCGCAGCTGCACTTCCAGCCTTCCTCTGCTGCCGGGCGGGGAGAGCCGCATTCCGGGCAGAACTTGCCGGTAACGGTGGCACCACAGCTGCACTTCCAGCTGTCTGCCGCCACCTTGGGCTCCGGCTTCTTGCTGCCGCATTCCGGGCAGAACTTGCCGGTGGCGGTAGCGCCGCAGCTGCACTTCCAGCTGCCTGCCGCAGCTGCCTGCTGCCCTGTGACAGCGGGGCTGCCCGGATAGGGTGCGTCCACGCTGTCGGGGTGGCTGCGGACCGGCTGGTTCTGCTGACCCATGGCAAAGAGGTTCTGGGCGCTCATACCGCCCATGCCGCCTGCCCCGGCTGCCATACCCATGCCCATAAAGCCGGTCATAGCACCGGCGGTGTTGCCGGCGGCGGTCTTCATGGCGTCGATCTGACCGCCCACCAGACGTGCTGCCGCCGTGGTGGGGTCGGTGGTCATAGCGTTTTCTTCCCACTCGGTGATCTTCTTCTGCTGCTCTTCCGGGATGGAGAGAGAGTTGATGTTGAAGGAGAATACCTCGATGCCACGCTTTTTACGCCAGATGTTGGACAGCTGCTCGTTGAGGGCATCGGAGATCTCCAGGGTGTGGGCGGGGATCTCGTAATACTGCACCTTGTTTGCCGACAGGGTGGCAAGGGCAGGCTGCAGGGCGTTCATCAGCTCGCTCTTCAGCCGGGGGGCGATCTCCTCGGCGTCATACTGGGTGGACACGTTGCTGCACACGTTGGTGTAGAACAGCAGCGGGTCGCAGATGCGGTAGGTAAAGCTGCCGTTGCACCGCAGATTCACCGAAAGCTTGTAGCCCCGCTCCTCGCTGACCACCACCCGGAAGGGGATGGGGGTAGCGGTACCGTAAAGGATCTCGCCCAGTTCCTTGGTGTTGATGTAGTACACCCGCTGGTCCTTGCCGGTATCGCCGCCGTAGCTGAAACGCTTTGCCACGGTGCGGAAGGTCTCCGCAAGGCTGTCGCCAAAGTTGCCGGTGAATACGCTGGGCTCGGTGGAAGAGTCAAAGGTGAACTCGCCCGGCTCCGCACAGACTTCCACCACCTTGCCCTGCTCCACGATGAGCATGCACTGTCCGTCTGCCACGGCAATGCCGCTGCCGTTGGTAATAATGTTGTCCTCGCCGTTGTTGGAGCTGCGGCGGGAGGTGCGCTTCTGACCCTTGACCATCAGCACATCCTTATCCAGAGAATCGCAATAGAAGAATTCCTTCCACTGGTCCGCCAGGGTTCCGCCCAGAGCGCCCATACCTGCTTTGATAAGACCCATAGTAATTTCCTCCTGTGTCTTCTGTTGTGTGGTTTGTCGTTAGTTGACCCCGGTGTAGATCCCGGAGTTTTTCCAGTAATATTGGTTCTCCTCCGTGGAGAAGAGATGTTCCCCGGCACGGTATTTCAGCCGGTAGCCGCTGGGGCTGCTGTCGTCGTGCAGCAGGACCGCCCAGGACTGGCAGGGGGTCCCCGCCTCGTCCATAAGATCAAAATAGATCTCGATGCCGTCCTCGGTGCGGCACTGTGTGCCGGTGGCGGTACCGGTAAGCAGACCCTTCCAGTTCTCCCATTCCACCTTCACATAGCAGCTGCCGTCCGGCAGAAAGGTCATCCAGCGGACCCCCGGCAGGGAACTGTTTCCGTTGTCAAAGGTTCCCCAGAGTTCCCGGGGTACGGCGGTGTAGCCGATATCGTCCCATGCTTCGGTGCGCCGGAAGGTGTACCAGACCCTTTCACCCTTTTCCGGGTCCACCGCCAGCAGCAGGGAGCCGTCCTCCATCATGGAGATGGTCCACAGGGCTTTTTCGTCCCCGTTCTTCCGGCAGGTCAGGTGCCAGTCCTGACTTTTTTCCCCGTCCCAGCGTTCCATTGCCCCGGGGCTCAGTTCCCCGGTGCGGACCTGGGACACCGCTTCCACAGCGGGACTGCCGTATTTTTCCTCCGTCAGGGTGACGGATACTTCGCCGGTGCTCCCGGTCTGCTCCAGCTGCAAGGTGTAACTCAGGTTCCGGTGGGCGGGGACGGTTTCCACTCTCTCAGACAGAGTGGTCACCGCCATCCACCGGGCAAGGACCTGCATCTCCCAGTCCTGCGGGAGGTTCACCGGCTCCGGCGGAGTCCTTGAGGATAGGTCTGCCTGTTCCTCTGCCTCCGGGGCGGAGACCGGCAGAGCACTTTCGGTTTTGACGGGCGGACCTGCGATGCTGCTTTCTTGCCGGGTCATCCGGGAAGACGCCGCCCCGCAGCCTGCCAGCAATAGACCGGCAGCCAGCGCTGCAAGAACGGTACGCCGTGAAATACGCCTCATGGTCCCTCCTTTCTTTTGTGTGGACAGCCCTTTTTACTTTGTGGGCTGCATCTCATACCAGCTGATATAGCTGTACTCCCCTGCCTCGCCGCAGTCCGCCATGATCAGGGAGCCGTCCTGCAGCAGGGCAAAGTCCCATGTATCGTCGGCGTCCTTTGGACAATGCAGGTGCCAGAATGCCCCCTTGTACGCCCCGGAGAACTTTCCTTTTTCCGGCGTACCGGTGCGCACCTGGGTGGTGGTATTGCCGCCCTTGGTGGAGCGGCGGGTCACCTGCATGGTCTGGGGCGTCCTGCCCGGTTCCAGCAAAAAGAGGATGGTCTCCCCTCCCTCCCGAGGGTCAAAGCGGTCGCCGTCCACCTCAATGCCGGTCACGGTCCAGCTGCCCCGGAGCTGCTGCTGCCAGTCAGAAGGCACCGAGTCATCGTACAGGGGAACGGTCAGCTCGTAGCTCACATACTTCTGCTCCCCGGCGTTGTAGATCTCCGCACCGAGGGAAACGTTCCTTTCGTCCTCGTCTCCCCAGATGGACAGAGGCAGCTGGTCCAGCGAACTCCACCATTTCCGGTCAAAGCTTTCCTTGGCAGGGCAGGCACTGGTATCGGCATTCTGCCAGCACTCCTCAAAGATCTCATCCGCCTGACGGGCAATCCGCTGCTCTGTTTCGGCGGGGTCCAGCCCCATCCGCTCCAGCATCCGGGTGGTGGTAAGCTCCCTGCCGCTGGCAAAGTCGAAGCAGAATCCCTGCCCTTTCTGGCTGCTGTCGGCGCTGAAATAGACATTCATCACCAGACTCAGACAGTCGCCGTACCAGTACTGGTAGTAGCCGACGCTGCGCACCTCATCCCAGGGGGTGCCGTTTTCCAACGCCGGATACTCCAGACAGGGCTTGCAGGGTTCCACATAGCACTGCGCCAGCCGGGCGTTGATGCGGGCGGCGTCGGCGCTGGTACTGTTGATCCGGGGCACCTCCATGTTGAGGCACAAGACCTTGCCTGCCGGGTCCCGCAGATTTTTGTCGATCTCCCACTGGTTGGTGACCCGCTGGTCCAGCGGGGGAAGCTCCTGCGGGGTTTCGGTGCCGTTCTCCGGCTCCGGGGCGGTGTCAGCCTCCGGGGTGGAGACCGGCAGAGCACTTTCGGTTTTGACGGGCGGACCTGCGGCACTGCTTTCTTCCCGGTTCATCTGGGAAGGTGCCGTCCCGCAGCCTGCCAGCAGCATGGCGGCAAGCAGTGCTGCAAGGGTGCGCCGCCAGTGGTTCTGTCTCATGGCTCCTCCTTTTTTTGCATTTTCCCGGCTCAGCCGTAGCTGCGGGTCAGGGTCAGCGGGCTCTCCCCCTCTGCAAAGGGGTTCTGCCTGCCCATGGGGGTAAGGATCAAGGAATCCGTAGTGCCGTCGTACCGCATGGCGGCGGTAAAGGCGGTCCACTCCGGACCATCGGCGGTGTCCCGCATCAGGGAAAAGCCCAGTACCACGCCCTCCGGCACCGCTCCCAGATAGGAGGCACTGCCTTCGTAACGATATCGGTTGTTCCGGACCCCGATCTGGCAGCTGCCGCTGCTTTCCAGATCCATCCAGCACCAGTTTTCCCCTTCGCCCAGATCATAGCTGCCCGCCGCAGAGGAGATCTCCTGCCCGTTCCATTCGGCGGTAAGGGGGGCAAGCTCCACGGTGCTGCCATCGGCTCGGCACAGTTCCACTTCTTCGCCATTGCGTTTCAGTGCTGTGCCATGGTTTGCAATGTAGATAGGGTCGCCGCACACAAGGTTTTGTCCGTAGCTCAGGCACCGCAGCACATCCACATACTCCACAAAGCCGTCCTCGGTCAGCAGGTAGACCACCGGGTGGAAGGAGGCTCCCAGCTCCCCGATGCACACATCCACATAATTGCCGTAGGCATTTTGGATGGGCAGGGTCACATCGCCGTCCAGATGGATGCCGTAATACTCCTCCCACTCTATGGTCTCCGGGGTCCGGCGGATGGTCACCGTCCGGCTGTCTCCCTTCAGCTGCACCGAGGCGCTGCCGTAGGTGTCGGTAAGCACCGGGGTATTTTCCGGAACCAGACCGGTGAGGGGGATATCCACATTCAGGTGGTACCACACCCTGCCGCCGGTGGTCCTGTAGTCGGCACGGAGGGTCACGGTGTCCTCCTGCAGCATCAGGGGCAGGTATTCCAGCCCGTTCCAGTACAGGGTCTCCTGCCGCATATCCGAGAGCATCCCGCTGACCCGGAGGGAATCGTAAAATTCAGATTCTGCCATGTTCCGGTCCAGTGCCTGCATGGTCTTGCGGTACACCTGGGTCTGGACTGCGTCCGGGTCCAAGCCCATCTGCGTCAGCATCTGGGACACCGACAGCTGCTGCCCGGTGGCAAAGTCGAAGCACCACCCTTTATAATGGGTAGGCTCCATGCTGCTGTAGCAGCTGTTTACCACGATGCTCACGCAGTCGCCGTACCAGTAGGCGTCCCAGTCAATGACCACGCCCGGCTGCAGCTGGTTCCAGCTTTCCTGCTCCTGCGCCTCCATATAGTAGGCGTTGGGCTCTGCATAGCACTGCCGCAGCTCCTCATTGATGGCGGCGGCATCGGCGCTGTCGCATTCCAGCTCCGGCAGGTGGATGGACACCTGCTCGGCATACTCTCCGCCGCTGCCCACCACCTTTTCCACTGACAGCTGCTCCCGGATGCGCTCTGCAGGCTGCCGGCTGTTTTCCGCCGTCAGCAGGGTGTCACCGGAGGGCTTTGGGGCACCCCCGGCGCTGCTGCCGGAGCTGGCTGCCGAGCCGCCGCAGCCTGCCAGCATTGCTGCAGCAAGCACAGCGGCAAGGACCTGTCGGAATCGTGTTTGTTTCATCTTGGTCCACCTGCCTTTCTCAGCCGTAGCTGCGGGTCATGATCAGCACATCGCTGTTATCAATAAAGGGGTTTTCCCCTGCCAGCATGGTAAAGATCATATTTTCGGTACCGGGCTCCTCCCGGATGGCGGCGATGAAGTCGATGCCCGGCTTCCCGTCCTCGGTGTCGTAGGTGGAGACTCCCAGCACTGCGCCCTCCGGGATGACCCCCAGATATTCCACGTTTCCATGATAGAAATCGTGGTTATCCTTTACGCCCATCTGGAAGAAGCCGTTGCTGTTCACGTCCATCCAGTCCCAGCTGGTGTCGGTGGTGTAGTTGAACGCGCCTGCGGCGGTGTGGGGGATGTCCTGCACATTCCATTCCTCTACCAGTTCGTTCAGCAGGGTGACAGTGCCATCGGCACAGCGCAGGGCCACATCCCGGTCCTCCTGCACCAGCTCCGCACCCTGGTCAGGGATGTAGATGGGGTCGTGGCAGACCATGGCACCGCCAAAACGCAGGCACCGGGTCAGGTCCAGATACTCCACCAGACCGTCCTTTGTGAGCAGGTAGACCATCGGCAAAAAGGTATCGCTGCCCCGGTCACCGATCTTTACGTCCACATAGTCGCTGTAGGTTCCCAGAATGGGATAGGTCTTTTCCTCTTCCAGACGGATCCCGTAGAGTTCTTCCAGCACCGCCAGCTCCGGGGTCCGCCGGATGGTGATCTCCCGGGTGTCCCCTTCCAGCCGCACCGTGACACCCCTGTCCGCTGCGGTAAGGGGAGCGCTGCCGGTGGAGGGATCCTGCACAAGGACTACTTCCAGATCGTTCCAGCCTCTGCCGGCATTGGTAGCGTAACCTGTCAGGAGCCGGACCTGTCCGGCATCATCCACCACCACCGGCAGATCGTCCAGCCCGTTTGCGGTCAGGGTACCCAGCCGCTGATTGGAAATGGTGCCGCTGCTGTGTGCCCCGTCTGTATAGCCGTGTTCGCCCATATCCCGGTCAAAGTTCTGCACCGCCTGCCGGTATACCTGAGTCTGGGCAGCGTCCGGGTCCAACCCCATGCGGGTCAGCATCTCGGTGGTGGACAGCTCCACGCCCTTGTCAAAATCGAAGCAGTACCCGTCGTAGTAGGGTCGCTCCGGTCCGCCGTAGTACTGTTCTATCACGATGCTCACGCAGTCGCCGTACCAGTAAGCGTCCCAGCCAATGGTAGTCTCCAGATAGATGTCCTCTGTGGACTCTGCCTCCGGACACTCCGTGTAGTCCTGATACTGTGCCCCATAGTAGGTGTACAGCAGATCGTTCAGGCGGGCGGCGTCGGGGGTATCGCATTCCAGCTTTGGCACATGGATGGAGATCTTCTGCACCTGCCCCCATTCGTCCTGGATGACCTTTTCAGCGCTCCACTGTTCGGTGATGCGGTCCTTCCGGGTGCTTTGCTCGTTCTGTGTGGACTGCTGTCCGCTGCCCTGGGGCTTTGGGCTGTCTGTACTGTCTGCCGGACCGCCGCACCCTGCCAGCAGGACTGCGGCAGCCAGCGCCCATGCGCCAAGGACCCGCCGGACGCTGTGGCGTTTTATCGTTTTCATGGGGTGCTCCTTTCACTTACAAAGCCCCGGGCACACAGGAGGATGGGCAGTGCCCGGGACCGGGAAAATTCCAAAGATCAATGGGGGATCTTTTCGCCCACCACCACTGCGATGAAGTAATCCTCACCACCGATGCTGCGCACCGACATGGCAAAGCAGTGTGGGTTGTCTACCGCCATGTTGATGCCTCCCGACATATAAGTCAGCCAGTTCTGTTTCTGCGCCTCGTTGGTGGGGTATTTCAAGGTCTCCAATTTGTCCGTTCCTTCCGGTCCAAGGCCCGCAGTAAAATGGCGATCATAGATGGGATACCCCTTGTTAAACAGCGCCTGTTTAATCTCCGCTTCCTTTGCATTTACATCGTTTTCAAACTTTGTTTCGTCAACGACCGGCTTTCCCTCCTTCACAAAGGGGCTGATGAGAAGGTCGGTAAGTTCTTCCAGCTCCTTCTCATAGACCAGCTCCGTCAGCCCCTTGTCCCTGCGGAACTTATTGAGGGCGTCCAGTGCCTGCTGGACTCTGATGTCATCGGGGGGCGTCGGTGCGCTGGGGGCACCACCGCAGCCTGCCAGCGAGAGCGCCACAACGGCTGCGCCGGAGAGGGTGAGGAATTCGCGTCTGTTCAGTTCTTTCATGGGGGTGCTCCTTTCTTCTTATAAAGCCACCGGGCACGTTGTGAGGTTGCCGTGCCCGGGGCGGGTGATGTGCTTTGAAAAATCAAATGCGGCTCAGCGCATATCCGACAGGGGCACTATCACCATATAGTCCTTTCCTGCAACGGTGGGGCAGTAGATGCCGAGATCTCCGGTTTCCATCTTCATCTTGTTGAGCATCTTAATGAACGTATCCTTGAAATTCTTGCCGCTCAGATCATACGGGATCGTCAGCTCCATGCCATAGTCATGGAGTCCAGGGTAGCCCAGCACATAGTTGCATCCAAAGACCCCCTCTCCCAGAGCTGCTTCTGCTCCGTACTTTTTGCGGAGGGCCTTCAGTCGTTCCTGCATCTCATTTTCAAAGGCAGCGTTCTGCTCCGGGGTCATCTTCACCTTTGCCTGGTTCGCCTTCACGCAGGGACTGACAAAGTGTCTCGCGAAGTCGGATGCATCCTGACTGTAGCTCAGCGTTCTGAGCTTTCCAGGACGTCCCAGCTCTTCCCAACGGTCCTCGAGCGCCCGGTTGAGGGCCTTAAGGAGGTCCAGCTCCTTTTGGGTGGGTGCTGCGGGTGCGGGAGGTGCGGAGGGCCCGCCGCCGCAGCCTGCCAGCGAGAGCGCCACAACGGCTGCGCCGGAGAGGGTGAGGAATTCGCGTCGGTTCATCTCTTTCATGGGGGTGCTCCTTTCTTCTTATAAAGCCCCCGGGCAGACTGGTCCGCCGTGCCCGGGGGCGGTTGGGGGATGTAGAGAAACTCTTGGATAAGAAACCAGAGAACTTCTGTGCAGAGGGGGTCACTTGACGCTGTGCAGCAACGCCACCACCATATAGGTCTTATTGCCAAAGACCGGGCAGTAAACGCCGATCATCCGGGGGCGGGTCATGATCCCTTTTACCAGCCTCCGGATGGCGGCATCGTCGGTGGTATACTCTTCGGTAAGGGAAAGGTTCTCTCTGGTGTCATTGATAGAACTGCCGTGCCGGACCCCTTCCAGCTTGACTTCAACCTCGTCCCCGTACTTCGGCACAAGGGTAGCACGGAATGTTTCCAGCCCGTCCTCCCACGCTTCGATCTCATCAAGGCTCATGTAGAGGGGGTTGTTGCCGCTGTCCACCAGCGGCTTGGCAGCCAGCGCAGCGTATGCTGCTGCATCCTGACTGTACTCCAGCTTCTCATGGTACAGTTCTTCCCAGACCTTGTTGATCGCCTGCACCACCGCCTGCTCCTTTGCACCGGAGGGTGCGGGGGTGGAGGGAGCGCTGCCGCAGCCTGCAAGGGCAGCCAGTACGGCGGCGGTACCGGAGAGTTTCAGGAAATCTCGGCGATTCAGTTCGTTCATAGGGGTGCTCCTCTCTGTTTGCCCCCAATATTTTTTGGGGGGAGTTTTGCATCTTGCCCTCGGTGCCGTCTTGTGCTATCCTTAAACAAAGGAGGCAAACAGTCTCCTGCTGCGGATTTCGTGCACTATGACAAGACTTCCGCTTCCATTGCGGACTTGTTCTGTAAGTACTGTACCATATCCCCCAAAAAATTACGCCCCCAAAAACGCCGTTTTTGATAGGTAAATTCAAAATTTATTTTTAAAAATTTCCCCCACAAAATCGCCCCAACGTTTGCCCAACGTCCCAAAAACTGTGGGGAAATTGGGGGGAAAGGCAAAAAACTGTGGGAAAAATGTTGGGAAATCCCAAAAATCCACGTTTGGGACCCATTTGTCGCTCCCGGCGATCACTCACAAGGAAAGGAATCATGATCATGAAGCGAAGAACCTTTTTGACCCTTGCGGCAGCGGTGCCCGGTGTGCTGCTGACCGGCTGCCACTCCGGAAAATCTCTGCTCTCCCCCAAGGACCCCACCATGCTGAGCATCTGGCACGTCTACGGCGAGCAGGCAGACTCCCCCATGAACCGCCTGCTCAACGAGTTCAACGAGACCGTGGGCAAAGAAAAGGGCATCCTGCTGAACGTGACCAACATGACCAACAGCGCCGCCATCGGTGCACAGCTGCGGGAGGCGCAGGCAGGCAAGCCCGGTGCGCCGGAGCTGCCAGACCTGTTCTCGGCGCACTCGTCGGATGCCAGCCTGCTGGGCATTGCCAATCTTGTGGACTGGAACGACTGGTTCACGGAGCAGGAGCTTGCCGCCTATGTGCCGGGCTTTGTGCAGGACGGCGTCATTGAGGGCAAACAGATCGTGTTCCCGGTGTCCAAGTCCACCCAGCTGGTGTTCCTCAACGGCTCCCAGTACGCCCGGTTTGCGGCAGACACCGGGGCAAAGCTGGAGGACCTTGCCACATGGGACGGCTTTTTCTCCACTGCCGCCGCCTACCGCCAGTGGTCCGACGGCAAGCCCTTCTGCGCTTTGGACTACCCCCTGCGGCTGGTGGAGCTGAATGCCCTGGAGCAGGGCTGCGGAGAGCTGTACAAGGGCAGCTGGTACGATCTGGACAACGAGACCTTCCGTTCTTCCTGGATGGAGTTTGCCCGGGCACTGGTGCAGGGGCAGATCATCGTGTCGGACCTTTACTCCAACACGCAGGTGATGACCGGCGAAACGCTGGCAGGTCTTGGCAGCTCTGCCGCCATCCTCTACTATAATGATGTGGTGACCTACCCGGACAACACCACCGAGCCCACCGACCTGCTGCTTGCTCCCCTGCCCCACGCCGCCGCCGCCCAGACTCTGCTGATGCCTCAGGCAGGTGTGGGGCTGTGCGCCTTTAAAACCACCGACCAGAAGGCAGAGGCAGCCGCCGTGTTCCTGCGCTGGCTCACCGAGGAGCAGCGCAATCTGGACTTTGCGGCGTCCACCGGCTACATGCCCGTTACCACCGGCGCTTTTGACGCCATTGAGGATTACGTTTTCCAGCAGGAGAGCTACCAGCGGCTGTATGACGTGTACAACGTCATGCGCACCGAGGACACCCCCTTGTCCGAGCCGGGCATCGTGGGCTACCATGCCAAGGCAAAGGCGCTTTACGACAGCCTGCGCCAGCGCCAGAAGAACTACCCCCAGCGTCTTGCCGCCGGGGAAGCGCTGGAGGACCTTGCCGACGAAACATGGCAGCTGCTGTGTGACAACGCCTGAAAGAACATCCCGGGAAAGGAGGAGAGCTGATGTCGCCTTTTATCCGCCGCCGTCAGACGCTGCGGCAGCGCCCGCTGTCCCACCAGCTGGTGGTCGCTGTGCTGCTGCTTGCCCTGTTGCTGCTGTTTACTTTTGGCGCTGCACTGTTTCTTTTTGCCAGCCTCCACAACACCAAAAAGGACACTGCCCGCTCCCTGAAGCTGCAGTATGCGGTGTTCCAGAACGATATGGAGCGGTACTTTGACCAGCTTGCGGTCATGGGCATCAACCTTTCGGAGGACATGAGCGCTCTGGTGGAGCAGGAGCTTGCCAGCCGGGAAGTGACCTTTGCTCAGCTCAACGACTGCCCGGAGGTGCTGAACGCTCTGGAAGAGGAAATGATCGATCCTCTGTGCCGCTCGGTGCGGCGCACCAGCTGTTCCGGTGCCTTTGTGATGCTGGACGCCACCGTCAACAGCAGCCTGACCGGGGCGGAACAGTCCCGTGCCGGGCTGTACATCCAAAAAGGCGGCACCGACTCCCCTACAGTGCCCCTGCTGCTGTACCGGGGCAACGCTTCGGTGGGCAAAAATCACAGCGTCATGCCCCACCGCAAGTGGCGGATGGAGTTCCAGACCGACAAATTCCCGGACTACACCCGCTGGATGACCCCCAGCGACGCTCCCCTGTACCAGTCCTTTTTCCTCAGCGGGCGGTTTACCCTGCCCGGCACCTCGGAGGATGTGCAGCTGCTGTTGCTGCCGCTCCGGGGCAAAGACGGCGCCATGTACGGGCTGTGCGGCTTTGAGGTCAGCGAAAGCTATTTTAAGCAGAAGTTCTGCCAGCCCTCCGGCTTTGAGCATCTCAGCTGCCTTCTGGCACCGGACGGCAGCGGACTGGATGCCAGTGCAGCCCTCAGCAGCGGCACCACCGCCGGTTACTACCACACCCCCCGGGAAATGCTGGTGCTCCGCTCCATGGGAGGCGGTCTGACCCAGTTCACCGGTGCAGACAGCAACTATGTGGGCATCTCCGGGCTGTGCCGGCTCAGTGCGGACCAAGACTACCGGCTGGCAGTGTGCATTCCCCGGTCGGATTACCGCCGGATGGTGTTTGCAGGAGACCTGCAGCTGCTGCTGATCGCCCTGCTGCTGATCTTTTTTGTGGTCATCTGCTGCGTCCACTTCCACCGGCGGGTGCTCACCCCCACCCTGCGGAAGATCGAAGCGGAAAAGCAGGAATCCCAGCGCCGCATGATGGAGCTGCAGGAGGAACGCCAGCAGATGCAGAACGAGCTTTCCCGCCTTGCAGACGTGTGCAAAAACGAATCTGTTTCTGTTGAATACCAGTTCTTTATGGAGGGCATCCCCACGCTGACCCGCACCGAACGGCGGATCTTTGACGCCTACGTTGCCGGGATGCGGTCCAAGGACATCGTGGAGGAGCTGGGCGTCAAGGACAGTACCCTGCGCTTCCACCACCGGAACATCTACCAGAAACTGGGCGTCACCTCCCTCAAGCAGCTTTTGCAGTTCATCTCCATCCTGAACTCCAAGGATGACCCGGAGGCAGAGTCGCCGGAAGGCGCTGCCCCGCTGTCCGAGGACCCAACGGAGGCTCTGCCTGCCGAACCTTCGGAAGAGTCGTCTGCGGACACCTCCGGGGCATCGCCTGCCGACCAGCCCCAGAGCTGACAGCCCCCATCAACAGCAAACGCATCCCGGACCCAAAAAGCCCGGGATGCGTTTTTTGCGTTACAGTGCCACATCCAGCGCCATCATCAGGGCAAAGCCTGCCACGACACTGATGACCCCGGCGGGTTCATTCTCTTCCACTGCTTCCGGGATCATCTCCTGTGCCGTGACACACACCATGCAGCCCGCTGCCGCACTCATGAGCCACGGCAGTGCGACACTTGCCCACCCTGCCAGTGCAAAAGCAAACAGCGCTCCCAGAGGCTCCACCAGACCGGACGCCGCCCCGGCGCAGAATGCCTGCCGCCGGGTGCGTCCATTGCGGAGCAACGGCATGCTGACCGCTGCCCCCTCCGGGATGTTCTGCAAACCGATGCCCAGACTCAGCGCCAGTGCCCCGCTGACTGCGTCTTCTGCTCCTGCCACCGCCAGCGCTGCCGCCAGCCCCACCACCATACCCTCCGGCAGGTTGTGGAGGGTGACCGCCAAAATCATGTGTCCCCCATACCGGGGCTTTTCTGCCGCAAGATGTTCCGCTGCCTTTTCCAGCCACAGCAGCCCTATCGCCCCCAGCACCAGCCCTGCAGAGGGCGGCACCCAGGGGGCAACGCCCTGCTCTTTTGCGCGCTGTATCGCCGGAAGCAGCAAACTCCACACACTTGCCGCCAGCATGATGCCTGCCGCCATGCCGCTGAGCATCCGCTGGGTCCGGGGATCCGTCTCCCGCCGCAGCAGAAATACCCCCGCCGCCCCCAGCGCAGTGCACAGCGTGGGCAGCAGCAGGATCCCGGCAGCAAAAAAGATCTGTTCCAAGGTCCATTCCCCCTTTTCCCGTTGTATGTCATCGCCGGAAAAAAGGTGCAAAAACACCAGAGGACCCGCGGGTTACCGCAGGTCCTCCAGTGCACACAAAACAACAAGAAAAGAGGTAGATAATGTCAATTGTAAAAGAGAGGGCTTATTGTACCAGCGGGGAAATCAAAATTCCACTACATCCTCTTCGGGGTTCTCCGGCTCCTCCGGGTCCGCAGGCAGTTCCGGGCAGTCCACCGGGGACAGCTTGACGCTGCACACCACAGCGTTTCCCAGCACATAGCGGACCTTTGCGGTGGCTTGGTCAGCCATCTTATCGTAGATCCTGCCGGCGCTGCAGCACTCGCCCACCACGGTGTGGACGCTGTTTGCCACATAGCCCACCTTGCCCAGACCCGGCAGCTCTGCCCGGATCGCCTCGTGATCGCACTGGTTTTCCGGCTCCTTGATCAGCCGGACCTTCTGCCCTGCCTCAAAAGGCTCCACACCGTAGCGGTGGTTCAAGCCTGTGATGGTCACATAATATTTCATTTCTGCGCCTCTCCTTTCAGAAATCCTCGCTGTCATCGGCATCGCAGTCTGCATCGTAGTCCTCGGCAGCGTCGGAATGGTCCTGGCTGCCAAAGCTGCGTTCAAAGGCGGTCATATATTGGGCATAGCCCTCATCGCCGGTGCCAAAATAGCCAAAATCAAAGTCTTTCATCTGGATCTCCTCCACAAAATCTGTCCCGGTGTCCCGGTTCATGTACTCTCCGGGGAGCCTTGTTCCCTCCGGCTGACTCTATTATCCATATTTTGCGTCCCATAAAAAGGACTTGCAAGCTGTTTTTGATCTTTTCTGCAAAAAATGGTCCCGGAAGAAGCAAAAAAGCCCCCGGCAGAAGAGTTTTCTCTTCCGTCAGGGGCGGGCAGACTGTTTCAGCTGCGTTTTTTGCCTTTTGGCACGGCAAATTCCAGACTTTTGGGCTTTGAGTCCCGGTTCCGGCTGGATTTCCGGCTTTTGTAGTGGATGGCGTAATAATAGCCAAAAGCGGTGCCGCACATACCGCCTACGATGTGCATAAAGTTTGCCACGTTGTCATGTACAAAAACGATATCGTACATCTGCTGTCCAAAGTACAGCGCCGCCACCAGCAGCATGGTGACCGGGATGCCGCCGGAAAAGCCTGCCAGAGAGGACAGCATAATGAGCATGAACACGATGCCGGAGGCGCCCAGCAGTCCCGTGCGGGGGAACAGGATGCACTGCAGCAGTCCTGTCACCAGTGCTGTAAATACCATGCCGCACAAAAGCGGCTTGCTGCCGTACTTTTCTTCCATAGGGGGACCCACCACCAGAAGCAGCAGCATATTGCTGAGGAAGTGGTTCCAGTCTGCGTGTCCCAGCACATGCCCCAGCAACCGTACATAGCCCAGTGGGTCCCGGAAAGAAGAGCGGTAGACGCAGAACAGGTGCATGGTGGTCCAGCCCCCGGTCCACTGGTCCAGCAGCAGCACCAGCAGCGACAGCAGAAAGAAGGTAAGGATCACCGGCGAATTGTACTGCAGCTCCATCTTAAATTTGGTGCGTTTCGTAAGCAGTTCTCTCCTTTATGATCAGATAATGTGATTGTACCATAGACTGCGCAGGTTTTCCACCCGGCGCAGCCCCCGTCCGCCTCTCAGCCCCGGGTCTGGAGCCAGTACTCGCCCATGCTCTGCCCGGGTTGGTCGGTCACCTCGTCCTGCAGATACGCCGCCAGTCCGCAGCTCTCCGGCTGCCAGCTCTGTGCCGCCTCCACGGTGGGGTATTCCACCTCTGCGTACCAGAACTCTGTGGGCAGACCCTGATCCACGTGGTTCACCTCCAGCACCAGCCCGTCCGGCAGCCGGTAGCTGCGGCGGAGCTTCCGGATCAGGGGTTTAGCAATGATCTTCTGCTCCAGCTCCTCAAAAAGCTCTTTGTCAATGCTGCGCTCGATCTCCTCCCGAGCAAGTTTCCCGGCGGATTTGAAGCAGAGGATATAGTCGGTGCTGCCGCCGGTCCGTGCCTCCTCCCGGATCCGCACCGTGGGGTGTACGCTGATATAGCCCTGCCGCATGGCAAACTCTTCGGTAAGAGGCAGACCTTCTGCCCAGCTCTTCACCATCCACTTGCGTTCGATCTCCATAACGGTTCCTTCTTTCCATTCATTTTTTTTTGCAATTCGTATTTATCATACCATGATTTTATGGTATGATAAAGGGTAGATTTGAGAAAGTATTGAAATGCTCGCCCCGCCCCGCACTGAAGGTGCGGCGGGGCAGCACTTGGAAAGTCTCCCTCCCGGAGGGAGTGGGTGCGGCGCAGACCGTGCCGGAAGGAGTTTCATGAAAGAACGCAGCTACCCTGTTTATACCGTCAACAAACACGCCGAGGCAAACCTTGTGGCAGGGCATCCCTGGGTGTACGAAAACGACATCCTGCATTTCCCGGAGAATGAACCGGAAAACGGCACCCTTGCGGATGTGGTCAGCACCAAGGGCGCCTATCTGGGCACCGGCTTTATCTCCCACAAAAGCAAGATCCGGGTGCGGCTGATCTCCCGCAACGCCAATGACACCTTTGACACCGCTTTCTGGCGCCGCCGGGTGGAGTACGCATGGAGCTACCGCAAGACCGTGCTGGAGCCGGCAGACCTCACCGCCTGCCGGGTGATCTTTGGCGAGGCCGACCAGTTCCCGGGGCTGACGGTGGATCGGTTCAACAACGTTCTGGTGACCCAGACCCTCAGCGTGGGCATGGAAAAGCTGAAGCCGGTGCTCTTCCCTCTACTGGCAGAGGTTCTGCGAGCCGACGGGCAGACCATTGAGGGCATCTACGAGCGCAACGACGAGGCGCTGCGTGCTAAAGAAGGTCTGGACCAGAACAAGGGCTGGTTTTCCCTGCCCGGTGAGACCCACCCGGGCAGCACCGAGACCGAGATCTGCGAAAACGGCGTGTACTACCATGTGGATTTTGAAAACGGACAAAAGACCGGCTTTTTCCTGGACCAAAAGTACAACCGCCGTGCCGTGGCACGCCTTGCCGCCGGGCACACGGTGCTGGACTGCTTTACCCACACCGGCAGCTTTGCCCTGAACGCCGCCATGGGCGGTGCCGCCCGGGTCACCGCCGCCGACATCAGCGCCGAAGCCATTGCCATGGCACAGCGCAACGCCCAGCGCAATGGGCTGACCAACATGGACTTCCTCTGTGAGGATACCTTTGCCCTGCTGCCCCGGCTGGAAAAGGAGGGCAATCCCTACGACTTTATCATTCTGGACCCGCCTGCCTTTACCAAGGCACGCCGGACAGTGGAGAACGCCATGCGGGGGTACAAGGAGATCAACTACCGTGCCATGAAGCTGCTGCCCCGGGGCGGCTACCTTGCCACCGCCAGCTGCTCCCACTTTGCCACCGAGGAACTGTTCATCAAGATGCTGCGGTCCGCTGCCAAAGACGCCCATCGTCAGTTGCGGCAGATCGAAGTGAAGCAGCAGGCACCGGACCACCCCATCCTGTGGGGCGTACCGGAGACCAACTACCTCAAGTTTTTCCTGTTTCAGGTGATATAAGTCATACCAAGTGCGGTTGTTCCAAAATTTCCGGAACTGGTTTGTGCAGAATCGTTAGTTTTGTCAATTGCCTTTTTGCGCCGCAACGGCTATAATCAAACCATAGACAGCAACGGCGCTGTGGGTCACCTCCTGACTCGCAGCGCCGTTTTTGTTAGGACGCTTTCGTGCTTTTGATGCGGCTTTGCGGCGGCTCAAAATGGTAGACGGAAGGGAAAGCAACCTATAAGATCAAGTAAGGAGTAGGATTTATGGCAGCAAATGTTATGGAAATCTACGGCAGCAAGGTCTTTAACGAGCATGTGATGAAGGAGCGCCTGCCGAGCGCTACCTTCAAGAGCCTGAAGAACACCCTGCACAAGGGCGCTCCTCTGGATATCGAGGTCGCCAACGTGGTGGCAAGCGTCATGAAGCGCTGGGCAATGGAGCAGGGTGCCACCCACTACACCCACTGGTTCCAGCCCCTCACCGGCATCACCAGTGAAAAGCACGACGGCTTTGTCAGCCCTGTGGGCGACGGCACCGCCATCATGGAGTTCTCCGGCAAGGAGCTGGTCCGGGGTGAGCCCGATGCCTCTTCCTTCCCCTCCGGCGGTCTGCGCGCTACCTGCGAGGCTCGCGGCTACACCGCATGGGACCCCACCAGCTACGCCTTTGTGAAGGATGACGTGCTGTGCATTCCCACCGCCTTCGTCAGCTACACCGGCGAGGCTCTGGATAAAAAGACTCCTCTGCTGCGCTCCATGAACGCCCTGTCTGGTCAGGCAGTGCGGATCCTGAAGCTCTTTGGCAAGGATGTGGATTATGTTTCCACCACCGTGGGTCCTGAGCAGGAATACTTCCTGATCAAGAAGGAGGACTACGAGGCACGGCAGGATCTGATCCTCACCGGTCGCACCCTCTTTGGCGCTCCCTCTGCCAAGGGTCAGGAGCTGGAAGAGCACTACTTCGGCGTCATCCGTCCCGAGGTGTCCGAGTTCATGAAGGAACTGGACGAGGAGCTGTGGAAGCTGGGCGTGCCTGCCAAGACCAAGCACAACGAGGTTGCTCCCTGCCAGCATGAGCTTGCTCCCATCTTCGACACCACCAATGTCGCCATCGACCACAACCTGCTGACCATGGAGATGATGAAGAAGATCGCTCCCAAGTATGGTCTGGTCTGCCTGCAGCACGAGAAGCCCTTTGAGGGCGTCAACGGCAGCGGCAAGCACAACAACTGGTCCCTGTCCACCTCCGAAGAGAACCTGCTGGATCCCGGTGACACTCCCATGGAGAACCTGCAGTTCCTGGTCTTCCTTGCCGCCGTCATCAAGGCAGTGGACGAGTACGCCGACCTGCTGCGGACCTCGGTCGCCACCCCCGGTAACGATCACCGTCTGGGCGCCAACGAGGCACCCCCGGCTATCATCTCCATCTTTGTGGGCGAAGAACTGGAGGCAGTCATTGACGCCATCGCTTCCGATTCTCCCTATGCCGGTCCCGTCAAGATGAAGATGGACCTGGGCGTGGACGTACTGCCCAAGTTCAGCAAGGACACCACCGACCGCAACCGCACCTCCCCCTTTGCCTTTACCGGCAACAAGTTCGAGTTCCGTATGCCCGGTTCCTCTCAGAACCTCAGCGACTGCGACACCATCCTGAACACTGCTGTCGCCAAGGAGCTGAAGGGCTACGCCGATGAGCTGGAGGGTGCTGAGGACTTTACCAGCGCCGCCATTGCTCTGGTCAAGCGCACCATCCGGGATCATCGCCGGGTCATCTTCAACGGCAACGGCTACACCGCCGAGTGGGAGGCTGAGGCTGCAAAGCGGGGTCTGCCCAACAAGAAGAACACACCCGCCGCCCTCCCTGCTCTCATCGACCCCAAGAACGTCGCTCTGATGGAAGAGTTCGGTGTGCTGACCAGGGTGGAGATGCACAGCCGCTACGAGGTGGAGCTGGAGCACTACTCCAAGATCATCAACATCGAGGCTCTGACCATGCTGGAGATGGCACGCAAGCAGCTGCTGCCTGCGGTCAACTCCTACATGAGCGAGGTCGCCAACACTGCTGCTTCCAAGCTCGCCGTCAGCGAAAAACTGAGCGTGCGCAGCGAGACCAAGACGCTGGAACAGCTCTCCGCCGATGCAGACGCCATGAGTGATGCCATCGACACCCTGCAGGATACCGTGAATGCCGCCAAGGCACTGCCCACCGAGGCAGCAAAGGCAACCGCCTTCCACGACAACGTCATCCCCGCAATGAACGCCCTGCGCACCGCTGCGGACGATGCCGAGACCCTGTGCGGTGAGGATTACTGGCCTCTGCCCAGCTACAGCAAGATGCTCTACTACGTCTGATATCCTCATAACAGCGTAACTGAACAGCATCCGTAGGCTGCGGAGCAAAAATCGCCATTCTCCTTTTCCTATTTCTTACACCAGCCTGAAGACCTGCTCCCGTATTGAGGGCAGGCCTTTAGGCGTTTTATTTTGAAAGGAAAACCGCCCTCCCCCACGGTGTCCGCCGTGCCGGTTCCTGCAGGAGCCTTCCGGGGATGGGAAGATCTGCAAGCGTATTCGAGATTCAGGGGGTACTTTATGAGTTATTCCACCCAACAGGACATCCTGGATTTTGTGGAGGACAACAACGTCAAATTTGTGCGGTTTGCCTTCTGCGATATCTTTGGAACCCAGAAAAACATCGCCGTGCTGGCGGGAGACCTGCCCAAGGCGCTGGAAGAAGGAGTCTGCTTTGACGGCAGCTCCATTGCAGGCTTTATGCATGTGGAGGAAAGCGATCTTGTGCTGCGCCCGGACCTGTCCACTGTCACCATCCTGCCCTGGCGTCCCACGGAGGGACGGGTGATGCAATTCTTCTGCGATGTAGAAAAGCCGGACGGCAACGCCTTTGGCGGCAACTGCCGGGGCTTTCTGCGCAGCGTAAACCGCCGGTTCCGGAAGCTGGGGCTCAGCTGCAATGTGGGCACCGAGTGCGAGTTCTACCTTTTTGAAAACGACGACCGGGGTCGCCCCACCCGGATCCCCATTGACTTTGGCGGATATTTTGACGTGGCTCCGCTGGATGCCGGGGAGAACATCCGCCGGGAGATCTGCCTGACCATGGAGCAGATGGGCATGAGCCCTCAGCACAGCCACCACGAAAGCGGCAACGGACAGAACGAGATCGACTGTCACTACGCTGGTCCTCTGAAGACCGCCGACCATGTGATGATGTTCAAGCAGATCGTCCGTGCCGTTGCCATGCGCAACGGACTCCATGCCAGCTTTCTGCCCAAGCCCCTGCCGGATCAGGCAGGCAGCGGGCTGCACATCAATCTTTCCCTGTGCATGGATGGCAAGAACCTCTTTGAGGGGGATATCGCCCCGGATAGCATTGCCGGCAGCTTTATGGCAGGCATTCTGGCGCACAGCCGGGAACTTACGGTGTTCACCGATCCTTTGCCCAACAGCTACCGGCGGTTCGGCTGCGATGAGGCGCCCCGCTATGTGAGCTGGAGCCGCCAGAACCGCAGCCAGCTGGTGCGGATCCCTCAGGTAAAGGGCAACAACTGCCGCATGGAGCTGCGGAGCCCGGACCCTGCCTGCAACCCCTATCTGGCGATCGGACTGGTGCTTGCTGCCGGTCTGGACGGCATCGAAAACCGCATGGTGCTGCAGCCCCCGGTGAACCGGAACCTGTTTGTCCCCACCGAGGCTGCGGGGCTTGCCCTGGAACGGCTGCCTGCTACTCTGGAAGAGGCGGTGCAGGTGGCGCAGGAAAGCGAGTTTTTGCACCGTGTGCTGCCGGAGGAGCTTGCCTCCCGGTACCTTACCGAGGAGCTGAAGCGCTGCACCGCACTGAAGAACGCTGCGGACCCCGCCGAGTATGAGCGGCTCCACTATTTCAACGCCATCTGATCCCTGCCGAAGGGTGTGTAGGAGAAAGGAGCGTAAGAAATGGGACGTGCTCTGATCGTAAGTGCCGGTGCCAGCTCCAACGAGTATATCTCGGCACGGCTTGTGGAAATGGGTTATTCCCGTCCGGTGATCATCCCCAGCGGTGCCGAGGCACGGCGGCGAATGACCGAATCGGATTATGAGTTGATCGTGGTCAACTCTCCCCTGCCCGATGAGTTCGGGCACGAAGTATGTATCAACGCCATGGAAAAGACCGACGCCGGTGTAGTGTTTCTGGTCAAGGCGGCACAGGCAGAACAGCTGCTTGCACCTTTGAACGAGCAGGGTGTGCTGCTTTTGAGCAAGCCCTTTACCAACACCATGTTCATGCAGTCCATGCACATGGCGGCGGCAAGCAACCACCGCCTGCAGCGGCTGCGGCAGGAAAACGCCCGCCTGCAGGAAAAACTGGCGCAGGTGCGTCTGGTGAGCCGTGCCAAGTGCTGTCTGGTAGAGCATGAGCAGATGACCGAGACCGAGGCGCACCGCTACATCGAAAAACGCGCCATGGATACCCGCCGGGACCGCACCGACATAGCGGAGGAGATCCTGGAAGAGTACGAGGACGCAGGTGTATGAAAGAAACCGGGACAGGCGGCATTTCCCCGCTCTGCCCCGGCAACAGGAAAGCAACGGGAGATCTCGGGAGATCTCCATTTGGAAACAGGAAAGTATCTTGGGAAGAGTATAACAGAAAAGAATGAAGGAGTGTGTTTTTATGGCAAAGTTTATTTTTGTGACCGGCGGCGTGGTCTCCGGTCTGGGCAAGGGCATCACCGCTGCATCTCTGGGACGGCTGCTGAAATGCCGTGGACTGAAGGTGGCAAGCCAGAAGCTGGACCCCTACGTCAACGTGGACCCGGGCACCATGAGCCCCCTGCAGCACGGTGAGGTGTTCGTCACCGATGACGGCACCGAGACCGATCTGGATCTGGGACATTACGAGCGTTTTATCGACGAAAACCTGAACAAGTACTCCAATCTGACCACCGGCAAGGTGTACTGGAACGTACTGAACAAGGAGCGGCAGGGCGCCTATCTGGGGCAGACCGTCCAGATCATCCCCCACATCACCAACGAGATCAAGAGCTACATCTATAATCTTGCCTCCTCCACCGAGGCGGATGTGGTGATCACCGAGATCGGCGGCACCACCGGCGACATCGAGAGCCAGCCTTTTCTGGAGGCGATCCGTCAGGTAGGTCTGGAGCAGGGACGGGACAACTGCTGCTTTATCCATGTGGTGCTGGTGCCCTACATCTCCGGCTCCGACGAGTATAAATCCAAGCCCGCCCAGCACTCGGTAAAGGAGCTGCAGGGCATGGGCGTCAACCCCGACATCATCATCCTCCGTGCCGACGGCAGCGTGGGCAGCGACATCCGCCGGAAGATCAGCACCTTCTGCAACGTCAAACCGGAGTGCGTCATTGAGAACCTGACCATGCCCAGCCTGTACCAGTGCCCCCTGATGCTGCACACCGGCGGTCTGGATGAGGTAGTGGTGCAGAAGCTGAAGCTGGATGTGCCGGAGGCAGACCTGACCGAGTGGAAGCAGGTGGTGTCCCGCATTGCCACCCGCAGCAAGACCTGCACCATTGCGCTGGTGGGCAAGTATGTAAAGCTCCACGACGCTTACCTTTCGGTGATGGAGAGCCTGTACCATGCCGGGTTTGAAAACGACAGTCAGGTGGAGATCAAGTGGGTGGAAAGCGAGGACCTGACCGACCAGACAGCCTGCAAAGAGGCATTTGCCGATGTGGACGGCATCATCGTCCCCGGCGGTTTTGGCGACCGGGGCATTGAGGGCATGATCCAGGCGGCACAGTACGCACGGGAAAACCGGGTTCCCTACTTTGGCATCTGCCTTGGTATGCAGATCATGGTCATGGAGTTTGCCCGGGGTGTGCTGGGCTACACCGACGCCAACTCCAGCGAGTTTACCCCCGACGGTGCCCACAACGTTATTGCGCTGATGGCAGACCAGCAGGGCAACATCCCCAAGGGCGGCACCATGCGTCTGGGCAAGTACCCCTGCAAGGTGATCCCCGGCACCAAAATGGCGGAGTGCTACGGCGAAAGTGAGATCTGGGAGCGTCACCGCCACCGCTATGAGTTCAACAACGCCTTCCGTCAGGAGATGCAGGACGCCGGACTGGTGATCTCCGGCACAAGCCCCGACGGAAATCTGGTGGAGACGGTGGAACTGCCCGGGCGGGACTTCCATCTGGGTGCACAGTTCCATCCGGAATTCAAGAGCCGTCCCAACCGTGCCCATCCCCTGTTCAAGGCATTCATCGCTGCAGCGCTGAAGTTCCGTGTTCAGTCTGAGCGCAGCCTCCATATGTAAACAGTCCTTCTGACAAAAAGAACCCTCCGGGAAGCTTCCTATCAGGAAAGCCCCCGGAGGGTTTCTTCTGTTTGTGGGGCGACCCTTCTTTAAAAGGTCAACCGCATCTGGTGCCACACCACGCCGCCGTGGACCGAAGCGGAAATGCCCTCGTCCACAAAGCCCAGCGAAGCATAAAAAGGCACCAGCCTGTCCTTGCAGGTCAGCACCAGACCTTTTCTGCCCTGCACCTTTGCATCCGTTATTGCCCTGCGCATCAGCCGCCGGGCATAGCCCCTGCGGCGGTACTCCGGGATGGTGTTGACCCCAAAGATCATCTGCCATGCCCCGTCCTCCCGGTGCATGGCGGCGTTGGTATACATGTCATCGGTCAGGTCCGGCTCATCGGTCACCATACCGTCCACAAAGGCGATCACCCGGTCACCGTCCATCTGCAGCCAGAAGTGATCCGGGTAATTCTGCAGCCGCTTTTCCAGCTCCTCCCGGGTCGCTGCTTCCGCCGACCGGAAACACACCTTTTCCACTGCCGCTATACTGTCTAGGTCCTGCATAGTCGCAGTCCGGATCGTCATCATTTTTGTAAGCCTCCGTCATTTTTTGCTGTTTTGTAGTCTCTGTCCCCCTACTTTACCACGGATACCGAATAGAATCAATCCCTCTGCTGCTTTTTCCCGGAAATGCGCCCTGCTCTTTCCCCCAAAAGCCCCGGGGCTGCGTCCGGACGCAGTTAAAGTACTACTTTTCCGGGATTTTACAGGGAATTTTCAGGAATCACATTGACAGATGCCCCTTCTCATGGTAGAATACTGTCGATTTTGAGAGACAAAGCGTGTCGGAGTCTTTTCAAAGCTTTTACCATGGACCGCCCAGCGGGGCTAAGGCCATACGGACAGCCGGGTCCACTGCCGACCGGCGGCGCAAGCTGCCATTATTGATTGAGCTACTGCGAGACAACGATGAAACGGGTTTCAAACCTTGCGTTGGCTCGCGTGCCGCAGCACTGCCGTTTTGCTTAGAAACAGCAGCTGCTCCTGCGGCAAAGCTCTAAATTTTATAAGTTGGTTCCTTTACAACCATGAAATTGCGCCCACGATGCGCAGACTTGTGAAACGGTCAATAAAGAGTAGTAAAAGTGTAATTGCTATATAGACTCTCATCACCCCGTCTTTCTGGGATCCCGCAGAACAGCTTTTCCGGTATGCAGATACCGGGGCTTTGTCTGTGCGTTCCGGTTGCTTTTAAAGCGCAGGTCTGCACCTTTGTGGTGTTTTTGCCTGCGCTTTTTTGTTTTGTCTGGGGAACCAAGGGACGGAGGAGAAGAGATGAACGAGAGCCATACCCGGTTCCGGCTGGATCAGCGCCGTGCTCCCATTTACGAAGCGCTGGAACGGTTCCGACAGATGCGGGTGGTGCCCTTTGACGTGCCCGGACACAAGCGGGGACGGGGCAACCCGGAGCTGACCGCCTTTCTGGGGCAGCAGTGTGTGGGAGTGGACGTAAACAGCATGAAGCCTCTGGATAACCTTTGCCATCCGGTATCGGTGATCCGGGAGGCAGAGGAGCTTGCTGCCGACGCCTTTGGCGCCGCCCACGCCTTTTTGATGGTAGGCGGCACCACCAGCAGTGTCCAGAGCATGGTGCTTACCGCCTGCAAGAGGGGCGATGAGATCATTCTGCCCCGCAACGTGCACCGCAGCGTGCTGAACGCTCTGGTGCTCTGCGGCGCTGTGCCGGTGTATGTGAACCCGGAGGTGGACAAGCGTCTGGGCATCTCTCTGGGCATGAAGCGGGAGCAGGTGGAAAAGGCGATCAAGGAGCATCCCAACGCTGTGGCGGTGCTGGTGAATAACCCCACCTACTACGGCATCTGCTCGGACCTGCGTGCCATCGTCAAAATGGCACACGATGCCGGTATGCTCTGCCTTGCCGACGAGGCGCACGGTACCCACTTCTATTTTGGCGGCGGTCTGCCGGTTTCTGCCATGGCGGCGGGAGCGGATATGGCATCGGTGTCCATGCACAAAAGCGGCGGCAGCCTGACCCAGTCCAGTCTGCTGCTCATCGGTCCCAACGTGCATCCGGGCTATGTGCGGCAGATCATCAACCTGACCCAGACCACCTCCGGCAGCTACCTGCTTATGTCCAGTCTGGACATCTCCCGCCGGAACCTTGCATTGCGGGGTCGGCAGGTGTTCCATCAGGTGGCAGACATTGCCGAGTACGCCCGGGAGGAGATCAATGCCGTAGGCGGCTACTACGCCTTTGGCAAGGAGTTGTGCAACGGCGATTCGGTATTTGATTTTGATACCACCAAGCTCAGCGTCCACACCCTGGATATCGGTCTTGCCGGCATCGAGGTCTACGATATCCTGCGGGACGAGTACGATATCCAGATCGAGTTTGGCGACATCGGCAACATCCTTGCCTATCTGTCCATCGGCGACCGTCCTCAGGAAGTGGAGCGTCTGGTCAGTGCTCTGGCGGAGATCAAGCGCCGGTACCGCACCGACGGTTCCGGACTGCTGAGTCAGGAATACATCGACCCGGTGGTGGCAGCAAGCCCTCAGGAGGCATTCTACGCCCCCAAAAAGAGCCTGCCGCTGCGGGAGACCGAGGGCATGGTCTGCAGCGAGTTTGTCATGTGCTATCCCCCGGGCATCCCCATCCTTGCCCCCGGCGAGCGGATCACCAAGGAGATCCTGAACTACATCGAGTACGCCAAGGCAAAGGGCTGCAGCATGACCGGTCCCGAAGACCCGGACATCCTGCACCTGAACGTTCTGGCATAAGGAGGAGATCCAGATGGAATTTTGGTTTTCGGAATTTCACACCCCGGACGTGAAGCACAGCATTCGGGTGAATAAGCAGCTCTACTCCAAGCAGAGCGATTATCAGCGCATCGACATCTTTGAGACCCCGGAGTTCGGGCGGGTGCTGACCTTGGACGGCAACGTGATGCTCACCGAGCGGGATGAGTTCATCTACGACGAGATGATCACCCATGTGCCCATGGCGGTGCACCGGGAGGCAAAGGACATTCTGGTCATCGGTGCCGGCGACGGCGGCGTAGTGCGGGAGCTGACCCGGTACGACCGGGTGGAGCGCATCGACCTGGTGGAGATGGATCCTCAGGTGGTGGAGGCGTGCCGCGCCTACCTGCCCGGCAACGCCTGCCGCATGGACGACCGCCGGGTCCACATCTACTTTGAGAACGCCCTGAAGTTCATCCGCCGGTGCGAGGCGGAATACGACCTGATCATCGTGGATTCCTCCGACCCCTTTGGTCCCTCGGAGGGTCTGTTTACCCGGGAGTTCTACGGCAGCTGCTTCAATGCCCTGAAAGAGGACGGCATCATGGTGAACCAGCAGGGCAGCCCCTTCTACGCCGAGGACGCCAGCGCCATGCAGCGCAGCCACAAGCGCATCGCCTCTACCTTCCCCATCAGCCGGGTGTATCAGGCGCACATCCCCACCTTTGCGGCGGGCTACTGGCTGTTTGGCTTTGCCAGCAAAAAATATCATCCCATCGACGATCTGGATGCAGAAGCATGGAAGACCCTGAACATGCGCACCCGGTACTACACCACCAAGCTCCATGTGGGAGCATTCTATCTGCCGGCATTTCTGGAAGAAATGCTGCGGGAAGTGGAGGAACACTGATGCAACCCAACATTGAAACTTTTATCGGCTGCGACAGCAGCTACCGCCCTGCCAGCATCGTGCTGTACGGCGCCCCCTACGATTCCACCACCAGCTACCGTCCCGGGGCACGGTTTGGTCCGGCTGCCATCCGCCACGAGAGCTACGGTCTGGAGACCTACAGCCCCTACCAGAACGCCGACCTGACCGACTTTGACATCTTTGACAGCGGAGATCTGGAACTGTGCTTCGGCTCCAGCGAATCCGCCCTGGGGGACATTCAGGCACGGGCAGAAGAGATCCTGAAGGACGGCAAGTTTCCCCTGCTGCTGGGCGGCGAGCATCTGGTGACTCTGGGTGCGGTGCGTGCGGCGGTAAAGAAATACCCAGACCTCCACATCATCCACTTTGACGCCCATGCAGACCTGCGGGACGACTATCTGGGGGCAGCCCTGAGCCACGCCTGCGTGCTGCGCCGCTGCCATGAGCTGGTGGGCGACGGGCACATCCACCAGTTCTGCATCCGCAGCGGCGACCGGGCGGAGTTTGAGTTTGCCGCCCAGCACACCGAGATGCACAAGTTCGACTTTGCCGGTCTGGAAGAGCTGACGGCACAGCTGTGCGAGAGCAAGGTGCCGGTGTATCTGACCATTGATCTGGATTGTCTGGATCCTTCCTGCTTCCCCGGCACCGGTACCCCGGAGGCAGGCGGCGTCAGCTTTTTGCAGCTGCTGGACGCCATCCGCACCGCCACCAAGGCAAACATCATCGGTGCGGACCTCAACGAGCTTGCCCCCACGCTGGACACCACCGGCGTATCCACCGCCACCGCCTGCAAGGTGCTGCGGGAGCTGCTGATCGCACTGGACAAGGGTTGGCCCGGTTTCCAGACCTGACCGACGAGACATAGAGATACATATAAAGGAGAATCCACCATGAGCAAAGTTCTGATCATCGGCTGCGGCGGCGTTGCCTCCGTGGCGATCCACAAGTGCTGCCAGGTCCCTGAGGTGTTCACCGAGATCTGCATTGCCAGCCGCACCAAGGCAAAGTGCGACAAGCTTGCCGCCGAGCTTGCCCCCAAGACTGCCACCAAGATCACCACCGCACAGGTGGATGCAGACAAGACCGATGAGGTCATTGCCCTCATCAAGGCATACCAGCCGGATCTGGTAATGAACATCGCCCTGCCCTATCAGGATCTGACCATCATGGACGCCTGCCTGGCATGCGGCGTCAACTACATGGACACCGCCAACTACGAGCCGGAAAACACCGATGACCCCCAGTGGCGTGCCATCTACGAAAAGCGCTGCAAGGAAGCCGGCTTCTCCGCCTACTTTGACTACAGCTGGCAGTGGGCATACGCCAAGAAGTTTGAGGAAGCTGGTCTCACCGCCCTGCTGGGCAGCGGCTTTGACCCGGGCGTCACCCAGGCTTACTGCGCCTACGCCAAGAAGCACGAGTTTGACACCATCGACACCATCGACATTCTGGACTGCAACGGCGGCGACCACGGCTATGCCTTTGCCACCAACTTCAACCCGGAGATCAACCTGCGGGAGGTGTCCGCCCCCGGCAGCTACTGGGAGGACGGTCACTGGGTGGAGATCCCTGCCATGAGCATCAAGCGAGAGTACAACTTTGATCAGGTGGGCGAAAAGGATATGTACCTGCTGCACCACGAGGAGATCGAGTCGCTGGCAAAGAACATCCCGGAGGCAAAGCGCATCCGCTTCTTCATGACCTTTGGTCAGAGCTATCTGGACCACATGCGGTGTCTGGAGGACGTGGGCATGCTGTCCACCACCCCCGTCAACTTCAACGGGCAGGAGATCGTGCCCATCCAGTTCCTGAAGGCACTGCTGCCGGACCCCGCCAGCCTGGGTCCCCGCACCAAGGGCAAGACCAACATCGGCTGCATCTTTACCGGCAAAAAGGACGGTAAGGATAAGACCTACTACATCTACAACGTCTGCGACCATCAGGAGTGCTACAAGGAAGTGGGCAGTCAGGCGATCAGCTACACCACCGGCGTGCCTGCCATGTGCGGCGCTCTGATGCTGCTGACCGGCAAGTGGACCACCAAGGGCGTCCACACGGTGGAAGAGTTTGATCCAGATCCCTATCTGGATGCACTGGACAAGTACGGTCTGCCCCGCTCCGAGAGCCACGACCCGGCTCTGGTGGACTGATGCGGGTGGCAGATCCTCGCCCGCCCTTTGCGGGGCTGGCAAACCTCTCTGAGGAGGCACTGAGCGCCCTGCCTACCCCCTGCTATCTGCTGGACGAGGCGCAGCTGCGCCGCAACGGCGAGATCCTGCTGGGGGTGCAAAAGCGCACCGGCTGCCGCATCCTGCTGGCACAGAAGGCATTTTCCAACTTTGACCTGTATCCGGTGCTTGCCCCCTATCTGGCAGGCACTGAGGCAAGCGGTCTGTACGAAAGCCGCCTTGGCAGGGAGGAGCTGCCGGAAAAAGAGAACCACGTGTTCTGCGCTGCCTACCGGGAGGATGAATTCGCCCAGCTTTTGCAGTATGCGGACCACATCGTGTTCAACTCTCCCCGGCAGCTTGCCCGGTTTGGTGCCCGTGCCAAAGCGGCAGGCAAAAGCGTGGGGCTGCGGATCAACCCGGAGCGGTCCACGCAGGAGGGGCACGAGATCTACGACCCCTGTGCCCCGGGCAGCCGGCTGGGCACCACCCGTGCTCAGTGGGACGCCGCCGTGGCGCAGGACCCTGCCCTGCCGGAGCTGCTGGACGGGCTCCACTTCCACGCCCTCTGTGAGCAGGATGCAGACGCACTGGCGCAGACCCTGCCTGCGGTGAAGGAGAAATTTGGGGACCTGCTGCCCCGGATGAAGTGGCTCAACTTTGGCGGCGGGCATCACATCACCCGCCCCGGCTATGACCTTGCTACCCTGGAAGGCTGCATCACCGCAATGCAGCAGAAATACGGGGTGCAGGTGTATCTGGAGCCGGGAGAGGCATGGGCGCTGAACGCAGGATACCTTGTCACCACGGTGCTGGACACCCTGCAGAACGGCGGCACCAACCTTGCCATTCTGGATATGTCTGCCGCCTGCCACACCCCGGACGTCATTGAGATGCCCTACCGTCCTCCCCTGCTGGATGCGGGAGAGCCCGGCGAAAAGCCCTGCACGGTGCGGCTGGGCGGTCCCACCTGCCTTGCAGGAGACATCGTGGGGGATTACAGCTTCTCCCGCCCCCTCACCGAGGGCGACCGGCTGATCTTTGGCGATATGGCGATCTATTCCACCTGCAAGAACAACACCTTCAACGGGATGCCTCTGCCGGACATCCATGTCCTGCACGAGGACGGTACCACCGCCTGCCTTGCCCATTTCGGTTACCGGGACTTCAAGTACCGGCTGGGTTCCATGGACTGACCCCGCCACAAAGGCAATAAAATCACCACCCCCGGCACTCCCCTGTTTTGCAGGGAGGAGCGCCGGGGGTGGTTTTTTTTTGCAGATTTTGCGGTCAAAAATGACTTTATGCTTTAGCCGATCTCGTACCACTTGATCTCGTTTGCATCCAGATGCAGGTCAAAGTGGCTGCCACCGGTGGTGTAGACGGTGGTATCCTGCGGCTGATAGGTGTTGTTCACCACGCAGTACTTGCCGTTCTTCACATAGGCATGGACTTCCACGTTGTAGTTGGAGCTGAACCATGTGTGCAGCTCATCCTCGCTGTGGGCGCTCCACAGGATGGCACGGTACAGGGTGCGGCTATTGGCAAAGCTGTAGGGCACACCGCTGATGTAGACCGCACGACCCTTGCCAAAGTCGTGTGCCGCCATCTGCACCTCTTTGTTCCGCTGCACCAGCACCTGAGTGCCTTCCAGAGCATAGATATTCTTCTTGCCTTCGCCAAAATCCACCGGCTGGTCGGCATCCTGCAGAATGAAGTGGTCCGGGTGCTCGGTCCAGTTGTACTTATCGTAGTTGAGGGTAAAGCCGTTTTCTTCCTCCACGCCCAGCACGGTGGCAAGCTGCAGCAGGTGACCCTGATAGGCGTGACCGGAGGGCTCTCCTACGCCGATGAAGCCGCCTCCGTTCCAGACGAATTTGCGGATGGCGGAAGTGATCTCCGGGTCCTCCCACCAGATGCCGCCGGTGTGGGCGGTGTCGGCATCGCCTACGTTGATGATGACATCCTGCTCATCCAGCAGAGCCGGGTCCTTCTTAATGTCCTCAAAGCTGATGAACTTCACATCAAAGGGTGCGCCGGACAGCATCTCGATGACCCCGGCGTAGCTGTAGTTCTGTTTGTAGTACAGGGCGTGGTGGACCATGTGGCAGCCCCAGGCACGCATTTTGCCCCAGCAGTTCAGCACTGCCACCCGCTTGACGCAGTAGGGGGTGGTGCCCTTGATGTTTTCGTACAGCTGCCGGAACTCGTTGCAGACGCTTTCCACGTAGTCCACAAACTCCGGGAAGTCCAGCGCCAGCTTCAGGTAGCCGCCGTAGCCGATGCGGTCAATGGGCTTGCGGAGGATGGCACGGCGGGCGGTGACCCAGTTCTCCTTTGCCTCCCGCACCGGGTCTCCCCCCTCGTGGAAGGTATCCGGGAAGAAGTAGGGCAGGAAACGCCCCTCGGTGTACTTGACCCCCTCGATGTCGGAAATGAGCCGCAGAGTGGAGCCGTTGCCCACGCTGCCCACCACGGCGTCCAGACCAATGGTCTTGAACTCCGGCATAAAGGGCTCGGTGCCGATCCAGTGGTCACCCAGGAACATCATCGCCTCGCAGCCGCACTCGTGGGTGATGTCCACCATCTCCTTGGCGAGCTTTGCCACTTCCCGGCGCTGGAACGCCTGAAAATCCCGGAATTCCTTGCTGGGCACACGGTACTGGTTGTTGTAGTACCCCTGATCGATGATGTACTCCGGGCGGAACTTGTAGCCCACTTCCTGCTCAAACTGGTTCAGGATGTAGGGGCTTACCGAAGCGGAGTAGCCGTACCAGTCCACATACTTCTCCCGCTTCAGCTCGTCAAAGATCAGGGTGAACTGATGGAAGAAGGTGGTGTAGCGGATGACGTTGACGTAGGGGTGTTCTGCGATGAACTTCCGCAGCCGCTCCATAGAATACTTGTGGGTCTTGGGCTGCCGGACGTCAAAGGTGATCTGGTGCTCAAAGTTGGTCCAGCCGTTGGTGGTGGCGTTGTACATGTGCACCGGGTCCCAGATCAGATATGCCAAAAAACTGACGGTGTACTCATGGAAAGGCACCGCCTGCACGGTCACACTGCCGTCGGCGTAGCTCCACTGCTCCGGGGGCACCGGCTGCCCGGTGGTGCGATCCATGACCTCCCACCAGCGGGTGATGTCGTCATTGGTGTTCACCTGCATCAGCTCCGGGCTGATGCCCTTCATCAGAGGGATGGTGACCGTATCCCCGGGTGCGGTGTAGAAGCCGGTCATGATGTAGCACTGCTGCACCTCGTCGGGGTTTGCCTTTGCCCACACATTGTCCTTGCGGGTGGTGTAGTAGGTAGAATAGATCTTTGCGTCGGCGTCCTTCAGCTGCTGGGGAAAGTCGGTGCCGTCGCAGTCACGGATGGCATCCGCTCCCCACTTTTTCAGGATCTCCAGGGTCTCGGGCACCACGTCCAGATCTGTGGGAATGGTCACCCGACCGGTCTTTCTCATTTCGTCCATGGGAAAACTCTCCTTTGTGTCTATTTAGTCCTGATAGGTGGCGTTGTAGATCGCCAGCACCGCCAGCAGCAGCGCCACGCCCACCAGCATGATGCCCAGACCTGCCAGCTGCCCGGTCATTTTCCAGCCGGACACCACCAGCACCACCGCCAGCACAAACAGCACCAGCATCAGCACCATGCGCAGGGTGGGATGATTTTTCCAGAATGTTTTCATCGTCTGTCACCTTAACCTTTCAGACCGCCCACGGTCATGCCCTGGGTCAGCTGCCGCTGCACACAGATGTACAGGATCAGGGTGGGCAGCATCACCAGCACCAGACCGGCATACATGGTGCCGTACTGGGCGGCACTCTGCTGTGCCTGCATCAGGTTCAAAAGACCCACCGGCAGGGTGCGGGGTGCGCTGGTGGAGCTCATGAGGGTCATGGAGATGATATACTCGTTCCAGAAGGACAGGAAGTTGAACAGGATGATGGTGATGATGGAGGGCTTTGCCATGGGGAAGATGATGCGGGTCATGGCAGAGAAATAGCTTGCTCCGTCAATGTACGCCGCCTCCTCAAAGTCGTGGGGCAGGGTGGCAAAATAGCCCGACAGCAGATAGATGGTAAAGGGCAGCGCCGTGGCGGCGTACACCACCGCCAGCATCACCAGATTGTTCAGCAAAAAGCTGCTGCCAAAGTGGCTCTTCAGCCACACATCGCCGTCCCGCAGCATCAGGAAGATGGGCACCACGATGTAGTTGACGTTGATGAACAGACCTGCCATGAACAGGGTATTCAGCAGCTTGCGTCCCCGGAACCTAAAGCGGGACAGGCAGTAGGCGGCAGGCAGGGCAATGACCAGCAGCAGCACCAGCGCCAGAGCGGTGACGATCACCGAATGGAGCATATACTCGCCCATTTTTGCCCCGTTCCATGCGTTGACAAAGTTCTGCCAGTAGAAGCCCGCCGGCAGTGCCCAGGGGTTGCCGTAAAACTCTGCATTCTGCTTGATGGATGCCATAAACACCCACGCCACCGGCACGATGATGGTGACCGCCAGCAGCACCAGCACAAAATAGATAAAAAACTTGTAGAGACCTTCCGCCGAACGGGAAGATTTTTCCGGATTATTCTGCATCTTCTTCCCTCCTTAAAATTCCAGCGTATCCCGGCTGGTTGCCTTGTTGACGCAGGCAGACAGCGCAAAGGAGAACAGGAAGATCACCACGCCGATCGCCATGCTGTAGCCGTACAGACCGGCGTCCTTCTGGCTGTACATATAGTTCAGTGCCACGTCCGAAGCCCCGTTGGGTCCGCCGCTGGTCATTGCCTTGACGAAGAGGAACGCCATATTGATGGTGGAAATGATAAAGAAGGTCAGGGTGGTGCGGATGTTGGTCCAGATCAGCGGAATGGTGATCTGGAAAAACTGGGTCAGCCGCCCGGCACCATCCAGATTGGCGCTCTCGTACAGGCTTACCGGCACCGAGGACATGGATGCCATATACATGACCATGTAATAGCCGATCGCCTGCCACACCATGGCAAGGATGATGGAGGGGATCACCAGTTTTTCACCCTTCCACAGGATGGGGTCGCTCATGTTCCGGAACAGCCCGATGATGCTGTTCAGCATACCGTTTTCCGGCTTATAGATGGCAGAGAAGATGCCGGAGATGACCACCACCGACAGGATATTGGGGATGTAGAAGATGACACGGAAAAAGTTCTGTCCCTTGATCTTTTCCCGGGTCAGGATGGCGGCAAACACCAGTGCAAAAGCAAAGGTGACGATGGTCACCGCCACCACCAGCAGGATCATATTCTGCATGGAACGGATGAACTGGGCATCCTTCAGCAGGTGCTGAAAATTCTTCAGCCCCACGAAGGTCTCATTGGGGGAGTATGCTCCCCTCTCATACAAACTCATGCGGAACACATTGAGGGTGGGCAGGATCATGAAGATGAAAAACAGGATGGTCGCCGGTGCCACGCAGAGAAAAACGAACCATTTGCGGCTTCTGTCGGATCTCATAGGGTCAAACCGCTCCTTTCTTTATAATGTACAGCCCCAAAAAAAGCGGAGGCGGTAAAAACCGCCCCCGCTGGGCAGGGCTTGCTGCAATTACTCGATGATGTTGGCACGCATCTGGTCGCTGGCGGACTTGATGCCATCGATCCACTGCTGCTCGGTCATGCTGCCGGACACCAGAGAGTTGACGGGATCAAAGAACACGGTGCGGACTTCCACGCCGGGGATGGCGGAGAAGGCTGCAAAGTTGCCCATAGCTGCCTTTGCGCCGTTGTCGTAGATGGAGTAGAACATCTTGTTGTCGCCTTCCAGCTCATCGGCGATGCCCAGCACAGGCTGGATGGCGCCGCTCTCGGCAAACAGCTTGCATGCCTCGTCGCTGTACAGGTAAGCCACGAACTGCTTGGCGGCATCCAGATGCTCGGCGCCTGCCGGGATCCATGCCTGCTCAAACCAGGTGTAGCTGTAGCCGTCGCCGCCAGCCTTGACAGCGGGCAGAGCGGTCATGCCCCACTCGAAGCCATCGGCACGGGGAGCTTCTGCCATCTCGCCCACGATCCAGGTGCCGTTGGGCATGAACAGAGCCTTGTTGTCCAGCACCAGCTGCTGGTTCTGGGTAAAGTCCTGATCGTTTGCCTGTGCAGGGGTGATGGGGTTGGTGTAGGAGGCAAGCTTTGCCACGATGTCAAAGCAGGTCTTTGCCTCGGGGGTATCCCAGATGCCCTCGGTGTAGTGGGTAGCCTTGTTGAAGAACTCGGGACCGCCTGCTGCGTACATCAAAGCGTAGAAGAAGGCGTCAAAGTAGCCGGTGGTGGGGTAGGTGAACAGGTAGGTGCCCTCAGCGGCAGCCTTTTCGCCCAGTTCCCACATCTCGTCCCAGGTCTTGGGCACATCCCAGCCCTTTTCCTTCAGGAAGCCGGCGTTGTAGAACAGACCGCAGGGGCTGTAGAACATGGGGGCAAGGTAGGTCTTGCCATCGCCGTAGGGGTTGGTCAGGGAGGTATCGGTGAAGCCGCCGGCGATCTTCTCGCTGACCTTCTTGCTCTCACCGGGAACGGTCATGCTCAGCACATCGGTGATGTCTGCGATCAGGTTGCCCTTGATGAACTGCTCGGTGAGGGCAGCCTCACGACCGGTGGCAAGGTGGATCACGTCGGGGTAGTCGCCGCCCTGCATGGAAGGTCCGATGACGTCCTCCAGCTTCTTATCGGTGGTCAGCTCCACCTTGATGCCGGTCTGTGCGGTGAAAGCCTCGGTGACCTTCTTCCACATATCTGCGCCGTAACCGGTCTCAATGGCGGCGACCTTGATGGTCACGTCCGCCGCAGGAGCAGAGGCAGCAGCAGAAGAAGCGGTGCTGGAAGCAGTGGAGCTGGAAGAACCGCCGCAGGCGGCAAGACCCAGTGCAGCAGCGCCCACGCCGGCTGCCTTCAGAAAATTGCGACGAGAAATGCGTTTCATATGTGTGTCCTCCATCATAGTGTTCCGTTTATGCACAGCCGGGACAAACAGGCTTTGTCCGGGAGGGCTGTGTTCTTTTCTGCCACAACTATAAGATTTTTTTGCCCCTGCCGCAAGGTGTTTGTTGTTTCATTTTTTAGAATTCTTGCTTTTCAGTCTTTTTATCCAGCAAATTTGCTAAATTACAGTGCAGCATTTTGGTGGTTTTACCCTCTCTGTAACTTTCTTGACATATTTCAATTTCTTTTCAGGTATAAAAATAGAAAATCTGTTCAAAAAACAGGGCTTGCTTTTTTTGGCATTTCCCTCTATAATGGGTTAAAGTCCACGATTTTTTTACTGTTTTCTGTGCAATTTTTAGTATCTTGCTTTCGTTTTTATGATTTTTGCGATTCCGAAGGGAGTATCGTCTTATGAGCACCCAGCGCTTTGATATCCGGCACGCTCCCGCCCCACGGGAATCCTTCCGGCTGCTGTACATCAGCAAGAGCCGGTTTGGCGGCGACTGGAACAGCACCACCCACACCCACTCCTGTACGGAACTGTTTTACTGCCTCAGCGGCGAGGGGCAGTTCTATCTTGCCGGACAGCTGTTTCCCGTAAAGCCCGACGACATGGTCATCGTCAACCCTCAGGTGGAGCACACAGAGCTGAGCCTCAACGCTTCTCCGCTGGAGTACATCGTGCTGGGAGTGGCGAACATGGAGTTTCTGTTCAGCAACGGAGCCTCCTCCTATGCCATCTTCAACTGCCGGGAAAACCGGGACCGGATGGTGACCCTGCTGCACATGCTGCTGGCGGAGGCAGACCGCAGTCTGGACGGCTGCGAGACCGTCTGTCAGGACCTGCTGGAGGTAATGCTGATCTGGCTGGTGCGGTGCACTACCCTCTCTTTGCAGGTGGAAGAAGCAGCCCAGCAGGAAAACCGGGAGTGCGCCGAGATCAAGCGGTATCTGGACACCAACTACCGGGAGGATATCTCTCTGGACCGTCTGGCGGAGATCGCCCACATCAACAAATACTATCTGGCGCACACCTTTCAGAAGGAGTACGGTATCTCCCCCATCACCTATCTGAACCGCCGCCGCATTGAGGAAAGCAAGTATATGCTGGGCAACACCGGCTATAGTCTGGCGCAGATCAGCGAGCTGATGGGGTTTTCTTCTCCCAGTTATTTTTCTCAGTGCTTCCGCAAAGCGGAAGGGCTGACCCCCAACGAATACCGCCGTCAGGCGCGGCAGGGAAAACGCTCTGCCCCGGCAAAGCGGCATGAATGATAAGAAATGAGGACCATATCATGAAACCTGTAACCGAATCCATCCTTCAGACCGCTGCAAACGCCTTTGATTTTGGCGGACCGGTGGTCTGCGATCCCCACCACTACGGCGAGGGGCATATCAACGACACCTTTCTGGTCTGGCGTGACGATCACTCCAGACGGTTCATCCTGCAGCGCATCAACACCGACACCTTTACGGACCCCGCAGGGCTCATGGAGAACGTCTGCGGCGTCACCCGCCACCTGCGTACCAAGATCCTTGCGGAGGGCGGCGACCCCATGCGGGAGACCCTGAATGTTATCCCCACCCTGTCCGGCGACACCTGCTATATGGATGCCGACGGCGGTGCATGGCGCGCCTACGACTTTGTGGAGGGCACCGTCTGCCTGCAGCAGGTGGGCAGCGAAGCGGATTTCCGCACCGTAGCGGAGACCCTGGGCAAGTTCCAGAACCAGCTTTCTGACTACCCCGCCTCCACCCTGCACGAGACCATTGCCCGGTTCCACGACACCGCCAATCGGTATGCCAACTTCGAAAAGGCACTTGCCGCCGATTCCATGGGGCGTGCCGCAAAGATCGCCGATGAGATCGCCTTTGTCCGGGCACGGGAGGCAGACTGCCACGTGCTTCTGGACCAGCTTGCCGCCGGGGAGATCCCCCTGCGGGTCACCCACAACGACACCAAGATCAACAACGTCCTCATTGACGAGGTCACCGGCAAGGGCATCTGCGTCATTGATCTGGATACCGTGATGCCGGGTCTGTCCGCCTACGATTTTGGCGACTCCATCCGCACCGGTGCAAACGACTGCGCCGAGGACGAGCCGGACCAGAGCAAGGTCCACTTTGACCTGCACCTGTATCAGGTATTCGCTCAGGGCTACCTGTCCACCGCCGGCGCTTCCATGAGCCTTGCAGAGAAAAAGAGTCTTGCATGGGGCGCACGGCTCATGACGCTGGAATGCGGCACCCGCTTCCTCACCGACTATCTGGAGGGTGACCACTACTTCCACACCGCCCGCCCGGACCACAATCTGGACCGTGCCCGCACCCAGTTTACTCTGGTGCGCCAGATGGAAGCGTGCTTCGACCAGATGCTGGACATCGTCAGCCGGAACGAGGGCTGACCTCTCCCCTACGCCAATTTCTGCTTTTCGATATCATACACAGCAAGAGCCATGGACGGTCTCCCTCCCCGGGACCGTCCATGGTTCTTTTTATGAAACGCCGGGATCCTTTCCAGCAAAGACCCGGACCCTCCCGTACGTTCCGCCGGAAAAACAAACTGCCGGAAAACAAAAAAATCCAGCAATCTCTTTTCAGAGATCACTGGATCGGAATGGTCCAGCAAGGCTGGACAAATCCGAACTTTTTTCCTCCACCGAATCGGCGGTCAAAGTGTCCTCAAACCGGACGGTTTGGGTGCCATCCTTGTAGTTGAACGTGATCAGCATCCGGTCATCGTACAGGAAAATGGCATTTACAAAAATTTCGATCAACGCTTTCCGCTGCTTTTTCTGCGAAATATCGAACTTTCTGAATTTCATCAACCAGAATCGGATGAAATCCTCATTAAAGCTGGGTTTCTTCAATTTTTCATCTGCGATTTTTGCAGTCAGCTCATCTTTTTGGATTTCCAGCGCTTCCAGACGATCTTTGGTTGTCCGGGTGTACAAGCCGTCCTCGATAGCCTTCATCAGGTTGTCCAGCTTTTTGTTGACCTCTCGCAATTGCTTTTCCAGCAGCGGGATCGTGGTATTCTCCTGATTCTGGACATCCATAACCAATTGAACGATCTTGTCGATCACCGCATCGTCCTGAATCAGCTTCATGGTCTCCCGGACGACCAGATCTTCCAGCCAGTCCTTCTGCACGGTCTTTTTGTTGCAACCCTTGCGCCGCTTGACATTGGCGCACTTATAATAATAGTAGGTGCGTCCGGTGGCACTGGTTCCGCTTTCGCCGAACATCAGCGCACCGCACTTGCCGCAGAACAGCTTAGTGGTCAGCAAATATTCCTCGTCTGCCTTGCCACAGGCAGGGGCACGCTTGTTCTTATCCAGACGCTTCTGCACCCGGTCAAACAGGTCTTTCGGAACAATAACCGGAATTGCTTCCGGCACAACGATATCCCGGAAAGACAGTTCGCCAATGTACCGACGGTTCTTCAGCATGGTATTCACGCTGCTGTGGGTCATTTTGCCGCCCAGCATATTACGGACACCCTTGTCGTTGAGAAAGTTTACGATCTCCACCATCTTATCGCCGTTGTCATACCGCTGAAATGCTTCCAACACCAGCGGAGCGGTCAGCGGGTCAAGATGATAGAACTTGTCATCGTCGATTTTATATCCAATAGTTCCCGTACCGCCAGTGCACTTACCCTTCAAGGCGTTCTCGGTCTGGCCACGGATCACCTTTTCGGACAGCTCTGCCGAGTAGTATTCTGCCATACCTTCCAGAAGGGTTTCCACCAGAATGCCCTGTGAACCCTCGGCAATGGGCTCCATAACGGAAATCAGATGGACACCGTTCTTTTTCAGGATCATCTTATAGTTTGCGCTATCAAAACGGTTTCGGGCAAAGCGGTCAAATTTCCAGACGAGAACAACATCAAACAGCTTCTTGCCGCTGTCTTTGATCATCTGCTGGAACTCCGGGCGATTGTCTGTTTTGGCAGAGAACGCACGGTCAATGTAGTGCTTGATAACCGTGATGCCGTTCTTTTCCGCATAGGTCGTACATTCCCGAATTTGGTCTTCGATGGATTCTTCGCGCTGATTGTCCGATGAATAGCGAGCGTAGATCACGGCGGTCATGCGATCACTTCATTCTCCGCAGGCGGCGCACAAGGTCAGATGCACTGTACAGCACACGAGCCACCGACACGGCATCCTCGCCCACGATGTAGAACACCGAGTAGTTGTCCACCAGCATCTGCCGCAGCCCTTGGGTGCGCTCTGGCTCGCTTTCCACCAGCGCGCAGCGTTCCGGCAGGATGTTCAGCGATTGAATGGCTTCGGCAATGCGGTTATACTGCCCCATGGCTGTGTCAGGTTCCAGCAGACGGTCTGCAATGTAGCTGTAAATCTGCTCCATATCGCTGAGGGCTGCATGAGAAATTTTCACGTCATACTGCTTCATCTGTGCTGTTCCCTGAACTGTGCAAATGCGCTTGCGGCATCCACGGTATCACCGTTCTGAATCTCCTTGATGCCCACCTGCAGGGCGGCATGGAGTTGGTCATCGGTCATGGTGTCAGCGTTCAGAGCCGCAGGAGCCTTCGGCAGGGACAGCGAGAAGGGAATGCCGCCAGTCAGGGTGATCTGGCGCAGGTACATATCAATGGCCGTTGCCATTGGGATGCCGAGTTGCTTCAGCACATCTTCGGCTTGCTGCTTGACAGTAGGGTTGACACGAAGATTGAGCGTCATCGTTTTTTCCATGGTTATCACCTCGATTTCATTGTAACGCATTTTGCGTTATTTTGCAACAATGTCCATTAGTTTCTGCGGATTGCACAGAATTTGCCGAAAATTTTTGGTACTTGCCCAGATGGGCACCGTTCACCTCCAACTAATTTTAACACTGCAATTCTCGTCCTTCTAATAATTTGCTTATTTATCCTTTCCCTTCACAAAGGCAGCCATCTGCACCCACGCAGACAGCCGCCTTTGGTTTTATGCCGTATTCTGTTTTCTCAGTCTCTGAAGATCCTATCCAGTTCCCTTTCCATGGTGCCTGCCTTGGCAAATTCCAGCGTATCGGCCTGACGGATATGGTGGGCGGTGATGCCGTGACCCTTTGCAAAGCCCAGAATGTAGCTGATGGCAATGCGGTAGATGATCTCAGTGGGGGCAAGCCCATAGACCTGTTTGGCAAAGATATGTTCCAGCCGGGCGTTATCGTCCGGGAAGGCTTGCCGCATCTTCTCGCTGCGGTAAAGGCGCTTGACGATTTCTGTAATGTACAGGCCAGACTTCATGTAGGGGTCCAGAAAGGTCTTGCCGGGGTCATCGAAGCAGCCGGGGTTTTCCTGTTCTAGCAAATCCACCATCTTTTTCACCACCCACTTGGGCGTGAAGATCTGGTTGGTTTTCTGGGGCGGGATGTAATCGAAGATGTCCTCGGTGCGGCTCTCGTCAAAGTAATCTGCCAGCTTGACCTTCAGGTTCAGGAATTCCTTCACCGAATCGTCAAACACCACCGGGTCGAACAGGTGGCCCGCAAAGTGATCCTCCTGTCCGGTGGCCTGGTTGATGTACGGCCCGCCGTCCCGCAAAAAGCGGAACTGTTCCAGCGTAATGCTGGTGACCTCCTGAAAGACCTTGTCCGGGATGATCCGATCAAAGTTTGCCAGCGTCACGGTCTCGTCGCCGTAGGCCATGAGGAAGGACGGGATGGTGCGGGAGAAGCCCCGGAGATGGTCACGGACGGTGTCTTCGTAGCCCTTTTTCTCCTGCTCCTTCTGGTTGGTCTCCACGGTGCGCACGATGGTCTGCTGCATTTCCTGCGCCGTCTGCTGGATGGTGGATTGCAACGTCTCCATGAGGGCTGCGGTGCTCTGCTGCTGCTTTGCGTCAAACTCCCGGTTCACCTGCTGGCGCTGCTGGGCGGTGGTGCAGCTTTGCAGCTGCTGGGTGCGCTGGGTCTCCAACTGGCTCTGGTCGATACGGTAATTGTCCACCACCTTGTTCACCGCCACGTCCATTTTGGCTTTGGCGGTGCTCTCAAATCGCTTCTGGTCGGACAGCTTCAGGTCGCGCCCATACTCCTGCTTTGCCTGCTCCACCATAGGGGTGATGATTTCTTTGGTGATGCTCTTTTTCAGGGGTTCCAGATGCTCCTCCTTGGCAGGAACCGGGGCATCGGTCAGGTCTTGCAGGGCAGTGTCCAGTGCGGGGGTGCTTTCGTAGATCTTCGCCCCGAACACATCCGCTGCCTTGCCAATGACGTAGCCCTCGTCCAAGTCCACTTCGCCCTTGTCGTTCAGGGAGAGGTCTGCGCCGGTCTCCGGGGTAATCTGGATGGGCTTTGCCTTGGCTTCGCTGATGGGCTGGAAGTTTTGCAGAATGTCCAGCACCTCCTGCGGGGCACTGAACACGTTGGAAATGTTCTGGAACAGGAAATTGCTCTGGAAGCCCATCCGCACCACTTCTTTAGACTTGATCTTCCGGGGGATGCTGAGGACTTTTTCCGCATCCAGCGGAATCATCTCCCCTTCCTCGTCCTCGCCGATGACCGGGAAGAAGTTGAGCAGATTCTGGATGTGCGCCTTGCGCTCCTCGGTGTCGCCCTTGCCGCTGGCAGTGTCCTGAGAAAGGTCGTTGGCGAACTGCTCGTAGATCAGCAGGGTGCGGGCAGGGTCAAAATCGAACACATAGGCGTTCTCTTTGCGGCGGAAGGTGCCGTTTTCGTGGAAAAGGCAGGGGTTCTGGGCACGGAACGCCGCCTGCATATACAGCGCCGGGCTTTTCAGGTTGGAGAGCATCAGCACCGCCGACCACTCCGGGATGGTGACACCGGTGGTCAACTGCCCCACCGACAGGGTGATGGTCTTTTCGTGGTGGGCGATGGCGGCTTTTACCCGGTCAAAGCTCTTCTGGTTCTCGTCCGTGTCGTCCAGCTTGCCGTCACCGGCGGCAAGGATCACCTCATAGTCCCGGAACACCGGGTGCGCCTGCAGCTTTTTCGCCAGCGCTCTAGCACTGTCTACCCGGTTCAGCAGCCAGAAGGTGTGCTTCAGTTCGGCACGCAGTTCCGGGGTAGAAAACGGAAATTTGTTCTGGGTGGTCATGGCATCCAGAAAGCGGTCCACCTCGGCGTCGTGCTCAAAGCTGCCGCTGGGCTTCACCTTGAAGAACTCGTTCAGGTCAAAGGCAAATTCCTGCGTTTCGCCGTCGATCTCCACGCCCTGCCGGATCTCCTCCCGGATGATCTCGGACATCTGGTAGGTGTAGAGGTTGAGCATGGGGAGGTTTGCGTAGGGGTTCTGCTGCCCCGGTGCGCCCTGCCAGTTCCGCTTGGCGGCCTGCTCGTCAGCGTAGGTCCAGTTGAAGATGGCATCCCCGGCAAACTTGTCGTTCGCCAGCGCCTTGAAGGGCGTGCCGGACAGGTGCAGCGTGAACTTGCGGCGGATGCGGTCAAAGGCAAGGTCAGTCTTGTAGGTGTCCACGCCCTCGTGGGCTTCGTCGATGACCAGCACATCCCAGTTCAGCTCGGTCAGGTGGCGCAGCTTGTCGTACTCGCCGCCGAAATACTTGGAGCCTTTCATATCCTGCAGGCTGACGAACTCAATGCGCTTATACAGCTCCTCGCCCTGTGCGGCGGCATCCAGATAGCCCTGCTCGTCCAGCACATGGGGCTGCCCGGCAAGGGCATCCACATGGCTGACGAACAGATAGCCGGACTCCCTGCCCAGAAAGCGCACATAGTCGCTGTACCAGCTGTTGGCAATGGCGGGGCGGTTGGTGACGATGAGCACCGTCTGGGCATCGACCTGCTTGCAGAAGTCGTAGACGGAAAGGGTCTTGCCAAAGCGGGGCTTGGCGTTCCAGAGGTATTCCCCGCCGGGGTGGCTCTGGTAATAGGTCTTGGTGTCGCGGACAGCCCTTGCCTGCTCTTCCCGCAGGGTGTAGGCGATGGCGGCATCCAGCTGCACCCGGCCCCGGTTCATGCGGAAATCCTGAAAATACCGCCGGGACTGCTGCCCATCCAGATGGAACCACTCGTTTTTGCGGTCGTTCTCCACATTCAGCTTGCGGAGGTAGGCGTGGAAATCGTGGTCGGTGAACACCTCGCCGCTGCCGTCATCGTAGACGGCATTGCCCCGCCACTCCTCGTGGAACAGCACATCGGCGGTGTGGGTCTGCTGTTTCAGGCGTTTGTCCACCGACTGCTCGGTGTAGCCAATCTTCGTCCAGCCGTTGTGCCGGGCAATTTCCGGGGTGGTATAGGCGTAGATCATGGGCACCACCTGCCGGGCAGTGCGCAGGGTTATGCCAGCCATTATGCCATCTCCTTTACATGGGTCTCGATAAATTCGATCTCGTCTGCGGTCAGGTCATATTTGCGGTAAAGCTGCTGGTCGATCTCTGCCACCGACTTGCTCCAATCAATATCGGAATGGGCGGTAAAATCTTGAAGGGGAACGTATTTCCATGTAGAAGGTGGATTATGTTGCGTAGCCTTCAGTATTCCCAGCATAGTTCGCGCAAATTTAGACTTCACATATTTTAAGCAATGCTCTGCCTCTTGTAGTAATTTGAACTTACCAATGCTTAAAAAAGTATCTGTATGCCCGATTGCAGACAGCCCAATTACGGGCGTAGACAGTGCCTCGCCTATTGTTCCAGAGCCATTTGCTTCAGGAACGAACACGTTGTATGTGTCAATAAAATCATTATCCAGCACATATTTTCGCGCAATATAGCGGTATGCTCTAGCGTTGTTCGCTCTTCCCAAAAGCTTAATGTAAATTTCACCATCTTTCGGCTTCTCTTCAAAAAACGCTTCAGGAACCTTCTCAAAAATATTAGAGACAACCATGTTTCCTGAACCTGCTCCCATTTTCTTTGAAGCACTCGGAAAATCCCTGAAAAATTGCTCTGAGAAACGATAGCAACCTCTTTGTGAAATAATACCATCCAAATAACTATCGCTGACTGCTGTTACCTTTTTCAAAATGTTGTTAAGTTCCGGGTATGAAGTAAACGCTTTGATTGCACCAAAGTTTTTTGTTTTATCGTGATATGTAATCACAATACCGCCCTTTATATCCGTATTTGGAAAAATTTTTGAACCATCTGGCTCAAAATAAAGTGCTTTCAAATGCTCATCATTCAGCATCTTCTTATTCCATGCTTTTGGTGTTTGTCCAGCATCAAACAGAAAGCGTGCCGGTGTAATCAGTTCCACTTTGTCTGCAAGCGGATAGGTAGCATCCATAAAAAGGTTATATACCGGAGGTTTTCTAGTTGATACCGATTCACCGTCCTGATACGGCGGGTTTCCGATGACATAATCAAACTTCATGCTGGTACTCCCTTCCTGAATGGTTTCAAAGTTCTGGGCGGTTCCATGGCTGCCCTTGCGCCAGTTTTTCACTTTACAGGATACCGTAGGCGGCTGCGGCTCTGCCGCCCCGAACATGGAAAAGAGGTCAAGCTGTTCTGCCTCCGGCTGGGGCTTGCCGCCGGGCACGGACAGGTGCAGACCGTCCATCTGCCACAGGTTCCAGCTGATGATGGTGGCGATGGTTTGTAACTCCTCTTTTGTGGGCTTGCACTGCCAGCGGGCTTGCAGATGCTCTGCATAGGTCAGCAGCAGGTTGACCCGCGCCAGCAAAAGATTATCTCCCTGATACTCGTAGCCGTAGGTGGACTGCACCGCATGGGTGGCATATTTGTGCCATTCGTCCTCTGTGGCGGCGTTCTCGCTTACCACCCGCAGCTTGCGGTCCAGAATGCCAATGCGCCGGGCTACCGGGATCATCTCGCCGGTGGCGGCATCGTACCGGGACGCCAGAAAGGGGGCTTCGCCGCAGGTCACCTCCAAGCGGCGGCTCTGCACATACTGCACCCATGCCGGAGTCTTGCCCCCGCAGGCCGGGAACTGCACCGGCGTTTCCACCGTCTGCCAGCCTTGGGGCAGCTCCACCGTGAACTGCCCGGCGGTCTCCCCTGCCCCCAGCCCACGGAACCAGTCGGCATCCAGCGCGTTGTTCATCTTGTTGCAGACCCATGCGGGGCTGAACACCTCTCCTTTTTTGCGGGTGCGCTGCTGCTGGGTGTCGGTCTGCTTCATCATCCGGGGCAGCACCACCTCGTAGTGGGTCAGCCCGAGCTGCCGGGTGGTGATCTGCGATCTATCCGTCACCGGCTCGTACATCACAGTTTGCAGTTCCTCCGGCGGGTCGGTGGCCCAGATGATGTTTTTTCCGGTGGAGCGGTCTTTTAGAAGTGTCTCCAGCACCGCCTGTACTTCCGGTGCGTGAAAGTCGATCAGTTGTTCCAACGGGGTATTCCTCGCTTTGCCTTAGCGTTGCGGCGGAAGTAGTATTTTTGTACTAGTTCCGCCTTATACTAGCATTATAACTACTTGTTTGCACCGTGTCCAGCATTTTGAGTGCGTCTTTCGTCAAAAACTAGTAGAATTCCCTATACTAGTAACAGGAAAGGTGGTATTGATAATGCTTGGAGAGCGACTGGCAGAAATCCGAAAGAACTACCATGACACCCAAAAGAGCCTTGCGGACAAGCTTGGACTTACCGTTTGGGCTGTCAGCGCTTGGGAGCAGGGGCGCAATTCGCCGCCCAGCGATGTGCTGCTTGCCATCTGCAAGCTCTACGGCACCTCCGCCGACTACCTGCTGGGTCTGACTGACATTGATCCATCGGACGAGGCTCGCAAACAGCGCCAGCGCCTGACCGAAGAAGAACAGAACGAGATGCACCGCTACGAAGAATATCTGTTGTGGAAACGCAAAAAATAAGCCGCCCAGCGAGACCGTAAGGTCGCTGGGCGGCTGTTTTTGCCCTCTTGACAAATACGTAAAATACGTATATGATACAACAAATGAGGTTACATTATGAACGCTATTTTCTATCCTGCAATTTTTCACCCGGAAGAAGCCGGGTACTCTGTTGAGATTCCCGATATTGAGGGTTGCTTCACCCAAGGCGATACCATGGACGAAGCTGTCCGCATGGTACAGGACGCCATCGGCCTTATGCTGGAAGATTGCAAGGTCTGCCCGGAGCCTTCTGTCCCTTCTGCGCTCCACGTTGACCCGGAAGATTTTGTTGTGATGGTGCCTTTCGATATGGAAGAGTACGAAAAGCGGTACAGACCCGTAAAGAAAACCCTTTCCATTCCCGGCTGGCTCAACGATGCCGCCGAATCGGCTCATATCAACTTCTCCGGCGTCCTTCAGGATGCGCTGAAGGAGAAACTCCATCTGGCATAATAACAATTTTAATGTTCAACGCAAATAAGTACCGTTGGAAAGGAGAAAACGAATATGGACGTAAATCAATTGATGATACCTGTATATATCAATGAAAAGATAGTTTTGGATATGCTTGCAATCATCGAAGATGGCTTTTCTACAGTAAGTCAGGTAAGCTATTCTGATCATAAAGAGAACAGTAATGCTCAAAAAATTGAAGCAGAAGTTTCTACGTCCGCTTCAATCTTAAGTAAACTGCTCAAAATCGATCTAAAAGGTGAATTGTCCCATTCTGGAAACTGTGGAGAAACTGAAAACACAACCAAAGAAAAAGTACACACGAATGTATCTTTGTTATCCAAATTCCGAGCATTCCTCACAGATGCGAATATCCTAAAATCTGGATTCGACATCTCAAATATGAAAATCGGTGATTTTATTGAGGTGGAAGGAGAACTTCAAAAAAATCCGCTAATCAATTGTATGGATATTTTTGTGGATGTGCTGAGAATGGCTGATATTTTTGCAGAAAAACCTCAGTTAAACGCAAAGACGCAGGCTAAAGCACAAAAGCAGCAGCAAGATGAAACCATGAAAAAAATCAAATCCTTTGCCAGCGAACTCAAACACAGTGGAACGGTAGATTTCATCTTATCTGATTCGGCAGGGACTGTTGTTTTATCTGCTCAAGAACAGTATCTGTCAAATGATAATATTTCCGAAATTCTCGGTGGACATTTCAAGGTCCTTGGAAAAGTTATTGCAATCTGTGCCGACAAAACAGAAAGCATTGATCTTTTAAGAAAAACAACACTGTCCATTCTCCCACATGATCTTCTCGCTGATTTGTTTTTATGTCTTCAAAATGAAGACATGAAGCAATACAATCTCCCTGAATTAAAGACGGAAATCTCAGGACCTGCCGTAATTGTTATCCCTGTTGCCATTTATGCATGACGGTAAATATTTTCGGCTTATATCCGTCCATTTATAGAGAACTCCCACGATTACAAGCACTTGCCCGCTTGCAAATCGTGGGAGTTCTCTTTATACCATCTTAAAATGCTTCAGCGCTTCCACAATGGCATCCTCTTTTTTCCTTCGGACACTCGGGTTGTTTGGCATTTTAGGATTTTGGCTTATTGTAATTTTCCCGCTCGCAGCACCTTAATTTTGATTCGATAGTCCTACTTTCTACACTTTACTGCCATAAATTTTTCAAAATTCTCTTGACGAATTCCACACACAGTGGTATTTTTCTTGTAAATCCCACCGTTCTTGTGGATTGTTTTGAAACCATCCACAAGATGTGGTCGTGTTCATTCTGAACACTGCCTCACCGTGGATTATCCCTGAAAGATCTACCACCCCGCAACACACCCGATTCATTTTGCCGCCGTTTCACCCGACAAAATCCATCGCTATGCTGCATGGGCGGTATTTTTCTTTTATGGGAAACGCACCTTGAAAATTTCATGAGCCGACCGGACGTGATACAGACTTTCCGTCAACGCCGCTGCACAAGCAGGGGCAGGAACTTCGTTCGGAGCAAACGGTGACCCACATACATGAGCAGAGTCCCTCTACTTATTTTTTGCGCCTTAACAATTCGGAAACAATTACCCGAAAACGATTTTGAGCGCAGCGGTAGAGGGCAAGAACCGTCCCGTGGCCACAAATTTTCAATTCTTGAAAATTTCCTGTCCATCCGGGACTTCACTTCTCAAACTCTTGCGAGTTTTCAAAGCGATCTTGTTGGGGCGTGCCTGCCCCAAACCCTGCTCATGGTTCGCACCTAATGGTGCGAACAGCAACGGCGTGTCGTGCTTTACATAACTTCACCGAGGAGTTATCGAACAGACAGGAGGCACAATGACCAAAACGAATGTTCAACCGATTCCTAGCAATTCCCAGCACCACGACACGCCGAACAACAAAACGCACATCATCAAGTTCCGTGTGACAGCGGAGGAAAAA
>Ga0129313_1000054_pt1 | contig 118963 bp, 93 predicted proteins | sample O1105metagenome_FD_94436 | JGI IMG/M metagenome (GOLD analysis project Ga0129313, IMG submission 94436) | Orangutan group fecal microbial communities from fecal samples from Wisconsin, USA - O1105 metagenome | ecosystem: Host-associated > Mammals > Digestive system > Large intestine > Fecal...
GGCCGCAAGCCTTACACCAAGGCTGTCAAGGTCATCCGTGACGGCAAGGAGGTCGAGAAGGTTCTCCAGTTCTTCGGATGGGAACTGCTTGACTCAGTTCCTGCCGTAAAAGAGGCGTTCGGTCTTTAGTATCAATGCTGCTGCACGCCGGCGGAATTCCGTCGTCAGGAGAGAAACTCTGACAACATTTGCTGAAGGCGGTTCCTGGAGACGTTACTGTCTTCCGGGCCTTCTCCGGAAACTTTCTACAAGACGGATGAGGCGCTTCTTGGAGACGTTACTGCCTTCCGGGCCCGGCGGGACGACGCCACGGCAGAAAGCGTAACGCATTGATAATCAGATACCATTTAAATAACGATGTGGATTCGCGGGCTTTTTTTGCCTGTAAATCCACATCGTTATTCATAATCTATTGATGTATAGCCAGTTATAAATCGGAGCGTGGCACCGTCCCGCCGTGGGGCCCTTTCGGGCAAATTGAAATATCCGCCAAGGTGACCAGTCCTCCAAAATGCAGATGCAACTACCCGTTCAAGAGAACTGAAACGCACAACCATCCCGCCTACTCCCCTCTTTCCATCTCGCGTCTGAGGTCCTTCTCCTTGATAGACTGGCGCTTATCATACTGCTTCTTACCACGCGCAAGAGCGATATTCAGCTTCGCATAGCCGTTCTCGGCCATAAAAAGACGCACAGCCACGATAGTAAGACCCTTCTCCTTTACCTTCTGCTGGAGATGAATCAGTTCACGCTTCTGGAGAAGCAGCTTGCGGTCACGCAAGGGAGCATGCTGACCCCATGAGCCCCATGCATAAAGAGCGATATTGATGCCACGGACATACAGCTGCCCTTTCTCGAAAAAACAGAACGCATCCGACATCGAAGCTCGTCCCGCCCGGATAGATTTGATCTCCGTTCCGACAAGCACAATACCGGCTGTATAAGTCTCGAGGAACTCGTAGTCGAACGAGGCCCTCTTGTTATTTATATTCACTCTGCTCTTCTTCTCTTTCGCCATAGCATAAAACTTTGGACGCAAATATAAGAATTTATCGCTAATTTTGCGGAATTAAAAATGCCTGTCAGACATGCCAATAAAAAACCCATATAGCAACACGATGATTGCAGACCTCCCGGATCCGGAGACAATCCGCCCCGAAGAAATCCTGCAAAGCTTTGAAAATAAAGACATTGACCTAATCTGCGTGCTCGGACCGACAGCTTCGGGAAAGACACGCTATGCAGTCGCACTCGCAAGAGAACTGAACAGACTGAGAGGGGTCAATGCCAGTGAGGGTTCTGTCAATGCAGGTGCAGAAATCCTTTCCGGAGATTCCCGCCAGGTATATCGCGGCATGGACATCGGAACCGGAAAAGACCTGAGCGAATACGAAGAAATCCCGTATCATCTCATTGACATCGTCGATGCCGGAACCAAATTCGACCTTTACCAATACCAGAAGGCATTCGAAAAAGCATATAAGGACATCATTGACAGAGGCGGAATTCCTATTCTCTGCGGTGGATCAGGACTCTATCTGGAGGCCGCAACCTGCGGATACTCGATTCCTGACGTGCCGCAATCGCCTGAGCTGCGGGCCGAACTCGAAGCCAAAAGTACAGAGGAGCTCATATCAATGCTGGCAGGGCTGAAGCCACTGCACAACAAGACTGACATTGACACTCGCAAAAGGCTGATACGTGCGTTGGAAATCGCCATCTGGCAGAAAGACCATCAGGTGGAAAACACGTCCTACCTTCCGAAAAAGACATACTATATCGGCACATTGGTATCCAGAGAAGAACGAAACAGACGCATTGACGCACGCCTCGACGCGAGAATCGCAGAAGGCATGGCCGACGAAGTCAAAGGCTTGCTGGACAGCGGGATACCGGCAGAAAACCTGACATATTACGGATTGGAATACAAATTCGTCACACAATACGTCCTCGGAGTTCTGTCACTGGAAGAAATGAAGACGCTGCTGGGCAACGCGATTCACCAGTTCGCCAAAAGGCAGATGACATGGTTTCGCGGAATGGAACGCAAAGGAATCAAAATCCATTGGGTCGAGCCATAAACCGTCTAATCATAAGCAACTGAATCCCTTGCAGACCTGCAGGGGATTTTATTTTTCCGACTTCGCAGCCATCTGGGACCCGATGCTTCCCGGCAGGAAACGCGGAGCCTCTTCAGCACGCCAATAAGCCGCATCAAATTCAGGATAGACAAACGGACCGTCATGGTCAATGCAGAAGGCCATGTAATTAATATTGAATCCCTGTGAGAGGAAATTCTGCTCATAGAAAGTCTGGACCTCGAACAAGGCATCCACGGCAGCCTTGCCACAGACAGACGAGAACTCGGAAGAATACAGGGAATCACGTCCTCCTTCCGAACGGCCTACGCCGTAAAGGTCTGATGTAGAAGCCAGTACATGCAGATTATTGGCAGCACAGACAGCCTTGGTATATTCATAAAGGAAGGTGCTGTCTGTCTTCAGATGCACGATTCCGCCCTTCTTGAGGAACTTGCGGTAACGGTCCAGGAACATCGGACTGGTAAGACGGCTGTTCTCGCTCTTCATCTGAGGGTCAGAGAATGTCAGCCAGATTTCAGAAATCTCGCCCGGAGCAAAGAAAGCCTCGATAAATTCAATGCGGGTACGCAGGAAAGCCACGTTGGGAAGATTGTTCTCGGTAGCGTATTTCGCGCCCTTCCAGAGCCTTGCACCCTTGATGTCCACACCTATATAGTTCACCTCGGGATTACGTTCGGCAAGGGCTATGGTATATTCGCCCTTTCCGCACCCAAGTTCCAGAACCACAGGACATTGCCTGCCGTGGAACATCTGTACGCACCAATGCCCCTTGACAGAATGGTCCCTGAGATTCAATGGAGTCCATGACTCGTCTCCCTTCCTGTCCAACACCTCATCAGAAGCCGGCTGAAGCAAGCATCCGAAAGTCTCATTTTCATTGAATTTCTTAAGTTTTCCGTGTCCCATTTATCTGATTTGTTTGAGTTAGTCAATATTCTGCGCCGGAATCCTGTCAATTCTGATTCCAACGCCTGTCATTCCGTATTTTTTCAGAGAATCCTCAGGCACCTTTACATACATCTTCCACACACCTGCATTGACAGGAACAAGCCCCTGCGCGAACTCGGATGAAAGAATTTTGTCAAAATACGAGGAGTCTCTCATGTCTTTCCTGACCAATGCCGCCCTTCCCTCGTATAAGCGGCCGTCAGGCGACTCCCACGCCACCTGCATCGGCATTGACCTGAAAGAATTGAATTTCTTGTCAATGCTGGAGAATGCCGCTATCAGCGATATGTTGTAAGACGACAAAGAATCCGACATGTCGGCTATAAATTCATATCTCCCGTAAGCATCTCTGTCAGAAGTTCTTACAAACTCCTCTATATAAGACGGACGGGAACATGACGACACTGCGCCGCACAATGCCGTCGTAAAAATCAATATATATTTCAGGCTAATTCTCATTCTGAGCATTGCCGGAAGGTTTCTGTGGGCGAGGTCCGCGTCTGGGGCGTCCCTGCTGATTCTGCCTGTTTTCAGACCTGTTGTCCTGTCTGTTCTGATTGCCATCCTGGGCACCATTGAACTGGCGGCGTGGCCTTCCGTTGCGACGTCCGTCCTGCTGCTGGCGCTGCGGCCTGTCCTGGACATCAGCATTGACCTCAGGCTGCTGGGCCTCGGAATTTTCTTTCACCTTCGGCTTTGCCTGCGGCTTGTCGTTCTGGCGTCCGCGCTGCTGATTCTTGCGCTTCTTCCTGTTCGGCGCGTCGAATCTGGTGATGCTGTCATCGCCGACAGCAGTTATGAACTCAGGCATCTCCGGCTCCGGTTCGGTCTTGAGCGACTCAGGTTTGACACCGTTCCTGTTCATCTTGATAATCTCGCGCACCTCTGACGCGGCCAGAGGGAAGAGGTTGGCCAGCGAACCCTTGTCATATGAGAAATACATGACTTCCTTCAGGATATCGGTCTTCATCAGGTAAGCAAGTCCGTCCTGGAACTCAAGCGGCTCGGAAACGCGTGGAATCCTCGACTGGGCATCCAGATAGGTGGCCACCTCGTAATTCAGACAACACTTCAGCTTACCGCACTGGCCTGCAAGCTTTTGCGGGTTCAATGAGAGGTCCTGGCAACGTGCCGCGGCCGTGGTTATGGACTTGAAATTCGTGATATAGTTGGCACAGCAGAGCTCACGTCCGCATACCCCCAGGCCACCGATGAGGCCGGCTTCCTGACGGGCGCCTATCTGTTTCATTTCTATACGGATACGGAATTCCTCAGCAAAGACCTTGATGAGCTGACGGAAATCCACACGTCCGTCGGCGATGTAATAGAAAATCGCCTTGGTCCCGTCGCCCTGGAACTCCACGTCACCGATTTTCATATCCAGACCAAGCTCGACCGCAATCTGACGCGAACGGATCATCGTCTCCTGCTCACGCGCAATCGCCTCCTGCCACTTTTCAATGTCAAGAGATTTCGCCTTGCGGTAAATCTTCTTGAACTCAGTGTGCTCAGGGTCAATGCCTTTGCACCTCATCTGCCTGCCGACTACAGGGCCTTCAAGGGTGACGATTCCCAAGTCGTGGCCGCTCTGCGCCTCGACAATCACAAGGTCGCCCATCTTAATGCTCTGCCCAGAGGCATTGATATAGATTCCCTTTCGGGTGTTCTTGAAACGCACCTCGAAAAGTTCGGAATACTGGCCCTGGGAAATGCCGCTAAGCCAGTTATAGTCTTCAAGTTTGCAACAGCCCCTCCTGTAGGTGCAGTTCAGATCGTCGTTGGCATCACGAGTCACCGTACATCCGCGGTTGCAGTCAAACTGTATATTTTCGTTATTATCCATCTGTCGGTTATATTTAAAGGCACCAGAGGCACCGTTCTATGAAATTCAACTAACAAAAAGTCTATTGACCAAGTTCGTGAAAATTATCTTCTGGTTCACATTCCTGACCAGCAGAGCATTAGCCCTATTCAATGCCGAAAGTGCTCTGTTACAGAACATTGGCCCGCATTTTCCGGCGGTTTCCTTGAAGAACTGCCTGTCTGACGGGCGGATACCGGAAATTTCCTGCATATTCTTCTGGACCATAAAAATCTTTCTCACACAATCCCCGGCGAATTTGCAGAAGGCCTTCTGCTTTTCCTTCGAATCCAGCGCCACCATCATCTCTCCTGCGTCAAGTGCCCTGAGATAATCCCTTCCTGTGACCGCGTCCATCAGGTTCATGAACAAATCCATCATCTCGACATTGTCATCGTGCTCCGCAAGACTTCTGATGGCCACGCCAATGCTGCCGGACGCGAATTCCGCCGCATACCCGGCCGCTTCATTGTCAATGCCGGTCCACCTTGGAAGTGCAGCCGCGATTTCCTGTTTCCCGGCAGGCATCACCCTTATGAGCTGACATCGCGAACTGATGGTCTTGAGAACTCTTTCCGGATGATGTGTAACCATCATGAACAATGTCTTCTCTGAAGGCTCCTCAATGATTTTAAGCAGCCTGTTGGACGCTTCTGCATTCATTTTCTCAGGGAGCCATATCACCACGGCGCGATAACCGTCCGAGAATGAAGCCAATGACAAATAATTCAGAATGTTCTTGGCATCTGCAACGGAAATGGATGACGCCTTCTTGTCGATTTCAAGAGACTCATACAGTTCACTTTCCAAAAAGAATGGATTCCTTATGAAAAGTTCCCTCCACCCCGGCAGATATGTCTCTGACGTAACTTTCTCACCTGCAACAGGATAAATAAAATGCAGGTCCGGATATATAAGTTTGGAAATCTGATTGCACGAAGGACAAGTCCCGCAAGAATCGCCGTCATGTTTCGACCGGCAGTTCAGATACTGCAGAAAAGCCACCACAAGAGCAAGGGCCCCGCAACCTTCATTTTCATGGAACATCATGGCATGAGGCACCCTGCCGCTGTCAGCCATCCTGACCAGAGCCGCCTTGACCTCATCATTTCCTATGATATCCGAAAACTTCACGATTTCCTGTCCGCTGTAAATTCTGCAATGTCCGCCAATTTGTCCGCATCTTCGGACTTTCCGAGAGGCCTCAATGATAATTTGGCCCTTTCCACATATTCGTAGAGCCTCTTCCTGGCATATTCCAATCCTCCGTTACGATGAACGAACTCCACTATTTCCTTCTGCCACTCAGGATGCTCATCTATACGGCAAACCTTCCTTCTGATATCCTTGGCTTCCTCTTCAGACGCATTTTTCAACGCACCGAGAAGCGGAAGGGTAATCTTCTTTTCCTTGAGATCCAGACCCACAGGCTTTCCGGTATCAGGATTCTCCTCGTAATCGAAAATATCATCCCTGATCTGGAATGCTATGCCCAGATACTCCGCATACGACTTCACCGCCTTCATCTTCTCCGCACTCGCGCTGACTGAAATTGCAGCCGACTCGGCAGAGGTCACGAACAGCGAAGCCGTCTTATTGAAAATTATCCTGTAATAATCATTCTCCGCAGTGTCGCCGAGGTCGGCCTTCTGCAACTGAAGTATCTCACCCTCAGCCAGATCCGCCAATGTCCTGGAGAAAACCTTGATAACTTCGGAAGAAGAAGTCTTGTTCACAAGCACATTGTCAATGGCTTTCACCAGCCAGTAGTCTCCCAGCAGAACTGATGCGCGGCCGCCCAGCAAAGACATCACGGTAGGCCTGCCCCTGCGTGTCGGGCTGTCATCGGCCACATCATCGTGAAGTAGTGTAGCATTGTGGAGAAGTTCTGTCGCCACGGCATAGTGAATCGTATCCTCGGTGACAAATCCGCCGGAACAGGCCCTTGCGGCAAGAAGCGCCAGCACTGGGCGCAACTGCTTTCCGGAATGTTCCAACAATGACATGTTCGTCTTGTCAAGCAACTGGATATCACTTGACAACGAGGTCCGCATCAATGCATTTACACGTGCAAGATCCTTCTCCAGATATTGTTTTATGCTGCAATAATCCATTTTATCCTAACATTGAAACAAGTTCCTCCACAGTAGCAGGGAACCTGACCAGTCCAAGCGTCGATTTGTCCATCATGCCGGTTCCGACATAGAAGTCCAGAAGTTCCTTGAACTTGTCATAAAATCCGTCAATATTGAGTGCGAAAATCTGTCCGTGATATTGTTTGAGTTTGGCCAATGCCAGTGTCTCGACGAGTTCATCCAATGTCCCGAGGCCTCCAGGAAGAGCCACGGCAGCACAGGTCCCTTCCCTCATCTTCTCCTTGCGTTCTGACATTGTCTCAGTCCAGACGACCTCAGACAGACCATCATAGACGAACTCGTCCATGAATTTGGGAATAATTCCGATATGCTTTCCACCGCACTCCGACACCGTTCTGGACACCACTCCCATAGTACCTTTCACAGTACCTCCGGACACCACGGTATATTTACCCGCAATACTGCGGACGAATTGCTCCGCCGCAGTATTGTATTTCTGATCAATGCCGGCACTCGCCGAGCAGAATATGACCAATTTCTTTTCAGCTCCCATATGGTACTAGAACATGAATCCGAGCGTAAATGTCACGCCGTTGAAGTTTCTGCCGTCCTTGAAGACATCCTTGACAGTCTTGCCGACGTCATTCATTGTACCGCTTTCAGAATAGAGAGAACCGAAGTTCCAGAAATATTTCACCGAGAACTGAATCTTCCAGATGTCGATACCGCCACCGAGTCCGAGACCGTATTCCCAACGGGCCATTCCAGAACCCTTGAATGTGGTGGATTTCACTGGAGATACTCCCTCTTGCGATTTCTTGGCCTTCGCATAAAGACCATAGCCGACAAACGGTTCAGCGAACACATATGGCCTGAACGCCACAAGGTCCGGTCCCCACTGCAACTGGACAGGAATCTCGAGATAACCTGCCTTGGCATCCAGCTTGAACTTTTCAGGACCTATATCGCTCAATTTGGTACCTTTGGTCTGATAAAACACGGACGGCTGCACAGCAAAACCGAACGCAATCGGAAGCTGAGCGGTCAATCCCACCTGATATCTTCCGATAGAATTTGCATCCACGTTCTTCGCATTTGAAGAAGAAGATGTAACACCGACGGCAATACCTGCCCTCGCCCTGTTCCTGTCTCCGGCCGAAGCCCCGACAGTAACCGTCAATGCTACTGCGACAGCAGCAACCGACATCAATATCTTTCGGAACATAATATCAATGATTTTAAAGAAGTGAATCGATTCTGGATGTGATGTCAGATTTAGGGACTGCACCTACAAGTCTGTCTTTCATCTGGCCATCCTTGAAGAAAAGGAGGGTAGGAATGCTTCTGATTCCGAACTGAGCTGCAATCTCTTCACAATCATCGACATTGCACTTCGCCACAATGGCTTTGCCCTCATATTCGGAAGCGACTTCCTCAACAGTCGGAGCAAGAGCACGGCAAGGGCCGCACCATGTTGCCCAAAAATCCACAACTACCGGAACTGAACCGGAAATGATATCTGAGAAATTCTCGTTTGTTATAACTTGTGCCATAGTTCTATAGTTTTTAATCAATTTACAAACATACAAAATTTTATTGGTTTGTCCGAACCTTTGACGGAACCTTTGTTGGTATTAAAACAAATAGTCTCCGCAGCGGCAGGTACAAGCCCGACCACAACGAAGACTAATTGATTATAAGCTGCCCAGTTCCGCACATGCAAAACTTGAGCCGACAATTTGCCGAATAATGCTAGAATGCCTGCTCTGCATTCCAGACGAAGGCGCGGAGACCGAGATCTTTAGTCTCCTCATCCTTTGCCTTGAGGTCAGCCAGGACAGGCTGGACCTTGTCATCTGCCACAAATGCAAGAATAGCATGATTCTGAACCGGCCACGCATGGTTGCCATAATGAGGCTCACCATCTACAGAGCCGCGTCCGTCTATATCCTGCCAGCGGGTAAAACCCCTCTGACCGTGAGCATCAAGCACTTCCACGATTTCCTCGTTGTACGCCTGATTATATGCTATGAATATTGCTTTCATACTATCAAATTTTTATGCCTTAAGTGCGGCAGCTTCCGCAGCTTTCTTGGCAAGTTTCTTCTGCTTGCGCTTCTCCTGTCTGGTTGCGAATACGCAATAGATTGTAGGAATAAGTATAAGTGTTACAACTGTTGAGATGGAAAGACCCCAAGCCACTGTAATACCGAGTGATTTCCACATCTCCGAACCCTCACCTGTGCCGGCAGCCATAGGAATCATACCGAGCACTGTAGTAAGTGTGGTCATGAGGATAGGACGCAGACGGCTACGTGCTGCAGCCACTGCTGCATCCAGGATACCCATTCCTCTTTCGCGGAGAAGGATAAGGTAGTCAATCAGCACAATACCATTCTTCACAACGATACCGATAAGAATCAGGATACCAATCATCGCCATAACACCGAGAGCGGTATTTGTAAGCCACAGACCGAGTATCACACCGACAAATGCGAACGGCACTGAGAACATGATGACAAACGGGCTCATGAATGACTCGAACTGGGAAGCCATCACCATGTAAACCAAGATGATAATCAATATCATGAGGGTGATGAGGTCCTTGAACATATCCTGCTGGTCCTCATAGTCTCCGGCAATGACGGCACTGAGTTCTGAAGGAATGTCAGTATCCTTGATAATCTGCTGTGCGGCAGTAATACCATCACTCATCGCATGTGAACCTTCGATGACGCCTGTAACGGTAATCATACGCTGTCTGTTCTTACGCTCGATGGTAGGAGGAACTTCTGTCTCGACTACACGCCCGAGGTCCTTGATGCGGATTCCTTTTCCTGAAGCATTGTAGATAATGATATTCTCAATATCCTCGACACTTGTCCTGTAATCCTTTGCATAACGGACACGGATGCTGTACTCCTCTCCGTCCTCTCTATAGTAAGAACCTACTGAACCGCTCATCGCAGCGCTCACTGCAGCAGCAGCTGTAGTAGAGTTCAATCCATTGGCAGCAAGCTTGACTCTGTCAAAATCCACCTGATACTCAGGAGTGTACTGGTCACGGCTGAGTGTTACCTGAGCGAATGCAGGATCTGCAGCCATCTTGTCACGAAGTTCATTGGCAATCCGGTCTGTAGTCTGGAAGTCGTAGCCGTAAATCTCGACCGCAACGGAGGCAGCGCCTCCCATTCCTCCCATACCCTCAGATACGGTACCCTTGTGAATTTCAGGATATTCCTTAAGGTCTGCACGCACGATGTCAGCGATTTCGCTTGAAGAACGCTTACGGTCTTCCATACTACCAAGGTTGATATTCATTGATATGATATTCGAACCGTTGGTCTGCATGCTCGCGAAAGCATTGTCGGTATCAGCCTGTCCGAAGGTATAGCTGCAAATCTGGATCTCAGGAATCTCTTCACAAATCCTGTTGTAGAACTGCCTTGCGAACTCACCTGTAACCTCCTGAGATGTACCGGCATTGAGCTCGATGGAAACTGTCAGACGGCCCTGGTCAGAATGCGGGAAGTACTCTGTCTTGATGCTTGGACCAAGCAAGAGAAGCACAGCCATGAAGATGCCGAACGCACCGAAGATGACAGTCTTTCTGTTACGGACAGCCCAGTTGATGACCCTTGCATATCCATCTGAAATGGCATTGAGACCCTTGTCGATAGGAGTGAACAGAATATCGTGAAGTTTGCTCTTCTTCCTTCCGGCACGAAGCATCCTTGAGCAAAGCATAGGCACAAGGCAGAGCGCACCGCAGGTAGAGACAATCATGATGATGCTGACAATCCATCCGAGCTGGCGGAACATGATACCTGACATACCCGAGATAAGGGTAAGAGGCAGGAACACGCAGAGCATTGTCAATGTAGATGCAATGATGGAAATACCCACTTCCTCAGTACCATGGACGGCAGCCTCTTTAGGCTTCTCGCCCCTCTCGATATGAGTCGTGATGTTCTCAAGTGCCACGATGGAGTCATCGACCACCATACCGATCGCAATGGACAACGCTGACATTGATATGATGTTCAATGTATTACCTGTCGCAAACAGATAAACGAGCGAAGCCATGAGTGAGATAGGGATGGAAAGGATAATGATAAATGTAGCTCTCCATCTTCCGAGGAACACATAAACCACGAGCATAACGACTAAGAACGTGATTATGATGGTTTCCTTCAGGGAATTGATACTGTTGATAATGTTGCTGGAACTGTCAATGACAGTCTCGATATGAATATCGGAAGGAAGTGTCGGCTCGATGGTCTTCATTTCCTTGAAGACACCCTTGATGACATCTACGGTGTTTGCACCGGTCTGTTTCTGGATGACTATCTGAGCAGAACGTCTGCCGTTGGTGATAGCCTCCTGTTCTTTTTCCTGCTGACCATCAATGATAGTAGCGACATCCCTGAGATATACCGCGTTGCCATCCTTGTAGGAAAGCACCACGTCCAGAAGTTCCGACGGGTCCTTGAACTCTTTCTGGATACGGAGAGAGAATGACTCGGAACCGATGTCAATGCTACCTGAAGGGATGTTACGGTTCTCGTAAGCGATGATATTGGATACAGTTCCGATTGAAAGTCCGTAAGCCTGAAGCTTGTTCGGATCACAATAGACCTGAATCTCACGTGTAGGGGCACCTGAAACGGATACTGTACCTACACCCTTTACTCTGGAGAGCGGGGTTGTCACCTTATCATCGAGAATCTTGTCCAGTCCCGGAAGACTCTCGTCAGCAGTTGCCGAAAGGATAAGGATAGGCATATCATCCATACTGAACTTGAAGATGACTGGAGTGGATGCCTGATCAGGCAATGAAGAGTTGATCATGTCCAGTTTGTCACGGACATTATTTGTAGCCTCCTCAATATCGACACCATAGTTAAATTCAAGAGTAATGATGGAGATATTCTCCTTCGACTTGGAAGTCATGTCCTTAAGGTCACTCACACCATTAAGGCCATTTTCGAGAACCTTGGTCAGGTTCGTCTCGATATCAGCCGCACTTGCTCCCGGATATGATGACATCACGAGAAGGACGTTCGCATCGAAATCCGGCAACTGGGCGATAGATGTTTTCATGAACGAGAATATACCGAAGATTGCAAAGGCAATGAAAACCAATGCAGTCGTTACCGGTTTATTCACCGCTGTTCTATATATGCTCATAGAATTCTTACGTTAAATTGTTCCGGCCCGGAATTATTCCTGGACATTGACCTTGCTGCCGTTCTTGAGGCTTGACTGACCCTTGACAACAATCTTGTCACCTTCAGCGATGCCTGAAAGAATCTCATATTCAGTACCGAAGTGACGGCCGAGTGTTACAACTGTCTCTTTTACAGTATTATCTGCCTGAAGCACGAATACAGTTCTGACTCCTGAGCCCTGCTGTTTTACGATACAGTCATCAGGAACGGCAATATTGTGGTTTGCACCGAAGTTGATGGTTACTCTGGAGTACATGCCCGGTCTGAGCACCCTGTCCGCATTGGCAACATTGACCTCAACGGTGAAGGTGTGGGTAGCGGCATCAATGGTAGGATAGATTCTGGCGATGCGGCCGGTGAAGGTCTTTCCGGGAAGAGCGTCTGCTGTCAATGTTACGGCGTCGTTCTTCTTCACCTTGGTATAGTCAGCCTCTGAAACGCCTACGAAGAGTTTTACCGGGGTAATCTGCTCCACTACATAGATAGGGCTTCCGCCGTACATATCTCCCTTGTCATAGTTTCTTGCTGTAATGACGCCTGAAACAGGTGAACGGAGAATCGTATTCTCGAGCAAGTTAGCATACTGGCTGCGTGTCACATTGTATTTCAGTTCCATAGCATCGAAATCTGACTTTGACACACCGCCCTGCTCATAAAGTTTCTTGAGACGGCTGAACTCAAGAGAGTCATTGGCCAAAGAAAGCTTTGACTGGTTCAGGCTGACATCGTCCATCTTGGCTACGATCTGGCCTGCCTTTACGAAATCTCCTACTTCCACATATATCTTCTGGATTCTGGATGGGCTCTGAGGCGCGATGTTGTTCTTCGCATAAGCCTCTACTGTAGAGGAATATACACCGGACTGAGGGACATCCTTGGACTGTGCCGCCATCACTCTGACATTGACAAGTCTTTCCTCTGCAGGCTGCTGCTCAGCGGTCTTTGTGCTGCTGTTTCCGCAGCTTGCTGCCATCACAGCGGCAGCTGCGTAAATAATAGTTTTGAAGTTCATATCTATATTGTCTTTTTATCGATTATTAAGATCTACATTGCCGTTGTCATCTATGAAATCATGTCCGAGAATCTGCTCGAGATTTGATTTTGCGACAACATAATCATAAATGCTCTGCGAAACAGCGAGCTTGGACTGTGTAAGAGCAAGCTGTGCATCATTGAGCTCGGTGATGGTGCTGCGTCCTACATTGTAAGACTGTGTGGCGATATTGTATGCCTTCTGGGCTGTCTCCACACCATCCTCGGCAGCTGCAAGACTCTTCAGCTTAGTCTCCATCGTATTGAGATACTGACGGATAGCGATTTTCAGCTGGCGCTCGGTATCAGTTGCCTGGATTGCAAGTTCTGAAGCCTGGACTTTGGCCTGACGCACGTCATTGTAACGCTTTCCACCCGAGAAAATCGGGATATTAAGGCTCAGTCCCACATAAGAATATGGAGTCCACTTGTAATCGCTGAACTTGAAGTCATTGGTCATCGCGTTCATACTGTAGGAGAAGGTCAATGCCAATGAAGGGATGTATGCAAATTTCTGCATCTTCACTGTCGCAGCGAGCTGCTCAGCCTGAATTGCGAGCTGACGCATTGTCGTATTGTAGTCAAGTGACAGAGCGTCAGAATTATAGGTGTCAGATACCATTGAATCAGAATAGTCACTGATGGCACCTGCCACGTCAATGTCCTGATCGAGATCCACACCCATCACAGCCTTGAGTTGCCACAAAGCGAGAATCACTGAACTTTCTGCATTATAGACATTAGGAATAGCATTGGCAACTGTAGCCTTAGCTCTGGTATAGTCCAGTTCAGAAGCCTTCTGCGCATTATAACGCATCTGTGTCTGCTCGAAGTTCTTTACTGCATTGTCATAGACATCCTTATATACATTGAGGGCCTCCTTGGCGAAAAGAACAGCATAGTAAGACTGCTTTACCTGTGTAACCATGTCAAGTCTTGATGAACGTGCCTTCTCTACTGCAAGTTCCACGTTCTGGCCGGAAATTTTGAGACTTTTCCAGAGCTGGGCATTGACAAGAGGCATTGATGCTGAAACACCTACGTTGTATGTGTTCCAACGGCCGACCTCGATTCCGCCGCCGCTTGGCATGCTTGGCATTGATGAGGAACCTGCATCGGAGCCGTCAGAACCGGTCGAACCGTCAGTTCCTGTGGAACCGCTTCCTGTTCCGTCTCCTTTGGATGAACCACCCATAAATTTGCTCATGTCCATATCCATATACATCACCTGCTTCTTGATCGTCCTCATAAACGAACCGGTAATGTCAATCTGTGGGAAGAGAGAAGCATACGTACCTTTCTTCGCATATCCTATGCGCTCTATTTCCTTATCAGCCACCCTGACTGATGCATTTTCACTCAACGCGATCTTCAAAGCGTCGTCCAACGTGATGACCGTTCTGGTCTGAGAACTGTCCGCCTCCTGCGCCACGGCATTCAGGGACACCATCACCGAGGCTGCAACCAGCAGAAATCTCGGAAAGATTTTCTTCATAATATTAACTCTTAATTATATTTTTTCTTGTCATGTATAATCAACGGCGCACTCCGGTGCAAATACTGCACCAGAAAAGGGTAAAAAAATAGCATAATTTACACAAGAAATTATCTATTTTACCCCTAAAAGGATAAAATCACAAGATGTTGAAATATCGGACGTTGCGAAATCAGCGATTTACAGGCTTGGCATAGTGAGTCTGCGACTTAGCAACTTTCTCCTTTTCATTATGAACGACAGCGGCAGGCTGTTTCCTGACATATGCATAAACCAGGAATCCGATACCGAGAAGTACGAACGGGATACTCAGAATCTGGCCCATATTGAGGACCATATTGTTTTCGAAAGCCACCTGTGGCTCCTTGATGAATTCAATGATGAACCTCATGCCGAAGCATACGATAAAGAAGATGCCGATGAACGTTCCCCTGTAAATCCTGTTCAACCTGAACTTATACAGACAGATAAGGCTAATGCCAAGAATAAGGTAGGTCAATGCCTCGTACAGCTGTGTAGGATGCTTAGGTTCCGTCTCGCCCCTGAGATCGAAAATAAAGCCCCAAGGAAGTGATGTCACATCACCATATATCTCTGAATTCATGAGATTTCCCAGACGTATGAATGTGGCGGCGAATGCCACAGTGATGCACAGATGGTCGAGCAGCCATACGAAATCGAATCCGTTTTTCTTTCCGTAATGATTTGCATACCAGAGCATTGCAAAGAACAGTACTATCGTACCTCCATGACTGGCGAGACCACCCTTCCATGGCATGAATATCTCCAGAAAGCCCTGCCAACTGCCGAAATAATACTCCGGTTGATAAAAGATGCAGTGTCCAAGCCTTGCTCCGACGATGGTTCCTATCAGCAAGGTATAGAGAAGTGAATCCAGAAGGTCCTCAGAAACGCCTTCCCTACGGAAGAACCATCTGAAGATGAACCATCCCAAGATAAAACCGGAGACAAAAAGAATAGAGTACCATCTCAGACCGAAAGAGCCGATTTGGAAAATGACCGGATTCACGTTCCAGTGAATGAACAAAAGCTCGAACATACGTATATCATTTGGCCGGCGACCTCATCTGTCGCCCGTGTTAACATACAAATATACGTATTTTCCGACAATTGTCATCATCCCACAGGAGAAAGTCAATGCCAAAGTACATGTCAATGCCGGTGTATCGTCCCATACGGAACGAAAAAACCCGCGCATTTCCTGCGCGGGTCGATTATTTCGTAAAGGGTTTCAGGTCAATGACATTGACCATATCCCCCTCGTCTTTTCGGAAAATTATTCCTGAAGAGCGGCTGCAACACCTGGGAGAACCTTTCCCTCGATAGCCTCGAGAAGGGCGCCACCACCTGTTGAGATGTAAGAAACCTTGTCGGTAAGACCGAACTTGGTGCAGCATGCTACTGAATCACCACCACCGATGAGTGAGAATGCGCCTTCTGCTGTAGCCTCAGCGATAGCCTCGCCGATAGCCCTTGAACCTGCGCAGAACTCATCGCACTCGAATACGCCTGCAGGGCCGTTCCAGAGAATTGTCTTGCAGCCTTTGATGGCGCCAGCGAAAAGTTTCTGAGCCTCAGGACCGGCATCTACACCCTCGAAACCTGCAGGAATGTCATTTGCCTTTGCAACCTTGAACTCTGCACCTGGCTTGAGAGACATTGTAGCGAAATCGAGACCGTTGGTAACGACAGCGTCCGGAGCCATGATAAGCTCTACGCCATTCTCCTTAGCCTTCTTCTCCACGTCGAGAGCAACATCGAGCTTATCCATCTCTACGATAGAATCACCGATCTCTCCACCATGTGCCTTAGCGAATGTATATGTCATACCGCCGCAGAGGATGAGCTTGTCAACCTTGCCGAGGAGGTTCTCGATGATACCGATCTTGGTAGAAACCTTAGAACCGCCCATGATGGCGATGAAAGGACGTTTGATATTGCTGAGAACGTTATCTACAGCCTTTACTTCCTTCTCCATGAGGAGGCCGAGCATACGGTCCTCAGGTTTGAAGTAGTCAGCGATGACAGCGGTAGAAGCGTGCTTGCGGTGAGCTGTACCGAATGCATCCATAACCCAGCAGTCAGCGTAAGAAGCAAGCTTCTTTGCGAACTCCTTCTGAGAAGCCTTCATGGCTTTCTTAGCCTCTTCGTATGCAGGATCTTCCTTGTCAATTCCTACTGGCTTTCCTTCCTCTTCAGGATAGAAACGGAGGTTTTCGAGAAGAAGAACCTCACCTGGCTTGAGGGCAGCAGCCTGCTCGTCAGCCTTCTGGCAGTCAGGAGCGAACTGTACCGGAACACCGAGTTCCTTGCTTACTGTATCTACAATCTGTGAAAGAGAAAGTTCAGGTTTTACTTTTCCCTTAGGCTTGCCCATGTGGGACATGATGATGAGTGAGCCGCCTTTTTCAAGAATGAGTTTGAGAGTTGGCAGTGCACCGCGGATACGGGTGTCATCTGTAATCTTGCCGTCCTGGATAGGAACGTTGAAATCGACTCTCACAATAGCTTTCTTACCTTTGAAGTCGTAAGAATTGATGTTTGATGCCATATTTGTAATATTGTTAGTTATAACTTTCGTTTTATGAACGGGATTGCCTCCGGGAGGACATCCGCTGCAAATCTCGTACTAAACCGGAAACCGGCTCAATTATTCTGCAAATTTAGTTCAAGTTTCGCAAGTCTCCAAGTTCTGACCATGAAACAGTTGTCTCTCAGGCAAATATATTTAAAACTATTTTTCTCCGCTGTACATTCTGCAGATACCGAGAGTAAAAGCCTTGTGTCTCACATTCCGGAACCCGCACCCGCGCAGAGTTCCCATGAATTCTTTCTTGCCGGGGAAATTAAGGACAGAGGCAGGCAGATATCTGTACGCCGCCTTGTCTCCGGACACCTTTCCACCGATAAGTGGCAGAATATGAAGGAAATACAGATTGAAGAACCAGCGTATCACAGCATTGGAAGGCACTGACAGTTCCAGAATGACGAGTTCGCCACCAGGTCTGAGCACACGCAGCATTTCCTTAAGTCCCTTTTCTCTATCTTCGAAATTACGGACGCCGAACGCGACTGTCACCCTGTCGAAAGAGCCGTCCGCGAAACGCAGATTCTCGCAATCACCGGTTTCGTAAGAAATCATCTTTTCCAGTCCCTCAGCCTTGACCTTCTCCCCCATAATCTTGAGCATCCCCTCCGAAAGGTCCAAGCCGGTCACATGACCAGGCCAATAGCCGCCGGTATGCGCGCCATGCGCACTTATCGGATTCCCAGAAGGGTTTTCATCAATGTCAGACCGCGTTTCACCATTGCAGGCAGACGCCCTGCGGAGCATTTCCCTCGCAATCGCAATCGAGAAATCACCGGTTCCGCAAGCGATATCCAGGATATGAAGACCTCCGGTTTCGCTGTCTCCCCCTGCCGCCATCGCGCGTTCCGCACGGTCAGGCTTGAAGATATATTTCAATGCCCTTTTACGCCATGTCTTGTCTATGTCAAGAGACATGATATGATTCAGCTTGTCGTACTCCGGGGCAATGTTGTCGAACATATTTTGGATATTGTCTTTCTTCGGCATAATCTTATCGTCTAAGTCTTACTACTATACTGAGAGGCAGCACTTTACCGAAACGGTCACGCAGTGCAAGCTCTCCGGATTCCAATTCATAATCAGAGCATTTTCTCGGAACCACAGACGATACCCGTCCTCCACGGAGAGCCGCCTTCACGGAGTCCGCCGTAGTAGGTTCCGTGCTGAAGAATCCAGGTTCCTGCAGGCAGAATGCCTCACGAACCACTGTCTCTCCCATCATCGGAGAAAAACCATTTGAATACAGATTAAGAACAAGAAAACTATTCTCCGGCGCCAGAATGGCATTGACAGTCTTCATCATTTCGAAAAGACATTCATCCAATTTCCATTTCTCGCCGTCGGTTCCGTGTCCGTATGCAGGCGGATCCAGGATTATTCCCTGATAGACATTGCCGCGCTTAGCTTCTCTCTTCGCGAATTTCATCGCGTCCTCCACGACCCATCTGATTCCGTCCAGACCGCTCGCGTCCATGTTGCCGTGCGCCCACGTAACTACCTGACGCACAGAGTCCAGATGCGTAACCTCCGCGCCTGCGGCCCTTGCCGCCAATGATGCGCCTCCCGTATATGCGAACAGGTTCAGCACCTTCGGCCTGCCGTCAGAAGTCTGCCCGGCAGCCTTTCTCTGCTCCTCTGTCAATGTCTGTGTCTTGTCCAGAGCCACGAGTTCAGATGTATTCTTGAATATATAATCCCAGTTGGGAGCCTGTTCAGGGAAAACGCCCACATGTTTGAACGATGTCAGTCCAAGCCTCAACGAGAAATCAAGCCCCTTCTGCTCCCCACGATATTTGATATACCACTGGTCATCAGTACGTTTCAGTCTTTCCCACGTACCGCTGTCCTCTTTGCCGGCCTTAGAGAAACCGGCACCCGGACGAAAACGCGTATGAGCCATACGTTCCCATTCGCCGAATGACATTGACCTGCCCCACAAAGCCTTAGGCTCCGGCCTCACCATATAATAGTTGCCGAATCTTTCGAGTTTCTCGCCTTCTCCGGAATCGACCAGTTCATAGTCTTTCCAGAATGTTCCGGGATATTGTACCATTATTATTCAGATTATTTCAGACCTATAAAGTTGCGAGGCTCTTTCTGACGGCAGCCTCAACGGCGGACTGGAGCTCTTCCCTTCTGGATTCGTCCTCAACCTTGGCAAGGACCGGTGCGATGAATGAAATCATCTGAAGGACACGGGCCTCATTCTCAGGAATTCCGCGGGAACGCATATAGAACTGCTCATCCTCATTCAACTGGCCTACAGTGGCTCCATGCGAGCACTTCACATCGTCAGCATAGATTTCCAGCTGCGGCTTGGACTCAGCCCTGGCACCCCCTGAAATGACGAGATTATGGTTCGTCTGATATGCCTCTGTCTTCTGGGCATCAGGAGCCACGACTATCTTTCCATAAAATTTGACATTGGACTTGCCGGCCGCGATACCATTGAAAAGCTGGTACGAAGTACATGAAGGGACCTTGTGACGGACCTCCGTGCGTATCTGCACCTTCTCCTCTCCGCCACAGAGATAAAGTCCGGAAACATTGACATCCGCACCCTCGCCGATTATATCCACCGCAAGGGGAAGGTCAATGCTGGTGCCCGGCATCACAAGTGTCACGACATTGACCTTGGCTCCGGCTCCGACAATGATATTTTCGAAAGGAAGTTCTGTCAATGCAGAGTCGCCCCCCAGCACATATACCTTGTCAAACACCTCACCTTCAGCCACTTCCAGTGTCTTCTCATTTCTCACAAGAGGAAGTTCGACATAGTGTCCGGAGTCATGTTTCGGAGAAGGGTCAAGCCTTCTGGAGATGCTCATCCCCGGCTCGTTCAGGCATTTCTCCAAAGCCTTGTCATCATTGATACCCATAACAGCCTCCCTAGAAAATGTCGTAACCTTTCTCCTCGATTTCATCTACAAGCTCCCTGCCGGCAGTAGCGACAATCTTTCCGTCCTTGAGGACGTGCACAATATCAGGAACTATATAGTCCAGCAATCTCTTGTAGTGAGTGATCACAATCGCTGATTTCTCAGGAGTATGCAGAGAACGTACACCCTCTGCGACGATTCTGAGGGCATCCACATCGAGTCCGCTGTCCGTCTCGTCAAGAATGGACAAAGTAGGGTCGAGCATAGCCATCTGGAAAATCTCGTTACGCTTCTTTTCACCTCCGGAAAAACCGACATTGACCTCTCTCTTCGCAAATTCGGGACGCATCTGGACGAATGCCATCTTCTCCCTCATAAGTTTCAGGAAATCACCGGCTTTCATCGGATCCAGCCCCTCCGCCTTTCTTTTGGCATTGACAGCTGTCTTCATGAAATTCGTGATGGTGACACCAGGGATCTCGATCGGATACTGGAATGACATGAAGATTCCGGCCCAAGAACGCTCCTCCGGAGACATTGCGAGCAGATCCTTGCCCATGAAGTTTATGCTACCCTCTGTAACTGTATAAAGCGGCTTTCCGGTAAGCACACTTGACAATGTACTCTTTCCGGCGCCGTTCGGTCCCATGACAGCATGGATTTCACCTTTCCTGATGGTCAGGTCAATGCCTTTCAATATCTCCTTCTCGCCTACTGATGCATGGAGACCTTTGATTTCCAATAATATATCGTTTGCCATATTCCGTAGTTTTTATCGCATTGCAAAGATACAACATATTTGGAAATGATTTATGACAACTATTTACTATATTTGCCAAATGAACATCAAAGGGGTGCCGATGCATCAGGCCGTGCGTAAAACGGCGCATGCGGGAAGAAGGCTGAGATTATACCCTCAAACCTGACGCAGATAATGCTGCCGCAGGAATTGATCTCAATGTTATCCGCATTCGGCCGGATAATTTCCCCCGATGATGTCTGCCATATAAACAATTCAAGTTTCGCAAGTCAGATAACTTGCTGGGTGTTTCGCGCTTGCGAAACTTGAGTGAAAATTGATAATTCAAACACTAAAAATTATGGGATATCAGGCATTTGACCAGTACGCATCAGAGTACGATGCATGGTTTATGGAAAACACCAACGTCCTTGAAACCGAGCTCAGGCTCGTGGCTTCCTGTCTGAAAGATTCAGGCAAAATTCTTTCTATCGGATGCGGCAGCGCATTGTTCGAGAAACTTCTTGCAGACCGTTATGACATCCGGATCGAACACGGAATCGAGCCGGCTGAAGGAATGGCGGCAATCGCAAGAAAACGCGGATTCGATGTGGAAATCAATACGGCAGAAGAAGCCGATTACGGCGAAAACCTCTATGACACAGTACTTTTCAACGGCTGTCCATGCTATATGCAAGACCTCGGACTGGCATTGAAAAAAGCACACTGCGCATTGCGCGAAGGCGGAAAAGTTGTCGTCATCGACGTTCCTAAGGAGAGTCCCTACGGCCTGATCTACAATCTGGCATTGGCAGTAGGCACTTGGGATCATCCGCTTCTCGAGGGCTGCAAGCCGAAGGACCCGTATCCGATAGAGCTCGTGAAACAGGCTTCATGGCGTACTACCAAGGAAAAGTCCGACATCATGGCGGCCAACGGATTCGGAAAACTGGAATACAGCCAGACATTGACATTGGATCCGCATTATTCGTACACCACTGTAGAAGACCCGATAGAGGGCTATGACAGAGGCTCTTATGTCGCCATTATCGGATATAAGGAGTAAGACCGATGAGCTGGAGCGAAGAAGCATGGCACAGCATCGGGCCGATTCTGGAAGAAATCCGGAACCATCCTTTCGTGAAGGAACTTGCCGACGGGACACTCCCTAAAGAAAAGTTCGCGACATATCTGGCACAGGACAGGATTTATCTGGCAAATTACGGTCAGGAAATGAGAGACCTCGCGTCAATGTTGCCGGACGGACCGATGCAGGACCTTTACAGGAAATTCGCACAGGAAAGCATTGACTCGGAAAATGCCCTGCATGAGCAGCTAGGAGAGATGGGGTTCGACAGCATTGACACTGAGCCTCTTGCGGGCACGACAGGGTATATGCGGCATACTTCCGGAATCATCGCGGAAAAGGATCTGGCAGTTTCAATGGCGGCAATGCTTCCTTGCATGTGGATATATAACGAGGTCGGGAAATACATTCTGGGCATCGCCAAGCTGGAAGGAAATCCTTACAGGGCATGGATTGAATGTTACACATCCCAGATGATGGATGAAGGTGCGGAATGCAGTGTGAGGCTGACGGATGAACTGGCTGAAGAGGCAACTCCTCAGAAGCGCGAGTCAATGACATCCGCATTCGTAGAATCCGTCAGATTCGAACTCAAGTTCTGGGACCAGGCCTATAAAAATCAATGAATCATGAAACAATACAATAAAGTTCTCACTATTGCCGGCAGCGACTCGGGCGGCGGCGCTGGAGTGCAGGCTGACATCAAGACTATCTCGGCATGTGGCTGCTACGCTGCATCCGCAATCACAGCTATCACTGTGCAGAACACTCTGGGAGTCAGCGCAGTACATGCTGTTCCCGTAGAAATTCTGGAAGGCCAGATCGAAGCGGTGCTGTCAGATATCGGAGCAGATGCCATAAAAATCGGCATGCTGCACTCTTCTGAAGTAGTCCGCTGCGTCAGAAAGATGCTGGACAAATTCGAGGCCAGGAATGTAGTTCTGGACCCCGTAATGGTCTCTACATCAGGACATAGGCTCATCGAAGAAGAAGCCATAGCATCATTGGTATCAGACCTCCTTCCGAGAGCCAGGGTGATCACCCCGAATATTCCTGAAGCGGAAATTCTTCTGGGTGGAGAGAAACTGTCTGTCCAGAAAGAGTTGCCGGATGCAGCCAAACGTCTTGCAGACAAATGCGGGGCCAGCGTATTGCTCAAGGCCGGCCATCTGACCGAAGAGAAACTCGTGGATATCTTCTACGATGTCGAGGACGGAAAAATCTACGAACTGCCTTCCGCTCGCATCCACACAAAAAATACGCACGGAACTGGCTGTACCCTCTCATCTGCATTCGCGTCAATGCTGGCGAAAGGTCTGCCTCTGCCGGAGGCCGCAGCCGCAGCGAAGAATTACATCAATGATGCAATTATCGCAGGTGCCGAGTATGAAATCGGTCATGGCTTCGGTCCGGTGAAGCATTTCTGGGCATTGTGGAAAGAATAAAATTTACATATCATGAACGTAACAGTAAACAACAAGCCTGTGGAGACCGGCGCCTCCACTCTCAAGGAACTGGCATTACAGCTTGAACTGCCTGAAAAAGGCGTCGCGGTCGCCGTTTCCAACAAGATGGTCCCCCGCAGCGAATGGGAAAATTTCGCTATAACGGACGGCGTCAGCATCATCGTCATCAGGGCTTCTTGCGGAGGTTAACAGGCTATGTTTCAGTACATTTCACACTATACGCCCTCTATCGGATATGTAGATGGGATACGCATGGCTCTGGAAGGAGGATGCAAATGGGTCCAGCTGCGCATGAAGGACGCCCCTGAAGAAGAAGTGCTGGCCTGCGCCAAGGAAGCACTTCCGCTTTGCCGTCAGCATGGAGCAAAATTCATCCTTGACGACCACGTGGAACTGGTGGAAACTGCCGGGGCTGACGGAGTCCATCTCGGAAAGAACGACATGCCGGTGGATGAGGCCAGAAAGATTCTCGGACCTGACAAAATCATCGGAGGTACCGCCAATACCATTGACGATATCATCCGTCTTCACCGTCAGGGCGCCGATTATATCGGTTGCGGTCCGTTCAGATTCACCACCACGAAGAAAAAATTGTCGCCGGTACTCGGACTGGAAGGATACAGGGACATTGTCCTGAAAATGAGGGAAAACGGCATTGACCTTCCCATCGTCGCAATCGGCGGAATTACGGTGGACGACATTCCCGCCATCATGGGAACCGGCGTCACCGGCATAGCATTGAGCGGGGCAATTCTGAATGCGGAAGACCCGAAGTCAATGACAGAAAGCATATTAGAAACTCTGAAGCCCTTCGAAAAGTAGGAGCTTCGACATAAAACAAATTGAAATGGAAAAATTGATTATTGCAGGAAAGGAATTCAATTCCCGACTGTTTCTCGGAACTGGAAAATTCAATTCCAACACTCTGATGGAGAAAGCCATCCTCGCATCAGGCACCGAAATGGTGACTCTTGCAATGAAAAGAGTTGAACTCGCAGACAAGGAAGATGACATGCTCAGCCACATTACACATCCGGGCATCCAGCTTCTTCCTAACACATCTGGCGTAAGAAACGCAGAAGAGGCTGTTTTCGCCGCCCAGATGGCACGTGAGGCCTTCGGCACAAATTGGCTCAAACTCGAGATCCATCCGGACCCTAAATATCTTCTTCCGGACTCAATCGAGACCCTCAAGGCTACAGAACAGCTCGTCAAACTCGGATTCGTAGTGCTTCCATACTGCCAGGCCGACCCGACTCTTTGTAAACATCTCGAGGAGGCAGGCGCCGCTACAGTGATGCCCCTCGGCGCACCTATCGGAACCAATAAAGGATTGCAGACCAGAGACTTCCTCCGCATCATCATCGAGCAGGCCACTGTCCCTGTCATCGTAGATGCCGGCATCGGAGCGCCAAGCCATGCTGCCGAAGCGATGGAAATGGGAGCTTCCGCATGTCTCGTCAATACAGCAATCGCTGTCGCAGGTGACCCTGTCGCAATGGCTGTTGCATTCAAGAATGCTGTTGAAGCAGGAAGAATGGCTTATGAAGCAGGACTCGGCGCCCAGAGCGATATGTTTGTCGCAGAGGCAAGTTCACCGCTCACAGCCTTCCTTGACGAAGAATAAAGGAGGTCGGAAATGTTTACAGATGAACTGGCAAAAATAGATTGGGACGAGACAACCGCCCGAATTGCGGCAAAAACCGACAATGATGTAAGAAGGGCTCTGTGCAAAGAGCATTGCGATGTGGAAGACTTCATGGCATTGATATCTCCCGCAGCCGAGCCTTACCTCGAGACAATGGCGGCATTGAGCCGCAAATACACGGAGGAAAGATTCGGAAGGACAATGTCAATGTTCATTCCGCTCTATATCACCAACTCCTGCATCAATTCCTGCGTATATTGCGGATTCCACGCAAGCAACCCGATGAAAAGGGTAATCCTTACACCGGAACAGTGCGAGGATGAGTACAAGGCCATCAAGAAACTGGCTCCATTCGAGAACCTTCTGATAGTCACCGGCGAGAATCCGCTGAAGGCCGGCGTGCCTTATCTGGCAAAGGCCCTCGACATCGCGAAGAAGTATTTCTCGAATCTGAAAATCGAGGTCATGCCTCTCTCCGCAGAAGATTACGCAGAACTCACCAAGCACGGAATGAATGGAGTAATCTGCTTCCAGGAGACTTATAACAGAGCACATTACAACATTTACCATCCTCGCGGAATGAAGGCCAATTTCGACTGGCGCTGCAATGGATTTGATCGTATGGGCCAGGCAGGCGTCCATTCTATCGGAATGGGTGTCCTCATCGGTCTGGAAAAGGAATGGCGCACTGATATAACGATGATGGCTTACCATCTGCGCTACCTCCAGAAGCATTACTGGAGAACCAAATACAGTGTCAATTTCCCTCGTATGCGCCCGGCTGAAAACGGAGGATTCGAGCCAAACTGCGTGATGACAGACAAGCAGCTCGCACAGGTGACTTTCGCAATGCGAATCTTCGACCATGACGTGGATATTTCCTACTCTACGCGCGAACCTGCCAAAATCAGGGACAACATGGCTACCCTCGGAGTCACTACGATGAGTGCCGAGAGCAAGACAGATCCGGGTGGATATCACACTTATCCTCAGTCACTTGAGCAGTTCCATGTCAGCGATGACAGGACTGCCGCCGAAATCGACAGAAGACTGAGGGAACTCGGACGTGAACCTGTCTGGAAAGACTGGGACGCAAGTTTCGACACTGTGAATCTCAAGAAATAATATCTTCAGGAATATGGATTTCACAGAAAGATATTCCAGACAGATTATGCTGCCTGAACTTGGTGCGGAGGGTCAGAAAAGGCTCTCCGCTTCCAAAGTTCTGCTTGTCGGAGCCGGCGGATTAGGCTCACCCATAGCAACTTACCTTACAGCGGCCGGAATCGGCACCCTGGGCATAATAGATGCCGACAAAGTAAGCGAATCGAATCTCCAGCGCCAGACGCTCTACAGCGAAGACGAAATCGGACTGAGCAAGGTAGAATGTGCCCGCAAACGCCTCCAGCGCCTGAACGGAAATGTAAAAATCAATGTCTATGACTGTTTCCTGACGGCGGACAACGCGGAAGAAATCATCTCCGGCTATGACATCATCGTCGATGGATGCGACAATTTCGCGACAAGATTCATTGTCAATGACACCTGCCTTTCGCTATGCAAACCTTATGTCTATGGCAGCATTCAGGGACTGAACGGTCAGGTTTCGGTATTCGGAATGCCGGATGCCAATGGTAAAGTCCACTCCTACAGGGACTTGTATGATGAGCAGGAACTGCTTTCCATGACTCCTCCAAGCAAGGCCGTACTGGGCATTACCCCAGCTGTAACAGGCAGCGTGGAAGCCAATCAGGTTCTTCAGATTGCTGCAGGGTTCGGAGAACCGCTCATCGGAAAGCTCTGGAGCATTGACCTGAGGTCGATGGAGTCATATATCATTGACCTGTTCTGATTTTCTCAAAAAAAATGAAACTTGTAGTTATAACACGCCCGGACTTCTTCGAGGGCGAGACTGATATTGTCAATGACCTTTTCCGTTCCGGTATGGAGCGGCTGCATCTGAGGAAGCCAAAGGCCTCGGAAGACGAGTTGTCAGCATGGCTGCAAGGCATTGACCGTCAATATTATGGGCGCATTGTCCTGCATGACTGCTTTTCTCTTGTGGAGAAGTTTTCCCTGGGAGGTGTGCATCTGAACTCGCGCAATCCGGAGGCCCCGGAGAATATACAGGGCATCACAGTTTCAAGATCATGCCATAGTATAGATGAGGTGGCAGAGTATAAAGGAAGATGCAACTACCTGTTTCTCAGCCCGATATATGACAGCATCTCCAAGGAAGGCTATGGGGCTGCGTTCTCCCGCATTGACATAAAACGTGCTGCCGATGAGGGAATCATTGACGACAAGGTACTCGCGCTGGGCGGCGTAAATCTGGAGCACATTCCGGAAATCCGCTCGATGGGCTTCGGCGGGGCGGTCGTTCTGGGAGCGCTCTGGCAGGCAAAGTCGCCGACAGAATACCTGAAAGCATTGATGAATGCTCTCGACTGATTTGCAGATTTTTGGAAGCTTGACTGACAGTCAGGCTTTTTTCTTGTAAAGGCCTGACCAAGTGACAAGTGACCAGATTCCGTTTATGAGGTAGAGGCCACAGACAATCGGCATAAAGACGTGTCCCACAGAGACATGCATAGCCAGCTGGAAGACATTGACCAGAAGCCATGCAATCCAGCAGTCCCATTTCTTGAGGGCCGAGAGGAACTGGGCGACAAGGATAAGCACTGTCACACAGGCATCCAGATATGGTATCGGGTCTGAAGGTATCTTGCCCGGGAATACGACATTGCCTGCAAGGCTGATGAACCATCCCCATCCCGCCGCTATGACGAAGACTGAGGCGATGGCAAGGATGCGCTGTTTCCAGCTGAGCATTGTCACTTTTAGAGCTCCGCTATCTTCCGAACTCTGTTCGTCTTTGCGGGGATGCGTCCACCTGTAATGCCCCAAGACATTGATTCCCAAAGATATAGGCTGCAGGAGCAAGTTGGCGTAAAGGTTCTTGTTCCAGAACATCAGTAGCAGGAGAAGCGAGTACAGATACCCTACCCAGAAATTATATTTGCTATTTCGTCCGGCAAGGAATACGCATGTGAGGCCCACGATGGATGTGAGCAGGTCAATGAGCAGGACGGGCGTATCCCCTCCTATAGTGAACAATGTAAAGTTTATCCAGTCCATTATTTTATTTCCAATTCGTTATCTGTCCCAAACGTATATCATTTGAGATCAGTTGATTGCCAAAAATACCGAGTTAAGATTTGAGGGTCTGCCAGCTCGGCTAACCTACTGAGCCTTCGAGTGATACTTGCAGGAGTTTCTGAGCCTCAACGGCAAACTCCATCGGCAGTTTGCTCAGGACTTCACGTGCATAGCCATTGACAATAAGCCCTACGGCATCCTCGGGGCCGATTCCGCGCTGGTTGCAATAGAAGAGCTGGTCTTCATTGATTTTGGACGTGGTGGCCTCATGCTCGACGACGGCGGTAGCATTATCGCTCCTGACGTCAGGGAAGGTGTGTGCTCCGCAGAGCGAACCGATAAGCAAGCTGTCGCACTGCGAGAAGTTTCGGGCTCCGGCTGCTCCAGGAAGCATTCTGACGAGACCGCGGTAACTGTTCTGGCTGTGTCCGGCAGAGATTCCTTTGCTGACGATGCGGCTCTTGGTTCCTTTTCCGACGTGAATCATCTTCGTTCCGGTATCGGCCTGCTGGTAGTTGTTGGTCACGGCGACTGAATAGAATTCAGATGAGGAGTAGTCTCCCTTGAGAATGGTGCTCGGATACTTCCATGTAATGGCGGATCCTGTCTCGACCTGAGTCCATGACAGATGTGCGCCTTCCATACATATTCCCCTCTTGGTCACGAGGTTAAGGATTCCGCCCTTGCCGTTTTCGTCTCCCGGATACCAGTTCTGGACCGTGCTGTACTTGACATCGGCATCTTTCAGTGCAATGATTTCCACGACAGCCGCATGAAGCTGGTTCTCGTCACGCATAGGAGCGGTGCAGCCCTCCATATAACTCAATGTCGAACCTTCGTCAGCAACGATGAGAGTACGCTCGAACTGGCCGGTTCCCTTCGCATTGATACGGAAATAACTGGAGAGTTCCATCGGGCAGCGCACGCCTTTCGGGATGTAGCAGAATGAGCCGTCGCTGAAAACGGCTGAGTTCAATGCCGCAAAGTAGTTGTCTCCTGACGGCACTACAGTCGCAAGATATTTGCGCACCAGGTCAGGGTGTTCTTTTACGGCCTCGCTGAACGAGCAGAAGATGATTCCCCTCTCGGCGAGTTCCTTGCGGAACGTCGTAGCCACTGATACTGAGTCGAATACAGCATCCACGGCTGTCACACCCGCCAGGATTTCGCGTTCTTTCAGAGGAATTCCGAGCTTGTCGAAAGTCTCTGCCAGTTTCGGATCTATCTCCTTCGGCCTGTCAGCATCCTTTTTAGGCGCAGCATAGTATATAATATCCTGATAATCAATATGCGGCATGTCCAGATGGCCCCATTCAGGCATTTCCATCTTCTGCCACTTGCGGAAAGCGTCCAGGCGGAAGTCAAGCAGCCACTGTGGTTCACTTTTCCGTTCGGAAATCATGCGCACGATGTCCTCGTTCAGGCCTTTGGGAATAAAGTCCTGGTCAACGTCGGTGACGAATCCTTCTTTATATTCTTTCTTCGTTATATCCTGAAGAAGTTCCTTTTCTTCGTTAATATCCATATAGTTACAATCTATCACAAGTTGCAGTCGCCCGAATCCGAAATCCCAGCACTGCGAATTTACAAAGTTAGCATTTTCACAAGACAGTAGCAAAGTTAGAAGTTGTCAATGCTGCCGTTCAGCGTCCGGAAGTCATTGACATTGACACTCCAAGCAGGTCCGTAAGGACTATGGCTGTCATTGCCTCGACAACGGGTGGCGTGCGCAGGGCGAAGCAGGCATCGTGGCGGCCTGGAATTTCCAGACTTGTCATCTGTCCGGTAGCCACGTTCATGGTTTCCTGAATCTTTCCAATGCTGGATGTCGGCTTGAAAGCCACCCTGAAAATCAACGGGTTACCATTCGTCAAGCCACCATTGATTCCGCCAGCTCCATTTTTCGACGGACGGAACATGAGATGTTGTACGTGGATTCCGGCATCCGCTCCAGCATTGACCTTTTCCTGTATGTCCAGCGGGTCATTGTGCTCCGATCCAGTCATTCTCGCGGCAGCGAATCCGTCTCCGAATTCTATTCCGCGGACTCCGGGGATGGAGAATATCGCATGTGAGACAAGGGATTCTACTGAGTCGAAGAACGGTTCCCCAAGGCCAACAGGCAGGCCCGTAACGGTACATTCCACAATTCCTCCGACAGAATCCCGCTCGGAGATGGCCTTGTCCAGGACCTCGCGCCAGAGTTCGGAATCAGACAGTTTGCCGGCATTGACCTTTCCCTGGAGAGCCTCTTCACGGCTCACGCCTCCGACTTCGACAAGACGTGCGTTGATATTGAACGGACACATCTTCTTCGCGACCACTCCGGCCGCTACTACAGGCAAGGTAAGACGTCCGGAGAAGTGTCCTCCTCCACGCGAGTCATTGAATCCCAGCCACTTGGCATTGGCAGTATAGTCGGCATGGCCCGGACGGGGAACTTCCCGGAACAGGTTGTAGTCTCCCGGCCTGGTATTCCCGTTGCGGAAGATTATAGTCATGGGAGCGCCTGTTGTGAAGCCGTCCAGTACCCCGCTAAGTATCTCAGGTTCATCGGTTTCCACTCTCGGTGTCGTTCCTTTGGCACCGCTTTTTCTCCTCAGGATGTCCGGAATGAAGTCCGATTCAGATAACGGCAGGCCAGGACGTACTCCGTCGAGCACTACCCCTATCGCTTTCCCATGAGATTCTCCGAAGATGGAGACTCTGAATATTCTGCCGAATGTGTTCATATTGCCTATGATTTACAGTTTTCCGAAAAGTTCCATGAAGGTCGGGAAGGACTTGGACACGCATTCGATGTCGTCAATGACTATCGGTCCGTCTGCGCCCAGTTCCGCCACTTTCAGCGCCATTACCATTCTGTGGTCGTGGCTTGAGGTGTAGTTTCCGCCTTTGAGAAGGTGGCCGGTGAGGCATCTCTGAGCCAGCGAATGGCCTTCGATTATCATCTTGTCGCCTGATATTCTGGCCTTTACGCCAAGTTGTACCAGCATTGACAATATCGCTTGAGCTCTGTCGCTTTCCTTATTTGCAAGTCTTCCCACACCTGCGATTCTGCTGGTTCCCTGGCAGAATGCGGCCAGGATTGCAACTATCGGGAAGAGGTCGGGGCAATTGTTCGCGTCCACGTCGAAGGCATTGAGAGGGGCTTTCTGGACGTGGATTACTCCGCGCGGGTCGTCGTCGCCCATCTGGGACAGGCTCGCTCCGGCTTCCATGAGGATATCCATTATGGAGAGGTCGGCCTGCAGGGACTTGGTATCCAGACCTGAGACATTGACCTTTCCGAAAATTGCTCCTGCGACGAGAAAGTTTGCTGCTGAACTCCAGTCGCCTTCGATGTCCATGTCCGTGGCCTTGTAACTTTGTCTACCCTTGATGTGCAGTACGATTTCGGTGCAGTCGTTCCAGTCCTGGGACTCGGCGAATTCAGGGCCGCCTTCCATGTCGCACCATATTTTCACGCCGAATGCCTTGAGCACGTCCATTGTTATGAAGAGGTACGGTATGCTCTTCGGCTCAGTCAGTCTGATGACCGTATCTTCCTGTAACAGAGGCAGTGCCATAAGCAGGCCTGATATCAGTTGCGATCCGCCTGACCCTGATACGGTAACTTTCCCGCCTTCGAGTTTTCCGGAAATTGTCAGTGGCACGTGCACTTCAGAGAAAGATTCCTGCCCCATCCCAGAAATGGTTTCGAGTCTGACGCCGAATGCGCCCATGATGGCCCTGGCGCCTTTCAATGGCCTTCTTGTCAATGTCCCGTCGCCGGTTATTGTGGCGTTTCCGTCGCCGAGCACCGCCATCAGCGGAATCATCAGTCGTGCAAGAAGTCCGGACTCACCGGCATTGATAGTTTCCGGCTCCAATGCTGCCGCGCCGCGTCCTTTTATTGTCAATGTCGAGCTGTCCTTGACTACTTTTCCCTCTTTATATGCCAGTCCCACAGTCACTTCCGCACCAAGAGCCCTCGCAACGGAGATGGCTGATTCGTTGTCGCCACATGGTGAGTATCCGTTCAATGTCGTCGTCCCTTCTGCCAATGCTGCCGCGATTATTGCCCGCTGTGCAAAGCTTTTGGATGAGGGCATCTGGATTTCGGCTGCGCCGGGGCCATTGTCAATGTCAGAGGAGGTTCCTGTTTCTTCGGAGGTGTCATTAGCGGTCGCTTCGACTGTCGCTTCGGCGGTCTGGAGGCGGTCTGCGTTCAGGTGACCTGCACTGAGACGGTCGGCCGCAGTTCCGGCAGCATTGACATTGACGCAATTCACATATACGATGTCGCGCATTTCTCTGGTCGTCATTTGTCCAGGGGCGGCGGTATCTGCCTCATTCAGTGAGGCATAGGTGAATGGAGATCCTTTGGCCAGGCATTGTATTCTGGATGTTTTTCCAGCGTCGCCCATTGCGAATGCGATGAGTTTGGCAGGGTCGAAGTGGTCATAGAGGGAGAGGACCCGGTCCACGTCTGGGCTCTGGTTGTCGCCCGTGCATGGCGCGGCCATGGTGACTATTTTTGCAATGTCTGCTCCGATGGCGAAGCACTTCTCTGTCAATGCCTTAAGGGCTTCTATCGAGTCGGTTCCTTCATAGTCATGGTATGACCTTACGAACACGGTACCGTTTTCCCTGGTTTCTCTTCTGAGCCGTTTCGACATCATCGGAGTGGCTTCGATTTCCAGATCAACAAATGCAGCCCCCGCGTGTATTGCAGTTATCAGTTTGGATTCGACTTCCTGCGAGGCTTTCATCTCAAGTTTCCTGTCGTCCTGCTGGTGACTGCCGGTTTCCTGCCGGCTGGCTTGCACGTGACATTGTCGGTTTTCATATGAGGTACCGATCCGGTCAACCTGAAGGTCGCCCGAAATGTTTTCCTGAAGGTGTCCATGCTGAACATTCCGTGAGGTCCCGTTTCCGTGCGTGTGTCCCGCAAGTGTCTGTGACAGACGTTCTTTAACGGCATTGATGCGGCAGGTGGCGACCAGCGGCACATCCGACGTCGAAAACAGTTCTTCTATCTCATCCATGGTAAGCGGGCAGCTGTCCAGCCTGATTTCAGCCATTTCCACGTCCCCGCTTTCCAGTATCGCATAGATTTCGTCTATCGTCTTATTTTGTATTGTCGTGCAAATCATTGTCCAATTTTTTCTTAACCCACAAAGATACCTTTTTTTCATATTCGGAGCAACGAGTCACCGCCAGGACTGAAATTGCCGGACTACAAACGGGATGGCGGGACGGAGACATGACTGTCGGATAGGCGTCCAGTGGTGGATTGGAAACATGGCCGCCGAGACACGCTCAGATCAGGAAGTTAGCCACTGCCACGACCGCGGTGACGCATTCTGTTCTTATGCGGGACCATGCCATGACTGCGGAGACGATTACGGCGCGTCAAACCACCGGAAGCGCGTCAACCCGTAACCGCGGAGACGCTTACCCACGGTGGCGGGACGGCGCCACGGGCACACTCGTAACATATTGATAATCAAGCACTATTTTATTTGAGTGTGGATTATCGACCTTTTTTTGGCCGGAAATCCACACGCCATTTTATAACACACTGAAAACCAATCATTTCCAAAAACGCATGTGGCACCGTCCCGACTGGGAGGCTGGATTCAGTTGTAGGAACGTCGGATTCTCCTCCGATGTCCCGATTGGATTTGACGCCCGGTCTTTGCTGGCGTCCGCCTGCTCCGGTTCGACATATCCATGTTGCTCCTTCCATTCTTGCATTCCACGATAATTGACGCGGGAGTCCTTGCAGAGCGACCCCAACGCCATCGTCGAAATGAAACTCAGCATCTCATTGAATCTGTCCCATGTCCGCTCATACAGTTTTGCAGCCCTGGCAGGTATTACCATTTCTTTGTCTCCATTTTTTCTTACGTTTGGATTTTGGAAAGCAAAAGTAAGGGACCATTAAAAACTCGTCACGAAGTAACCGCAGAGACGTTTACGGTGTATGAAAACAAAAAACCGCTGACAGCGCGTCAATAAGAAATGCGAAAACGACTACAGACCCGGTGGCGGGACGGCGGAACTGGAGACATGACTGTCGGGACGATTACATCTTTCACATAACAGGTGGTATCAGAATAGTTAAATATTAAAAAAACACAAAAATCTTCCGGAAAAGTTTAAAAAACATAAAAACCTGCATTGCAATTTTTAAGTTTCATAGGAACCTTCATTGACTTCTACTAAATTCACGCGAAAAACTTGAATACGATGGACGTCTCTTTTTACCACATCTGCTCATCGGGGACATATAATTCCCTTATGTTCAGAAGCGATTCCGATTTCATAACCGGGATGAATGATCTGTTGGTTTGTGCCACGAAACATGACATTGACATTTACGCATTCTGCCTGATGAACAATCACTTTCATTTTCTAGTTCGCGGGGACTATCAAAACGCCAGAAAGTTTGCTCAGCTTTACCTTCAACGGAGAATTCGCCTGATAAGAAAGAAATATTGCGAAATCAAATATGCCTCAGATATCGATTTGAGTATCAAAGTTATAAATAACCTCGAGTATCTCCGTGGGGTCTGCGGTTACATCCTGCGAAATCCAATGTCGGCCGGCATGAATGTCATACCGACTGCATATCCATGGTCATCGGCGAACTTGTATTTCAAGAAACCAGACAGTTATGTCCAGGAAAGACAGTTATCCTCATTGGGAATCCGCAGACAAAGAGAGTTGTTTTCCACAAAGGAACTTCTACCACAAGATTTATTCATTGACAATAATGATATGATTTATCCTGCGCAGTATGTAAAAGTAACAGAACTGGAACAACTCTTCTTAAACCCAAGACAGTTTTCATTTTATCTTTCCAAAAACAATGATGTAGAGTTCGAAACAGATTCAGGTATTCTGAAATCCGTCAAATTTAGAGACGATGAACTTTTCCAATCACTTGAAGAAATCAGCAAGCGACGGTTCGATAGTGAATATAAGAACTTATCGGTCGAAAAGAGATGTCTTGCAACAATAGAAATGGCAAAAAAATTCCGCGTAACGACAACTAGGGCGTCCCGAATAAGTTCATTGCCACCTAATCTATTGGCCGAATTACTGGGAAGGTAAATCAGACTGGACAATCGTTTGCGGACTGAGACAGAACGACGAGGTGACAATGGCCGGGAGAATGAATGGCGATGGATGGTAATGAGGACATGGATAGCAGATGGACGAAAAGGCGTACGATGGCAAGGGAGGCAAATGTCCGGCAGCTGGACGGCAGGACGGAGACATGACTGCCGAGACGCATCAGTTCTGAACGCAGGACCATACCATGACCGCGAAGACGATTATCGACTCCAGTCGAAGCCTACAGAAATCTCCTTACGGACAAGTGGACAAACAAAGGAGCCGAGTAAATAAATGACATGAACCCCGAAAGTCAGACAAATAGCTTTCGTGGTTCATGTTGCAATACGTAACTGCGGAGACGCTTACGGCGCGTCAAACCACCGGAAACGCGTCAACCCGTAACCGCGGAGATGCTTACCCATGGTGGCGGGACGGCGCCACGGGCACACTTGTAACACATTGATAATCAAGCACTATTTAATTTGAGTGTGGATTATCGACCTTTTTTTGGCCGGAAATACACATGTCATTTCATAACACGCTGAAAACCAATTATTTCCAAAAACTCATGTGGCGCCGTCCCGACGGGGAATTTGTCTTAAAAGTCAAACATTTCCCAGTGAGAATCAAGAATTCGCTTTAGGACATGTGTAGGTATACGTATTAGGAGCAAAGAGTCACCGCCAGGACTGGAATTGCCGGATGACAAACGGGACGGCGCCACGCGCTGTTGAAAACTCGTCACGACGTAACGCGGAGACGCTTACAAAACACCCAAGACCTGACGATTATTTCCGAGCAGCCTTGTCGAGAGCCACAGGACCGGCAATACGTTACACTCACACCACCAAAAACAAAATGTACAAATTTTGATACATCAAAAAAATGTTCATATTTTTGTATCAAAATTTGAACATTATGGCAGCTCCATTCATTTTCGGAAAAATTGCAGAAGGCAACAATTTCATTGACAGAGAACTCGATACAAAGAGATTGGCTGATAACTTTATGAGCCTGACGAATACAATCCTCATTTCTCCTAGAAGATGGGGAAAAAGTTCTCTCGTACATAAGGCCGGAAAAGAAGCCATGTCCAAAGACCAAAACCTGAGAATAGTATTCATAGATATTTTCAATGTCAGAACAGAAGAAGAGTTCTTCAGCAAATTCGCATCGGAAGTAATCAAACAGACAGCAACGTCAGTCGACAATATACTGTCAGCCGTCAAAAAATATGCATCTGCCATAGTTTCCGGACTCAGTTTTGGTGATGCAGCAGCACCCACATCTATACAATTTCAGATTAAGGAGCCAAAACTGAGCATTGATGAAATTCTTGACCTGCCTGAAAAAATCGCATCAGACAGAAACATCAAGATAGTAATCTGCATTGACGAATTTCAGCAAATCGGAATGTTCGAATCCCCAAAAACATTCCAAGCCACGCTCAGAAGCAAATGGCAACTCCAACAGCATGTTTCATACTGTCTGTATGGGAGCAGAAGACACATGATGATGGAAGTATTCGGGAAAGTGTCAATGCCTTTCTATAAATTCGGAGCCATCTGTTTTCTGGAAAAAATCGACAAAACTTTTTGGCCTGAATTCATATCAAGAGAATTCAGAAACACCGGAAAGAACATTTCGTCAAGTCAATGTGAAAAGATTGTCCAACTGGTAGACAATAATCCTTATTATGTCCAACAACTTGCACAGACAACTTGGCTTCATTGCCAGACAGATTCATGCACAGACTCTGACATAGACGACGCATTCGATGATATTCTAAGGCAGCAGGGAGAACTCAACAGGGCGCTTACTCTATCACTTCCTCTTGCGCAGCAAAACCTGCTCCACGCAATGGCAGCAGGCGAAAAGAGCCTTTCCTCGCAGAAAGTAATGAAAACATATAATCTCAAATCAAGTTCAGAAGTATCAAGAGCGAGAAAGGCATTGATTGCCAATGACATATTGGACGACTTCGGAAAACAGTATTCTTTCGAAGACCCGATATATGAATATTGGCTAAGAAATGTATTCTTCAACAATTAATCATATCTTCCACCGTCAGGTCCTCGATACGGACATCGCCCAGGCCGTGGATTAGCACAAAATGGATGATTCCGTTCTCAGCCTTCTTGTCCCTGCGCATGGCAGCCGCCAAAGACTCCGTCGGGAACGGGCAAGACGTCGGCAAACCACAACGGGTAAAATCTTGTTGAAGCCTATCACTCAAGGACTTAGATCCAGAACAGTTATTGTCAATGCCAGTCCGCGTCGAATAATATCGTTCTGACAGCCTTGCCGCGAGAATTATTCCCATCGACACAGCCTCACCATGCGATATTGCATTGACATTCAATGATTTTCCGGCGCCAGACATTGACATTGCCTCCCACTCGATCGCATGGGCGAAAGTATGCCCCAGATTCAGTTTGCGGCGTTCGCCATGCTCAAATTCATCGCGTTCGACAACACCCGCCTTTATCGCCGCAGCCGCAGAGACAAGTCGCTGAAGTTCAGCACTATGCGTAACTATCGCACGGCCATGGTCAATGCTACAGTTAATATCAGCCAGAACCTCAACAGCATTCTCGTAATTGTTGTCAGAATTGTCAATGATAAATGTCTTTAGCAGTTCGGCAGAACCGGAGACAAAGTCCCTATATGGCAATGATTCAAGCACTTCCGGGCAGATATACGTAAACTCAGGCTGCCTTATGACTCCGAGGATATTCTTATAATTATCGAGATTCACACCGGTTTTTCCGCCGATCGCGGCATCCGTCTGAGCCAGCAAAGTCGTAGGGACATTGGCATATCTGACACCCCTCTTATATATTGACGCAGCAAAGCCTGCCATGTCGGAAGTAATGCCGCCGCCGACGGCCAGCACCAGTGCATTCCGGTCAGCATCATTGACCAACAGCCACTTGCAGATATCAAGGACAGTCTGCATTGACTTATCCTCCTCAGTAGCATTGACATAAAAAATACCGCGGCAGCCTGGCATTGACCTGCACCCGGCGATTTTTTCCGCGAATCGCGCGACATTCCGGTCCGCGACGACGAAAACAGCAGGATATCCTTCCAGATACCCTACCACATCTGCAATTTTCTGTCCGTTATATATTTTGCACTTCATAAAATCAGTCGTTTCGCAACCGCTAAAGTTATCGATAATTTCGGAGAATCGGAAGGCAAATCATGCCGACAAACGAGTTTACTGACATATTTTTAGGACCCGCCCGCCGAAAAATTTGGTAATTCGCCAAAAATCCCTAACTTTGCCATTCCAATTCTGGAAATGCCCGAATGGCGGAATTGGTAGACGCGTTGGACTCAAAATCCAATGTCCTTTAAAAGACGTGCCGGTTCGAGCCCGGCTTTGGGCACAGAAAAGGCCTCTCCGAAACCCGGGGAGGCCTTTTTGTCTGAAGGAAATGCCCCGAACAAGGAAAATCGGGTCAACATCTTATTAGTCAATCATATCAATCAATTACAGAATACAGAAATAATACATTTTCAGCATTGCGAAATCAAAATAATTCGTATCTTCGCGATATCATTGTTGGTAAAACAACATTGTTGAGAAAGCAAGGCAGGTATCTATCCCTTAAATGGGTACCTGCTTTTGTCGTATAGAGGGGAGGTGCTTGAACAAAAGAGAATTTGTCTTTCACACACTCAACAATAATTATCAACAATGAAAAGAAGACAATATTCCACGGTCGTCAAAATCTCCATTGGAGTGGAGGTTTTCAGACTTGTCTGGGTGAAGGCGCACAAACGGCTTCGCTTCGGCAAGATTGAAAGGGTGAAAGGACACTATCGCAGATATTAAGGGTGTCAGCGGTATTTGAGTCTTAATCCTGTGTCCGCATTCGGACACTCTACTCTATCCCCTCTTTTGATTCCAAAATAACACATTATAAGCATTGCAAAATCAAAATAATTCGTATCTTTGTGATATTATTTTGTTAAAACAACATTGTTGACCAAGCAAGGCAGGTATCTATTCCTTAAATGGGTACCTGCCTTTGTCGTATAGAGGGGATGTGCTTGAACAAGAGTGAGATAAAGCATCCTATTCTTTGACGAATGCGGTTCAAAAATAGACCGTTTCGGGGCACCAAAAAAGGCCTCTCCGAAACCCGGGGAGGCCTTTTTGTCTGGAGGAGATGCCCTCCTATACTATTACAAGAAAGTACTTATTCTACATCTTCGTATTTTACGGTCGCCTCTTCGTAGTCTGATACTACGAAAGTTCCGATTGTCCTTCCGTTCTCACGCACCGAAATTTCCTGACCAAGACGACACAGAAGCTTTCTGCCTTCTGAAACTTCGAAGCCTATGCAGTAATTGGTCTCGTTCGGATACAGCATATCAGCACCACGCATATCTGAAATAGTCACACTGACATCATAATTATTGCATAAGAACTGCGGCTTGTAGCCCGCAATCACAGGAGTTTTCCTGTCAGTTATGGTAAACGTACCATAAACCTTCTTGGCAGCAACAAGCCTCTCCGTATCAGGAGAAAAGATTGCAGCACCCCTGCCAATGGCACTTTTGTCCAGTTTTGGAGACTCTACGTACATAAATCCCACATTGTCACCAGCCTCTGCATAATCAACAACTTTACGGAGCATCTCAATCTGGGATATAGTCAGATTATAATTCTTATAGGTGTCCTCCACCTGAAGAAGCCTGACCTTGTCATTGGTCCTGACAACTCCTGAACTGATCTTGGTTGTCGTCACAACGCCACGACCGGAAATGGTAAATATATCCTCGACAAACGTCGTGAACGTATTCTCCACTGTAACATTGAAGACAGCCTTGAGCTCCAGACCCTCACCGTGACATGTTCCGGTAAGTTTTGCAGTTCCGGCCGAATGACCGATGATGTTCAAATCCGCATCCACAGTCGCAACATCCGGATTCTCGGACTCGAAAGCCAGGTCGTCCCAAATCTTCTCATACTCGGACCATATATAAGGCTTGAGGCTGAGTTTCTCTCCCACGCCGATTGTAGCACTGGTTCTGGAAAGTTTAAGATCCAAAGAAGGATCAGGATCAGGGTCAGGATCAGGCCCCGGTTCAGGAACACTGGTAGTACCCACAGTCACCTCGCAAACCTTAGTAAAATCTCCATCCTGGGTATATACGGTAATCTTAGTCTTTCCGACCTTCACGGCCTTTACCAGACCCTTGTCATCCACGGTCGCAACACTCTCGTCGTCACTATCCCAAGTAACTCTCTTATCCGTCGCATCCTCAGGCAGGACACTGGCAAGAAGCTGGAAATCATCCCCGACCTTAAGATCTATCGAAGTCTTATTCAAGTTGACACCGGTCACAGGTATCTTGGTCGTCTCCTTATCCTTCTTGCAGGAACTGATGGCGAGCACCACTCCCAGCGCAATCGCCAATCCGGTCAATAATCTCATTTTCATTGTATGTAGTTTTAAGTGGTTATCCGTGGCTTGCAATATTATGATAATGAGACCAACAATACAAACGGATGGCATACGTAATTATACGTAGGTACGTGAAAAATACGTAACAATTTTCTACATTTGCAGAAACACCATAACCAAATGAAGGAAAACCGGGCCATCGACAACAACACCTACTTCGACGCCGTAACCATGATGCTGAAGGAAGGACAGGACGTAACCATCAATGTCAGAGGCGCCAGCATGCTCCCGTTTCTCGCCGAAAGCCGCGGCGACCAAGTCATTCTCGAAGGAGCCGAAGCCGGCACGCCTGACGGCTGCGAAAGGGTAAAGGTCAATGTCAATGATATTGTCCTGTTCCGCCTCGGGGACCGATATTTCCTCCACCGTATCCTCAAAATCAATGACAATGACATCGCGGAAATCCAGGGCGACGGTATCATCAATGCCAAAGAACATTGCCATAGGGACAATATCCTGGCCCGCGTCACCACAATAATCCGCAGCGGCAAAGACTCCATAAACACAAAATCATCCACATACCGACGAAACGTCAGGATATGGATGATTCTCAAACCATTCCGCAGGCCAATGCTATGGCTCTGGAAACGTCTATTCCTCTGAGTCCAACACAAATACAGCGCTGTCATACACCTTTTTCAGAGGCGGATTCACGCCTTTGTTCATCAGCATTGACCCGGACAGGACCTTTCCAGAAAACCAGCTCGAAGAGTTGTCGACATTGACCTCAGCAATACGATAGTTCTTGTCGGCAGAAAGCCCGTCCAGACGGAACTGCGGAGCCGAATTGCGAGTGTCATAACTGATGCAATAAGCGAAGAATACCGCGCGCTTCTTGTCAGGAGTCACGTAAAGTACCCCATAAGCACCCGACTTGTCATAAGGAGAACCTATTCTGTACAAATCTCCGGTCATGATGATGTCACGATATTCCTTATAGCTGGCAATCGCCCTCTTGGCGAACTCTTTCTCGCTGTCTGTCATTGACTTAGGCTGAAGCTCCATACCGAGTCTTCCGGCACATGCGATATCGAAACGGAACTTTATCGGAGTTATGTTGCCGGTCTGGTGATTAGGAACAGCCGAGACGTGGGAACCCATCTGGTTTGCAGGATAAAACAGGCTTGTACCGTACTGGATGCCGGTTCTTGTCAATGCCTCCGTATCGTCACTTGTCCAGAATTCATCGAAATATTTCAGCTCACCATACTCTACCCTTCCGCCGCCTGAAGCACAGGCCTGAATCATCACATCCGGATACTTTGCACGCACACGCTCCATCACATTATACAATCCCTGTGCATACCTTACCCAGAACATCGTCTGTTCATCAGACGGAAGCCAAGACGAGCCCACATTCTCCACATGACGGTTGGCATCCCACTTTATATAGTCAATCTTGTCCGAGAGTTTCATCACATCATCGAAAACGCCATAGACAAAGTCCTGGACCTTAGGATTTGTCATGTCCAGAAGGTACTGGTTGCGCATCGCAGTAGCAGCGTGGACATTGTCCTTGACAATCCAGTCCGGATGCTTCTCATAAAGCTCGCTTTTAGGATTGACCATCTCCGGCTCAATCCAGATGCCGAACTTGAGGCCTTTCTCGTGCGCATGGGATGCGATAAAGTCAATGCCTTCAGGCAGTTTGGCAACATTGACCTGCCAATCGCCCAGGCCGGCCTTGTCATTGTTGCGTGGATATTTGTTGGCAAACCAGCCATCATCCAGGACAAACATCTCAAGCCCCATGTCAGCCGCATCATCGATCATGTCGGTCAATGTCTTGGCATTGAAATCGAAATACGCGCCTTCCCAGCTGTTCAGAAGAGTCGGCACCATTCCATATCCGCTGTGCATCCAATAATCGCGGGCCCACCTGTGGAGATTTCTGCTGGCCTGGCCCGCTCCCCTGTCACTGAAAGTCCATATCATCTCAGGAGTAGAGAACGACTCGCCCTTGGCCAATGTATATGCTGATGCGTATGGATTGATTCCGGCAAGGATATTAAGGATGTTGAACTCGGTAAGTTCAAAGTTCAGTCTGAAGTTTCCGCTCCAGGCCAATGCTCCGGCTACCACATCTCCCGTGGTCTCGCTGAACGTGTCAGTATCAAGGCTTATCATGAACGCAGGATTTTCCGTATGTGTGGTACGGGTTCCCTTCTTGCTCTCTATGGTCTTTATCCCGTGTGTCAGCAAGGTATTGTCAACACGTGCCTCATGAGCCCAGGAACCATACAGATGTGTAAGAAGATATTTGTCTGCCCTTATCGGCAATGCTGACGAATAATAGTTGCGCAATGTCACGGCACCTTTTTCATTGTTTCTGATTACAGAATGAGCCGTGATCACATTCTGTTTCTTATACGCAGTATAGACCAGATCGACTTCCACGCCTTCAGCCTTGTCTGCCAGATGTATGATCGTCTCTGTTATATTGTTGTCTGTCAATGTCCTGGTCTCATGAGAAAGATATCTGAGTTCGGTGTTCAGATCCCCGTTCTTATGGGTGATTGCCAATGCAGGTTCGTTGAAGCCCCTCCAGCCCTGTGTAGGATAGGTATCGTAAGGAGCACCATGATTGCCATGGATTCCGCTCTTGAAATCAGAAAAAGCAGACGCATCTTCTATGGCACCGCCGAAATGCAGTGTATTCAGACGCCCGTCCTGCTCCACCCGGATAATCATGGAAACATTGTCGGTCCTGATATTGATCACAGGACCCTTTGCCTTGGCTGTACATGCCAGAAGTGCCAGCACGGCAATTGTCAAGATTTTCTTCATCGCTGTTATTAGTTCGTAATATGGTTAAGAATAAAAAAAGCCACTCGAATGAGCGGCTTCGTGGAGCGGAAAACGAGACTTGAACTCGCGACCCCAACCTTGGCAAGGTTGTGCTCTACCAACTGAGCTATTTCCGCATTTTGTAATCCCTGTTGGTGTTTCGGGATTGCAAAGATAGGTATAATTTCTGACTCTCCAAATTTTTTTGATGTTTTTTTGCAAATTTCTTCAATTTAATTCCAAATTGCGGAATATTTACATAAAACCACCATGACGAGCCTATGAAAAGACTAGACCTCTACGCAAGAACTGAACTCACGAAGGAAGCGCATGTCATTCTCGAAGTAATGACGGAGGTCATTGACCTGCCACTTCAGCATCGCGATACGCTCAATTCCCATTCCGAATGCGAAGCCGGAATATTTCTTACTGTCAATGCCGGAAGCCTCGAGCACGTTAGGATCCACCATACCGCAGCCGAGAATCTCGAGCCAGCCTGTTCCTTTACAGATGTTGCATCCCTTTCCATGACAGATATTGCAACTTACATCCACCTCAGCTGAAGGCTCAGTGAACGGGAAGTAAGAAGGACGCATACGGATCTGTGTATCAGGACCGAACATCTCGCGCGCGAACAGGAGAATAGCCTGCTTGAGGTCCGCAAATGTCACATGCTCGTCAATGTAAAGTCCCTCAACCTGATGGAAGATGCAGTGGGCACGGGCGGAAATAGCCTCGTTTCTGAACACTCTGCCAGGACAAATCACACGGATAGGGAGTTTCATATTCTCCATCGCACGGACCTGGACACTGGATGTATGGGTACGGAGAAGAAGCGGATCCTCATGACCTACAGACACGAAGAAAGTATCCTGCATATCTCTCGCCGGATGGTTCGGAGGGAAGTTCAATGCCTCGAAAACGTGGTAGTCATCCTCGATTTCCGGTCCTTCGGCAACATCGTAACCGAATTTGCGGAAGATATTTACGATCTGCTGTCTTGCTATAGATACGGGATGCCTTGTTCCAAGAGCAATCGGGTCTCCCGGAATTGTCGCGTCGAATGCTTCAGAAGATGCTGATGCTGAAGTCGCTGCAGCAGCTTTAAACTCCTCGATTTTGGCTGACGCTTCCTTCTTCAGGACATTGAGTTTCTGTCCGAACTCTTTCTTGAGTTCCGGAGCTACTGTCCTGAACTCCTCAAAAAGCTTGGTAATTTCACCTTTCTTTCCGAGAAGACGGACTCTGGCGTCTTCCACATCCTTCTCTGTCTTGCATTTGAGATCCCTGATCTCAGCAAAGAGCTGCTCTATTTCCTCTTTCATATATTCAATTCCTTAGTATGAACTGCAAATTTAATCAATTTCCCGTTAAGATATCCTAATGCAATGCACTTTTAGTAAACGTTAAAATGACATTGGCTTTTCTTTCTTCGCAGGCTGCGCGGTTGCGGACGACTTCTGCATCTTCTCCTTACGCTTTTCTCTGGCCTTGATGTTCTTCGCGGCTCCGGTTTTCAGATACAGGGCCCACTGCTCAGGAGTAAAAATCTTTTTGTAGGTATTGTCAATCTGTTCGAACCACTTGTCTCTCACTGACATATAGAGGTCATAGTTCTCGACGCGGGCTGACTGGAGTTTGTTCATTTCGTCCTGAAGCGCCGTAAAATCGTGCTGGAGAGTGGAATCGACATAGAACACCTGCCAATATTCTAGTTTCAGAAGGTCTCCGAGACGATCGGCTTCTTTGGCCGCCATTTCCTCAGGAGTCTGCACTTTCTGCTCCTCCTGCTCCTGCGCAAAAGCATTGACAGAACCGAAAATCAGCATTGACAAGATAATATACAGAAGCCTCTTCATAAGCAAGAATCCGTTTTATTAATTGTAGAACGTATTATTTCATTATATTTGTAAGTGGGACCTCTACATCCCGTTCCGACAAAAGTAATGAATAATTAGTATAGAAACAAAAAACAGCATTGACTATGAAATTGAAAGCATTTCTCTGCTCGGCGGCGGTTCTTTTTTCCGCATTCGCTTCAAACAACGCAGAGGCATGTACAAATGTCATCGTGACAAAGGGAGCCAGCACCGACGGCTCCTGCATGGTATCATACGCAGCGGACTCGCACTTCCTTTACGGAGAACTTTATTTCAAGCCTCAGGCAGACTGGAAAATCGGGAGCAAACTACGCATAAATGAGTGGGATACCGGAAAATTTCTCGGACTTATAGACCAGGTTGAGCACACTTACAAGACAGTCGGCAACATGAATGAGCATCAGCTTATTATCGCTGAAACGACATTCGGAGGACGTCCTGAGCTTGCCGACCCGGACGGAGTCATGGACTACGGTTCACTTATCTACGTGACACTCCAGAGGGCGAAGACTGCCAGAGAAGCCATCAAGATAATGACATCATTGACAGCCATTTACGGATACTATTCAGGTGGAGAGTCTTTCTCGATTGCCGACAAGAACGAGGCTTGGATTCTCGAAATGGTAGGAAAAGGTTCGAATGTCGTCAATGGAAAGAATACCGACAAAGGTTCCGTATGGGTTGCCAGAAGAATCCCTGACGGATATATCTGCAGCCACGCCAACCAGTCAAGGATTTCCACTTTCCCTCTCGACGACCCTGAGAACTGCCTCTATGCAGAGGACGTCATCGAGTTCGCACGCAGAAAGGGCTGGTACAGCGGTCCGGACAGCGAATTCAGTTTCTGCGACACCTATTGCCCTGCAGATTTCGGTTCGCTCAGAGGATGCGAGGCCAGAGCATGGAGCGCTTTCAATATCCTTAGCGGCGGCTGGTTTACTTTCGAGGACGAATCAGGAAAACTCGTCACCAAGGACGCATACTCATACATCGACTACGCTATGGGCCACAATGCAGAGAACAAGATGCCTTTGTGGATCAAACCTTCGAAGAAAGTCTCCTTGAAAAACGTCGCTGACGTGATGAGGGACCACTATGAGGGCACCCCTATGGATATGACACAGGATATCGGAGCGGGCGGCAACGCACTGCCTTACAGATGGCGTCCAATGGATTTCGAGTACAACGGAAAGAAATATACCAATGAAAGGGCCATCGCTACCCAGCAGACCGGTTTCTGGTTCGTAGGTCAGGCCAGAGGAAACTATCCTGATGTAATCGGAGGCATAATCTGGTTCGGAACTGATGATGCCGCAACATCTTATCTGACACCTGTTTACACAAACACAGACAAGATTCCGGGATGTTTCAGAGAGGGCAACGGAGACCTTCTCCACTATAGCGCAAACTCATCATTCTGGCTCAACAACAGGATTTCCAACTCCTGCTACAGGATGTACAACATCATGGCTCCATACGTACGCGAGCGCATCGACAAATTCGAAAACGAGCAGATTGCAAAGATTCACGAAAATGACAACAAGGCTCTCGACCTGTACAAGAAAGCCATGGACAGCGCCGAGAAGAAGGGCAAGAAGACCGATGCATCATATGACGTAATGTCCGAGACCGGCAACGTCTTCCTCCCTGTCAGGAGACTTCTGACCAAGTACTCTGTCAATACTGCACAGCAGATGTTCAGAGAGTGGAAAGCATTGGAAATCACCCTCTTGGTCAAATATATCGACGGAAATGTGAAGGCCCAGAACCCTGACGGAACATTCAAGCATTCCGAATATTCGACAGGCATTCCTGAAGACCTCACCCAGCCGGGCTACACTGACGTGTGGAAAGAGGCTGTCGTGCATTTCCACGGCGACGTAATCGAGGAAAAATAAGGACACTGTCAATGCCGGCAGACATTCCGCCAAGGCGGAACACAAAAAAGCGTTTCCAAAATCTTCCGGTTTTGGAAACGCTTTTCGATTATGTCACAGCGGATTACCCGCCATCAGTTACAATACTCTTTCGGCTTTGGCCTCATCAGGTCTGTTTCTTAGCACAATCTCGCCATCGGCGACATCAGCCTCCACGACAGAATCCTTGTGCACGGTACCGTCAAGAATAGCCTTTGCAAGCTTGTTGACCAGTTCACGCTGCATCACCCTCTTGATAGGACGGGCACCGAATGCAGGATCATAGCCCTTGTCTGTCATATAGTCCTCGAATGCATCGGTGAATGATATCTCGACGCCATCCTCGGAAAGTTTGTGCTGGAGAGCAGCCATCTGGATATGCAGGATATCCCTGATGTCATTTCTGGTAAGAGGCTCGAACATTATGATCTCATCGATTCTGTTCAGGAATTCTGGACGTATCGTCTGTTTGAGCACGTCAAGAATCTTACCCTTGCACTCTTCGAGCATTTCACTCCTCTTGGTTATCGCAGAAGCCTCGGCTGAAGGATCCATTCCTTTGGCACCGACTTCAGGAAGCCTGTCCATGTAGTTCTGTATGATATCAGAACCGACATTTGAGGTCATTATGATGATTGTGTTCTTGAAATCGACCGTACGGCCCTTATTGTCCGTAAGCCTACCGTCATCAAGCACCTGAAGAAGGATATTGAACACATCAGGATGTGCCTTTTCTATCTCATCCAGAAGCACTACAGAGTAAGGTTTACGCCTTACGGCCTCGGTAAGCTGACCACCTTCATCATATCCTACATATCCCGGAGGGGCACCGATAAGACGGCTCACTGTATGACGCTCCTGATATTCACTCATATCAATACGGGTAATCATATTCTCGTCATTGAAAAGGAATTCCGCAAGAGCTTTCGCAAGTTCGGTCTTACCTACACCGGTGGTACCCATGAACAGGAATGAACCGATAGGTCTCTTCTCGTTGGACAGACCCGCACGGCTTCTTCTGACCGCATCAGCGACAGCATGGATAGCCTGGTCCTGACCTACTACTCTCTTATGAAGTTCATCCTCCATACGGAGCAGCTTTTCCTTCTCGCTCTCGAGCATCCTGTTGACCGGTATACCTGTCCAACGGGATACTACATCGGCTATATCTTCAGGGGTAACAGCCTCAGTGATAATAGGATCCTTAATGGCAGCCTGCCTTGTCTCGAGATCAGTAATCTTCTTCTGCGCCTCTGCCATACGGCCATAGCGCAGTTCCGCAACTTTGCCATAGTCACCGCTCCTTTCTGCGGCCTGAGCCTGTATCTTGTACTCCTCAAGCTGCTGGCGGGCAGTCTGGATACCTGAAAGGATACCCTTCTCCTCTTCCCATTTCTTCATGAGGACTGCCTTCTTCTCACCAAGTTCCTTCAACTGGGACTCGATGTTCTCAAGTTTGAGGGACACGCCCTCTCGTTTGATGGCTTCCTTCTCGATTTCAAGCTGCCTGATCTGGCTGTTGAGTTCATCAATAGGCTCAGGTACCGAGTTCATCTCAAGACGAAGCTTTGAAGCGGCCTCATCGACCAGGTCAATGGCCTTGTCCGGAAGGAACCTGCTTGTGATATACCTGTGAGACAGGTTCACGGCGGCAATAAGCGCATCATCCTCGATACGTACCCTATGGTGGTTCTCATATCTTTCCTTCAGGCCCCTTAGGATGGCAATGGATTCAGCCGGCGTAGGTTCATCGACCATAACCATCTGGAATCTTCTTTCCAATGCCTTATCAGCCTCGAAGTACTTCTGATACTCGTCCAATGTAGTGGAACCGATGGTCCTCAGTTCTCCTCTTGCCAATGCAGGTTTAAGAATATTGGAAGCATCCATTGCGCCTGATGCCCTGCCGGCACCGACGAGGGTATGGATCTCATCAATGAACAGGATTATCTGTCCCTGACTGTCGACCACATCCTTGACTACGCCTTTAAGACGTTCCTCGAACTCACCCTGATATTTCGCACCTGCTATAAGTGCACCCATATCAAGCGAATAGACCAGCTTGTCCTTCAAGTTCTCAGGAACAGCGCCATCTACGATTTTCTGTGCAAGACCCTCTGCAATAGCGGTCTTACCTACACCTGGTTCACCGACCAGAATAGGGTTATTCTTGGTCCTTCTGCTAAGTATCTGAAGGACTCGCCTTATCTCTTCATCCCTGCCGATCACCGGGTCCAGTTTCCCCGCAGCCGCCCTCTCATTCAGATTAGTGGCGAACTTGCTCAGGAATTCCAATTTCCCGGAGGATCCGTTGTTCTGCATGTTGTAGTTATCCATATAATAAATCTCCTTTTTGTTTCCGGAACCACCCGAGGCACTGACCTCGGGAGCGGCAATACCTCTAACGGGCTATAGCCGTCTGCTCCGAAGAACAAACGGCTATAGTTCAAATTATATTCCCCACCCGGATTACTGACATTTTGTCATATCCGGAGATCTATTATGTCAGATTATTACTCTGCAGCGTTGGTATCAGCCTGCTGTGCAGGTGCTGTCTGAGATGGAGCTGAAGGGAAAGCAGGCTGTTCTGTAGCTGCACCCTCGATCTTATTGGTAATATCTACCTGAGTACCAGTGGTTCCCATAGTGAATGAAGAGATAACTGATACGATAACGATAAATGCAACAAGACCCCATGTAACTTTCTCAAGAATATTGGCAGTCTGTCTTACACCGAAAGTCTGGTTGCCTGCAACAAAGTTACTTGCCATGCTGTCGCCCTTTCCGTTCTGAAGAAGAACTGCGATAGTAAGCAGAATACTTGCGATAACAACAAGACTAACAAGAATAGTAAAAACTATGTTCATAATGATTGATTATTTATCAATTTGTCCAATTCTTTAATAAGGGATGCAAAGTAAGCACTTTTTTCCGGGAATGCCAAAATTAGTTTAGCATAAATTTTCCTGGCCTGCTCGAAATATCCCTGCTCAGCATAAATCTGAGCCAATGTCTCTGTGCAGAAATCCAGTCCCGGACCACCCTCTGGGGACTCCTGGCCGGCCTTTTTCTTTATCGGCTGAGGAACAAACACATTGTCTTCCGCTCTTCTGACTTTCTCATAGTCAGTCTGTGTAAAGAAGTCACCTCCAACCACATGTACCTTCCTGCCTTCGTTTTCCGCCTTGGAGTTCTCCTCACGTTTTTTCTCGTCAATGTAGGTTCCGAGCAGACTTTCCAGATCCTTGTCGGCGTAATCATCACTCTTCCCCTGCCTCATTATCTCGGCAATCATTCCCCTGTCCCCGACATACATCGCCTGGTCGGAAAACTGGGACACGCCCCAGGATTCGCCGCCCATTCCTGCCATGCGCTGACAGAGTTCCTTCCTCGCCGCACCATACCACGGATAAAGATTGACAACTCCTGCCAACTCATCCATTGTCAATGACTTGAGATTTATAGCTTTCTGCTCCATACTCATTACCAGTTAGCTACAGTAGCATTGAAAATATCCGCGCAGAGTTTCTCGATAATCTCGTCGCAGAGCGTACTCTCCACAGCATCAAGAGACTGCGTGGAGTCATAGTCGGCATAAGCGGAAAACGACTTGCCCTGGAAATCATCCTCCGGATACTTCCTGTTCGCAAAGTCAATGCGGACCGTAACTGTAAGTCTGTTCTGCGCAGCCACCTCATTGGCAGTCACGGCCATAGCCCTCACGTCATACCCTGTGACCGAGCCGGTTATCTCCAGATCTCCGTCCATATCCACCTGTTCCAGACGGGTCATCTTGCGAAACTTGTCCTTAAGCGACTCGGTCAGGCTGTTGCTCAACGTAGGATTCACCTTGAGAGCCTTGTACTCGAAATAGTTTATAGTGACTGTCTTGACATCCGGCTGAATGGAAGTTCCTGTAAATGAATATATTCCGCAGGAGTGAACCACCAGCGCGGCAAATATCAATGACAGGACGATGCCTGTCAATGCCAAAATGCTTCTATGTCCTCTGATTATCATCCTTTCAATGCTTTATTCGCCTGCCTTGGCATCTTTTCCATCCCTGGATATCTTGCGGTACAATGTCCTCTCGGAGATTCCGAGTTCCTTGGCGGCTTTCTTTCTGTTTCCGTTATACTTCTCCAGAGCCTTATGGATCATATCCTGATAAGCCTGCTCAATCGAGCAGTTGTCAAGCTTCTCCGCCTCCTTCACCTCTTCTCTATGGTCCTGAACATCAACATCCTGATTATCTGCGGCCCAGTCAGGTTCAGGCTTGGACACATAACTTCCGCCCATGTCATAAGCAGGAGGGGCCAATGTCTTCCTGTCATCATGCACCGGCTCGGCGGCCTGACGGAAATTTCCGGAAGCGACAATAGCCTTCAGCTTGTTGACTTCAGCATTGAGAGCATACAAGGCCTTGTATATCTCCTGCTTTTCATCATCATTGATAGTGCTCCCCTCACGCTTATACTGCACCGGCATAGACTCAGTCTCATCTTTCGGCAAATACGACGCAAGTGTCCCGGCATCGACCTCACACCTCGTGAGACCCGGCGCAAGCCTCTGACCCTCAAGCGCAGACACGGTATTGGCGACGTTCTGCAACTGTCGTATATTTCCCGGCCAGCGATATTTGGTGAGAAGTTCTATCGCATCGTGTGTCAATGTTATCTTGCTCATGCCGTATTTTTCGGAAAAATCCGAAGTAAACTTCCTGAACAGCAGATATATATCCTCTTTGCGGTCACGGAGTGCAGGCATGGTAATCTGGATGGCATTGAGCCTGTAATACAGATCAGCTCTGAACTTTCCCTGTGAGACGGCATACATCAGATTGACATTTGTAGCGGCTATAACGCGCACATCTGTCTTGCTTACTTTCGACGAACCGACACGGATGTACTCCCCGGACTGCAGCACCCTGAGGAGCTTGGCCTGGGAAGAAAGCGGCAATTCACCCACCTCGTCCAGAAAAAGCGTACCGCCGTCAGCTTCCTCGAAATAACCCTTGCGGGCCTCGATTGCCCCGGTAAAAGAGCCTTTTTCATGACCGAAAAGTTCCGAGTCAATGGTACCCTCCGGAATCGCTCCGCAGTTCACCGCAAAGTACTTTGCGTTTTTCCTCCTGCTGAACTGGTGGATTATCTTAGGAATATTATCTTTTCCGACGCCGCTTTCACCTGTCACAAGGACAGTAAGGTCTGTCGGAGCCACAGCCACAGCCATCTCCAGAGCCCTGTTCAGGGCCGGATCGTTACCGATTATGTCGTACTTGTTTTTAAGTTTCTGTAAGTCTTGTGTATCCATATCAAGACAAAGTTACAAAATCGATTGAAATTATAAAGCCATGCCATCGAAAATCGCAAAAATATTAGTAACTTGGCGCAAAATTTGGAGAAATTTACAATTCAGTTATAAAAAACATTTATTTTATCAATCATGAGAAAGGAAATCAAATCATTGGCAGTCGCAGTCATGGGACTTGCAGCTGTTGCTTGTGCTTCTCCTGAGAAGATGGCTGAGATGGCAGATAGCGTTATCGTAAACTGCGATCCTTCACCACTTGAAGTTGTAGCCGGTAAAATCGACGCAACTGTATCTGTAACCTATCCTGCTGATTACTTCCATCCGAAGGCTATCCTCGAGGTTACTCCAGTTCTCGTTTATGATGGAGGCGAGGTTACCATGACTCCATTCATGTATCAGGGCGAAAAAGTTAAGGACAACTACACCGTAGTTTCTTCAGACGGCCAGACCGTTACAGAAAGAGTGCACTTCGACTATGTAAAGGGTATGGAGCAGTCTCACCTCGAACTCCGCGGTGTCGTAAAATACAAGAAGAAATCAGTTGACCTCCCTGTAAAGAAGGTTGCTGACGGAGCAAACACAACTTACATGCTCGTTGGTATCGGCGAGGGTCTCGGTTCAGTAGCTTACAAGGCTGACAACTACCAGGAGGTTATCCCTCAGACCGCTGAAGGCCAGATTCTTTACACTATCAATTCTGCTGATGTCCGCAGCAAAGAGCTGAAATCAGAGTCTATCAAGGATTTCCAGGCAGCTCTCGATGAGATCAAGAACAACGACAGAAAGACCCTCAAGGGAACTGAGGTTGTTGCATACGCATCTCCAGATGGTGGCCAGGACCTGAACGCCAAACTTTCTGACAAGCGTTCCAAGAGCGCTGACAAGGCTTGGAGCAAGGTCGTTAAGGGCAAAGAGGTTTCTGATCCAGCTGTCAAGAGCGTAGGTCAGGACTGGGAAGGCTTCCAGGAGCTCGTTGCTGAGTCTAACATCGAGGATAAGGATCTTATCATCCGCGTTCTTTCTATGTACAGCGATCCTGCTGTTCGTGAGAGCGAGATCAAGAACATGTCTGAGGTTTACACAACTCTTAAGAAAGAGGTTCTCCCTGAACTCCGTCGTGCAAGATTCATCGCTAACGTTGAATATCAGAACTACACCAAGGATGAGCTCCTCAAGCTCGTTGAAGAGAACAGCGATGTTCTTGACGAAGAGGCTCTCCTCCGTTCTGCTACTCTCGTAAGAGACGCCAAGACAAAAGAGGCTCTCTACAAGAAGGCTGTCGAGAAATACAACAGCGACCGCGCTCAGTTCAACCTCGGCGTACTCTACCTCAATACAGACGACCTCAAGGCTGCTGAGAACGCATTCGCTAAGGTTCAGACCAAAGATGCTGACCTCGAGAACGCTAAGGGTGTCATCGCTCTCCGTAAGGGTGACCTCGCTGCTGCACAGAAGTCATTCGCTGCTGCAGGTGCTAAAGAGAACCAGGCTGTAGTCGATATTCTCAATGGTAACTATGAGAAGGCTGCTGCCGCTCTTAAGGGTACAAACTCATTCAACGAGGCTCTCGCTGATGTACTCGTAGGCAAACCAGCTGAGGCTGCTGCCGCTCTCAAGTGCCAGTGCCCTAGAGCCAACTACCTCCGCGCTATCATCGCTGCCCGTCAGGGTAAGGCTGCTGACGTCAAGACATATCTTGAAAAAGCTAGCGCAAACGCTGAGCTCAAGGCTCGCGCTGAGAAGGATATCGAGTTCGCTCAGTACAGATAATTCCAGTTAGCGCTTTAGCGCTGTTCATCATAACGCCGGAAATGCAATCGTCATTTCCGGCGTTTTTTTGTACACTATATTTGCATATCAGAGATTAGGCCGGCCTGACACCGCAATCGACAAACAACACTGTAGATGCAGGCAAACGATTTATTTTAAATGATATATGTACTGCTGATACTCTGCACGTTTGACAACATATCGCGGTTTGTAGAGCAGATACGGATAGATAAAATTAAGGCCGGCTGGAAGCTAATCCAGCCGGCCTTAAAAACTTATCTATAAGCCTTATTATTTAGAAGACTTTGCAGCCTTTCTTTTTTCAATGAATGCTGTTACATCATACATCACTGGAGTACCGATGAAGATAGACGCATAAGTACCGAAGCAGATACCGAGGATCAATGCTACTGAGAGACCTCTGATGGACTCACCACCGAAGATTGCGATAGCAAGCATAGTAACGAGGGTAGATACAGAAGTATTGATGGTTCTGGTAAGGGTGCTGTTGATAGCCTGGTTTGCATTGGTTCTCAAATCAGCCTTCGGATGCAGAGTCTTATACTCACGGATTCGGTCGAAGATCACCACGTTATCATTGATAGCGTAACCGATGATTGTAAGGATCGCCGCGATGAAGGTCTGGTCAACGTCAAGGTTGAACGGAAGTATTCCGGAGAACAATGAGAAGAATCCGATGACGATGATTGCAGTATGTGCAAGTGAAACGACACCGCCGAGACCCCATGCCCAGCCGTTGAATCGAACTGCGATATAAGCGAAGATTACAAACAAAGCGATAAGCACGGCGATGATTGCTGATCTCTTCATATCGTTGGCGATAGTAGGACCTACCTTGTCAGAAGAAATGATACCGTTAGGGTTGTCAAGAGTAGAAGTGAACTCGTCGAGTGTCATATCCTTCTCTGCGAAGAAGCCCTTCAATGCGTGATAAAGCATTGACTCAACCTCTGCGTCAACCTCGCTTGACTCATTCTCAACCTTATACTTGGTAGTAATCTTCATCTGGCTGTCACCACCGAACTGCTTAACCTCTACAGACTCGTTGAATTCCTTCTCTGTAGCCTCTCTTACGGCCTCAGCAGTAACAGGAGCGTCAAATCTTACTACATATGTACGACCACCAGTGAAGTCAACACCATAGGTAAAGCCTTTGAAGCCGATAGACAAGATGGCGATTATGATGAGAGCACCTGAGAACATGTAAGAGAATTTCTTCTTGCCGATGAAATCGAAGTGAGTATGCTTGAGGAAATCCTTTGTAAGGTTGTTCTCGAAAGATACGTTCTTGCCCTTGGCAACTCTGTCGTCAAATATAATTCTGGTAATGAAGATAGAGGTGATGACAGATGTGATGATACCGATGATAAGTGTGGTAGCGAAGCCCTGGACAGGACCTGAACCGAACACGAAGAGAACGATACCGGTAAGCAATGTGGTTACCTGACCGTCGATAATTGCAGAGTAAGCGTTGGAATAACCGTCAGCGATAGCCTTTGAAAGACCCTTGCCTGCTGCAAGTTCCTCCTTGATACGCTCATAGATAATCACGTTGGCATCGACCGCCATACCCATTGTGAGGACGAGACCGGCAATACCAGGCAATGTCAATACTGCACCGAATGATACGAGTGTACCGAACAGGAAGAGGACATTGACAAGAAGTGCGATATCAGCAACCACACCTGCGCCGCTGTAGAAGAATACCATGTAAGCGAGCACAAGGAGGAATGCGATGATGAATGAGATGAGACCTGCCCTGATGGACTCTGATCCGAGTGAAGGACCTACGACCTGCTCCTGGATAATCTTTGCAGGTGCAGGAAGCTTACCTGAATTCAAAACGTTGGCAAGGTCAGTTGCCTCCTCTACTCCGAAGTGTCCTGAAATCTCAGAGTTACCGCCGGTAATCTCAGAGTTTACGTTAGGATAAGAATATACGAGATCATCAAGAACGATGGCAATCTGTTTTCCGATATTGTCCTTTGTAAGACGAGCCCAGATGGAAGCGCCCTCTGCGTTCATTGACATTGACACAGTAGGATTTCCCTTATTCACACCCTGTCCGCTGTAAGATACGCGGGCATCGGTAACTGCGCCTCCGTCGAGAGGAGCCTTTCCGTCTCTGGTAGCAGCCTTGATGGCAACGAGTTCGAAGATGTTGCCGCCCTGAACATACTCAGAAGGCTTAACTGACCACATTGGTCTGAACTCTGGAGGGAAGATACCTCTGACCTCAGGTGACTTGAGGAGTCTGTTTACCCTTGCTGTATCGCTACCCTGTGCAAAACCGATGCAGGCACCGCTTCTGAAGCCTGAAGGCTGGAGAATAGAAAAGAGCGGATGAGCTGCTCTCTGTGCTGCTGTCTGCGCGTCGCTGCTGTTGCTGAGCTCACGGGCGAGAACTGAAGAGTCCGCTACAGCCTCCTCTGCAGATGCTGTCAATGTAGAATCCTCAGCTGCTGTAACTGCGAGTGCAGCGTCAGCCTCCTGGAGATATGGAGCGATTTCAGTATTGTCATAAGTTGTCCAGAACTCGAGGGATGCAGTTCCCTGGAGCAGTTTTCTTACACGCTCAGGCTCTTTCACGCCAGGGAGCTCGACAAGAATACGGCCGCTGTTTCCAAGTCTCTGGATAGATGGCTGGGTAACACCGAAACGGTCGATACGGTTACGGAGCACGTTGAATGAGTTCGCGATAGCGCTCTCGGCATTCTCTCTGATCACTGCAAGAACCTCATCATCAGTTGACTGAGGGTTGATACGAGAAGAGAGTTCATATGTTCCGAACACCTGTGCAAGTCTCTGACCATTGGAAACCTCCTTCCATGCCTGTGCGAACAGTGTGATGAAATCGTCAGGTGAGTTCACGCTGCGTTCCTTCGCAAGAGCGATAGCCTTGTTGAACTCAGGAGTCTTGTTTTCACCTGCAAGAGCACTCACGAGATCTTCAAGCTGAACCTGAAGCATAACGTTCATACCGCCCTTAAGGTCAAGACCAAGGTTGATTTCCTTAGCTTTTACGTCTTTGTAAGTGTATCCGAAATAGACTTTCTCGCTAGAAATAGAATCAATGTACCTACGATTGTAGTTCTTTGCGAGGGAATCCAGGACATAAGCCTTGTCCACATCGAGGACTTTGGCATAGTCAGCAGACTGCTTGAATGCTTCTACCTGTTTCTCAGCATAAGCCGCTGCTTTTTTCTCCTGAATGTTGGTCACAAGAGTGAAAGACAACTGCCAGAGGCAGGCGATTGCAAGCAGAACCGCTACAAATTTGATTGCACCTTTGCTTTGCATGTTAATATGTTTTAAATTATATTTGTTTTCTATTGGTCGCAATAGAGTGCAAATTTATCTAATTTTTTCGTAGAAAGAAACTTTCTGCAAGTAATTTCTTAATTTTGCAGTGTATAAAAAGTCCTCGGGACCCGCCTGCAATCCGGCTCCGGCGCAAATCACGGCATGTCGGCTTGACACAGCACCTTACAGGAACATTTTTCAGAAGGCATGATTAGAAAAAATATAAGCATCACAGCGATAATACTTGGTTTCGCGGCAGTTTCAGCCTCCGGAAATACTGTTACGGATTCATTGACAGTAAAAGAGCCGGTGGACCTGCAGAGACTCATCCACGTAACAGATTCATTGGCACGCAATTACAAATTCAGCGAAGCTGTAAGCCTCTTTCAGATAGCGAAGGCTTCCGCAGACTCACTGGACGCGATAGCCATTGATGAAGCCATGGTGACCGTGCAGAACGGGGAAAGCATGACCGGATTCTGCAACAATCCGACCGCCGTCGCCAGGGAGAGATTCTCCCTCAATGACTTCTTCCTGTACTATCCTCTGAAGGACAACAGCTGGAGACCGGTACCGAACCAGCTCGACTCGCTGGGAGGAGACCCGTTCGCCAAGGCAGTCTATGTCCCGTCAGATGCCGAAAACATCTACTGGTCAGCCAAAGACTCCGACGGAATCAGAAACATCTACCGAAGCGAGTACAGAGATACCCTCTGGTCCGCTCCGGCACTTATCAATGAACAGGTAACCACCTCATCCGACGAGATTTACCCTATGCTGTCCCCTGACGGAAAGCAGCTTTTCTTCGCATCCAGAGGACTCTACGGCATGGGCGGCTACGACCTCTATGTCTCGAAGTGGGACGAAGCGCTGGGAGACTGGGGGATTCCTGAAAATCTGGGCTTCCCTTACTCGTCACCATACGACGACTTCCTGTTCATCAATACCGCCGACGGCAAGTATTCGATTTTCGCGTCCAACAGGTCATGCTCCAGAGACAGTGTGGATGTATATGTCCTCGAATTCGACAGCATGCCTGTAAGAAAATCAGTATCCGATGCGGAAGAATTGAAAAAACTCTGCGAACTTACACCTGCCGCAGACCCGTCAAAGCTGGACACAGATTCGGTCGCCGCAGAAGATGTGAGAGACAATGAAGATATGCGCAGATATTCCGGCAAACTGCAGGAAGTCAGGTCTTTACGGGACTCCATATACAGATGCAGCACTGGCATTGACAATGACAGGAACAGACTCTCGGAGGTTTCGGGCGAGGAAAAGAGCATGCTCGCGGCATCCATCATAAGCAAGGAGGCGATGCTTCCTAAGCTCCAGGATTCTCTTTCACGTGCCAGGAAGGAGCTACAGAAAATCGAAATGGAATTCCTCCAGAGCGGAGTCGTGATAGACCCGGAAAAACTTCAATATGAAGCAGATAGAGAGGTCGTCGGAGCAAAGACCGCATATACCTTCTCTAAAAAGAACATGGGCGCAAGACTCCACCTCGACATGGAAAAGCCGAAGGAGTCGTTCGACTATACATTCATGATTCTGCCGCAGGGCCGTTTCGCCGAGGACAACACCCTTCCGGGCGGACTCTGCTACCAGATCCAGTTGTTTTCAATGACAGCGAAGGCTACCGTAAAGCAGATCAAAGGCCTGAGCCCTGTCTTCGAAAGACAAGGGACCAACGGCAGGAGAATCTACTCCGCAGGACTCTTCCATTCATATAAGGATGTCCTTGCCAATCTGAACAAAGTCAAGAGATTAGGCTTCCGCAGCGCAATGATTGTCGCATTCCATGACGGCAAGAATATAACAGTACAGAAGGCCAGGGCGATGGAAAAGAGCATTCATGAGCTCTTCCAGATCAGAATCTTCCCTGCGGACGGAAACGCGCTTTCTGAAACGGAACTCACCTCAGTAAAGGCAATAACTTCAGCAGATATGGCCCGAACCACTGAGGGAGGCATAATATCCTATATCTTAGGCCCTTATGATGACCGCGACGAAACCGACGCCACAGTTTCCGCATTGAGAAGCGCCGGCATTTCCAATCTGCGGGTAGAGTCTGCCGGAATGTCTGAGGCGAAATAGCGTGGCTCTTGCGTAACTTGAGCAAATATCATATATTTGTTGTCGGGGCGGAGCAATCAGTCTTCCCCAATTAAAACGCACCATTATGGGATTTGTAATAACACTCATTATCCTCGGGATAATTCTCCTGTTGGCAGAAATCTTCCTGATACCGGGAATCGGCATCGCCGGCATTCTGGGACTCATCTCACTCTGCGGATCTTCATACTATGCATTCGCGTTCCTGAGTCCTATGGCAGGCGCCATCGTCACTACAGTCAACATTGTCCTGCTTGCCGTTGTCCTTTTCTACGCTCTCAGGGCAAAGACTTGGAAGAAGCTCGAACTGAGCACAGTAATCGACAACACCCCGTCAGAAGCGACAATCGGGCTGGGCGACAAAGGCAAGGCCGTGACAAGACTCGGACCTATGGGTACCGCAAGATTCGACGGAAAATCTTATGAAGTGACAGCTTTGGAAGGTATGATAGATGCCGGGCAGGAAGTGGAAGTCGTTCATATAGAGAACAATAAAGTCTATGTAAGGGCCGTCATGCCGAACGAAGCCTTCTAGCGGACAGGGCAACATTGACAATAGAAAAACTCAAAATAGAATACTATGATAATTCCTTTGATTATTTGGGTGGCGATAGCATTTGTCGCCTTGGTTATCCTCCTGTGGTTCTTCCCTGTGACATTGTGGTTCCAGGCCATCCTTTCAGGAGTGCATATTCCTCTTATCCAGCTGGTTCTGATGCGCTGGAGAGGTGTAAACCCGAACACCATCGTAATCGCGATGATTACCGGAACAAAGGCCGGACTGAAGCTCAAGTCAAATGAACTTGAGGCCCACTACCTCGCAAAAGGAAATGTGGTAAAGGTCGTAAATGCCTTGATTTCAGCAGACAAGGCCAATATTGCCCTCGATTTCAAGACCGCTGCCGGTATCGACCTCGCAGGACGAGACGTATTCGAGGCGGTACAGATGTCTGTCAATCCTAAAGTCATCAATACTCCTCCTGTGACAGCCGTAGCAAAGAACGGCATCCAGCTCATCTGCAAGGCCAGAGTTACCGTCCGCGCGAACATCAACCAGCTCGTCGGAGGTGCCGGAGAAGAGACCGTACTTGCCCGCGTCGGTGAAGGCATCGTCTCATCCATCGGTTCCGCAGAAAGTCACGCAGAAGTTCTCGAAAAGCCGGAGTCAATCTCAAAAGTCGTTCTGGGCAAAGGACTTGACGCAGGCACCGCATTCGAAATACTTTCTATCGATATCGCTGACATTGACATAGGCAAAAACATCGGCGCAGTCCTCCAGATGGACCAGGCAGACGCCGACAAGAACATTGCACAGGCAAGGGCTGAGGAGCGCAGAGCCATGGCGGTAGCCCTCGAGCAGGAAATGAAGGCGAAGGCCCAGGAAGCACGTGCAAAAGTGATTGAGGCCGAAGCCCAGGTTCCTCTTGCAATCGCCGAAGCATTCCGCAAGGGCAATCTCGGCGTAATGGACTACTACAAGATAAAGAACGTCCAGGCGGACACTGACATGCGCGAAACAATCGCCAAGCAGTAATCCCCACAGGACACCGGATACAGTCGGGGCGCTATCTCCAAAACGGAATAGCGCCCCGATTACTATTATAATTCAAGTTCCTAACTTACCGGACTTGAGTATGATGGCCTATGCTATCGTCTTTCGCGATACACTCCAAGTTCCGAGATAGCCACAGTGCTTCCCGAGCGGTAAACCCCGTCAGGAGCGGCAGTCTTGCGGTAACCGGTCACCACGATGCGGACGGCGTCACCATAAGTCTCCCCGAAACGCAGAATCGTGACACGGCCGCTCTTCTTGGCCACGACATCACCGGCATTGACAGAAAGTGAAGAACCGGCAGCATTGACAGTCATCAGCTCGTGCCATTCTCCATTGCGGCGGCAGTCGATGCGGTAGCCGGAAATCTCCGAGCCCTTCTCCTCCGTCATAACTATCTGATTGAAAGGTTCTTCCTTATCGAGGAATATCTCCAGATGAGGGTCTCCCTCAGCAAGGGCATTGGCAACCCAGGCAGACTCGAACTCGTCATCACAAGCAAATTCGGAAATCTCCATATCGTAGCTCCAGCTGCTGTCCGCACGACGGTGTTTTGCAATATTCGAGGCTATGACAGGAGCGGCGCACCCGGAGAAGCGGTCATCGTCAGCCCTGTAGTCAGGTGCGATTGCCAATGCTGCCTTGGCCGCAGCGCCCGGCTCAGCCTTCTCCCACTCTTTTCCTATCTGTTTCAATGCCTTGAGAGCGTTCTCGTCCATCAGACCGTCTCGATTCGGAGCGACATTGAGTATGAAATTGCAGTAAGCCTTTCCCATAGGGACAATATTCTCATTTACAAGCACATCCACGTTCTTAAGAGGCGCTGTAGGGAAAGTGGTTTTCCAGAACCAGTTCTTCTGGATAGGATAGCATGACAGAGCCGGAAGCGCGTTGCTTTTCTTGTCAATCTTCTGGCCAGCACCCTGCTCATAAGACTTGATGTCTGTATAGAAGAGCGCGTCAGTCGGGTACTTCGCCGCATTCAGGTCCATGACCAGACACTCGGGCTGAATGGACTTTATCAATGCATATATTTCCTCGAAAGGAATCTCGTCATAGGAAATCCTGCTCCACGGTGCATCCCAGCCGTCTATTATCAATGCCGTTATCTTGCCATAGTTGGTGAGAAGTTCACGCAACTGGTTCTTTACCAGTTCAGTATGCTCAGGCGTAATCCAGCCCGTACGAAGATGGGCATGTGTGTCAAGGATAGAGAAATACAGCATCACATCCAAGCCTTCGGCCCTGAATGCATCCACATATTCCTTCACGACGTCCCTTTTCAGAGGACTGGACATTACTGAATAATCAGTGGTCTTGGTATCCCAGATACAGAATCCGCTATGATGTTTGGTAGTAAGGCAGCCATAGGTCATGCCTGCTGATTTGGCAGCCTTGGCCCACTGGCGGCAATCAAGTTTCCCGGGATTGAAAAGTTCAGGAGACGCATCCGGGTCAGGCCAGTCTTCATTGACAAAAGTAGGCATGTTGAAATGGATGAACATGCCGAAGCGCAAATCCACAAAACGCCTCTGGAGAGCGTCCATTGACATTGACCCGACAGACTCCGGGGCGATTGCGGATTTTTCTGTTCCGGCTGCCGCAGAGGCATTGACGGAAGTCATCATCAGACCGGCAGCCGCAGCGACTGCCACTTTCAGAAATGGTTTCATACTGTAAAATTTTCGTATCAGTGTTATTGTCAGAGCATTGCAAAGACGCCAGCAAAAGACAGGTAAATGCAATCTCTGTATCAATGCTAAAGTTACTACTAAATTCCATATTATTTCAGAGTGCCGAAGAAAAATAAGTTGACGCGATTTCTGAAAGCGGGATGCAACGATTCCTCTCCGGAATTCATCTATGAATGGTCATTGTTCGGCAATTCCAGAGCAGTGAATCTAAAAAATGAGTTTATGAGAAAAATCCTTCTGGCGGCATTGGCAGCAGTACTGACGGTGTCCGCACACGGGCAGAACAAGAAAATCACAATCAGCGGATACATCCATGATGATGCGACCGGAGAAACGCTTATCGGTGCAGGAGTAGTCGCGGCGGAATCGTCAGCCATCGGCGCGGTAACCAACGACTTCGGCTTCTACACATTGACGATTCCGGCAGGAAAAACCACCCTGAGTTATTCATACGTAGGCTGCAGGACAGAGACAGTCAGCTTTGACCTCACAAGAGACACCACCATCAACATGTCCCTGAAAGAAGCCGACATTCTCGACGCCGCGACAGTGGTCGCCAGGAAAGATGCCGGCATCCGTTCCACATACATGGGAGCGCTGGAAATCCCGCAGGAGATGATTCAGAACACGCCGGTCATATTCGGTGAGGCGGATATCATAAAGACACTTCAGATGATGCCTGGAGTACAGCCCGGAATGGAAGGATTTTCAGGCATTTACGTGCGTGGAGGCGGAGTGGATGAAAACCTCATGATGCTGGACGGCTCCCCTCTCTACAACGTCAGCCACATGCTCGGACTGTTTTCCGTATTCACCCCGGAGGCCGTGAAGAAAGTGACATTCTACAAGGGCTCATTCCCGGCCAAATACGGAGGAAGAGTTTCAAGCATCGTCGATGTCCGCACCAACGACGGTAACGCAAAGGGCTTCCACGGCTCAGTAACCGCCGGATTGCTCTGCGACAAACTGCACTTCGAAGGCCCTCTCGGAAGCGAAAAGACCACATTCTCCATCAGCGGAAGAGGAATGCACACCTTCGTGTTCGACAAGATAATCCGCGCCTGCGGAAGCCCCGCGAACTACGCTTTCTATGATGTCAATGCCAAAGTGGCCCACCGGTTCAGCGACCGCGACAGACTCTTCCTCTCATTCTACCATGGACGGGACTATTTCCGATATAAAGAGTCAGACAAAGGGACAGCCACCATCAGTTCAGGAGACGGCAGTTCCTATAAAGAATATTCAGAAGACGACATCAAAGCTAACCTGAAATGGGGCAATATGCTGGCAGTAATGAGATGGAACCATGTCTTCAGCAACAAACTGTTCGCAAACACCTCAGTTTCCTGGAACAAGTATGACATGAACATCAAATCCGACATCCGGGAAATGGTCAAGTCTGAAAAGGAATTCTACGACAACACCTACAAGTATGGCTACAATTCCGGAATCATGGACTTCGGAGGCAGGATTGACTTCGACTATACCCCTGCACCTCAGCATCTTATAAGGTTCGGTACGGAGTTCATAAGACATGCCTACAGACCATCGGTGCAGAGAGTCAGGGAAATCAATGAAGACGGCGTAAAGAAGACGTTCACCGATGAAAAGACTAACATCAGTCCTAACGTCTATGGCTCAGAACTCTCCCTTTATATGGAGGATGACATGACTCTGGGCGACCACTTTTCTTTCAATCCCGGCGCACGCCTGAGTTTGTTCTTCGTGGACGGAAAGGCATATTTCAGCCCGGAACCCAGAGTAGCATTGAAATACTCCTTCGGCGAAGGCTGGGCATTGAAAACGGCATATTCCAGAATGTCCCAGTATGTGCACCTGCTGACATCCGGAGACATCAGCCTCCCGACAGACCTGTGGGTGCCGATTACAAAGAACATCAGGCCAGTCACATCTGACATCGTCTCGCTCGGAGCATATTTCAGCGGTCTCAAAGGCTGGGAATTCTCTCTGGAAGGCTATTGGAAGAGGCTGAACAACGTTCTCGAGTACAAGGACGGAAAAATGGCCTTCACCTCAGCCGCCAACTGGGAAGAGAACGTGGAAATGGGCGAGGGCCGCGCCTACGGAGCCGAGTTCTATGTCCAGAAGACAACCGGCAAGACCACCGGAACCGCCTCATATACATTGGCTTGGGCAGACAGACGGTTCAAGGACGGCACCATCAATAACGGAAACTGGTTCCCTTTCGTCTATGACAGAAGGCACAACGTCACCTTAAGCCTCATTCAGAAATTAGGCAAACGGGTGGAACTCAGTGCAGTATGGACCTACATGTCAGGCAGCAGAATGACAATTCCTACCAGAAAATCCTTCGTCATCACTCCGGACGGAGACGGGACGAACGACTACGACTACATAGAAAGCAGGAACAATTACAAGCTTCCTCCTACCCACCGCCTGGACTTCAACTTCAGTTTCCACAAGCAGAAGAAGCGTGGAGAAAGAATCTGGAATTTCGGCATTTACAATGCTTACGGGGCACTCAATCCGAACTTCATCATGTATGACGGCTCCCATAGCAAGAAGGACCCGACGACAGGAGAAGAGATAAAGACCCCGGCACTCATAAAGGAGACTTTCCTCATATTCTACCCTTCATTCAGTTACACATTCAAATTCTGAAGACAATGAAAAACAAGATATCAGCAGCATTCGTCATAGCATTGACAATACTCACTTCATGTGAACGGTACATTGAACTGACCGGGACAGGCCCGGAGAAACTGCTCGTCGTGAACGGCTATGTGAGGAGCGACGAATCGGAACACAGCGTCCTGGTGGCTTGGAGCACATTCAAAGAAGTCAAGCCCGTCAATGCCGCCCATCTGGAGTGTTATGTCAATGGTACAAAAGTCTCCGAGACTTCCGAACTGCACAAGGCCGAAAACAGCATTCCCGCCATCAAGAGAATGACTTTCAATGCCGATTTCAATGCCGGTGACGAGGTCAGGGTAGTTGTAGAGTCTGAGGGGACCCGCGTGGAATCGGTTTCAGTGGCCCCGAAGGCACCCGTGATTGTCAAGGCTGACACGACCACCGTCAAGGCCAAAGACAACTTCGGCGATCTGGAAAACTTCGCACTGTTCAGCGTTACAGTGCAGGACGTGAAAGGTGAAGACAATTATTACAGGGCCCTGATGGATCTGGATTCCAAGTATTTCATAAACTGGGTATCGGAGGAAGAAACGGAGCACAAGGTCGGGGACTGCGTCGATAAGGGGTCCAAATCTCTTGTCATTGACAATTCCCAGGAGCCGCTGCTGAGGAGAAGAATCGGCAAGGACCAGAAAGACGATGACGACTGGAACTTCTACAACAACAGATACAACATCTTTACAGACAGCCAGTTCCGCAATTCAGAATACACCCTAAAACTGATTGTGGATCACTACGGGTATCTGCACAACTTCTGCAATTTCGGCTATAATCCGGACAATGTCAAGGTAGAAGAGGACCGCGAGGTAGTGGTAAAAATCATGTCAATGTCAAAGCTGACTTATCTCTACATGAATGACTACATGTTCGACCACTCAAGCCAGGGCGACTGGTCTCTGGTCTCGGAGCTGCCTTATCCGAGCAACGTCAAGGGCGGAACCGGACTGGTTTCCGTCATGACGGCGGCTACTTTCAATGTCAGACTTCCGAAATGGCAGCTGCCCAATAACATCTGGACTAACTATTGACGACTTTATGATAGATGTCATCTATCACAAGCCCTGAAAGAGTCATTCCGAATATGGCAGTAATATGGACCGTGGTACCATTGATCTGAGCTTTTGACGCATTCCAGTCATGATTGACAAGTTCAGGGTCTCCCGGTCCGTTCTGAGCATCCTGAAACATGGAATGTTCTATCTCGCAAGGCTGGTACTGCCCCCTGTTCGGGAGCACCTCGTCATCATAGACACACATGAACTTACGTGCCGGGAAAGTCCCGGCACGCTTCATTTTCTTGCGCAGGGCAGCCCCGAGAGGACATCCGCGGACATTCCAGAACTCCGCAACCTTGACTTTCAACGGGTTCGTCTTCAATGCTGCCCCGAGGGAGCAGAAGAACTTGGCCTTGCTCGCGGACGCGCGCAAAATCAGCAAAGCCTTGTCTTTCAATGAATCTACGGCGTCAATGACATAGTCATACGAATCCAGGTCGAAGGAATCCGCCGTCTCTTCGCAATAGATTGCCTGGACCGCATCTATCTCCGCATTGGGATTTATTTCCAGCAAATGAGCCTTGAGAGCCTCGACCTTGACCTGGCCGACAGTCCTGGTGGTGGCCATCAGCTGCCTGTTGACATTGGTAATGCTCACACGGTCCGAATCCACTATCGTCAAATGGGTGATTCCGCTCCGGACCAGTCCTTCAGCACACCAGCTGCCGACTCCGCCCACACCGAAAATTATCACACGTGTACGTGAAAACTCCTGCATGACATCTTCGCCAAGCAGGAGCTCTGTTCTGTTATAAATCGCTTTTTCTATCTTATCCATCTGGTAATCACCAACATAAGCCGCATATTATTTGGCGGTTTCTTCTGTTATGTCAAACTTGATTTCATCTACGCAAACCATATATGGGCAGTCCTCCTTCGTCGTGGCATACATGAATGACACGAAATTGTCCGAGAAATCAGCGGTGAGGACTATCTTGTTCACCATGCCGAGAGGCGATATGTCCACGTCCTGCCAATCCTCGACAAGAAGTGATTTTCCGTCACGGAAATCCCCGAGAGGAACCGTAACTTTGCCTGTCTCGTTGCCAGCCGCATCATAGCCCGTAAAGATGGCCTCGAAATAATCTCCTGTAGTGAATGCCGGCTTGGAGTATAATCCTATTTTCATGTACTGCCATACCATCGCATCATTGTTCAATTTCATTGACACGGCCTTATGCTCGGCTCCGTCTGCGAAGCTGAATGACGGACGCACATCCTTATTGTACTGGGAATAAGACCATACGGAGTATTTGGACGTGCCGTCAGCCCCCATAGGAGGTTCTTTTCCTTCCTCGAAGTCCTTGTTGCAGACGACTCTCTTGCCATTTGAGTAGGCGATATATTCTCCTTCGAGCTGAGGCTTCTCGTAATCATCGGCAATCAGGATGCCTGACAGTAAATAATAGTAGTTCTGTGCAGTGAATGTCGCACCGAACTCAGTATATGTGGAATCTATCCCGGAAGCACTCGGGAAGTTGTTGTGTTTCTTGTCTGCAAACGTATGATTTTCAAAGGAAATCGTCTGATATACAGTGGAATCCTCCGGTGTCTTGTTCTCTTTGGAGCAGCTGGCCGCAAAAATGAGAAGCGGCAAAATCATCAATGTCTTTTTCATCTTACTATAAAGTTTTAAGCAATATTCCATATTCCCGCACCAATAATCAATCCGTCACGCACAGCAACAAATATAACAAATAATTTCATGCTTGTACTGATTTTTATTTATCTTTACATGCACACAGACCAGAAAAATCTTGTAACATTGATAAACTGAAAATATGAAAATCCTAAAATTCATTGACCTTTCCCGCATTGCTCTGGCGATGCTTCTTCCGCTTGTGGCCGTTTCGTGCGAGAAAGACAAAAAGCCTGAAACTGAAGATGTTACCTCTGTGGAAATCAAGAATTTCCAGGACGGTATCTATTTCGGAAACTTCTGGAAAGAAGGATATGCAGACTATTATTTCATCCTGTCATCCGGCGAGATCGGACAGAGTTCTGAGGTGGACCTCGCGCCGATGAATCCGGGAGACTACATCCTGTATTGTGACATTTGGGGCGCCATCTCGGAGGACCATGCCAACCCGATTATCCCGGAAGGCACATATACCGCCCACAAAGGACGCGCAAACGGGACATTCAATACGGAATTGACCTTCGCCACTTTCAATAAAGAGAAGGTCGGCGACCTATTCCGCATCGAGAACGTCCTTTTCCAGGATGGTACCATTACCGTGAAACATATCGCGGAGGGGTATGACATCAATGTTGCAATAACGAGTACCGAGGGCAAGAAATACGTATTCACATATAAGGGAGCCATCACGCTCAGCGACAAGAGCGGGGAGGGAGAGGAGACAGACAACGGACATATAAAGTCCAATCTTGACCTCAACCTCAAACGAGTCACGAGCCAGAAGTATGGAAATGAAAGCAAATACGACAACTATGTACTGAGATGCTTTGATACTGAGGGCATTTCCAATGACGGCCTGTATCCGAAAGGCCCCGGACACAAGATTCAGATCGACCTTTACACCGAAAAAGGAGCGGATTTGGCCGGCACATATAAGGCAGGCTCCAGAATGTCCTATACTCCCGGCACTTTCTATCCGGGCGTATGGCTCGGAGCACAGGCTCTCGGAACATTCTGCATGCAGGTCGACAATTCTTACAAGACCAAGTTCTGCGCCATGAAAGACGGTGAGGTGAAAATCGTGAAGAACAACGACTGGACTTATTCCATCACATGCGATTTCACAGATGAAGACGGCTATACAGTCAAAGCTTCATGGAAAGGGGAACTCGAAGATTATCAGAACATTGAAGCACCTCAGACGACATTGGACTCAGACGTGGAGATGAATCCAGCAACCTGTTCCGTAGTCAATTATTATGGAGACTATCACGGAAACGGAACCGTAAATTATGCCATCGTCCTGGACAATGGATATCGGGAAATAGCCATTGACTTTGTCGCCGGCACAGGTGATGCAACGAGCCTTCCTGAGGGGACTTACACGGTTTCAAACTCCGGCGGTGCATGGACCGTCTATCCCGGAAATATCGGATACACCAGCGCGGACCCTTCATGCTACATCGAATACGACGACTCCGGACATACCGCGAAGAGCGCTCCTATAGCAGGCGGAACCATGAAGATATCCCGAAACGGAAACAACTATACAGTGGAGTTCGAGTTCCAGGACGACTACAATCTGTACGACAAGACATTGACCCCGCACAAGATATACGGTTCCTGGACAGGCACGCTTCCTGCAATCAAGGACTATACAAAGCAATAGAAAGCTGGCATCGTTGTAGGATATAAGTAAAAAATACTTATATTTGGGGAAAGTAGCATATAGTCTGTTGAAAACTCACGGACAGACGCAAATTATTAACACAGCAATCGTAAGAAGCGCTGTTTCTTCAATTGCTTAATACTTTTTCAAAGCCATGAAAAGAATCTCTTTGTCCAGCCTCGCAGCCATCGTTTTTTTGACTTTATCTTGCGGTCCGACTTATTTGGCAACAACCTGTCCGGAAGAAAGCGTACTGTCTTTAGTTAAGATTACAGATGAAGCCAATTCAAGAATTGTCGGCAACGGGTCGTCTTCAAAGGAAACCATGAAAGCGCCAAATCAAGGTATCTGCAAGTCCGAAGTTTTCGGTTGGAATACGGAAAGGCTGCTTGCTGTCTCCCCTGACGGAACAGAAATCGCATATCAGTCCCTCGTTGACGGAAGATGGAACATTATGGTTCGCAAGAGCGGAGCACAATCAGCGGCAACTCAGAGGACATTCCGTAGTGTAGGAGATTTCACTTGGGGCGAAGACGGCAAACTATATTTCGGTGACATCGTCAGCGGAAACAGGATTCAGATATCTGTCACTGATGCCCACAAGGGAAGCCTTATGCGCCAGATTACATCAAACAATGTCGACTACAATCCGATTCTCTCAAATGACAGGACGAAACTCTTTTTTACACGAATTGACGATTCCGGTGCATTCATCTGGTCCTACAATTTGGAAGACGGATCCCTCACATCCTGCTGCCGAGGATACAATGCCTATCCTTTGGGAGAAGGCTCCGATGAATTAATCTGCGTGAGAAATTCCACCTACGGCAATAGTGAACTTTGGAGAGTAAATTACGACAAAGGAATCGAAACGCTCATTTTATCCGACAAAAAAAGAGGATTCACCAATCCGGTCGTTTCTCCTGACGGACAATGGATTGTATGCCAGGGTAACAACAAGTCTTCAATTACCAACAAAAACAATTTGGACATCTTTGTCGTCAGAATCGACGGTTCTGACTTTATGCAGTTGACATTCCATCCCGCAGATGATTGCTGCCCTGTCTGGTCTCCTGACGGAAAAGAAATCTATTTCCTTTCCAGAAGAGCCAACAATGAGGGACTTTTCAATATTTGGAAAATGAAGTTTGAACTTTAAACAGAGCAACGCAATGAAACGAAAACTCATATTTACCATTTTCTTTCTGTGGGCACTAATCGCATCCTCAGCAGTTTCCTATGCTCAATATGGAAAAGGTGTAGGAGCGACCAAGGCTCGTATAAGCCGCACGAAAAACTTGGCAAACAGACCAAGTTATGCCAAAACAGGGTTCAGGTTCACCATTGACATTGATAATGGTTTCGCATTTCCAAACGACGAAGATCAGAATGACTTGGGAGACAATCCACACAAGCCTTTCTACGAGCTGACCGGAACGATAGGATGTGGCTATCAGTTAAATCCGTTTTTCTACCTTGGTGTCGTCGGAGGTAGCGGTTTTGCTACAATTGAAACATCACAAGCGATATATATCGACAATTGGACTTATGAATACATCTTTGACAAGAAGAGAGTTATGAAATACCTCGTGGCGCTGGATATGAAGGCCTATTTCAGGCCGACACGAGTAACACCGATGGTTTCAGCCCAACTCGGATATATCAATGTGGATGACAGTTCATTATATGCATCCGGAGGTCTTGGAGCCCGATTCGCTTTCCAGAATAAAAAAGGAGGGTTCAATTTACAATTCATCACTTCTATATCCTACGACTGGACGGCGATGTATGGGCTGCGAATAGGATTTGACATTTAAGTTTTGTGAGCTTGACGATTTTTTAATGTCCTCCTCATAAAACAAGACTGATTTTATCCACCAATATCCTGACCCCGCAGTACTGTTGCCTTTATATACAAAGGCAATACGTATTTTTTTACCGCAGAACTGCGAAACGTCTATTGCTCTGTAAACAAGTTTGTTCTCGTTCAGATTTGCAAAATCAGGGATAGTCAAATCTTTCCAAGAATTGCCGCCATCCAAACTGACTTTAAGTTTCGCCTGTTCATTGATATTGCTCATATACCTGACAGCATATTGAAGCTGCAGTATTGCTGACTTTCTTCCGGTAAGGTTGATTTCATCGCTGATGAGCCAAGATTCACTGTCATAGTTCACTCCATTTTTGTAGGCATTCGCTTTCATCAGTTTTGAATTACTGTCCCAGAACCAACCGCTTGGAAACACTTCCGGAAGCAGTACCTCTTTGACAGTAAAGCGATTAGTAGCGGAATTGAAATCCTCAACATAGAAAATATCCGCACTGCTTGGTGCCATTTCATAGGATGGCTCCATTATAGGTCCCGGGAAAAACACATAGTCACTGCTATTGTTTCCATAGTAAGCCCTGGCCGAGAACATCATTTGTGACAGTTTCGGGGCTTTTGAGGAGACCGAAAAATCATAATAGTAGGAGTAACCGTCCTGAAAATTTTCTATTTCGGTTTCATTATACTCGTCTTCATAAATCACTGAAGACGTAAACTTTTTCATCAAGGAAGCTCCTGACTTGAGATAAACAGTAGCTCGGAATCCATAGATATAATACTGGCGTCCGGGCTCGCTATAATAGTCCGCAGAGGTTAACTGAAGCGAAGCATTCCCTTTGATTCCGGAGCCGGGAACCGACAAATAATATGGATTGCCCATATATTCCCTTCCATCAGATGTCTGAACAACAGGGGTCAGATTCAAAGATGACAATGACTGGCTTGTTGAATACAAGACACTTGTTTGGAACAGGCCTGTAGAAACAGGAGTTTCGGAACTCCAAAGAATTGTTCCGTCAGGAACTCTAACCCCGACCTTGGAAAACGACGAACCTCCTAAATCAAATGTAATGTCAATGCTATATAAATACTCATCGCTGTCAAAAGTATAAATCGGACTGGTAATCTCTGCCCTATTTACCGCAACTGAGGCCTGAGTATTTGTTGTTTTGAATGTTGTCACATTCGTATAGGCAATCTGCCGGTCATTTTTGGCGTACGCACAAACCCAATATATTGTGGAAGGAGAAAGATTCGGCAGTTTGCATTCGTGAATTCCGGGGCCCCGGCCACACTCTATATCTATGATATAATCACCAGACTCTTTTGGATTATCAAAACTAGAAAAAGAATATAGGATACCACATTGTCCGACACCGAGTTCCGAAGTCGCCCTTACATCAAAACTCAGCGTTGCACAATATTCTTGAATATCAAGTATTGAAAAGTCGGCTACTTCCGGCAGGTAAATGCTTTCCTCAATACGATATCTGTAGTCACGACAAGACGACAAACACAAAAGTGCAAGAACTAAGGTCCAAAGAAGTTTTTTCATCTCTTCATACATTTTTCCAACCATTGAAAGGTAAGGAGATACAACAACAATCCATGTCAGCACATACTGTACTGAAAGAAGGCTCCAATTGGGCTTCGACATGGCGAATATACAAAATTATTGGCAATAAACAAGACTTGAGACACGAATGAAGATAATATCCTGTCTGACATTGTTTTACAAAGCTCTCGCAGTTTATTTAGAGAATTATGAAAGAAGCCTCAAAATGTTTTAAAAAGAGGCCGACCCTTTTGGATCGACCTCCCTCAATTTTATCTGGTAATTCTTGCTGCCCAGCCGCCTCCCGGTGCCATGTGGACTGTCACATGACGGTCAGCAGGAACATTGACCACTTCGTGTTTGAAATCCTTGGCCGCGCGGTCAGCATTGACACCGTCGCGGAAGATTTCCATCACCCACTCGCCTTCGCCGAGGAAGGAAAGGTCAATGTCAATGTCACGGGCGTTCCAGTCTGTCATTGACCCGACATACCATACGTCTCCGCGACGACGCGCGAGCGTTATATATTTGCCGATTTCTCCATTTACGGCACGGCTCTCATCCCAGATGACAGGGCATTCTGCAATGAACTTGGTGCACAGCGGCTCGGCCATATAGTTGGACGGAGAATCGCAAAGCATATTGAGAGGAGAGTCAAATACCACATACTCAGCAAGTTGCCGGCAACGTGTCCCCTGGCTCATGGCCTCGGAATTCACCGGACGGTAATTCTTCCTGGTCGCGTTGCGCATTGCGCCCTGGGTATAGTCCATAGGGCCGGCAGCCATCCTTATGAACGGAACGGTCACATCATATGTAACCTGGTCCACTGAAGAATCCGACCACTTCATCTGCTCAAGGCCATGCACTCCCTCATAATTAATGACGTTAGGCCATGTCCTGTTCAGTCCTGCCGGCTTGTAGGTGCCGTGGAAATCAATGAGGAGGTGATATTTGGCAGCCATCTCGGCAGCACGCCTGTGGAAGTCCACCATCGCCTGGTCATCCCTGTCCATGAAATCCACCTTGAAACCCTTCACACCCATCTCGGAATAGTGGCGGCAGACATTCTCCATGTCCCTGTCGAAGGCCAGATAGCCGGCCCAGAGGATGATGCCCACACTGCGCTCCTGAGCATACTGGCAAAGCATAGGGATGTCAATCTCAGGAATCACCTGCATAAGGTCGGCCTTCTTGTTCACAGCCCAGCCCTCATCGAGGATGACATACTCGATACCGTGGGCAGCAGCGAAATCAATGTAATACTTGTAGGTCTCGTTGTTGATTCCCGCACGGAAATCCACACCATAGAGATTCCAATCATTCCACCAGTCCCAGGCAACCTTTCCCGGACGCACCCAGCTGAAATCAGCGGACGGGTCAGCAGGAGTTCCGAGATTCCATACAAGGTCATTGACAGCCATCTCGGCATCATTGGCAGTCACCATAATTATCCTCCACGGGAAAGCCTCTTTTCCAGAGCACTCAGCGATATAGTCCTCACGCTCAACGACTTCGCCCTGAAGCATATTGTGGCCGCCCTGTTTCACTACCTTAGGATATGGGGCAAAACGGGCCGTAAGAGTAGAGCCCTCTCCCTCATTGTAAAGGTACATTCCCGGATAATGTTTCAGGTCAGACTCCATGACGAGAACTTTCACGCCATTGTCGGCAGCGACCGCAAGCGGAAGGAATGCCAGACGTTTCTTGTTCCATTCCGACAAAGGCTGCACGGAATATGTATTCTCGAATGAGTTATAGAACTGGCTCTCAAGCGTTTGCGTATGCTGCCTCACATAAGGGACATAGGCATTCCAATCTTTGGCAAAAGCGAATTCAGCCTGCTCGCCTACGACATTGAAGTCACCCTTCAGCGAACTTACGAACCTGTATGCCACGCCGTCATCGAACGCACGGAACACGAGGGAGAACTCCTTGAATTCCAATGTCATCTCGTTATAATTGTCCCTCACCTCCGCTTTCTTATAAGCCGTAGCCTGATGGATCAGGTCAATGCTGGTGCGGCGGACCTTGCGGACCTTATCATTGAGACCGAAGACCTCGCCGGTAGAAACTGTCATTGAAATGGAGGACGGAGCTATCAGCTGGAGTTCGTCCCTGGAAACCGTATATGATATCTTTTCTCCGACTACGACGGTCGCTTGAAGGTGTCCGTCAGGAGACTGAATCTGATACGCCCCGTCATTCGCCGATGCGAGAACCGGAATTGTCAATGCCAATGCGGTAATAATGAAAGATTTGAGTGTCATAATTAAACGTGTTCGTTATCAATAATCTGGAGTTATCATATTCCCAATTCCTTCTTCATGTCACGGAGAAGGTCAAAGGCCTGCATAGGAGTCATATTGTTAAGGTCCGCGGACTTCAAAGTATCTCTGAGTGAGGACAATGTAGGGTCATCCAGCTGGAACAGAGACAGCTGGATCGTGCCGTCAGTCTCCACCCTGCCCTCTTTCGTATTATAAGGCTTGGTTATCGGTTTGGCATCCGGTACCGTCCCATTGCTTATAGAACCGGCGCCCCCGGCCTCCAAGGCAGACAGAGTCCTCTCGGCGGAAGCAAGCACTTCTTTAGGCATTCCGGCCATCCTGGCCACGTGCAGTCCGAAACTGTGGGCCGTGCCGCCCTCCTTGAGTTTCCTGAGGAAAATGACCTCTTTGCCGACTTCCTTGACTGCCACATGGAAGTTCTTCACACGGGGATAGATTCCTTCCAGGTCATTCAGTTCGTGATAATGTGTGGCGAACAAGGTCTTGGCGCCCTTTCCGTATTCATGTATGAATTCGACTATCGCCCGGGCAATGGACATTCCGTCGTAAGTGGACGTACCTCGGCCGATTTCGTCCAGAAGCACAAGAGAACGCTCGGAAAGATTGTGCAGAATCATTGACGTTTCCAACATTTCCACCATGAATGTGGATTCTCCTCTGGAAATGTTGTCCGATGCGCCGACACGGGTGAAAATCTTGTCGAAATAGCCGATTTTCGCCGAATCCGCAGGCACGAATGAGCCGATCTGGGCGAGGAGCACTATCAATGCCGTCTGACGGAGCAGAGCGGATTTTCCGGACATGTTCGGACCGGTCAATATTATTATCTGCTGCTTGTCCCTGTCCAGATGGATATCGTTAGGTACATATTCCTCCCCCGGCTTCATAAGTGTCTCTATCACAGGATGTCTGCCGGCCTTGATATCCAAGGCAAGCCCGTCGCCGATTTCAGGACGGCAATATCTGTTTTCCGAGGCCAGTTCTGCAAACCCGGCCAGAATATCCAGCTTGGCAATCACCATCGAGTTCTTCTGAATGGTCCTTATAGCGGTCTGTATCTTGGCAATCAGCGAGTTATAGATAGCAGACTCGAGAGCGTAGATTTTGTCCTCGGCGGAAAGAATCTGCTCTTCATATTCCTTAAGTTCCTGAGTAATATACCTTTCGGCATTGACAAGCGTCTGTTTGCGGATCCATTCCTCCGGGACTTTGTCCTTGTGGGCGTTGCGGACCTCGATGTAATAACCGAAGACATTGTTGTAACTTATTTTCAATGAGGTTATTCCGGTCCTTTCTATCTCCCTCTGCTGCATTTTCAGGAGATAATCCTTGCCTCCGTGGGAGATTTCGCGCACTTTGTCGAGTTCCTCACTCACGCCTGCAGCGATGACATCGCCCTTTCCGATGGCTGCCGCCGCGTCCTGGGTCAATGTCTCTGTTATCGCCTTGAGCAGTTCCGAGCAGTCGCCTATGGAGGCTGTCAGTTCAGCAAGCGGGGCGCAAACTCCCGATGCGGTTCCCTGCCCGGAGCATAATTTTCTGATAGGGTCGAACTGGGCCAGACCTCGTCCCAACTGGAGGACTTCACGTGGCAGGATCTTACCCGTGGCCGCCCTGGAGATTATCCTGTCGAGGTCGCCGATATTGCTGATATGGCATTGAACCTCATTCAGAAGTTCGCCGTTGTCAGTAAAATGGCCTACGATGTCGTATCTGGCATTCAGTTCATTCAAGTCGAGTGACGGCATCGCCAGCCAGCCGCGCAAAAGACGCGAACCCATCGGAGAGCAGCATTTGTCAATGACACTGACAAGTGACACGCCTTCACCTCCCGCCGACGCGCTGAAGATTTCGAGGTTGCGGATGGTGAATTTGTCCATCCACACGAATTTATCTTCGTCAATGCGGGAAATCGAGCAGATGTTGGCAAGGCCGGTATGCTGGGTCTGTTCGAGATAGACGATGAGCGCGCCGGCAGCGCTCACTCCAAGCGGGTATGAATCAATGGCATAGCCTTTCAATGAATCCACGCGCAACTGACGTTTCAGTTTTTCGACAGCTGCATCATATACGAATGCCCATTCGTCAAGTGTCGATACATAGAGGGTGTCCCCATACAGTTCCTTGACACGTTTCTCGTTGCCGCGCTGGACTACAATTTCTTTCGGGGCCAATGATGCTATGAGAGTTCCGATGTAGGCAGTGCTGCCCTGTGCCACCTGAAATGTTCCCGTGGAGACATCGAGAAATGCGGCTCCGCATTGGTCTTTGGAGAATGTGAGTCCTGTCAGGTAGTTGTGCTCCTTCTGTTCAAGCATGTTCTCGCCGAAGGCGATTCCCGGCGTAACCATCTCCGTCACTCCCCTTTTCACCAGAGTCCTGGAGCCTACCAGTTTCGGGTCCTCCAGCTGGTCGCACACGGCCACTTTATAGCCGGCACGGATAAGACGTGTAAGATATTGTTCTATAGCATGATGTGGGAATCCGGCCATAGGCACGGCTTCTTTGTCACCATTTGAACGCTTGGTCTGTACAAGACCCAGAACTTTGCTTACGAGGACCGCGTCGTCAGAATATGTTTCATAGAAATCGCCCACTCTGTAAAGCAGAACTGCCTCGGGATGCTGGGCTTTGACCGCAAAATATTGTTTAAGTAGAGGTGTATCCTCCGCTTGTTTCTTCGCCATAATCTGTCTCCAATTACCAAAACAAACAAATTTACAGATTTTCACCCCATAATTCAACAACCTCTACCAAAAATTATAACTATCTTTACGTGACTATGAAGAAGGTGCTTATCATAACATATTACTGGCCGCCTACAGGAGGTTCCGGTGTCCAGAGATGGGTGAAGTTCAGCAAGTATCTGCCTCAGTTCGGATGGCAGCCGGTCATCTATACCCCGGAGAATCCGGAAATGACCAGCATTGACAAGACTCTCGAGGAGGATGTTCCGGAAGAGGCCATTGTCGTGAAGAGGCATATCACGGAGTTTTATTCTTTCTACCGGAAACTGACCGGAAAAAAGGATGCCACGAAGCAGGAGGTCAATCCTATCAATAGCCAGAAGAAGACGTTCAAGCAGAAACTGATGCTGTTCCTGCGCGGCAATCTGTTTATTCCTGACCCGAGGGTGACATGGGTAAGGCCTTCTGTCAGGTTCCTGAAAAAGTACCTCAAGGAGAATCCTGCGGACGCGATTGTAAGTACCGGCCCTCCGCAGTCGATGCACCTCATAGCCAGACAGCTTTCCAGGGCGACCGGCATTCCGTGGGTAGCGGATTTCCGTGACCCGTGGACCAAAATGTTCTACTTCAAGCATTTATGTCTCTGCAAATGGGCGGAGCGGAAGCATCACCGCCTAGAGCAGCAGGTTCTGGATGATGCGACTGTCGTGGTGGCCGTATCCCCTCTCGTCCAGGAGGAGTTCCAGGTCATGACGAATACCCCTGTCGAGTTGATTACCAATGGTTTCGACGATGATGATTTCAGCCAGGTCGTAGAGCCGGACGGTTATTTCAATGTTACCCATACCGGTCTTTTCGCTTCGGACGGAAATCCGGAGACTCTCTGGGATGTTCTTTCAGAGAAATGCAGAACGGATAAGGAGTTCGACAAGATGCTGCATATCAGGCTAGTAGGAAAGACCGACAAGGAAATCATTGACTCTATCAATGCCGCCGGTCTCGGCAGCCATGTCATCAATCTCGGTTATCAGGACCACAATGTCGCTGTGCGGGAACAGAAGAACGCATCCCTTCTCATCCTTCCTCTGCGTAAAGAGCCGGAGTATCGTGCGACGCTTCCGGGAAAGCTTTTCGAGTACCTTGCGTCCATGAATCCGATTCTCGGTATAGGTCAGACGGACGGGGCAATGGCCAGGATTGTAAATCAGACGGGCGCCGGTGTAGTGTTCGGCTGGGATGACAAGGCATCGATTTCATCATATGTCAATATGTGCTGGAACAAGTTCAATGCTGCAGACGACGAGGAAGATATCGAGGTGGAGCACTCCGGAGAGGCCGAACTGGACGAGATTCTCACCGAAAACGACAAGACTGACGCCATCCGCCAGTTCTCCCGCAAAGCCCTCACAGCCCGCATGGCCAAGCTCCTCGATTCCATTACGAAGTAGGAGGAGAATCACCTTTAACACCTTCCGCCCGGAAGTTCCCGTTTATTTCAGTAAATCACGGCCGGAGGTGTGGCCGTGGGAGGCATGGCCGCCCATGGCCTTGTGAATGGGATGTCGGGCGCGAGACCGACGGGGATGAGCGAAGCGAACCTCCCGCGGCCACACCTCCGCCGGACGAGCTAAACCGCTGGGAACACGTCAATCCGTAACCGCGGGAACGCTTACAAAAGCAGCGCGGGACGACGCCACGCCTGTTTTCATAACATATTATCATACAGATAGTTATAAAAACACGTGTGGATTTTCGACCAAAAAAAGCCTGCAAATCCACACCAAAATTTAATAATACTTGATTATCAATGTGTTACGAATGACCCTGTGGCACCGTCCCGCATGCGGATACACCTCCGCCTGGCGCGTCAAACCACTGGACGCGCATCAATACGAAACTCCGGAGACACTTACCGGTTAGACACGTTTTCTCGCAGACAAAAATGTCCTTCCAGGTTATATTCACCAGGAAGGGCTATTACACTGATATTCAGGCAACTAGCCTAAACCAATTCTAAAACTCAATGCCGAACGATATCTTAGGCATCCCATAAATAGAAACCTTAGTCTCAGGCTTCGATGTCACATAAAATGGATATGACAGACCAAACAACAAGCCTTTCCCGGATTTAAGTGTCCAGCTCCAGCCCAATGCAGGTTCTATCTCGGCAGCATTGCGGAATTTACAGTCACTGTTATAATTCAGAGCATGACAAAAGCCCAGTTTTACACCTGCAGTAGGTGTGCTGCCCTTTTCCTTAATGTATGCATTGTATTCCGCAAAGACTCTCCCGAATGCAGGCACGTTATCTAATGGCAAGAAAAAAGCACCTACACCTGCTCCCAGATAATGATGACGATTGAACATATATCCGTGAGATGTCTCTATACCTTGCCATACGAAGTAGTGGTTCGTGTACAAAACACTGCCCTTATACCCACGGCTTCTGAAGTCAGAATTCACCTCTTTCTGACAAGTATCCTGAGCGGACAGACTTATCATTGACGAAAGAAGCAACGATAAAAAAACAATAATTTTCTTCATAATGTTTAAATAATTGGTTTGGCTCCGAATATACACTATAGCAAACTAAATAACTAGGCAAAATGCACGAATGGGAATACTTCTTGGTCGAAGCGGAAAATACGGCATCCATACTAATTTCACCTGTCCAGCCACTTCCTGAATTGTGCTGCTTTCTCCTTGCTTATCATGATATCATTATCATCACATCCTTTTAATTTCACTATAAGCTTAGAGTTGAAGAACAGCCTAATTTTCACGATACTTTTAATATTTGCAATATATTGCCTATTGATGCGAAAGAATTTATCAGGATCCAAATCCTGCTCCAATTCCGCCATAGTCATTGCCAATAGATATGACGTGCCATCTTCTACAAAAGCCAAAACATTGCTTTCCGTTTTGATTATATAACTGATATTATCAGCATATAGCATTATCAATTCATCACCCTTGTTGACCAAGAAACGCTCCCTATATTTATGAGTTCCATTTAATAGTCTATCCAACTGACTACAGGATTCTTCATGCTGACCAGATGCCAACATATTCAGCCTGTCCATAGCCAAACGTAGTTCTTTGAAGTCAATGGGTTTCATCAGATAATCAATCCCATTATTTTTGATAGCCTGCATTGAATATTCATCGTATGCAGTTGTAAAGATGACAAAACTTTTGGGCATAACCATACGGAATGCTTCAAATACGTCACCATCAACAAGACGGATATCAGAGAATATCAGGTCGTAGTCATTGCTCGTAGTCAGTTCTTCGACTACCTTATTTACACTTCCCAAAGGACCATGGATTTCAACCGCGTCATCAATATCCAGAATTAGTCTCTTCAGCCGCTTCGCGCTGAAATAGTCATCTTCTATTATCAATATCTTATTCATGCCTTATATTCCTTTTAATCAATGGCAAGCGGACTTCAAATGAGTCCCTGCAGACATCGTATTCAATTCTTTTCCCGCACTCCAATTCATACCGCTGCTTTAGATTTTGCAATCCAATGCCATACGATTCAACGGTCTGGTCATTACGCGAATCTGTATAAATCCTGTTGTTTTTAATCGAAAGCATACTATTGCATCCGCTTATTTGGATATAGAGTGGCGTGTCCTCTTTTGGAATATTGTGCTTTACCGCGTTTTCTATTAGCAACTGCAGACTCAATGCAAGAATGAAACCATCGTTTTGCCCTTGAATAGTATTTATTTCTAATTTGATTCTGTCGTCATATCTCAGATTAAGCAGGTCAATATACCCTTCAGTAAAAGCCATAGCCTCTTTGACTGTTATATAGTCTTGTTCAATATGCCTCAACATGTACCTGTAAACACGTGATAAACCAACCACATATTCCTCGGCCCTTCGTGGCGCTATCTCTATCATGCCAGCCAAGGAACTCAAACTATTGAAAATAAAATGAGGGTCCAATTGAAGTCTCAGATATTTCTTTTGCAAAATCATGTTCTCCCTGTTTCTCTGTATCATTATATCGGAGTAATGCAATAACAAGTGGATAAGAGCTACTAGGCTAGCTATAACTCCAAACATAAAAAATGTACCCCATACGTCATTGTTTACGAAATCAGGGCTAATAAAGCCTACCAACACATCGAAAACGCCTGCGATAAAAATGTTAATCACAACTATGACGACCATGCAACTCAGAAATCTTTTACGCTCAGTTCCGGCAAAATTAAAGAAACTGTGCATGAGCAAAACATGATTAGCCGACAGACTAAGCAAAGAAAACAAGCCACAATATACTAAATCTGCAAGAATGTAAAGATAATGACCATTCAGGTATAGCCTAAAGTTCTCAAAATCAGCGATTGCCCAAATAACGTCATACAGAAAAAGAAATAAAAGAGTAAAACACATCCACTCTTTCCATGATATCTTGTATTTGCCAAATCCCTTCATCATCTATTCTAAAAACAACACATTTGCACTTAACCTCTTGATTCAGAATTACAATTCCATCATTCTGTGCAAATGTCGCAATTTAATTTTAAAGTCAAAAGTTCATTCTGACTTTAACGGGCATGGCACCTGACAGAAACCTGACATGACGAAACCAATATATCCTTCAGGTAGTAGTTCAAAAAGGACTTTTAAAGTTATCCGAGACACTACGATAACCTTCAGAGACACCAGAGTCTTCAAAATTACTATGCATAGTTCACTGTATGTTAACAATAATCTGGAGGCCAACTCGTTAAAGAGCCAGCCTCCAGATTATTTCGAAAACCATCAGATGCTAAAAAGCATAAGAAATAGTAAACTTCAACAAGTGACGACTATAGCCATAGCGGTTATACTCGGTCGGATGAGGATATTTGTGTACCTCTTCACTGAATCGACCAGAGTCGAATGCGTATGAAAGAGAGAACGAAATGTGGCAGATATCCACGCCCACTGCCGGAGATATAAGCAAGCCGAAACCATCGTCTTTCATGAAGACCACTCCGCTTCTCATTCCAACAAACGGACTGATGACATTATCCATAAAGCTGTGCTTGACTTCTCCGAAAAGAGGAAACGCGAAATCATTGCCGCTCATATCTGTGAAAAATTCCAGACCGCCTCCGACATATGTTCCTTGTCCGAATGAATATCCATGACTGGTAGATATCGTAAGGGCTGCTCCCTGGGAACTGCCGCCCTTTGCGATAGATGCCGCTCCACCAAGAGAAATATTGGGCACGTAACCTTCCTTGAAATAAACATTACTCCTCCAGTTCCTGGCTGAAACGCCAAGCCCCATCAAAAGGAGCACTATTAGCAAAATGCACTTCTTCATATGTGATTGGTTCGTTAAATTTGTATTATCGCGAATATACACTATAACAAGCTAAATAACTTGGCAAAATTATCGAATGGGAATAATTCCTGGTCGAAGCGGAAAAAATAACAATCCAACTGATAACACTTCTCAATGCTAGCTTATGTGTCCATATCAAAGGCTGTTCGCAGCCTCTGACGCTGAGCAAAGAAAAATCAGCCGAACTCAGGGAGTGGCTAGGATAACAAGGCATCGATTTCAGCATATGTCAATGTGTGCTGAAACAAGTTCAATGCTGCCGATGACGAGGAAGATATCGAGGTAGGGCACGCCGGAGAAGCCGAACTGGACGAGATTCCTACTGGAAACATCCATCAGATTCAGTTGTTTCAGGAAATCACGGCCGGAGGTGTGGCCGTGGGAGGCATGGCCGCCCATGGCCTTGTGAATGGGATGTCGGGCGCGAGCCCGACAGGGATGAGCGAAGCGAACCTCCCGCGGCCACACCTCCGCCGGGCGAGTTAAACCGCTGGGACATGTCAATCCGTAACTGCGGAAACGCTTACAAAAGCAGTGCGGGACGACGCCACACCTGTTTCCATAACATATTATCATACAGATAGTTATAAAAACACGTGTGGATTTTCGACCCAAAAAAGCCTGCAAATCCACACCGAAATCTAATAACACCTGATTATCAATGTGTTACAAATAACCCCGTGGCACCGTCCCGCATGCGGATACACCTCCTCCTGGCGCGTCAAACTACAGGACGCGCATCAATACGCAACTCCGGAGACACTTACCGAATATACACGTTTTCTCGCAGAAAAAAATGTCCTTCCGGGTTATATTCACCAGGAAGGGCTATTATGCTGAGATTCATATTTTAGCATATTTGCTTTAAACGTTTTGAATCTCATTTTGAATTGTAATATTTTTTTACTTAATTGCGAGCAGCGGGGTGCGATTTCTTCTGCATACGATGCTATAAAACAGTTATGTCCATGAAAAAAAAGTTTACCTTCAACACCAAGATGTCGGCAATTGTGTTTGTCGCAGTCTTTATTCTGTCTTTCGTGCTGTTTCCCACAATGGTTGGCGCTGTCAAGGCTGTATTGACCGCCGTGCTCTGTGTGGCATTCTACGTATTTTGCTCAAATGTATTACCGATTGAAGAGGAAGTCGGTTTCGGAAAAATATTTGTAGCATTTCTTGTAACATATGTAGCCACCACGGCCATATATATCTTGATGGATACGTCATCATTGGCAGAACTGAAAACATACATCAAGCCTCTTTTTGTCTTGATACCATTGTTTGCTGCTATGTATTTGCGCAAATAAGGAATAAACCATGCGATGAATGCCGGCTGGTGACCGCGAAGACACTTACAAAACAGTGCGGGACGACGCCACGCCTGTTTCAATAACATATTATCATACAGATAGTTATAAAAACACGTGTGGATTTTCGACCAAAAAAAAGCCTGCAAATCCACACCGAAATTTAATAATACTTGACTGTCAATGTGTTACGAATGACCCCGTGGCACCGTCCCGCATGCGGATACACCTCCTCCCGGCGCGTCAAACCACTGGACGCGCATCAACCAGTAACTCCTGAAACTCTTACAAAAGCAGTGCGGGACACAATCAGCCCGTAACTCCGAAGACGCCTACAAGTGCATGACCGGTAATCAGTGCTCCAGGGAGGACAGGAAAAAGAGGCGGCGCTGGAGGCGGGATATGGGATGGCAGACTATGTGCGATGAGCGCAGGTCACAGACATTGAGATTATTGATCTCGGAAAGATACAGGAAGTCGTAACGGATTTCATTCTGCGACTGAAGCGATATCGTAAAATCCACTATATCAGCCACTTTCTCATCAGAAATGGCATCCTTACTGAAAATGTAGAGCCCAAGGGAATCGAACTTCCCATAAAAGCCGTTACCTGCTTTGGACACCTTGTTTTCAATGATACGACGCATCGGAAGCGCAAGAGACCAATAGTCATACTCCTTGGAGCCGACATACCGGCCGCCGTCAAGACCGTAGCCGTAACCTGAAGCCAGCATCTTGTCAATGTCTTCCGCATCGTCACTCGCCTCCCTGACAGACCTGATGCCCGCCATCTCCTTCAGCATCGTATCGGCAGCCTCCTTGGTCTCAGGCATCGCCCTGGTAACCTCGATACCCAAAGTTTTCCCGTCAGCGGACTGCAAGTCCGGCCTGTCCATATTCAACAGAGCCGCAAAGTCCTTATCCAGCAGTTTCTCCAATGAAACTCTGGCATACCTCTCGAAGAAACACGTATCGAAACGGCTCATATTCAAGATTTTATAAGATTATTCCTATCCTCTTTCAGATACCACATCCCTCCTGCGGAAAGAAGAATGAGGATAATCAGAAGAATAGATGACGCTCTGGAAATATCAGAACTGATGCGGTAAGAAGCCGGCTCGAAACGCATCACCATATCATGCTCACCCGCAGGAAGCACAGCACCGCGCAACGTCCAGTCCGCACGGAACAACTTCAATGAATTTCCTGAAGCTTCGCCCGCATTGTCCGCCAAGGTCAATGTCCATCCGTCCGGATAGTATATCTCACTGAATACCACGGCCCTGTCGGCAGAACTGCGATAATGGTAACGCAACTCATTAGGGGCATATGAAGTCATATAAATGGTATCACGTCCAGCATTGATCTTCGCGTCAATGCCGGCGTCCGCACTCACACAAGACTCTATCGCATCGGCAGCCCAAGTAAAATCAGGGCCGATAACGGCAGTCGTATGAAGATCAATGTTCTTCAGCATTGATATTTCCTCATTTGCAGAAGCGGCACGCGCAGCGGAATCCACGAACCAGACATTGCCCATCGCGTAAGGATTAACGGCAGGGGCGCTGTTTCCGTCGAGAATCACATACTTGTCATTCAGCATTGACAAGACCGGCACGCGCGGGAACGTGGCCATGAGCCCATCAATCGTTCCGGCAGCATTGACAGCCTTGATTATGGAATTTATTTCTCCGGTCAGATGGCGCTCGATAAGGTCCTGATAGCGCTGCATCTTGACAGGGCTGTATCCGCCGATATTCTTATGCCAATAGCTCGGATGAGAATCATTGAAAACATTGACAGTCAGGTCAAGAATACGATAATCCAGACTCTTGTCCTCCAGAATAGCCTCATCCACAGGCCTTTCCGCAAACTGGCCGTTGAAATTGCGAGGGGTGATGAAATGGTCAGAATTCAGATAGCGCTTTCCGACCGCGAACATATTCAGAAGCACCAATGCGGAGATTGCTGCGGCCGCGACATATCTCCTCTTACCGACATAGGCATCATCGCCGGGAACGTCTTTAGGCTTGCTGTACGCCCACAAAATCAGGATATAGGCAAACAGGATGAGGAAGAATGACACAAGTGCATCATCATCAAGGAGTTTCGCTCTGTCCTGCTGGAGTGCGGCAACGAGGTCAGGATGCATCTGGGCGTCAGAGGCTCCAGTAAAGTCACCGGCAATGCCAGGGAAAGTGAAGCAAAGGAGGCAGAAGCCGCCCGTAATTATCAATGCAATTATGCCCGGTTTTCTGAATTGTTCAGCAGTGAATCCGCCTTTCAATATCTTGTCCAGAACCAGAAAGCCGAGCATCGGCAATGTTACCTGAAGTATTATCAATGCCATCGAGACGGTCCTGAACTTGCTGTAGAACGGCATGTAATAGTACCAGAACTTCGTAAACGGCATGAAGTGGCTTCCCACGCCGAGCAATATCGCGATGAGTGTGGCGGCAACTATCCACCACTTGTCACGCCCCTTGCACATGAAGAGTCCGAGAATGAACAGGAACACTGTTATGGCTCCCATATACATAGGGCCTGCTGTGAACGGCTGAGGGCCCCAGTAAAGAGGAAGATTCTTGGCAACCTCCCTGGTATTGGTCTGTCCGTACTGCTTCAGGAGCTTTATAGTCTCTGATTTTGAAGGATTTACGGCTCCTGCGGAAGATCCGCCGTTGAAGTTCGGAATCATGAGGTTAGGCAGTTCCTGCCAGCCGTACGACCATGATGTGGCATATTCCAAGTCAAGACCCTTCGACTTTTCAGCATTGACCTGTCCCTCAGCCGCCAGTTCAGATCCTCCGCGCATTGTCTGGTGCGAGTAGCGGTACATCGGGATCAGTTTGTTTGCATTGGCACCGATTCCGACGATTCCGAGGAACAGAAGAAGGAAGGATGCAATGAAGAATTTTCCCAGTCCGCGGCGGCGCTCCTTGTCCGATACAAGCCAGATGAAAAGTCCTATGGCATAGCAGAATATTATGATTGCCAGGTAGTAGGAAATCTGGATATGGTTTGCCTTTATCTGGAAGTTCAATGCCATTCCGAAGAGTGCGGCACCGAGCACAGCCTGCGGAATCCACGCTTTCCAGCCCTTTTCTCCGGACTTCTTGTCAATGTCACCGTTTTCCTGTCTCCGGTATATCCCCAACGCCGAACGATACGTGAATATCACGGCGGCAAGCACCCACGGCAGCCACGCGATAGCCATCATCTTCGTGTTGTGGCCGACCTGGATAATCTGCATGTTGTATGAGCAGAAGGCGACAGCGACGGCTCCGCCGATTGCAAGTATCTTGTCAATGCCAAGAGACAGCATCAGAAGGAATGCCCCCAGAAGGGTGATGAAGAGATATGTAGCAGGGCGTTTGCCCACGAGGAACGCATCATAGATTTTCTGCGTCCAGTCTCCTGCCGGATTGCCGGTTATCATGGTAGTAGGCATTCCGCCGAACATGGCGTTTGTCCATGCCGTCCGGTCTTCAGGATGTGCCGAGTTCCACTCATTGGCTTCATGGGCCATGCCGACGTAACCCGATATATCGCTCTGATTAACTATCTTTCCACCAAGTACTTGCGGCACAAATCCGTATGCCAGCACCAAAAAGAACGCAACGATGCCCACATAAATCAGGGCCTTTTTCCATATTTTCTGCATCTTCGACGCTTTTTATATTTTTATGTCATTTCCAAGATTACAAAGATAGTTCAATTCTGCGAATATCAGTCACTCAGGCGACCTCTGAATCTATAGTTGCGATTCAATGACCACCTACCCTGTAATCCTTGTATGCTACAATGAGTTACTTTCGTGAATACACCGCGAAAGAGTATTGCAGGCCATTCTCAGGATCGACCTCTACCGGAGTCTCGGATTCCAATGTCCATACAGCCGGGTCTATTGCCGGGAAGAATGCGTCTGCATCAGGAACTGATGTGCGGACATGGGTGATGTAGAGTTTGTCCGCCTGGGACATCATACGCTCGTAAGTCTTGGCACCACCGATTATAAAGCATTGACCTTCACCATTTTGAGCATCAGCATTGACAAGAGCCTCTTCCGCGACTGCGATTGCAGCGGCAGCATCCGGGACCTGGGCAACGGCTTCCGGGGCTTCGAAGCGGCTTTTGGTGATGACGATATTCTTGCGGCCCGGCAGCGGGCGACCTATCGAAAGCCACGTCCTGTAGCCCATGATTACGGGGCAGCCTATGGTCGTGCGACGGAAATATTTCATGTCTGCGGAGATGTGCCACAGGAGTTCATTGTCTCGTCCGATGGCTCCGTTGTCGGCAACTGCCGCTATGATGTTCTTTTGCATTTTCGTACATTGTTCGGGTTATACTGCGACCGGGGCTTTGATTGCCGGCCACGGGTCATAGCCTTCCAGACTGAAATCCTCGTATTTGAAATCGAAGATGCTCTTCACTTCCGGATTCAGTTTCATTACCGGCAGAGGGCGCGGCTCCCTGGAGAGCTGAAGATCAACTTGTTCGAAGTGGTTCAGGTATATGTGGGTATCCCCTGTCGTGTGGATAAATTCTCCAGGTTCCAGTCCGCAGACCTGCGCTATCATCATGGTCAGGAGGGCGTAGGATGCGATATTGAACGGCACTCCGAGGAAGGTATCGGCACTGCGCTGGTAGAGCTGGCAGGAGAGTTTGCCGTCGGCCACGTAGAACTGGAAAAGGCAATGGCATGGCGGCAGGGCCATGTTGTCCACTTCGCCCGGGTTCCACGCGGAGACTATCATTCTGCGGGAATCGGGATTGTTCTTTATCATGTCTATGGCCTGTGACAGCTGGTCGATACTTCTGCCGTCAGGGGCAGGCCAACTTCTCCACTGATGCCCATAGACGGGTCCCAAATCGCCGTTTTCGTCGGCCCATTCGTCCCAGATGGAGACTCCGTGGTCCTTGAGATACTTTATGTTGGTGTCACCGGCAATGAACCAGAGCAGCTCGTAGATGATCGATTTCAGGTGTACTTTCTTGGTGGTCAGAAGCGGAAAGCCTTCAGCGAGGTCGAACCTCATCTGATAACCGAATATGCTCTGCGTTCCGACACCGGTGCGGTCATGTTTTACAACTCCGTCTTTACGGATGTGGCGGAGGAGATCAAGATATTGTTTCATTGGCCTGGGACCTATATGCAGTTGCCTCAGAATTCTTTTACAGATCTGAGGCAACTAGATTATCTATCTTACTGAGAATGCGAATATTATTGCCTGTTCGAACACTTCTCCAGGACGGAGTACTGTCGTCGGATATGAAGGCTCGTTAGGGGAATCCGGATAGTGCTGACATTCTATGGCAACACCGTCATAGTCGTGGTAGATGTGCCCGTCTTTTCCTTCAGGACAGCCTTCGAGCCAGTTCCCGGTATAGATCTGCACGCCAGGCTGTGTGGTGAGGACTTCGAGAACACGTCCGCTTTCCGGTGAGTAGAGTTCTGCCGCAGACTGGATCTGTCCCGGCTCGGCACCGTCAATGACGTAGCAGTTGTCGTATCCTTTTCCGTATTTCAATGCCGGATAGTCGGCCTTGATGTCTCTTCCGAGCGTCTTGGCATTGACAAAATCCATCGGGGTTCCTGCGACGTCTTCCGGTTCTCCGACAGGTATAAGTGTCTCATCTGTAGGGAGATATTCGGAGGCATTCAGTTTCAGTTCGTGGTTCAGCACTGTGCCTGAGCCCTCGCCGTCGAGATTGAAATATGCGTGATTTGTCAGGTTCACGACTGTCGCCGCGTCGGTTTCAGCGGTGAAGGTCAATGCCAGTTCGTTCTCCTCTGACCACTCGTAGTGGGCCACGACCTTGAGATTGCCCGGATATCCGGCTTCCCCGTCTTCCGAGAAGTACATGAATTCCACTGCGTCGCCTTCTATCCTGCTGTCCCATACCTGATTCTGGAATCCGTCAGGGCCTCCGTGGAGGTGGTTGCAGGCGTTGTTGATAGGGAGTTCGTATTCCTTTCCGTCGAGGGTGAAGTGGCCCTTGGCGATTCTGTTGGCATATCTTCCTGGGCATTTGCCGAAGCATGGGCCGTCTCCGAAGTATGATTCGGGAACAGGATATCCCAGAACGACGTCTGCCATTTTTCCGTTCTTGTCAGGCACTACAATTGAAACAATTCCAGCTCCGATGCTGGACAATTTGACCGATGCGCCTGATTCATTTGTCAATGTGTAGAGGTATATTTCCCTGCCGTCGGCAGTCTTTCCCCAAAGTGTTTTTTCAATCTGCATACAATTAAGGACGTGAGATTTGCCCACGTCCTTCAAATTTATAATTATTCCCGCTTTTTAGCAAATAAACAACTCAAGTTTCACAAGCTATCAACCCAGTTGAACGCAAGCGCAAATTTGGGCAAACAATCAATTATAACTTCTGAAGATATCCTGTAAGCCAGCAACGGAGAACAGGATCTGATATATATAATTTTCCTGCGCGTTTCTCCACGATTTCTTTCTCGATCAAGGATGCCCTGATTCTGGAAACATTGGATTTGCTGCCGAGGTTCCATCTCTTCAGAATACTTTCAGAAGTAAAGCCTGAATTCACGCCTGCACATATAGCTCTCAGAAAATTCAACTGATAAGATGACAAATTTTCGATTTTCGAGATATACAGAGGTTCGTTCTGAGAGACGAGATACTCCATTCCGTTCTTAATGTCAGCATCTGTGACCATGGAACCGGCATTGACCATAACATTCCATGCAAATTGCTGAACATAAGACGAATAGCATTCCACTTTCCGACATATATCTTCCGCATGTTCCTTGGAAATGATTATTCCTGCCTTATCAAACCGCGAGCATATATAGGAAATCCAGTCAGGCTCCGGAATCGTCCCAAGATATATGGTGTCTCCGAACATGTAGAAGGGCATCCTTTTGCTATGGAATATCTTTTCCATCATATGTTTCTTGCTCCCGAACAGACAGTACGATGTACGCTGCTGATGCTGCCAAATCCCACGTATCCTTTTCTGGAAAGTCAATGAATCCGCGAATTCACCTATCTGCTGAAACTCATCAATGCAAACGACGATGTGCAATCCCTTTTTCTCCGCTATCCGTTCCGGGAGATTCAGAACCTCTTCAGGATCAATGTCTTTAGGATTCACGCCTATCGACAAAGAATACTCCGATGCCAAATCGGGGCTCACCGATATGCGTGGTGCCAGTCTGCCCAAAAACTCTTTGGCATTCTCCATCAGTCTTTCCGCAGTGGATGACAATGCCTTCAAAATAGACTGTGAGTACCGGAGATAAAAGTCATGTGGACTCCGGCAATCATAAACATCCATGAAGACAATAACAGGCTCCAAACCATCCATTTCAGAAATCACTTTCTTCACTAAAGACGTTTTCCCGATTCTGCGTGGAGAAATGAGAATTGTATTTATCCCGGCTCTGAAATTCTTCTTGATTCTGGATGTTTCTTCTACTCTATCAGTAAAATTATCCCCTGAAACTGAAGTTCCATAAACAAATGGCTTATACATAACACACTGGTTTTACGGCAAATATAAACAAATTTCCCAAAAGTTCACAAGTTTGTGGACCACAAGTTTGTGAACTTTTGGGAAATCATTACCTAACTACTTAACAGTCAGCTTATATGATACACTCCATTTGAATGATTCTCCGGGATGGATATCGTAGGGAGTATGCGGCTCGACACAGGCGATTCTGCGAATTCCCCAGAAAACGGCATGATGCATGACGGCATCAGATGAGACCTCAACGGAAGGGACTCTTCCGTCCTCCAATACAGATGATATCTTGAAACCATAAGGGCTATAACCAGATGGAGAATGGACATTACCCATATAGACAGTTTCACCGGTCATCAGCGGTCTGAGAAAACGGATTCCACTATCAGTCAAGGCCACACTGTCATATTCGCTTCTCCAATCCCCTGCCGGAGAGAAAGGAAAGTCAATGCCAGACCATGGCCCTGTACCACGGCCTCCCAAAGTGAAGAAATTATGATTATAGACCATCCCCTCCAAAGGACGGGAACCGATGTTGGACAGGCAATGTTCAATCCGGAACGAACCAGGGCTATCGCATAGCACTATCTTCTTAACATATTCATAGCCATACTCTTCCCCATTGACAGACTGCCTGAAAGACATATCATTTCCGGATACTTCCACAAAACGCTCACCCTCATCTGCCAACGGATACCTGTGAAACCAGTCATATGGTTTTTCATCCTCACGGCGAAGAATCCCGACACCAGGCTTGACGAACAATCCTCCGGGAGCAGTGTCATCATAACCATTTTGAGAGAACTCCTCTACAGGACCGGTCAGGCAATCATGCCTATACGGATCATGCTCATCATACCACTGTCCAGAAAAAACGACACCGCCATACTCGATACGGGAAAATACGCCAGCCCGGTCGAACCTTGTCCCACGATAAAAGCCGGCCTTCTCGTCAGGGACAGAAACAGTCAGTCTCAAGTCTCCTGACTCAAGACTGACAAAAGGATATTCTGAATTCATCGGTCAAATTCTATTTCTCGAATATCAGAACCGCAAGGTCATACTGTCCAAGTTTCACAGTGCCTGATTTTGAGACCTCCGCATTTCCAAGTACTGACCAGTCAACCAGTTTCGCCCCATCAACATTGACACGGGTCTTTACGACAGATGCTTTCCGGTTCTGATTGGCCACCACTACTGCAATCCGTTTCTCTCCGACGAAAGAACGGGCATCCGCAGCCGGATTGGAGTTCGAGAAACCCAAGACATCGTTGTATCTTCCCAGCAGAAGTTCATCCTGATATTTGGACTTTATGTCATTGACCTGACGAAGATAATTCTGATAAACTGGGGTATCGTCGATGAGGTCGCGGCAACGATAGATTTCAATGTCATTCCGCTGGCCGTCAAGCAGCGTATTGTTCACGTGCCAATAAACATCATTGTCATCGCGCTGTCCCCTGTCCGTAAAGACCAGTTCAGGGAATGTGTAGCGGAAGAAATTCATGAAGCGCTCCTTTCCGTCATTGGCCGGATATCCGTGGGTATAATCACAATACTGGGCAAGCACATCCACTGTACCTTCAGCGCCTAATGCGAATTCAGGGGCCTTTTCAGCATAACGGTCACGTAAAGTCTTCAGCATCTGGGCACGTTTGGCAATACCGAAAACATCAGGAACAGGATATTCGCGGGAGCAATCCCAGTCCGTGCTCTGTTTTTCCGTATAACCAAGCTGGTCGAAGAATACGCTGGACGCTCCAAGATTATAGGCCCTGTCCTGAAGGGCGAACAGCACCTTGTTCCATTCAGGGTCCATCATCTTTGCTACGGCAAATGTACGGGCATCATACTCTCCGAGCCAAGTTCCCATTCCCGTAAAGCGGTAATGCTCATGCAGTTCCGAACTGGTATTGTCATGACGGCATACGCGGCTGCCCGCGCCACTCTTATAGAAGCGGCTCTCTTTATCGATAAGTTTGCCGTTATAGTACAGAAGAAGGTGGCTGCCATCCGCCTGATATTTGGCAATCGCGTCTTTAAGGGCGGCATCACCTCCCTGCGATTCATCGGGAGAATAGTCAGGATTGCCGTGGTCCATTCCTTCCGCCCACCATCCGAACAGAAAGACCGCATTGGAGTTTACGCTTTTGTCCACATCTTTCAGATGTCCATACAGGTCAGGATAACGGAAGAAATACTCACCATACTGGTGCTTGAAGATGACTCTCTGCCAGCTGTTCATCTGACGCACCCACATAGGAGTTTCACGATGGTCCCACCAGGTATCAACCCATCTGCGATAGATGCGGGAAGCCACATGCCACGTTCCGGCATAAGGTGAAACGACATTGGCGTCACACGACCAGTCCTCTCCGGCGAAGCAGTGCGGATACTTGTAGAAGCCAAGTTCCAGGTCATCAAATTTCCCGTCCTGTCCCTTATAGACACGTATTCCATGCCAAGTGTCCTGGAAGGTAGTGTCATGACTGCCAAGATATAATCCTTGTTTCTCGCCAATCAGCGCAAAACAGTTCATAAAAACCTTATAGCCATATTTCACGTCAATGCTGCGGAAGAACTGCTCCGGGCTCTTGTATGGAGACGCCGATATATGACCGCCTATCAGTTTCACAGGATCATCATAAAGTTTTCCGCCGAATTCGGACGTATATAGCTTATGGTCAGCAGGAATGTTGACATTCCTGACCAGCGGATAATGGATTTCACGGATGACGGTACGCTCGACATTGTTCTGCATGGAGACTCCGAAACGGACCTTGTCGCTTTCCAGAGATACCCTGAGGTTCAGTTTCATGTCCAGGTCAATGTCGCGGCTTCTCAATGTCCCGTACGATATCGTTATCACATTCCCATCCTTGGAAACCGAAGGCTTCTGTCCTTCTCCGGTAACTTGAATTTCCTTTTCCGAAGGAGAGTCGTAATAAAGTCTCCACAGATAACCTCCGGAAGCATAGTCCTGTCCGGTAACATTGTCCTTGAGACTTTCCAATGCGCCGTCAGCACCGATGGTGACACTCATGAGATCATTCGAAAGAGAATATGTCTGTGCTGAAAGCCCTGCACATGAGAGCATTGCAGCCATGAGGAAGAAAACTTTTTTCATTCTACTTGGATATTTTCACATCTGCACTGACCGGGAAATGGTCAGATGCATAAAGATCATTATATAGCGTGTTGTTGCAGTGATAAGCTGAAACTTTCACATTATTGCGATGATAAATATAATCAATTCTGGACTTTCCCTGCTGAGTTGACCATCCGTTATAGGTATTCGGTGCGCCGTCACGGGTCTCAGCATCCGCAAAAGCATCTTTCCACCATGTCTTGTATGTAGCCGTGGCCGCCGCCGAAGGAACAGCATTGAAATCCCCCACGAAGAAAGAAGGAAGCCCGTCAGGGTTATATTTCTTTTCAATGTCAATGTAAACGTGGGCAAACTTGGCGTTAGGATCCGCATTGAGACAGGCATGAGTGCACATCATGAAGAACTTCATGCCTGTTTCCTTATGAGTGAATACGGCACAGCACCCGCCTCTGTTGAAGTTGCCCTTGTCGCCAGTGTCATTGGATACGCACACATCCGGATTCTCCGATGCCCAGAAATAATGCCAGTCGGACATGGTGAACTTGGATGTACGGAACAGTATTCCCATAGCCTTGTCACCTTGGCCGTTCTGCCAGTAAGGGCTGAAGAAAGCCAATGTATAGTCTTTGTCAAATGCCGCCTTCAAGTCCTTCTGGGCCTGAGTGCTGACTTCCTGTACTCCGAAGATATCGAAGGCATTGTCCTTTATGGAGGATATCAGTCTCGGAAGCCTGGCGCTCCAGATGTTGTCGGCATCCTTGTCAAGGTTGGACATTCTGATATTGTAAGTGCCTATCCTGAACTCGGCTGTCTTCATGTCCTGTCCGTTGTCGGCTGCCGCCTGTCTGACATTGACAATACACTCGGGTGCATTTTGGGCTTTGAACGTGACTGTTGCAGTGCGTTCCTGATTATAAGAATTTTTCATCACTCTGACATTGACTTCGGCATTTCCGGTTCCTTTTGTCTTGGACAGGACGACATAGGCCGATGCTTCTTCATTGACCTCGGCGGTCCATCTGCAGTCCGCCTCAACTTTGATTGTTTCCGTACTGAGTCCCGCAGGAACATTGATTTCAGACGGGTTTACAGAAAGGTGGTTCTCCCCACCTCCATCCTTGGTGCAGGATGTGATGAAGAGAGCCACTGCCATTAATATTAAACCAATTTTGTGTTTCATATGTTACTTCTTGATTTTCACCAGAATATCATCTATGAAGAATCTCTCGTCAGGTTTTCCGGCCTTCACTGAATTCTCCGCGCCGATGCTTTCGATTTTCAGGACGGTAGCCTGGTCTGCTCCTGTTATGGTAAAGGTGAATGACTTGAATTCATCCATCGGAAGTGCCATCACACCGCCGTCACTGACAGTACCCTTAGTAGCTGTAACTACCGGCTTCGCATTGCAGGCCTCGCCATATGCGGTCGTCATTCCTCCGGCTTTAATGCTGACAGTAAGATCGGCGGAGGTGAGTCCCATCTCCTTGAGCCGTTCTCCGACATTGACAGAATATGAGCCGTGTATATAGAACTCGTTCTTGCTGAATGCCATAGCCTCGTCCGCATAGCCGACCTGAAGGAATCCCGGACGGGAATAACATGCAACAGGGGTTACAATTGCAGGCATTGTTCCTACGTTTTCTGCCGTATATGAAGGTGCCGTCCTGGTACCTGAAGTCCATGTCTCCAGGAAGGTGGCGTGCATCAGGCAGAAGGCAGGAGCGCCGATGATATTGTCGAATCCTTCCGAGAATACCACTTCAGATGCGTCCTGTGCAGGCAGATTGCTTCTTTCTCCCTCGGCAGGGACCAGAGCTATTCCATTCTGCATTGTAACACCGACTGATGCGGAAGCACATGACAGGGTTTCCTTGACAATGAGTTTTCCTCCGGCATTGACCTTCTTCGATTCAGGGATCTCGAAGTCAAGATATTTTACTGCAGCATCAGATTTTCCGGAAGATGCCGCTCCGACTTCAGTCCATGTTGTGCCGCCGTCGGAACTCCAGCTGTAACTGTCCTCTTTCTCCTTTCGCTGGCCTTTCACAAGACGGACCTTTCCATAGACCTCGGATTTGAACGGAATGGTATAGGTAAATGTCCATTTGTCATTTCCAGTCGCACAAAGACCTTCCTGATAGCCTGCAAATTTAGTAGGATTGGTATGGGCAGGACGAGCAACGACAAATACTGTTGGCTCGTCTCCTGTCGCCTCTATTTCAAGTCCGTCACTGAATGTCACCTTGTTGCCATCGACAGTCGCACCCAATATAGGCATTTCCGTGAAATCCACCTTGATGATTTTGCCGCTGGCTATGTCAATGTCCTGTCCGGTAGTAAATACTTGGAGCATCGGAAATCCATATCCTGTCGGTTCTGGCTCCGGTTCAGGTTCTGGCTCCGGTTCTGGTTCGGGTTCCGGCTCATTCGGATTTCCGCTTTGCGTGACATCCAGGAAAGCCTTGGCTGATTCGCCTGCCTCGAAGACGAGAACTGCCGAACGCTCTTCTTTGCCGGGATTCTCGACCACTTTTATTTGCATTGACACAGAACCGTTTCCGGCGATTCTGTCTACCTTTACCCATTGGATTTCATTTCCGTCCGCATCTGTACGGGATATCGTCCACTGAGTATTGGCCTCAACATTTATATCGAAGACTTCAGCAGTATAGCCCGCGGATACGGAAGTCGGCTTGACGCTGATGGAAGGATCGATTTCTATCTGACTTTCAGATTTGCACCCCCAGAGCACTGCCGCCAGGGTTAATGCACATATTATATATCTTTTCATTTGTATCGCATTTCTTAAAACTATAGCCACTGCCAGCCCTCATTCTGGCCTATCTTAGGATTTACATTGGCTGCGGAGACCGGTATCGGGAGAAGATACATCTTGTCATCCCACTGGAGCCTGTAATTATAAATGATATAACCATATTTACCCTCGGACAGTGTCACTCCCCTGTCGTCTGATGAGGTTATCTTATAGTTGGTCTCACTGGAAGCCTTTGTGGTGGAAACGGTAAAGTGCTTACCATTGAAATCAAAGCCATTTTCCGCCTCTTCCTTGGTCACATAAACACCTCTCCATCCCTTGTGGGCATATCTGCGTTCAATAAGGTCTCCGAGATTCCACCTCATGAGGTCATCATAACGGCTATCCTGCTCCAACATCATTTCCACTGCGCGCTCGCGCCTGATTTCCAGCTGGATATCGCTCAGGGAAGCAGGGTGCAGAACATCTTCAGTGTAATATTTTCTGAGCCACTGGTCAGCCACATAATCAGCAGAGCCCGGATATGCGGAGTTGGTTATGCCGCCATGTACCTTGCGAAGTTCCCCAATTGTGGAATTCCAGACCGATTCTGTCATCTTTCCAAGTTCTGCGGCAGCTTCAGCATGATTCAGAAGGACTTCGCCATAACGGAGGACAGGCATCGAGTTTACAGAGGTATTGGCAGAACTGTTCATAGCGGCATATTCTGCCATCACCCACTTGATCCATACATAACCGGAAACGGTCCAAGTGAAATCAGGGGCAAAGTCAATGTCATTGCCTTTCTGGTCCTTCATCTTTTGTCCAGGACCGAGTACGGTGGCCGCCAGACGCTTGTCTCTGGACTTGAACTCTTCTGTCATTGACACGGCACCGCTTTCCACCGGTTTTCCGTCAGAGCGGAGAAACATCATCACATAATCCTTGGTAGGTGAATAAAGCTGGGATGACGTGGTAGAACAATATTTATATGTCACACTGTGCTTGATTCCCAGGTCCTCGCTGTATGTCCTTCCCCAGATGACTTCGTCTGTCGGAAGTTTCGCGCTGGTGAACAATTCCCGGAAATTCTTATGAAGAGAGAATTTTCCGCTTTCCATAATCTCCCCCGAGTATTTCATCGCCAATGCCAACAGTTCATCAGCAGACTCGAACTCCCCGTTCCATGGTTTGCCTGTCGAAGGATTGACACTGTGATACTTGCGATATGTTCCTTCATAAAGACAGATACGTGAAGCCAATGCCAATGCCACATATTTGTTGATATAAATTCTTCCTTCAGTATTGACGCCTATTCCGTCTGAAAGACAATTCTCACACGCGAAAGCAAGGTCCTCGACCACTTTATGCATGATGAACTCCCTGTCTTGACGAGGTCCGTAGAGCAATGATGAGTCAGAAGGACTGATTACATGGTCAATCCAATACACGTCACCGAATTTCTTCACCTTATTAAAAGTCGACATTGCCCTGAAATAACGGGCAACTCCCTCATAATGATTGTACTTCGCCTCTGAGACATTGCCTTTGGCATTTGACATATTGCTCAGCATGTAGGCAACCTTACGGAGAAAACTCCAGTTGGAATAAGACCACCCGGAAGCAATGGCGGCAGTATACCGGTCAGGCTGGAAAAACTGCTTGGAATCTTTGGTCCCGCAGAAATCCGTATATGTATCACTTCCGAGAGCGATGTCGTCAGCATCAGGAATGGCGGAGTCAATGAGCCCGTTGGTATAAGACTGGAGATCCGTTTCCGTCTTGAAGAACATGTTGGCCGCGAACTTGTCTTCAGGTTCTCTCTCGAAGAACTTTTCACAAGAACTCAACCCGAGGACGGCAGCACATATATATAATATCTTTTTCATGATGGTATCTGTATTATAATGAGATGTTTATACCGAATGTGAACGTTCTGAGCATAGGATAGCTGTAACCGTCTCCCATATTTTCAGAAGTTCCGTCATGGAAGTCAGAATCACCGTTTCCGATAACCTCAGGGTCAAACATTGACGTATGTCTGAACATCGGAGACCAGGTAAACAGATTCTCGCCTGTGACATATAGCCTGAGCTGTTTCAATCCTATCTTCTTTATGAATTTCTCCGGGAATGAATAATCGACGGTAAGAGTCTTGAGTCTCACATAAGCGGCATTCTGGAGGAAATGGTCATTAGGGAAGGTCAATGCTCCCGTATTGTTGTTGGCCACGCCATATGTACGTCTGGTCCAATAAGGATTCTTGTCTGCGTTTGCAACTTTCCAGTCCGTAGTACTCTTGTCGAGCATCACATGGTTGTCACCTGCCTGATCCTTAAGTACATATGCACAATATGCGCGGGAATATCCGCCCCAGAAGAAATCCGAGCCTCGTCCAGGATACCAGTCTCTCTTGCCTACGCCCTGGAAAAATGCGCTGAGGCCTATTCCGTTCCATTTGAAGTCAAGATTGAGACCGAACTGATAACGTGGAGCCTCGTTTCCGATGCGCTCAAGGTCACCATGGTCATCAAGAGTCCAGGAACCTGTATTGATGACTTTGTCTCCATTCCTGTCAAGGAATCTGAGGTCACCGGCATAAGGTCCTGTAACAGGGACGAAATTATGGAACTCATCCTTGTACCACGAAGCAGCCTCCGAATTGGACATGAAGATGCCGTCTGTGCGGAAACCCCAGATTTCACCGAGTTCCTTTCCTTCATAGTAGTTATAGATACCTCCGGACTGATTGTAGTATTTGGTCACCCAAGTACGGCTGTCCCACATGCTGGCCTTCACATTGTATCTGAAGTCCTTTCCCGCCATATTGAATGAGTCTTTCCATGCCAATGTCAGTTCCCATCCTTTAGTCTGCAATGCTCCGTAGTTTCCTTTCGGAGTGGATGCTCCGAAAATGGCCGGAATTTCAGGACCTGCAATGTAAAGATCGGTAGTGTTTCTCACGTAATAGTCTGCGGAGAGGGAAAGCCTGCTCTTAAGCACGTCCATATCCAGACCGACATCATAAGTGGTGACTTTCTCCCATGTAAGATTGTCCGGAATCACGTTAGGATTTCCGACTTTATTCTCGAGGGCACCGTCAAATACGCTTGAGGTCTTGTTTATGGACATGGTGGTCAGGAATGAATACGGAGAAATCGTTCCGTTTCCGAGAGAACCAGCATTGGCACGTATCTTAAGATTGTCCAGCCAGCCTCTGGTGGCTTTCATCCAAGGTTCCTGTGAAATTCTCCAACCCAATGATGCTGAAGGGAACAGGCCCCATTGCTGCGATACCGGGAATTTCGAACTTCCGTCATAACGTGCCGACACCTCGAAAATATACCTGTTGAGAAGAGTATAGTTCGCACGGCCGAAGAAACCGACAAGACCATAAGAACTGCCGTCCTGTGTCAATGTCACTTCAGAGCCGTCCATCAATTCAAAGTTAGGCTTGGACGGATAGAGAATACCCTGACGGAGAATGCCCATACGGTGATAGTTGTAGTTCTCCAGGTTCCATCCTGCAACAACATTGAGATTATGATTGTTGCCGAGCTTAGGAGTGAGGGTAGCCACCACATTGGCCGTCACCTGCTCTGTGGAATAATCATATCTGCGTTTGTATGAATCCGCCTGGGAAACATAATTTGTCATTGACTCAGGAGCCGTGCTGTACTGCACGGGAGCAATGTATCTTTCCAATGTACGGCGGGTTGTCTTGTAGGCGAAATCTCCACGGACCTTGAACACATCCTTGAAAGGCTCGACTGTTACACCTGTGGATGTGGTGACGGTCAGTTTGTTGTCTATCTGAGCCGAATTTCCGTCCTTGAATGCAGCATATCCGCTGGCAGCTGCGCCTACGGTATAGGTGCCGTCCTCATTTGTAGGAGGGAGTACAGGGAATCCCATCATGGCAATCTGGAAAAGCTGGCTTCCCACTCCGCTGGAGAGTTTCTTGGAGAAGATAGGCTGGTCATAGTTCATCCTGTAAATGGATGTGTTGTTGTCAAACGTAAGCCAGTCATTGGCCTTTACGCTGATCTTGCTGCGGAGGTTATATGCGTTGTAATCCTCGTTTCCGATTTTATAGATTCCGTCCTGCATATAGTAACGTCCTGACAATCCGTAAGATACCTTTCCGGACGAGCCATTGATGCTCAAGCTGTGTGTCTGACTGGCATTGTGCCTTTTGTAGAACATCTTGAGGTAATTGTAGTCACCATAATAGAGATATGACTTGCCGTTCATCTCATAAGTGTTGGTGGCACCGGACGCAACATGCTCGCGGTAACGCTCAAGGTAATCTGAAGGAATGGCATAGATGTTCATCTTCGTAGGCCTCTTGCCCTCCGCTGTCGGTGTGGCTGAATTTCCCAGCCAGTGGTCATACATGGTTTCCACATAAGTAAGACCGTCACAGATAACATTGTCTTCCCATTTTATGGTCCTGCTGTTGATGGAAACGGAACCATTGTAGGTCACACTGATTTTATCACCTTTGGAACTCTTTGTTGTGACCAGGATTACGCCATATGCTGCCCTTGCTCCGTAAATGACTGAAGATGAGGCATCTTTCAATACGGAGATGCTTTCCACGTCATCAGGATTGACAGAAGACAGTTCGCCCTCGACACCATCGATGAGCACAAGCGCAGAACCGCCTTGACCGATAGAGTAGGAAGTCTTGGCTCCTCCTGACGCGCTCTTCGACACATAACTTGTAGCGCCGCCTCTGATATAGACTGAACCGCCGTGGGTAGGCTTACCGTCCACCTGAATGATATTGAGTCCCGGGACCTGTCCCTGAAGAGACCTCGTGATATTGGAATTGGACCTGTCCTCGAGAACTTCTCCGGACACGTTTTCCACTGAGCCGACAAGCTGTGATTTCTTCAAAGTACCATATCCTACGACAACAGTACCGTCAAGAAGCTGAGAGTCTTCTTCAAGCGCAAAGTTCAGCACGCCGCCTTTTTCCGGTACCTTCTTTTCAAGATTCGCATAACCGAGTTGCTGACACACCAGTCTTGCACCAGGCGCGACAGTAATTTCATACTTTCCTTCATGGTCGGTGACAGTACCATTGTCAGCCGCACCATTGACCAAAATCGCCGCACCAGGTATGGTTTCCTTAGTCACGGCATCGGTAACGACACCTTTGACAAGGACATTCTGGGCCAATGCCGCCAGACATACAGACAGCATGCAGGCTAAAGTCAACAGAAATTTTTTCATATTATAGATCAATGTTATTGGTTTCAGTATCATTAAGCATATTCCGACTCGCGGAACCCAAGTAAGCTACCTTCCTATCTGGAAGTCTGAGGTCTAACCCTGAAATCAGCATATACAGGACAATGGTCTGACGGAAATATGCCGCCGTCCATTCTGCCGTCACATGTATAGTGAAGAGGTTCAATGCCTTCTCCCCGGTAATAGATGAAGTCAATCCTCGGGGCAGTCTCCATTTTTCCGAGATTCAGCCCGTGATTATTGAAAGTGCCTGTCGAGCCTGTTTTCATTTCAGCCGGCAATGACAGAAACGTGTCATTCCACCATGTCCTGAACAACTGGGAAGCAGGCCTTTCCTCCCTGGTGTTCAAATCCCCTACGAAGAAAGACGGAAGATTCTCAGGATTATACATTTTTGCTCGTTCTAGGATAATGGGTGCCGAATTGGCATTGGCCTCATGCCCCAACGGCATATGGCTCATCATGAAGAAAAACTTCATCCCCGACACCTTGTCCCGGAAAATTGCGCAACAGGCGCCACGCTTGAACTTCATTTCATCCCATCCGGAACTCATTACGTCCGGAGTAGGAGAAAGCCAGAAACGGTGGCTCTCAAGCATTTCGAAACGGCTTTTCCTATAGACAATGCCCTGAGCCTTCGACCCGGCTCCGTCTTCAGAATAAGGGCTTACCACGAACCATGAGTAATCTCCGCCTTCCTTTTCCACCAACGAAGGCAGCTCCCTCTGGATAGTGGTATCGACTTCCTGAATTCCGAAAATATCGAAATCAATGTCAGCAATCGCCCTTGCCAGTTTTTCCTTCCTCAGATTCCACTGATACTCGCCTTTTCCGAGATCCGAACGCCACAAGTTATAAGAACCCACACGAAGGTTCATATAGGATGCAGAGGCGTCAACAGCGCTTCCGGCATGCTTGCCTGTTCCGCATGACATCAATGCCAATGACGCGAACAATATGTAAAATACTTTTTTCATTTTTATTTAGTGTGGTCTGGTGTGGTATATCAACATTGCAAATTTAAGAATAATCAGATAATCTGAAAATAATTATTGCAAAAAATTTCACCCATCAGTCTAAATATGTTTGTCATTTATAAAAGCCTTCAAGCCATTGAACGTGGCATTGGAAAAGTCAGATACCGGAGCCACTTTTTTCAAGGACGGAACACCATGCAGTGACCGCATCAATGCCGGACCGAACAGATCAAAAGACCTGGAAATCTGCCCTCCGAAGAGCAGGCAGCCGATATTGTATTCAGCCAATATCGGAGATATCGTATCTCCCAGAATAACCCCGACCTCCTCGAAAGTGGTCAATGCTATCGGGTCGCCTGTATGGGCAAGGTCCGAAATCATCTTGACTGTCATTGACTTGTCACCTTCGCCTCCATTCCGGTGATAACCGGAAATTATACCCCGTTTGGATACATAATCTTCCAGAATCCCGTCCCTGAACGGACGTCCGTAAATGGACACAAGCGGAGATTTCATATCATTTTCGAGAATCTTCCCGCCCACGTACATTGAGAAGCCCAGACCTGTTCCAAGTGTCACCAGAGCCGTATTTCCCTCACTGGAGGCAGCGCCTGAAGTTATTTCTCCAAGCAACATACAGTTCACATCATGTATAAATCTGAACGCCACGTCGGCTTCCGTCAATCCTGTTCCGGCCAAAACAATGTCAGAGAACTTTTCACCATAAACGGAAGCAAACTTATGCTTCATCAGAAAGATTCCATTGTCGTAGTCGAATTTCCCTGGTATGGCAACTGCGACGTAATCTCCGGCATTGACATCTCCCACAGCTGTCTTCAGGGAATTGGCGATATCACTTCCGGTTCCTCCCGAATCTATGGGAATTTCTCTGCCGTCACCGCATTTTATGAAAGTCCCCCCGACATCCAGGAGAATCGGGGACACTTTCATCGGACAAATATCTGCCATAACTATGCGGGATCATTCTGATAGCCGTCCCTCAACATTGTCTTATGTACGCGGACAGGTTCCTTTCCGAGGTTTTCTATCACATATTTCCCCATATCAGCAGGCACACATATGATATCCAGATACTCTGCATCATAGTATCTCTCAGGATGTTCAACGCTTCTGATACGGACTTTCTCACCATCGACAAGGGCAAGAACGTGGAATCGCTCTCCGTGAGTGTCCTGTTCACAAACTTTCTCGAACTCAAGTCTTCTCAGGGAGAAATACAGGAGAGGATTTTCACCGACTATGTATTCCTGCCAGCCTTCACCTTCCCCGGCAAGCCTAGGTTTCTGTACAATGTTCTCCCGCACCCAAGTGGTACGCCTGTCCTGCGCCACGGTCTTCTCACCGAGTCTGGTATGTATCGGACGCTGTTTGCCATCGAAGTCAAGACGCAGGTAGTCATACATCTTGTAAGTGTAGGAACCGATTGTAAGCGAACCGATTTCAAGTACAACCTGGTTACGGCCGCTGGAGTGTATCGTACCGGCAGGAATCATGACCTGCAATCCCGGCTTGGACTCTTCGCAGCTCACATATTTCATATAGTCGCAAGGCTTGTGCTCAGTATCGGCAGCCTCGATATCCTTAAAGAACTGAGGAATGTCAGCATCGTCCCTGAAGCCGATAAATGTCTTGGCATCATGACCGGTAGCACATACATAATAACTCTCATCCTGACGGCCGAACTCACCATACTGCTCGATGTTGAACTTGGATCCAGAATGGCACTGGATACTCATGTTTCCGGTACTGTGATAACTGTCATCATAATTGAATCGTATCGGGAAGTATCCGTGGAATTTCTTTACGCAATCCTCACTCATCAGTTTCACGCCCTCCTTGTGTACGAATGTGCAATAGTTGATATCCAGCACGTTCTCTCCGGCCTCGACCAAAACGCTGACTTCCATAGGAATGAAGTCAAACACCCAGGCAGCATTGCGCATTTCGTCAGGAAGATTGCGAAGTTTCTTCATGAATGTTCCGCCCCACACGCCTTCAAGATATACCGGTTTGGCTCTGAACGGATATTTGACCAATTGTGAACACACCTCATCAAATGATTCCCTCGGCAACATCTTGACATTTCTGACATCATCCGAAAGTACCATATAGTCAATGGCATCAGACTGGAGAAGTTCCTTTCTGCTGTTCACTGCCATCTCGAAATCGCAGTAATAACAACGGCGGATGACACGTGCCGGAATATCCGGACGTTTCTTGCCGATATTAGCATACTCACCACCTCTTATACGAAGGATGCTGGTTTTAGGAGTAACATCGAAGAACAGTTTCAGATCATAAAGATCCCTCAGTTCAGGAACAAGTACTCCATATCCGTAAACGGCAATGACCTTTCCTTTACCTGTTTTTGCAGCATTGACATTATCCTTGAAGGATTTCACCTTGTCCGCATCCAGCATTCCCTGATAGCCTCCTCTGTAGATTCGGCCGAAAAGCAGGGTCGGATCTTTTTTGGTGTCCCATTCAAGCATAGAATCTATCATGGCATTGATTTCTTCGTCACTGATGAATGTTGCTGCGTTGCCGTCAATGGTTTCCAGTCCGATTCCGAGAACACCAAGTTCCCTGCTCAGCAAGTTGAGAAACAACTGCCACTGGGCTGTGGTATATCCGTCAAGGCCTATTGCCACATTTCCCGATTTTGCTTTTCCGGCAAGTTCGGCTGCCAGTTTTTTGGCTGCCGCAGCAGTGCCCGACACAATAGATTCTTTTGTCTTTTTGCTAAGTTCCGGACGATTCACCGGTCTCGGGTCATCGTACGGGAACGGATTGTACATAAAACTCATCGTATTCCTTATTTTAAATTATAAAACTCAAATCCCATCATTTCAGCCAGGTCCTGCAATTCGGCAGTCCAGTCTCCGTCAACGACTGCGTAATGCTGTGTGGCACCTATCTTCAGTATCCGCTCAAACAGTTCCTTTACAGGAACAACAGGTCTGAAAATGGTATGTGAATATGTGGCCAGAAGGTGTTTTCCAGGCAGAGACTCTACCTGAGTGCATATAAGTTTGTACTTGCCATTCTCTTCATACAGGCCGGCCATCGTCTTCATTCCCGGACTTATACGGTACCATGCAAATGGAGCCCCCGCATATTTCCAGCTGGTCTTTGCAAAACGGACATCTCTGGCAATCAGCACATTACCCTGCCATTCAGGGTCATTATGGTCATTAGGACCGGCATGTCCTCCGGCAAAGGTTCCAAACTCATCCTCGACATGGAAAGGCTCTATGAAATTCACATTCTTTCCGGTTATCAGTTTGAGCATATATGTGACAAGGCCTGCTCCTATATCTGCTTCAGGAACGAGCACGCTCACATTGTCATTGAACCATTGAGGATAGAATCCGGCGCGGCATCCGGCCGTCTTGAAAGTGGCGCGGTCAATGTCATTGTACACAAAGCAGTCAATATCATTGTCTTTCGCCATATTCTTTATTGCCAATGTAGCCTTGACACAGCCGATGAATTTGTCATAGGCGACATCCTCCATCATCTTGTACCGGGAGGTGAGTTCGTCAGCATATTCCTTCACTTCAGCGTCAGAAAGTTTTGCTATGTACTCACCGTAATCACTATATGGAAGATAATGGATTTCAGGACCTATCTTGGTAAACAAGTCATAATTGTCAATGTAAGTGCTCCACATCGCCTCGTTCATATTTGCCATGAGTCCGACTGTGGAATGGCGCAGGACGGACCGTGTAAGAGCTGCCTTCGAGAACACTCTGATTTTTTCCGTCACCTCGTCTCTGGTCCCCATAACCACTTTGACATTGGCACGCGGAATACGTCTGATGCTTCCGGATCCTTCCAGAGAACCGACAAGAGTACCTGAACACAGATAATCTATGAAGTCGTCCTCGTCGAGAGTAGTCTCGAAACTCATCTTGTCCTTGACGACATTTGTAAATATCATAGGCACCGCCGGCATGTCACGCAAGAACCTGATCCAAGCAAAGTCCTCGCTCCAAGAAAGAAATTCGGCTACAATGAAATCGACCTCATTGTCAGAAAACATCTTCATAGCCTTTTCGGCATCTTCTCTCTCATAGACAATTCCGGGATATGAAAGATCCAGAAAATCCATTGAAGATTTGATATCCTCGACCGCCTTGAGTTTGCGGTCATTGTAAGTGCCGCGCTGAGGACCGCTAAGGTTCTTGAACCGCGGTGACGCAATCAAAAGCAGACCGGCTTTAGGTTTGCGTGATTTTAGTTCTCTATTCATCTTTACAATGCTTTTGATAATCCTTGTTATAGTGAAGTCTGGCGGAGATGTACATCATGATGCCACTGACAAGCCATACAATTCCTAAGATAGGGAAGGTGGCGGAAAGACTTCCGATACTCTGTTTCATTGCGCCAAGCACCACAGGAGCCAGAGCGCCTACTGCAAATCCTGTCATAATCATGGCACTTGAACATGAAGCATGCAATCGCTCAGGAGTCACATCATAGAGTACGGAATAGATGTTGGCATCGAAAAATGCCCTGAAGAATCCCCATCCTGCGAACATCAGATAGACAATCCAGACCGATGTCCTCACACCCATGAAGAACAGGAACAACGAGCCTCCCACAAGGCCGGCAGCCTGCAATATCATTCTGGATGAATGACTGCGAGCCGCTAACTTGTCAGACAATGTTCCTGAAATAAGGACTCCGATAAAGGCCGCCACATATGTATATACCATGGAATTGAATCCGGCCATAGCCTGGTTCTGCCCGAACTCTTCCTGCAGATAGGCTGGAACCCATGTCATATATCCCGTGATTACAAATATCTCACAACTGAACCCGATGGTAAGGACAAGGGCTGTAGGCGTGGTAAAAACCATCTTGAAGCCTTCAAAGAAGCCAGGTTTGGCTGCCTTCACCGGTTCTGATTCTTCTTCGTCCTTATCGTGAAGCCTGAATATCATGATAAGGCCCCATATGACTCCGGCAGCCCCAAAGATGATGAATGAGTACTTCCACCCGAGGGAATCAGCAATGGCACCAGCCAACCAGCCAGCCAGAATTACGCCTACGTAATAGGCCGTCTGATGTATGGACATCGCCCTGGCCCTGGTATCCGTATGATATTGTCCCAGAAGGGAATAATTTGCAGGGCCAAAGAATGCTTCGCCACCTCCGGTAGCAACGGAGCGCAGAACGACAAGCCAAAGGAAACTTGTCGCCAGACCGGTAAAAGCAGTGGCTACGCTCCAGAATATTATGCTCAGGGTTGTAACCCACTTGCGGCTGAAGCGATCCCCAGCCCAGCCGCCGACAGGAACCATGACAGCATAGAAAAGATTGAAAATAGTGGCGATAAGGCCCACCGATGTGTCTGTAAGGTTCAATGAATCCCTGATGGCAGGAAGCACGGTATTGAACACTTGCCTGTCACCCTGGTTCAGAAGAAATGCCATCCATAGGAGCAGGAGAACTTCCCACTTGTAGGAACTTTTTTTTGTAAATGAACAATTCATATATTCGGCACCGTTTAGTTTAATGTGGTGTGGTGTGGTGCAAAGATAAGTCATTTCTTTTTCAAAACAAGATAAATCTGCAATTAATTTGTAATATTTTTCAAAACTCGGTAATTTTGCGGAAACGTGGCTGTGCTATGGTGTGTTATTTTACCTGCAAAGTCACGCAAAAGCAAGCTATAACTGCAGATAACCCGTAAAATCAGATTACGCCATGTCCATAAAACTGAAACTCGACAACAATTCTCAAACACCTGTATATAAGCAGATTATGGAGAATATCGAGAAGTATATCAAATCCGGCAAAAGTGCTGCCGGTGATATGCTCCCATCCATGAACGAACTTGCTGCCGAACTGGAAGTTTCTAAGGAGACCGTAAAAAAAGCCTATTTTCTCCTTCGTGACAAGGGAATAATATCATCAACTCAGGGAAAAGGATATTATATAGCTGAGCAGTCAAAGTCCAGAAAACTGCGGATATTGATGCTTTTCGACAAACTGAGCAATACGAAGCAGGTACTGTTCAATTCTTTTGCCTCTACCATAAACGGCAAGGCAGACATTACCATATATCTGCATAATCAGCAGATCAGCCTGCTGGAATACTACATTGATGAAAATCTTGGAGATTTCGACTATTACGTAATCACCCCTCACTTTCCACTGGACACACAGACACAGAAACGGATAATGAAGGTCCTGCGACGGATTCCCAACAGGAAACTGATTCTTCTCGACCATAACATAGACACACTCACAGGCAATTTCGGCGCTGTCTATCAGGACTTTGAGAACGATGCGACCGTCGGATTGTCTATGGGTATGGACAAGTTCAGCAAAATATCCAAACTGAACGTCATAATAGAGACATCTTCCCTCTACCATCCATATGTAGTGAAGGCCATAGACAAATTCTGCAAGATGAACCACATCGAATGCCAGCTGTACAATCAGGTGACACCGGAGGTAGTCCGTTCCGGAGAAGTATATCTTATAATCAATGGTCAGCTCGACATGGAACTGATTCACCTGGTCCGGGCAGCCAAGACACTGGGCCTCAAACCAGGAAAAGATTTCAGTATCATCTCATACAACGAATCCCCTATCAATGAGATCATTCTGGATGGCCTTACCACTATTTCAGCTGATTTCTGCCAAATGGGACGTCTCGCCGCAGAAATGATTCTGGAAGGGACGCTCAAGAAGATAAAATGCGACTTCAAGATGACCCGTCGCAGCACATTCTGATGACTATTCCCTCTCCCTGCCGTAAATCTCCCCGTAAGTCTTGTCTATCCAGGCAGTTACATCCTCGAAGGTAGCATCCTTCAGGATGACTTTCTTGTCTTTGTCGAGAATATACAGGGACGGGATGGCCCTCACGCTGTAGGTGAGGTCATTTCTTATGATATAGTTATAGTCATATCCGCAAAGCCACTCGCGCGGATACTCTGGAACATACTCACGCCATTTGTCTATCTGCTCGTCGATGTAGATGTTCACTATCTTCAGCTTGCCGGCATTGACCAAATCCGAAACCTCTGAATTGGCTATCAGGCCCTCGGTGATTTCCTTGCAGTTCGGACACCCCGGATTGGCAAAGAAAAGAAGGGTATAGTCGGAACGGATGCCGTAGAGAGTATATTTCTTTCCATTGATATCCTCGAACTTAATGTCGGCGGCCTTCTCCCCTATCCTGTTCAGAGAACACATGGACAAATCGAATTCATACGCAGGCTTCATGTCGGGATTTGCAAAATCTGATTTCACAAGTCTCTGGAGATAAGCAAAATAGCACTCCTCGCTCCTGACAGGAGAATTGGGATCATAGAAATATTTCTCGGCAAACCCGGTGATGGTCTCGAAGACATTGGAAGAAGTATCCTTCCGCTCACACGCCTCGGCAGCATCGAACATCTTGGAAACGGACTGTGCAAGAGCACTTACATCCGTAACACTGTGCAATATTGCGGAATACTCGCCGAACGCCTTTTCCACATCTTCCTTCAGGACTCCCGCAACATGCAGAGAATCACTGACTCCGCCAATATCGGCAAGCCTGTCCCAGAAATGGTCAATGACATAATCAATGCGTTCAGTCGGGTCCTCGATCATTTTCGGCACGACCAGCTGAGGGAACGGCTGACCCGCTGCCGCAGAATCTGAAACGACCTGCCTGCCGCTTTTACCGGTACGCCCGCAGGACACCGCCAGCACTAACATTGTCAATGCCAATATGCCCCTTTTCCTACCCATTTTCAGAAATTTTAGCCTCAGAAACATTGATCATAAAGTCGCCCATCTTCTCCAGCTCGGCAACGATATCCATGTAGAACACGCCCACCTGATAGTTGTAGTTCGGGTTCTCCTCAATATTGATGATATGCTCCTCGCGAAGAGTATTTCGGCATTCATTGATATTATACTCGGCATCCTGAGCATTGGTGATGTCCTTCAGGCTGGTATAAGGAGCCTTGAGGTTTGCGCTCATAGCCTTGAACGCGTCATCCAGAAGGTCACACATCCTGCCGAGCCTCTTGAGCTGCTCAGCATCGAAATCCAGACCATGCTCATTTCTGCGGGACAGGATACGTCCTACAGCATCGCCGGAATCACCAAGGCTCTCCAACTCGCCGATAATCTTGTACATACCCTTGATTCGGCCTGCAGAAGTGCCTGAAATATCGCCCTTGGACACCTCGTTCAGGTAGTCCGCGATTTCATACTCGATTCTGTCAGTGATACCCTCGTACTTGACGAGTTTCTCTCTCAGTTCATTGAACTTGGCAGTATCCTTCTCGGCAATAGCCTGCCTCATGTATCCGAAATCATTGTAGCAAATCTCTGCAAAATGCACGATTTCCTGCTCAGCCTCATCCAAAGAAAGCTCGGCTGTGGAAAGAGGACCGCCCTGAATATATTTGAGACGGAAGACCTCCTTCTCCTTAGGTGCAGGAATAATCCAGGAAACAATCTTCTCTATCTGAGGGATAAACCATATGAGAATGAGAGTATTGGTAACATTGAACAGCGTATGCATCGTGGTAACGCTGTACAACAGGGACATCTTGATGGTATCAGAGTTCGCAGTATCCGTAAGGTCGGTAGTGTTCGGATCCGGCAGACCTGTAGAGGAAATAATGAATCCGATGAAATTCAGGAACAGCGGGAATATGGCCAGCACCCACAATACACCGAAGACATTGAAAACGGTATGGGCCATGGCGGCTCGCTTGGCCGTGGTATTTCCCACTGACGCGGCAATATTCGCAGCAATTGTAGTTCCGATGTTTTCTCCAAGAATCATCGCGGCGGCAAGTTTGAACGGAATCACGCCAGTCGTGATTAGGAGCATGATAATCGCCATGGTAGCAGCCGAAGACTGGAAGCAGACCGTCATCACGGTTCCGATCAAAAGGAAGAGGAGGACAGAAACATTGACAGGACCAAGATGGAGGTTTGTCAATGCCTGAAGACCGGTAAGGTCGATGTTGTCCAGAAGAATTCCTGAAGTCTCCTTAAGTTTCGCAAAGCCGACGAAGAACAAGGCAAAGCCGATTATAATCTCACCCAAATCATGGATTTTCTTGTTCTTCTTGTTCAGCATCATCAGAAAACCGAGAGCGATGAGCGGGAACGAAATCGTGGAAATATCATAAGAAAATCCGAAAATCGCCATAATCCATGAGGTGACCGTGGTACCGATATTCGCACCCATAATCACGCCTATGGCCTGTGCCAATGTCAATAGTCCGGCATTGACAAAACTTACGACCATAATGGTCGTGGCTGTGGAAGATTGGATGGCTGCGGTCACTCCGACTCCTGTGACAAGACGCTTGAATGCGTTGGATGTCATGGATGCAAGGAAGGATCTCAGTCCGTCTCCAGCGACTTTCTGGAGTCCGACGCTAAGTAAGTTGAGTCCGAAAAGAAATAATGTGACGGACCCTATGAGGGTCACGAATTGGAACATCATCTGCATATATAGTGCGGCATAGAATTAATTTATGCGCAAAATTATAAAAAATAGTTAGATTTGCCTTTGCAAACACGGGGTTAATTTTCAGTATTACTGAAGATTCCGCCCAAGAAAGCCTACAGAATGACGCCTGACATGAAAATATCCTCCATCACCAGAATAATATCAGTTGCCTTTTGCTGCATTTTCTTCGCAGTCCAGCCTGCACATGCCCAGTTCTACACGAATGGAGATGACCCCGGAAAGACAAGATGGTCGAGGATGGACTCCCCTCACTACAGAATAATATATCCGTCAGGCCTGGACTCCCTCGCAAGAGTGTATGGTCATGAACTTGAGCGGTTCCGCATGGCAGAAAGCATCAGCAGCGGACTCATCCCTGGAGAGGGATACAGAAAACGCACGCCTGTCATTCTTCACGCATTTAACGGAATATCAAACGGTTCCATCACCTGGGCACCTAAAAGGGCCGACCTCTATACACTTCAGGACGCATATGACCCCGAACCGATGCCATGGGTAAAGTCACTTGCCGTCCATGAGAGCCGCCACCTGGCCCAGATGCAATTCGGTTACAAGGGATGGCTCAAACCACTTACCTACATCATCGGAGACATGGCCGTAGGCGCCTATTCTGCAATCTGGCCAAGCAACTGGCTTCTGGAAGGCGATGCGGTAGTCGCCGAAACAGCATTGACAAACTACGGCAGAGGACGCAGCGCGGATTTCCTCTCCTACTACATGATGGCCTTTGACAATGCCGACTGTAGGAACTGGTACAGATGGAGATACGGCTCATACAGGCATTATTCTCCAAACCATTACGCTCTCGGCTACCTGACCATAGCAGGGACAAGATATTTCTTCGATGACCCGCTTTTCACTGAACGCTATTTCGCACGGACTGCCTCCAATCCGCTCAGATTCTTCAATACCCAGAAGACTGTCAGGCAGGCCTCAGAAAAGCGTTTCAAGGAGTCGTTCAGCGAAATCATGACAGGTTTCCACGAGATGTGGAAGGAGGAAGCCGCATTGCGGGAACCTTTCACGGAAGTCGCACAATTACAGGAAAGCGGCAAATGGTATAGGGAGATTTCAGGAACGACCATATCTGACGGCAGAGTCTTCTGCATCGTCAATGGCATGGACAAGACATCATATCTTGCTGAGTATAATAAAGTTACAGGTGATTTCAGAAGATTGTCAGGCTTCACTTCATATTCCAGCAGAATCAAGGCCCGCGATGGCAGAATCTGGTGGAGCGAGTCAATACCGGACAGCCGCTGGTCACTCGAAATGACCTCACGGATAAGGTATTACGACATATCGACCGGAAAAATCAGGAACCTGACGAGCAAGGGCCGCCTGTTCAATCCTTCCATTTCAGAAGACGGGTCAATGATAGCCTGTACGGAATACCCGGTCGCCGGCGGGTCCGCCGTCGTAATGCTGTCAGCCGCTGATGGAAAAGAAATTTCGCGCCTGCAAATGCCGGATTCACTTCAGGCCGTAGAGGCCTGCTTCGCGGGAAAACACCTCGCAGTCAGCACAATATCCGAGAAAGGCTCCGGAATTTTCATTGTCAATGCCAGTGAGTCTCTTTCCTGCATACTGAAACCCGAACCGGTAAGCATACACAACCTCTCATCCGACGACGGAAAACTCTTTTTCTCCTCTGACAGGGACGGGACAATGGAGCTGTATAGCATTGACCTGCAGACATTTTCTGTGCGACAGCACTCATCACTCCCCTATGGCGGAGACGAATTCTGCATCGACGGAAACGAAATTTACTTCTCGGCATTGACACCATCGGGAAAAATTTTGCACAAATCGGCACTCGGCGAGGGCAGCAGCATTGACTTTTCCGACATTCACCGGTATCGGGTGGCGGACAAACTTTCGGCGCAGGAGCGCGAGATGGCGTCCCGGAAAGGGATTCAGTGGGCGGATTCTTCTCACTCCAAGACTACTTTCACCGAGCCTGTCAGATATCGTAAAGCTCTGAATATCTTGAGATTCCACTCATGGAGCCCAGTGTATTTCAGTTACGACAAGATTCAGAATCTAAGCGGAGATTTCAATTTCCAGAAGGCGTCCGTCGGAGCAACGGCCCTGTTTCAGAATTCTCTGGGTACGGCTTCCGGATTCATCGGCTATTCCTTCCATAATGATCCGTATTCATATCTTTATACGGACGGGAGCCGCAAGTACCGTCATTCAGGCCATATAATGTTCACTTATTCAGGTCTTTATCCTGTTTTCGAAGTGTCTGCTGATTTCAATGACATGGCGGCCGTAAGATATTACCGGAGGACTTACTTGACTGGCGGAAATGTAAAAGAAAGTGTCATGGGGGTGCTGCTGGACAGGCCTTCCGTTTCCGGCAATATCAAGGTCTATATTCCATTCAATTTCTCTTCAGGCGGTGTAAGGAGAGGTCTCATTCCTCAGATCCGATATTCATTCAGCAATGACCTTTTCGACAGGTCTCGGGTCACCGTCACTTACGACGGCAATTTCCTGGGAAGCAAAGGACCGGAGCATCTGATTGGTTATGAGAAGGATAAGACAGTATTCATGCAGACTGTCAATGCTTCTTTGAGAGGCTATATCATGAGGCCTGTGGCGACATCAGGTGTCTATCCGAGACTGGGTATAGGCTTCGATGCGGGGTATTCCTCCAGGATAGCATTGACAAAACTTTACAGTTCTTCGGCATATATTTATGGTTACGGCTATCTTCCGGGAATCACTTCCACTCAGGGACTTAAGCTTTCTGCCAGATATCAGCACCAGTTCGAGGCCACGGTAAAGCGCGAGAATGCCATCTCGGTGGCTCCGAGGGGTTTCAATGACTCCGGAGCAGAGTATTTTATCAGGAACCGGTCTGCCAACCATCTGAATATTACTGCAGATTACGCGATTCCTGTCTGGTTAGGCGACATTTCCTGCTTCTCCCCTCTTTTCTACATAAAGAACTTCGAGCTGACTCCGCATTTCGATTACACGATGTTTTCATTGGGAAGGTCAATGACAGACGGAGGTCTTTTCAGTGCCGGGGCAACATTGACGGCCAAACTTGCCAATTTCCTGTGGATTCCGTTCGACACTACTGTCGGAGTAACGTTCTCCTATAACGGCGGGCCTTCTTTCAATGCCATAAAAAATAGTGGCTATCTTATGGATAACCACTATATAGGATTTGTTTTCAATGTCGCTATGTAGCATTGACAATGCTTATGCCAATGCAGGCTTGATGACTCCGAAGATGAGATAAGCGATTACCAATGTCACGAAGATATTGAAGGTCTGGGCCGTGAGGAACACCTTGAGAGGAACTCTGTTTTCCTTGCCGAAGATATCCTTGATTCTGGTCTCGAGACCGATACATACGAATGCCACGCTGAACAATGTGTTCTGGAATCCTTTGGTGACCTTGCCGACGGTCTTTGCCATATCAGGTGAAAGGAGGAAGCTGAATACAAGGGATGCGATAATCATTCCGACGACGAACTTAGGGAATCTTTCCCAGATAAGTCCTGCAGAAGGTCTTACGTCCTTGTTAGTTCCACGGTATGCCCACATCATTGAAATGAAGAATGCTGCGAGTCCGAGAAGCACGTTCTGCGAAGATTTCACGATAATCGCGGTCTGCTCGGCAGCCGGGTCCTCGATAAGGGTGCCTGCGGCAGCGACAGCTCCGGTGGTGTCAATGGTACCTCCAATCCATGCTCCGGCAACTTCCGGTGACAGGTTCATGAGGCCCGCAAGCCAAGGGAGAAGGTACATCATAGGGATGGCGATGATGAGCACGAGGGAGACAACGTAAGACAATTTCTTGTTGTCACCATTGATTACTCCGCAAGTCGCGATGGCGGCAGATACACCGCAGATAGAAACTGCACTTGAAAGCATTGTACCCATCTCAGGGTCCACATTCATCTTCTTGCCTACCCAGAAGCAGAAGTACCATACGGTGAATACAACGATGAAAGACTGGGCAAGTCCGAATGCGCCTGATTTCATCATTTCGCCGAACAGAATGGTGGAACCGAGGCAGATGATACCTACCTTGATGTAGAACTCGCTGTTTACGGCTCTTTTCAGCCAGTCAGGAAGCTTGAAGCAGTTGTTCAGTACCAATCCGTAGATGACAGCGAAGAATACTGATTCGAAGCCCCATTCTTTAATTATCGGGATGTTCGCTGTCAGTTGGGCCAGAAGTGTTATGCCGAAAATGAAAAGCAACGAAACGAAGGTTCCTTTAATCGGGCGTCTGAGAGCCGCAAGGGTAACATAGGTAAGGATAAGTACGAATCCGAACATGTAAACAGCATTGATCAAATCCGCTGATGTCGTCAGTGTCTTGGGAAGAGACGGCATGGCTCCGGGGAAAATGCACGCCAGAGCGAGCACTGCCGCACCTACAAAGACTATTATCCAGTCTTCTGATGCGAATTGTTTAATCCACGATTTCATTGAATA